>Ga0193750_1000272_pt1 | contig 14615 bp, 13 predicted proteins | sample L1c1metaG_FD_160569 | JGI IMG/M metagenome (GOLD analysis project Ga0193750, IMG submission 160569) | Soil microbial communities from a riparian zone of the East river system, Colorado, United States - L1c1 | ecosystem: Environmental > Terrestrial > Soil > Riparian zone | place: USA: East River...
AGTGAAACGCACGACGGAGCACATTGAAACCGAAAGCTTATCATCCTGGATGGCTGTCGCAATATCGCCGTTTCACCGACAACCCCGATTGGTGGTGTAATCGCCTGATTTCACCAACAATCGAGTAAGCCCCTCAGAAGTTTGACGAGTACAGATAAAATAATCCCGTTCTTCGCACGAGTGTCATAGGCTTGCCCGAGTAACTATCGAAAAATCTCCGTTTCACCAACAAACGATCACCCTGCGTTCGTGGATTCCTTGGAGCCGAAAGTCTCTATGAGACGCTCCCGGAATCCAGCTAGAATGCGTTGTCCGTCCACGCGGCGGCATTTTGGTTTGTGGACGGATTCAGTTGGTCCTTACCCAGCTGAGCGTGCAGACGGTTTCTTCTTCAAACCGGAGGAAGATATGGCCTCGCTTCGCACTCTCGCGCGCTACGTGTTGACGTTTTTTCTCTTGATGCCACTGAGCCACGCTGCAACTTGGACGATCATTGATTATCCGGGAGCGCGCGTGACCGAGGGCGTCTTTGGAATTAATTCTCAGGGACAAATGGTCGGTGCCTATGTGGACTTCGCTTCCAGTGAGCATGGTTTCCTCGACGACAACGGAGTCTTCACCACCATTGATTATCCAGGTGTAACCCACACTCAGGCTGTGGGCATCAACGATTCCGGGCAGATTGTGGGAACGTATTACGACGTCGATGGCCATACTCATGGATTCTTTCTTGATGGACAGACGTTTTCCACCATCGAGCCGCCCCACACAATCTCTTCAAATCTAGGAAAGATCAATAACTCTGGACAAATGGTGGGGACCTATGTGGATGACCAGTTCGTGACTTCCCATGGTTATATCTACGATCTGTATACCGGAAAGTTTAAGACTTTCAACGCTCCAAAGAGCACCAGCGGATTCGGCAATGGAATCAACAATCTCGACGACGTAGTTGGGCAAAGCTCGTTTAACTTTGGATTTTGGCGAAGTGCAGATGGCGCGTACCAAATCTTAGCCTATCCGGGAGCCAGCTACACCGCACCGATCGCGGTCAATGATTCACGCTTAATCGTGGGATTTGAACTCTCTCAAAAAGGACGAAGCCGGGCCTTTGTCTTCTCTCACGGTAACTATTCCTCATTCAATTTTCCTGGGGGCGGGGGCACCGTCGCCAACGGAGTGAACAACGGCGGCGCGATTGTGGGGACGGTCTCCGATCCAACAAGAACTCCTCACGGGTTTCTAATGACACCATAACCGTGAGCTATGTAGTAGCTCTTACCAAGATACTTCATCATTAGCGGCGTAACATCGCCATTTCACCGACGATCCGGTTGTGAGTGTAAACGCCTGTTATCGACAGTTAGCGCAGGCTCACATATGATGCCATCCGAATCGGAACGATAGACGTGGAGCACACTATCCCAAAGATTTTTGATGTCGAAGAGTTAGGAGAGTACAAGCAACCCCGCTGTCCAAAGTGCCATCAACCTGACCTACAATCGGCGTCCGCGATTCCTCGCTGGGTCCGGAGCTGTCGCCTTCCTCAGCCCTGCATTCACGAGCCAATCTCACTGAAGGAGTCAAAGACAAATGAGAAACGTCACACTATCCATGTTGGGATTCGTTGCTGCTGTCGCACTGCTCGCTTCGCCAGCCATGACCCAGACTTCGCAACACGCGTTCTATTGGAGCCAATCCAGTGGCTTCATCGATATCGGCGTCCTCAATGGTGGCAGTTATGCTGCCGCAATGGCCATCAATGACTCCGGCGTGGTCGCAGGATACTCGATCGCCACGAATAGTGAGGTCGCCTTCAAGTGGACAGTGGCGGGTGGATTCCAAATCCTGCCAGATCTTGGTTTGGGGGCGGAGGCATTCGCCATAAACTCCCAAGGAGAGGTTACGGGATTTGTCCGTACGCCCGGCGTCACCTCGCACGTGGCCAAGTGGCTGGCAGACGGTACTCTCGTGGATCTAGGTACGCTCGGAGGCAACGGGGGGGCAGGACTCGCTATCAATGATCAAGGTGACGTTGCGGGAAACTCCTATACTGCTAGCAACTCGTCCGACGCGTTTCTATGGACCTCTACCGCTGGGTTCCGAGACATAGCTACGAAGGGCTATGCCTATGGCCTCAATAAATTTGAAATTGCGGTCGGACAGTACGTCCCCCAGTTCTATGATCAACCATTTGTGTGGACCGCAAATCACGGGGTCTTCGTGATAGGAAGGTTCGGGGGCGGTAACGCGAGCGCTTATGCCATCAACAATTCGGGGCAGGTGGTGGGATACTTCGATACCATGACTAACGGAGTCGCGCACGCCTTTGTCTGGAGTCCAAGCAGGCATCACACACGCGACTTGGGGACTCTTGGCGCGGGCAAAGTGAGCGTGGCGAATGCGATTAACTCCCTCGGGCAGATCGCTGGCTTTTCCAGCACCAGCGACAATAGCGCTACCCACGCTGTAGTCTGGGATGGTAAGGGCGGCATCGTTGATCTAGGCACCCTTTCCGGAGGAATCAACAGCTATGCCTATGGAATCAACGTACAAGGGGCTGTGGTCGGAAGCTCTCAAGTGCTGCAGTAGCCGCTGAGGCTGGTGATCGAAATTAGCGACAGCTCGAGCAGCAACTTGCGCCTCGTTTCCATACCAACCCAAGTCAATGACTGTAATGGGCCGCGATATGCGGAATGACCGTCTCTCGCGCTGCGACCCTTAAACGGGTCGCTGACAGATCGTATGACAAGCCTTGGCTGATCGCGGCGACGGGCAAGGACTATCCAAGTCCGAGACGCTGATGTCGCGCTCCGAATCGCGTTGCTGTTGTAATATCGCCATTACACGAGCAACCTGGCTGTGAGTGTAAACGCCTGTTTACAAGTAATGAAGATAGCCTGTGATCCGGGCAGATCCATGCCATGCCTATCCGGATGGTACGGTGTTTTCCTGTGCTGTCGCTACGGTTCGGAACGCTGACCCACTACCCTTTCCGATCGGTTCCTTGACTTGCTAAAGCTCCGGGCGCATAATTCCCGCCACTTAGTGTCCTCTTCAAGTACCCTCCCCGAGAAGAGGAACTTTTCTCGAGGGCGGAATCGCCCCGTTTCTCACCCTGGATGATTCGGAGAATTGATCCGCGGAAACTCCGGCTCGCTGTACAAGGGAAAAATATGAAAACCAAACTGAACGTTTACTTGATAGGTGCTCTCGTTTTGCTTCTGTTCGTGATTGCCAGTCCAGCTGCAGCCCAGCGGTTCATTTCTTTTGATTTCCCCGGCGCCATCGACAACCAGGCTACCGCCCACTCTCAGCTGTGCACGCAATTTCAAGATTTTCCGCTCACGACAAGTCTGCCCTGCTGGAGGATTCTGTGAACAATAAGAATCGATTGCTGCTCACTCTGCTGCAGATATTTGCGCTGTTGCTGTTTGACGCCACCGTTTTCGGCCAGGAGACCACGGGTGGTCTTCAGGGCACTGTGAAGGATCCTTCCGGTGCAGTGATTTCCGGCGCAGAGGTTTCCGTCATCGGCACCACAATGGTAGGCACCAAGGCCACGAAAACCGATGGAAGCGGTTATTACCGTTTCGCCAATCTCCCGCCTGGAACTTATACCATTACCGCCAGCGCGAAAGGCTTCTCTGTTACCAGGAGGGAGGGCGTTGTTCTCGAAGTCGGCCACCTTCCCTCATTGGATTTTGCTCTTCAAATCGGCGGACATGAAACCATTGTGGAGGTCAGGGGCGAGGCTCCTCTCGTCGATCTGACGACAAATCACACGATGACGAACGTCACTGAGGACATGATTAATAATGCTCCTCACGACCTCTCGTTCCAATCCATGATCCAGTTCGCGCCGATGGCGCGCGACGAACCTCTTGCCAGTTTGTACACAGATGGCTCCCCGAATGGCGGTACCGGCGGCTCTTTGCCGGGCAGCAGCGGCAATGGTGGCGCCGTGGGCTACTCAATTGGCGGCGCAGCGGATTCCGAGAGCGCCTATCTGGTAGAAGGCCAGGACACCGAAAACATTTCCGGCGGCTATTCCAGCGCTAACGTGCCTTTCGAGTTCATCCAGGAAGTTCAAGTGAAGACTTCCGGCATTGAGGCCGAACACGGCGGTGCTCTGGGCGGCGTGGTCAACGTCATCATGAAGAAAGGCAGCAATGGCTACCACGGCAGCGGGTTTCTCACCTATGAATCAGACGCGTTGAACGGTTCTCCGAATGAAAGGCTTCGCTATGATCCTTTGAGCTTCCCCACTGCCACCGATGACCAAGCCTCGCAGATCTACTCGCCGAAAAAGGATACGTTCTCGCACTGGCAACCTGGATTCACCCTTGGTGGTCCGATCAAAAGGGATCGCCTTTGGTTCTACCTGGGTTTTGCGCCGTACGGCGGCACTCTCTCCCGAACGGTGAACTTCGGCCCATCCATCTGTAACTCAATTGGTGGTTGCCCAAATCAGACCGTCGGAAACCAAACCTTTAAGCGACAAACCTGGTCGTACTACAGTACTGCCCGGCTTGATGCCGTTTTGACGCAGAAAGTTCGCGTGTTCGGTTCCTGGCTGTATCAACACGAGCGAAGGACAGGAGCCAGTTTGCCGTTAGCGGATCCCATTTCGCTAGAGAGTAGTGGTTTCCTTAACGACGCGATTTTCACCCCCCTTTCGCAGTTTTCACATAGCTATGGCTGGTCTCAACCCAACGCGACTTACAACGTCGGTGCGGACCTCACCCTAACTCCGAAGGTCGTTGCTACAACCCGTTTCGGGTACTTCTTTACCAACTATCACGACTTCGGGTGGCCGACCACGGGTGCGGACCTCTCATGGAATGTCGGCGGCATCGGCGCAAATGATAACAACGGCAGTCCTCTTCCGGCTGGCTTGCAGCAGCCCGGCGGCACTACCACTGCGCCCTATGATCAAAGCTACACTCTGTTTAATGCCAGCAAGCACTACCAGTTCAATCAGGACATTGCCTTTTTCAAGAGCGGCTGGGGCGGAACCCATAACTTCAAGTTCGGCTACCAGCTCAACCATCTGTCCAACGTAATTAATCAGAACGGCAACGTCCCGTTTATCTCTCTGACCGTTGGACAGGATCAGAGCTATACGGCGGCCACAGCACCCGGCGGAGCCAACTGCGCCGCGCTCGGAACTGTATACAAGGATTCAGTCAGTGGAGCACCATTGTGCACTGGCCAGTATGGCTACGCCACGGTGACGGACTTCGCGACCATCCTGCCCAAGGCTGCAGTGGACTGGAACCACGCATTGTTTGTGCAGGATGCCTGGACAGTTGGTCATGGTCTCACCCTTAATCTCGGCATCCGCGTCGAGAAAGAGACGCTGCCGGTTCCGGCTGGACTCCAGCAACCCGGTGTAGCCAAGCCTAATTCCATCGCTTTCCCGTGGAGTGACAAAATCGAGCCGCGGTTGGGAGCTGCTTGGGGGCCGGCGAGCGGGAAGATGAAGATCTTCGGCAGTTATGGTGTCATCAACGACGTCATGAAACTGCTGCTTGCGCAGACTTCTTGGGGAGCACAGGTGTTCGAGAACTGTGTCTACGCGCTTGGCCCGGATGCGGGCGGCACGTTCACTAATTCAGATATTGACGCGATCTTCGTTAACAACCGCGCTTGCCCAAATGGTGGGCCAACAGTGCCAGCTAACTTCGCCAGCGGCGCCGCACCCACGTCTCTGACGGATGCGGGTACCGGTGTTTCGTTGATTGAAAACGTCAACTTCCGTCCGTGGGAACCGGTCGCAAAAGGCGTAAAGCCATATCGCCAGCACGAGTACGTTGTCGGCTTCGATTACCAGATCGCAAGGGACTGGGCCTTCGAAGGCCGTTTTGACCGGCGCCGCCTCGACCACGTGATTGAGGATGCTTCGTTGGCCGACCCGAACAACTTCGAGATGTATACCATCGTTAATCCTGGCCAGGGCGTGAACGCAACCATTGACGGCTATGCCAACTATTTAACGTCGCTCGGATCGGCATATGGCATTCCGAACTTTGCGTTCAATGCGGACCCCAACAATCCGTTTCTCACGTGTGCCAGCTGCCCGCACAACCCCGTGGCAGTCCGTAACTATGACGGAGTTGAGTTCCGACTCACCAAGGGTACGAGCCACGGCTGGGCGGGAACGTTCAGCTACACCTGGAGCCGCCTATGGGGCAACTACACCGGCCTGACGACCACCGACCAGACTGATGGCGGCTCAACAGGACGTAACTCACCGGACACCACTCGAGCGTTCGACGAGCCGTTCTACTATTTCACCACCCAAGGCAAATCGGCCAATGGGCCTTTGCCGACGGACCGTCCGAACACCTTCAAGGGCAACCTGTATTACGAGCTGCCCTGGAAGGGCATGACCACAACCTTCGGTCTTTTCCAGTCTGCCTACCAAGGCACGCCCTTGAGCTCGTTCACTGATCTGGGCTTAGCGTGCTGTAACGAACCCATCGAAGCCACGCCAATCTTTGGCCGCGGCAAGTGGGCCAACGTAACTGCAGATCCCACCACTGGGGCCGTAACGCTCGGAGCCCCTTTCAACCGTCGTACGCCCTGGTTCACTCAGACCAATTTCAATATTGCTCATTCGATCAAAGTGAACAAGAATAACGAGGCCCAGCGGCTCGCGTTGTCGGCGACGTTCATTAACTTGCTAAACCAGCACAACGTGGTCTCGTATTGGCAGGGCTTCAACTCAATCGCTGCTTCGAGTTCCTTGTTCCCGTTCCAGATCTTCAGTGGTGCTTCTTCCTACCAGCTATTGGAAACGGGATACGACCCGCAGGCCGCTGCTACAGCAGCCGGCTTGCTTAAGAACTCCCAGTATGGACAGCCGAATCTGTGGCAGCTCTCGCGGAACATCCGCCTCGGCGTGAGCTTCACGTTCTAGTCAGCCTGTTGAAGTGAGTTCTCAAGGAGCCGGACTTTCGGCTCCTTTTTCAGTATTTCGTTTGTAAAGAAAGCATTGCTCAGCACGATGAATACGGCTGCACCGTTCTGATTGCGCCATCTCATAACGTCAGAGCGACAGATCAAGTCCCCGCCGTGCATTTGGGCGCACGATAGCTGTGTTGTGAGGCTTATTCCGCTTGCCGGATACACCTTCCCGGAACTGGAAGAGCGTTGACCGTGGCTGCTTTCGCAGGATAACTGTTGCAAAATCGCCATTTCACCAACAATCTGGTTCTGAGTGTAATCGCCTGTTTACAACAGTTGTGCTCGTATAGCGCGTTAGCTATCATTTGGCCGGATGGGGAAGCCGATGAGAAAGCAAGTTTCCAATCTTTTAGCGTGTGTTGCATGTGCTGGCTTTGTGGTGGCATGGTCAGTCAACCCCGGGCTGGCGGCCGATAGGGTGAACTACTCAGGCAAGTACTCACTTCAAGGACGAAAAATGGCCGCCGGCAGCAAAATCGATTCAACCCTCGAAGTGATTCAGAGCGAGGACAGCATAGAAGTCACGAGAATGGAACAGGGTAGTAAAACGACCAATCGGTATCTATTGAACGGTTCGGAGGGAGACTACAAGAGTCCGAGTGGCGGCCCAGGCAAATGTAAAGCACAACTCAAGGACAAGTATCTCGTGCTGGAATCTGTGGTCACAGCTAGGCCCCAACCAAACGGTCCGCCAGTGCGAATCCACACAAGAGAACAATGGCATCTGTCGTCGGACTCTAAGACTCTGACTGTTAAATCTGACGTGGATTTTCCCGATGCCCCTAGAGATGTATCGTCAGTCGTCGGCGAGTCGGTGTCGGGGACTCAAAAATACACGAAAATTGACAACCCTTAGTTGGCGTAACATCGCCATTACACTCATGACCGGATTGTGAGTGTAATCGCCTGATTTCGCCAGTTGGGCGTGGAACCAAGCTTTTCTATTGATCTCTTGATTTCGTTACGTGCCGCGCGAAGCAGGATGCGAGTCTGCGTGGAATGCCGGGCGCGTTTTTGAGCGTCCACGCCCTGATCTCCTGCTCCTCGTCCATGCGAGCCGCACCGCTCCACATCGTGACATAGCGCGTTTTAAGCGGGTCACCAGAGTAAAAAAGAAACGGCTCGTCTGACTCGTGCGTATTGACGTAGATAATCTGCCAACTGCCTAATTTGAACGATTGCAATACATCTACACTTTTCACGTTGAGTTGCTTCGCAATCTCAGGAGCAAGAACTGCTTTTCGCTCCGAAGGAAGATCACGACTCACTGTGTCGCACGGTGAACCTCCCCACACTGGTGTGGCTGCCCCAAGGAGACATACCACCTGCAAAATCCGGGCAACCATTGAAGTTCTTGGGTGTTCCATAACAGCAGGTTAAAGACTGCTGCCACGCCGCACAAGGTTATTGGCGTAACATCGCCATTTCACCAACTGAGTTGTGAGTGTAATCGCCTGATTTCGTCAACAATCCCAATTCTTCTCCGACCTGCCTCTTTTGTTCCGGCGCAGTACTCGCGGGTTGCCTATTTAATGCGAAGTGGGATGCCGGAGCTCTGATGGTTTGGGCAGACGAACATCACTGGGCCAAGCTCTCGTTCGAACTCTCACCGGATAAACAGCCGACCATGGTGACGGTGGTTACCCGTGGCCTGTCAGACGATTGCAATTCCATTCCGATCTCCGGGAACACCGTCTATCTGCAAATTGCCAAGAGCGGTCCCGCGTATGCTTTCTACTCTTCGTCTGACGGGAAGAGCTGGCAGGTCTTGAGAGTCTTCAGCTTAGGAGAGGGCTTGAGGCCGAGGGTTGGGTTTGAATCACAATCTCCAGTGGGCGATGGAACGGAAGTCATTTTCTCCGCGATCCACTACAGCCCGAAGAAAATCACGGATATCTACAAAAGTGACACCTTTTAGAAGCACGTGTTTCCTTATAATAGCCGCTATGAAAATTCACGCCTCATTTGTTGCCATGGTGTTTCTGAGCGTTGTGGCCCTGTCATTGGCCAGCGCCGCCAAGGTTACGGTCGAACTAAAGGACGCCCAAGGCAAAAGCGTAGGTTCAGCGCTGATGTATGAGAACGGTGGTATGGTGATCCAACTCAACTTGCATGATTTGCCTCCGGGAGAGCATGCCATCCACATCCACCAGAATGCACGGTGTGATGCCCCGGATTTCAAATCCGCCGGTCCTCATTTCAATCCTGACAACAAGAAGCACGGGCTTGAGAATCCAGAAGGCCATCATGCCGGCGACATGCAAAACTTCACCGTGCGCGCTGACGGCAAGGCGAAAACGGAGATAGCCGACAGAGATGTGAATTGGGAAAAGGACAGCCACTCCATTTTCAGCAATGGGGGAACGGCACTGGTTATCCATGCCAAGGCCGACGACATGAAAACCGATCCCGCTGGAAACGCCGGTGACCGCATCGCCTGTGGCGTGATAACAAAACCGTAGGAATTCAACATCGACACTGCACTTAGCACAACGTGATGCAAGGCTTTGACTTGAAGCCTCGCCCTCCCCGAAGCATCTAATAACCAGAGGCATTTATATGAATCGATTTTCTCTCGTGGCGATCAGCTTGATTGTGCTGGCAGCGATTTCCGCCACCGCTTCGCCCAATCCGAGTACCGCGAAGGCGCCAGCGTTTCCGGGTACTCTGGCGAATGCGCGCTATGTCTATATTGCTTCCTATGACGGAGATCAGTTCGATCGAAACCTCCTTCCTGAAGATCGGGAGGCAATCAGCGCTGTGCAGGACTCCATTCAGAAGTGGGGCAAGCTGATACTCGTGTACCGGCCCCTCGACGCCGACATCATCATCCTCGTGACGAGCCGCCCCTCCGAAGATCTGATGGCCGTGTACGATGCACATCACTCGAGCGGCAATTTTCTCTGGCGCGTCATGGGACGCGACGGCCTCCAGTACGGCGAAACTCCGCTAGTCACGCAATTTGAAAAGGGATTCGAGAGCGTGCAGAAGCACAAGTAAGTGACATCTCGTCTGGTATTCGACTGGTTCTTCGGGCATCAGTCAGTGATGCGATGGGTTTACGGACAAGAAGTACTGAATTAGTGCGCAGTTTGCGCTTCCGCCCAGCCTTCGGTCTTAGCTTTGTCTACCAGCCACTGTTGAAGTTCACGCTGCAAAGCAGGATGAATCTCGACGATGCTTAAACCAGTGAGGCCTTCGGTCGCGGCCCAGGCTAGTTTAGCTTTGAATTCAATGGGCGAAGCTGCGCCCGGCAAATTGAAAGACACGTCGATAGGGTTACCATGGGAGAGAGGCTCCGGCGACTTGATGGCCAGTCCGCCGGAACTGATATTGACGCTGCTGGCTTCTATTTGCACTCCATCCACTTGAAGAGTTACCGGTACCTCCAGAGTCACGCGAAAATAACGCTGCTGCGGAGCGCTGAGCGTGCCCAAGTGCGTCTGGGAACCGTTCCCTGCCTGTTGTTTTTCGTACTTAGACAATTTCCGCCTCAAGGTACGGCCGGAAATACCCAGTTGCTCGGCCGCCTTCGCTTGGTTGCCTCCGGTACGCGCCAGAGTCTGGAAGATCATTTGTTTTTCCATCTCGTCCAGATTTCCTTGAAAGGCGGCCGGGCTGGAAGCCTCCGGCACGCCGCAAACTGAGGCTGGAAGATCGCTGGCACGGATTTCCCGGGTACCGGGCTTGGCATGCATGGCTGCTTTGAAAATCACATTCTTCAATTCGCGCACGTTCCCTGGCCAGGGATAGTGCAGGAGCGATTGCATGGCTTCGTCGCTGAATTTGGCCGCGGGAGCATGCTGGAGCAGGAAAAATTCCGCAAGCGCAGAGATATCCTCCAGACGCTCTCGCAACGGAGGCACCTGCAACTGGAACTGGGTAAGACGATGATAGAGATCCCGGCGGAATTTGCCGGCATGCACTTCCAGTTCGAGATCACGATTGGTAGCGGCGATCACCCGCACGTTCACCGCGACCTTCCGGCTGCCGCCCAGGCGATAGTAGGCAACTCCATCCAGCACGCGCAGTAGTTTTGCCTGTACTTTGCCGTCGAGTTCCCCGATTTCATCGAGCAACAGCGTTCCCTGGTCCGACATTTCAAACAGCCCCGGCTTGGTGACGTCAGCTCCGCTGAAAGCGCCCTTCTCATACCCGAACAATTCGCTTTCCACCAGATGTTCAGGCAGCGCGGCGCAGTTTACGTCCACAAAGGGTTTGCCACAACGAAGCGAGTGTTGGTGGATGGCTTTGGCCACTACTTCCTTGCCGCTTCCCGTCTCGCCGACAATCAATACCGCGGCATCCTGCTGGGCCACACGTTCCACCATGGCCATGAGTTTGCGCATGATTTCGCTGCGAACCACGGCAGTGGTCCCGTCCACGAGTTGCATCTCGGCGGCTGACTTCATGGGTTGAAGGCAAAGGCGCAGTTATCCCACTAAGACGCGCCAATCCCCGCACTTTCTTTACCATGTTGTTGAAGGTGATGAAAGGTTACTTCCGTGTGGATGAATCGAATCAGAATGTTGGATGACAGGCGAGTAACGCAGAAGGCAACGCAGAGTCGAACAGGGTTCCTCGTGTCAGCTGTCGCCGGACGCAGCGCCAGTCGGGTGACTGGCCGGATCGTCCACACGACCTGATCCGCTTAGCTACCCCAGACCGCCGACGCGGCCGAGAGCAGACTGAGCGCCAGTACCGCTGCCGAGAGTAGAAGAATCGTAATCGCTGGTTTCTTGAATCGGTTCATAGTCTCTCCACTCCTGTGCCTAAGAATCAGCAACAACACTCCTGATTAGCTGCCCCAGACAGCCGAGGCATGACACGCGATTGCCAGCAGTGCGACGATCGCCGGAACCAGTAAACCGTAAATCACTTTGCCTAATCCATTTTTCATGACTCTCGTCTCCTCAATCCTTTTGTTAGTTTCCGTTTATGCCGCTAATCCTCAGCAAATGGTTGACTTGGTCGCGGCGTTCAGACGTGTCATGGCAACACGTCCGTGTCGTCGTCTCCGCCCCCATCAACGCTGAGCGCATCATTCCCTGCGTCGGTTGCGCCGACCGTAGAACCCCAAATTACCGAGTTGCCCCAGATCACGCTGCAACCATCCAGTGTGGCATTACCCCACACTACCGAATTGCCCCAGATCACCGAGGTTCCGCTAACCAAAGCGTTTCCCCAGATGACTGAACTTCCCCAGATAACGGAGTTGCCCCAGATCACCGAATTACTCCAAACAGAAGAGGGATCGGCCAGAAGAGAGACGGTGCCTGAAGCGTCGCGCACCGCGATTGGCGAAAGCGCGGTACCGGTAACGGTATCAGTGTTCGCCATGGCCCCTCGAATATCCAGATAGCCTGCGCCCACCGTGAAAATGTCATATTGATAATCTTGGATGTTGTTCCCGATCCAGAATCTAGAGCTCACCGGGAACACTTTATCGGCGGTCTTCATCAATCGCGCCTTAACTGCATCCGGGGTCAGGGTGCCGTCCTGCTCCAACATAAGTGCAGCGGCGCCACTTACCACCGGCGTTGCCATGCTGGTCCCACTAAGGATGAAGTACCATTTCGTGCCCCAAAAAGGTGCTCCGTAACTCGTCGGAGATACTTCATTGACCGGCAACTGCAGATCCAGCGTGCTTCTCGGTACGAGCAGCGAAGCGATACGGTTACCAGGAGCAACCAGGTCGGGTTTCACGACGTGATCCAATTGCGTAGGACCCTTCGAACTGTAAGTGGCAATGACATCATCTGCCGGATTGGCAGTGTTTTTAGTATTCATCGCACCAACAGTGATCACATAGGGATCGTTGCCAGGGGCTGCAACGGTGCCGTAGCCATGCATGCCATAATCGTTTTTGCGGCCACTGTTCCCGGCTGCCACAACTACGATCAGTCCGGCTTGCCAAGCCGCTTCCACTGCCTGACAGAGTGGATCCTGCGTGTAGCTTTCATATACAGGCCGTCCCAGTGACAGGTTAACGATTCGAATGTCGTAGGTATCTTTGAGAGCGACAGCGCGTTGCAACGCTGCGACTACGTAGGAATCCTGTCCACGGCCATTCCCATCCAGGACCTTCAGATTGACCAGGTTGACGCTGGGGGCAATGCCGTAAATTCTCGAAGAGTTGCCAGGGCCACCTGATTGTGTTCCATTGCCGGCGATAATGCCGGCGACGTGCGTACCGTGGCCGTATTGGTCACTGGCATCAGTCCCAGGAACGAAACTCTCGCTATAAACCACCCGCGATTGGCCTGTAACTGGGTCGCGCAGATCGGGGTGATTGCCGATACCACTATCGATAATCGCCACTGTCACTCCAGCGCCGTCCCAGCCATAACTCTGGGCCACATCCGCGCCCACCGTGGCTTCGGTGTAGTCAGCCGCTCCATTTAATGGACGATTGGGTGAGATGTAAGCAACCTCAGGATCCTTGGCCAGAGTCCTGATTCCGTTCACCGTAAGACTGAACAGGCCACCGCGAATCACATTCAGCCGATGGCGGGAGATTCCGCCCATCGCTTTCACGGTTTGCATGCGGCTGTCAGATGGAGAATGCTTGAACTGTACAATTACGTCCAAACGTTGGTTCGAAGAGCGATTTTGAAGCCCAGCCAGGATGGTAGAAAGTTCCGGCGACAGCGTGCTGCTGACACTTGAGCCGCCTTTTCCCTTGGTGGATTGCGAGCGTCCCTGGCCAAATCCGAAACTGGCCGTGCCCAGAAGGACCACCAGAACTGCAGTTAGCGTGGTCCACCTGCCGGTGGTGCTGGCGGTGAGGCTCCGTTCGTTTCGTCTTGTTGCATTCATCTTTCACTCTCCGCAACGCAGACAGCCGACTCCTGGAGGATTAGTCGCGATTCCAGTTGCAGGTCGCACGCCAACCCAAGGCCTCCACTAACTCACTCATTTGATTGATGTTGATGGCTTTCGCTTAGCATGGCCGTCCGGACAACTTGTCCGCCCATGTATGTGTCCCTTAGGTGCCAGGAAAGGCGTCAACCTGCTGAATCAACACACCTTAATCGGGATGTCCGCAAGAAGGACAGTTTGTCCTGGCCGAGGGTGGTGATATCAGCAATTCTGGCCGACGAAGCTATTCACTAATTCCGCCCCACGAAGGTATTCACTAATTCTGCCCGACGAAGGTATTCACTGGGTATTCAAGCCGTGCGAGGAAAGCCGCGAAGCGGCGAAAGAATGCAGCCCACGGCGCAAGCCGTGGGTATTCAGCAGTTTCAAGGGAGCCGCAAAGCGGCGTAAGAATGCAGCCCACGGCGCAAGCCGTGGGTATTCACGAGCTTCAAAGCGAAGCCGCGAAGCGGCGTAAGAACCAGCCTTCTGGTCCACCCCGCCGCCATTGAAACCGCGGGTTACCAAAGTTTCGATTTCCTCCCGTAAGTCGTTGTCGGGAAGCAGGTTAACCTGCTATCACTTACATGGCATTGTTCCCGTCAGATTAGCCAGGATTCACGCGGAGGGACGTGGTTAACCGCTCTCAGAATTGGAGAGACTTGACCCCGGGCGCCAAGCTGCTCATCAGCCTTGTCGTCACGGCAGGCACGGGTGTGCTTCTCTACGCCGCCATCAATCCCGTCAGCAAAAACATCGCTCAGTTCATCTGTTATCTGTTG
>Ga0193750_1000273_pt1 | contig 14585 bp, 9 predicted proteins | sample L1c1metaG_FD_160569 | JGI IMG/M metagenome (GOLD analysis project Ga0193750, IMG submission 160569) | Soil microbial communities from a riparian zone of the East river system, Colorado, United States - L1c1 | ecosystem: Environmental > Terrestrial > Soil > Riparian zone | place: USA: East River...
CTCCATGTTCGTCGGGCAGGTCCGTATTGCCCTTGTGATGCTGCATGTGGATGCACTCGTAAAAAATCTGGCTGAAGCCGACCGTGATTGACTCCAGGATGCTGAACAATCGATTTAGCACCGGCGAACGGAAATAGGGATTGTGAATGAAGTTGTGGGAGATGCCATTGATGTTCCACGAGATGCTGACTGAGTAGATCAGACCGAGAATGATCATCACCCAGAGCGGCACCCGCGGGAAAAGGTAAAACATCACAAAGAAGTAAGTGCAATGCAGAAGGCCGGCAGCGACCGGGATCGCGTCCCAGCGGGTGTGCGCAAACAGTTTCGAATCAGTGGTGATTCGTTCGACGACGATCGAATTTGTTTTCATGGCGACGATATGCTTGTTCGGGTTGCTAAGGCGTCGAGTCTCCTTGCCTGGTCGTTAGGATGTTGAAACCGGATGCGCTCCGAGTGCGACCGCTGACTGGGGCATCGCTCAGGACCAAGGTTGTCCCCGGTGTGATCAATGCACGAACGTCGGCGAGGAACTGCGGAGCTATCGCGACACGATTGGCGAGGTCTTTGAGATTTGGCGGGCGGCCGCCGACGCTCGCGGTGGAAATCCAATCGCGCCGACCGCTCGAATCAGTCGTCGCCAGCGCAGAATAAACATAGGTACCGGAGATCCGCTCCACGCCACCGACAGCGGTGCGCCCGATCTCGACACCGTTGCGATATACATACCCCGTGCGATCCGCCCCGCTAACAATGATGGACACCGGTCCCTTCGGAGATTTTTCCGGCGTCCAGGCGAAGCCGCCGGACCCAGTTTCAGGCTCGCCCGTCTTGCCCGAAAAAAGCAGGCCTGGCTTTGTCGTATTGATGGGACTCGATTTGTTGTCCGCGATGATAACTGTCGCCCCGAGATTAGTGACGGTGTAAAGTTTCGCTGCGAAATCCTCCGGCAACCGAACACAGCCGTGCGAAGCAGGATACCCGGGCAACTGCCCCGCGTGCATAGCAATGCCAGTCCAGGTCAGCCTCTGCATGTTGGGCATCTTCGCGCCTTTGTAGATGCTCGATTCGTGATCAACTTTCTTTTGCAGGACGGTGAACACACCAGTCGGTGTGCGATGGCCGGCGGTCCCGGTGCTCACTGTGGAACGTCCGATGCGCACGCCGTTTCGATAAACGTACATGACCTGATCCGGCAGACTAACGAGAACGACCACGGGCCCGGCAGGCGAGACCTCCGGATGCCAGAGATAATCTCCAGGTTTAAGGTCGGTGGTGAAGGGTTTGACGCTGCGCCCTTTGGTAAAATTCGCGGCGCGAGCGAATGGCAGACCGATCAACCCGAGCGCAGCGACGATGATGATAGCTAATTGGCGGAATGGCATGGTGGTAAGATCCAAAACCGGGGAAACTTTAAAGCTATCGTGCTATTAGGTCTAGTTAGCTGTTCAGGTTATCGGGATTGAGCGTTTAGTTTGAGAATGCGGTGGACTTCGGCGATGGCTTGCGGGTTAAGAGGTGAGCCGTGATTGCAAGGCGCAATAAATTCGCTCCTGGCACCATCGAGGTGGCTGCTCCAGTAAGGGACGACGCCATCGCTGCTGTTGGGACTATCACCACGTCCCCGATCGCCTAAGATCGTGTAATACGGAATGCCGGGGGTGATCGGGACCTTGTTGATCGCGACAACGAAACGGTTGTTCGGGGCCAGCGTGTCGACGCTGTTTGGAAAGCGTTTCAGCTGAAGGGCCGCCGGATCGGGCGTAGCCGCTTCGCGGATGGTCCGACCGATGGTGATCAGCCTGCTCGGCGTTTTCACCAGCATCGATCCTATCCGGCCGATCCAGTTGCTGGCCAGGTCACTGCCGCGATGTGGAGTGGACATGAAAATCACGCGCCCGATTTCCGGTCGATGCTTAAGGATGATTGCCTGCTCGAGGAGGTGTTTGCTCTCGGCCGGCATCTCTGTTTGCTCGGGCGGCTTTCCAAAGCCCTCGATCCATAGTTTGTTCCCGGTGTCGGTGATGAGAGTTCTGCTGATGCATCCACCCATGCTGTGACCGATCACCACCATCTTTTTGCGGATCGGAAATTTCTTTTCGATGGCGTCGAGCTCCTGGCGGAGGATGAGCGCGCTATACGGATAGGGATAACCGCTGGGATAGCTGTAAAACCAAAATTGATAATTGCGCCGGATATCCTTATCGCTGCGCAAATCGTTTAGCAGTGGCACCCACGTCACGGGCGTGTCCATCAAACCGTGTATAACAAGCACGACGGTTTTGTTGGGATTGTACGGTTCCATTCGGGCGACCCGGAAAGTGGAGGCGTATTCCTGCGGACGCAGAAGTCGGACAAAGCCTAGTTTTTGTGGCTTCTCCTTCGCCAACCCCATTGCCAGGGCCGCCGTGAAATTCGCTCCCATCGGATACGTGTGACCTTCCACGGTCACAGTTTCTGCTGCCAACGGATCCTTGATTGAGAGAATGCAACGCGACCCTTCGAATTCCGCGAAGCCCGTGACCCCATAATAAATTGCGGGTGGCGCGAACAACTCGGACGCTTTCTCCGGGGTCAAGTGACGAACGGCTACGAGCGGTGCTCCGATTCCGTCCCTTTTGACATCGTCTTTCACATAAGCGCCGTGATACCTCAGTTCATCGGTCGGGATCAAATCGTACAAGGCCGGGTTCTGTTCCGGCTTGGCGGGATCCTTCTTCCCGGTAAGAGTCAACTCGCTGTTCGCACCGAAATGCACCGGCTGTGTCCAGGGATCGAGCTTGGCCGTCCGGATTACGCTAAAGATGCCAGCGACGGCGAAATTGTAGCAACGTCGCGCTTCTGTATTCGCCGGGTCGCGCTCAAGTTGGTGCAATGAAATGCGCGCCGCGTTCACATAGGCCTCGAGCGCGGCCTGTGGCTGCGGCCGCTCCAACGCCTGGGCGCGATCGATCGTCTGCGCGATGGCCTGATTCGTCGCGGGAGTGGCTTGAAATCGAGCGGGGGGTTTCTCCGAAACAACCGCGATTTGACTGCAACCAGCGACAATGGTGGCAAGTAGAAGAACTGCTGAATTCTTAAAACGCTCAGATTTCATTATGATCTGCCTTCTATTGCTTTTGAAAAATGGCCGCCGGATTAAATTGGAAGTTTTGGCTATGAGTTCTCTCGCTTTCAAGATTCGAGCAGTGCATAGCAGTAGCAGAACTCCGCTTCCGACGAAGTTTTAATTTATGAATTCGAGATTTACGTCTGTCGTCAGGTTCTTTTTATTGGTTGCGGCTGGTTTTTCAATTTGCATAAGCAGTCAGCCTGCTCAGGCGAGCAACCCGCCGACTGGTCGTCTTATTGTGCAAAGGTCGCCCACATTTGGCAGCAGGACATACCTGCAGCTCTGGATCGATGGTAGCAAAGTCGCCAATATTGGGCCGGGACAACGCTATGATGAATCGATTCCGGCAGGACATCACGTTTTGGCCGTGAACTACACCCCCAGAACACAGCACCAGCCAACCTCAATGCGTCTAACGGTGCGTCCGGGCGAAACATATGCATTCACCGCCATTCGAGAATCCGATCAGGGTGTGAGTTTTCGGCAGTCAAATCGTATTCATCCATAACAGAGCGATCTCCTGCTTGAGAGCATCGCGACCGAGCTAACCAGCAACGCGCCTTAGTGCTGGGCTGTTCTCTTCCTTCAGAATTTCCGTGAATGAATCCTGGAGGTTCCGATAACACGATAGACTAGGAGGAGCGGGAGCGGCGCTTCACCAAAGACCGCGGAAAAGGCGAGAGCGGACCGAGGCGGCGTAACGTGGCCATCCGCTATGCTGAGAGAGTACTCGCTCCTCGGCATGAATGCGGTAGACGAGAGCTGCCCAACCGATCAATACCAACAGTAGCGTGACAAGATTCCATTCCTGCAGGTTGTAGCCTATGTCTGCCAGAATGTACGAGAGATACATCGGGTGGCGGACGAATTTGTAAGGTCCACTGGTCGCCAGACCTCTTACCGCCGGACGGACCCCAAACAATCTCCCCAAAGTAAGAAGCGTAACAAGACTCAAACCAGCCGCGAAGATTACTAACGCGAGGCCGCCTCCAGGCCACGCCACATCGCCAGGCCACCTGTGAAGACAGACGACTTGGGCGTAGGGATAAGCGTAGGCGACGATAACTGCCGTGCTGGACGCGATTGAATAATCCCATGCCGTCGGATTCGGGCGCGTGAGGGCTACCCCGAGAACCACCACATGTTGCAAGACGTAGATCCAGTCGGCGATCGTGAACGTGGGTGTCAGTGGAAACAGGGCCACCAACTCCGCTGCTGTGACGCAGAAGAGAAGGAGATCAGCCAATCGTCGCCCAGGCATGTGAGAGACGCGAAAGTACGCGATCAGATTTATCTACCGGACACTCCCTACGGATTTGAACTTGATCCGAACTGCGACGGCAGAGGTCCAGGGCCTTGCTCATCGGATTCCAAACTCTCGCCTTTAATCGATCGGCCCAAATGATCAACCGGGGCGAAAAGATCGTAATCCCATCACAAAATCGGAAGCTGGTGGCGGACCGGGCTAGTCGCTTTGCGGCAGGCCTGCACGGATCAGCTGCGATCGATTCTGTCTCGCGGTTTTGAAGCAGCCGAGTTGATCCTGGTTACTCAGGGCGAAGCCGTCGGCTCAGCCTCCGCGCCTTTTTCATCCTCGGGCCAATCATCGTCGGTCACTTTCCACTTCTTGTCGGGGTTATAGGAATCCATCGCCTGAAAGGTCTTCAGGGTGTCTGGTCCGAGATCCTTCTCAAAAACGACGCCATCGGGCCCGGCCATGAACGTTTTCACTCCGGTCACGCGATATTCTGCCGGCGCGGCCACAAGGCCGAATCCGCCAATCATCGCGCCTCCGACCACAAAATCCGTTTCACCTCCGGGTGCAGCCGGCCCCTGCTTCGTCAGCACTTTGAAATAGTAACCGTGATATGGTTTGGTTTTGTCGGTATAGCCTTGTTCCAGAGCTTCGGCCACCCCTTCCCCAACCGGGCCGCCCCAAGTTCCATCAGGATTTTTCCAGGCCAGACCATCGTGTTTTCCGGGCGTGCTGATGCACTTCTGTGCATACTGATTTACCTTGGAATCATCATGCTTCTCCTGCGCATATTCCTTCTGCGCATCATCGAACCCGCGACAGATCGTGATTGCGTCGAGTTCATTCGTGCCTATACGGCGGTTTAGAATTTCTTCGCGGCCGACCTTGGTATCAAACAACCATTTCCCCTTTTTTTTGACGATCGGAATCGGCGTCGGGAAATCATCGTTACCCACCGTTAGGATGGTGAGATTGGGTCTTTGGGGATCGGCTCCGAGCTGAGTTTTTTCTTTGGCCCGAGCCGCAAATTTCATCGCTCTGTTTTTGTCCTGGACCGCATCCTCCGAGCTGACGATATCCTCGGCATCCGGCCCGAGAATCTCCTTCAAAGCCGCTACATCGAATGACTCAGCCGCCTGAACCAGGCTGTCCACCGCCTGTTGCGGCGTGTCGAATTCTTTTTGCTTTCCCTGCGATGAAGCAGCCTGTTTCGTTTCCGGCGCCGCGCGCAAAGCCGCAGCCGGAAAACCGGAAGCCCCAATCGCAAGAACGATCAGAAAAATCTTTGAATTTATATAAGCTGTTTTTGGAGTCATAATTTTGTTCCTCATCGAGAGCCCGCTATCTCCTGCCTCCTCCGCCGCCTCCCCGGCCGCCGCCGCCATGACCACCGCCGCCGCCACGGCCGCCTCCGCTGAAGCCGCCACCGCCCATGCTGTGACCGCCGCGGCTACTGCTCGCGCGAGCAGAGCTGCCGCTTCCGCCGCCAAAACCGCCCCCCCCGTGCGAACCGTAACTGGGACCGGCTGATACACTGCGGTTACCGACGCGGTTAGCTCCGCCGCCTCCTCCGCTCGGACGCGTCGCCGGTTTCGTGCTCGGTCTTGAAGCACTCCCACCGCCCGGACGAGTTCCGGCTCCGCCACCACCGGGTCGCGTTGCGGCCCCGCCATCACCTGGGCGGTTTCCGGCTCCCCCACCTGCAATACCTGCTGCGCCACCACCCGGGCGTGTTCCGGCGCCACCGCCGCCGGGGCGATTGCCAGCACCTTGACCCGGGCGATTGCCTGCACCACCGGCTGGTTGCTGGCGCGCGTTACCACCAAAACGATTCGCGGTGTTTCGGTCTCCATACGGCGCGCTTCCGCGATGCTGCGGGTTGTGCTGCCACTGTCCTCCTTGCTTGTTGAAGTTCGCCTTATTGTAATTGTTCTTGTTGTAATTGTTTACGTACTTGTTGTTGACGTTGATGTTGACGTCGCCGTGCCCCCAGCCACAACCCCAGCCCCAGCCTCCATTTCCCCAAGCGGCTCCGATCGCTACTCCAGTGCCGAACGCCAGCAGTCCATATCCAGGCGGGTAGTAGATCGACGGATACGGATAGGCAGGCGCACCATAGACCACGGTCGGGTTGTAGGAGGGGACGTAAACGACTTGCGGATCGGCCTGCTCAATCACAATCACGTTCTTGCTTTCGACCGTCTTGCTTTCCACTTTCTGCTGCTGGCTCGATTTTAGATTTCCCGCACCCTGAGCCTTTGCCCGCATGCGCTGAACTGCGTCCATCACGTCTGCCTCCTGGGCGAGGAAGGCGTTTCCCAAGTCCGAACTCCAACTGACGTTCTCGGCCAACTGCTTGACCACATCCGGAAACACCGCCATGGCCTGGACACTTGGGTCCCAGTTCTGCTTTTCCACCGCATCGGCCAGGGCCTTGCCCTTCAAGTTTTTGTTTTTGTTCATCCATTGCTCGAGCTGAATGATCTCGAGCGGATAAGTGGAAGCGGCCAGCGTCTGGGCCAAAAGCGGGTCGGGGTAAAGCGCAATCGGCGCCACTAATGAATCCAATTGATCATTCGGAATCTTCGGAGCCTCTTCCGCAGGCGCAGCGCTTTCTGTGGGCATCGCATTTTGCGGTTCCGTTCCCTGCGCCAACGCCACGCGATAGCCAGGCGAGAGTAAAGCGAAGCAAGCGATGATCACCACGGCATGAGATGATCGACTTCCCAATCCGGATGTTTTTGGCCTCATGGTTTTTTCCTTTCCCAATAACGGCGGCAGACAACGGAATAGCATAGCTAGTATAACTAGTTAAGCGGCTACTTCTCCCGAGCGAGCGATGCTGTCTTTCATTTTATCAACTCGATCGGCGCGTTAATAAGATTCATGGCGACTCCGATTCTAATCTGCCGTTCTTTTGGTCCGGTATTGGACCTTAGTCCTATTCTGCCGGAGAGCCTTTGCGCAAGGGGAAAATCGTCGGCCACCGGCTTGCTTCGTCTTCCCTGCTTCCCACATACGAAATCCGCCGATGAAGGCATTGGCATTGGTGCCTAGCCGGCAACCGGGCGGCAGCTCTTGCAGCTTCATGGCATTGCCTCCCCCCAGCACGACATCGTCCAGACGGAGGGCGGAAATCAACCGGTTCACGACGAACGTGACATGTTTCCGCCATTTCTTTTTTCCGAGCCGTTCCAATCCGCGCAGGCCAACATAGTCTTCGTAAGTTCCATTCCGGTATGAAAGGTGGCCGAGTTCCATGGGCACCACGACGCCTTCCACGACCATGGCTGAACCGAGACCGGTTCCGAGGCCAAGAAAAAGCATCTGTCCCTTCCGATAGCTTCCCAAAGCTTGCATCGCTGCATCGTTGATGATCTTGACCGGCAGGCGAAACGCAGCTTTGAAGTTAAAGCCGACCCACCCGCCTGCGAGATTGTGAGGCTCTGTAAGGATGCGATCCTTGACGACCACCCCTGGGTAGCCAATCGAAACCACGTCGTATTTCCAATGTGCGGCGAGCTCCTTGACTCCGTCCACCATCTGTCGGGGCGACAGGTTAGGCCCGGAGGGGAATTTCATTGGTTCCTGCTGCCCGGTGGCTAGGATCTTTACGTTAGTCCCACCGATATCAATCACCAGCACATTCATAATCGGGTAGTGTCCTAATTTGGTTTTTTTGAGCAGAGAAAAATCGAGTGCTCAAGAAAGAGCGAGATTCGCAGACTGACTCCAGTTCTGTGGCCTGATTAAGTCAGTTTTGTTAGCGGGATGCTCTTACTGATCGGATGCGTGTCATAACTGGACGCCCGAAACACCTTATAAACCTCCAATGCTGATGCGCCTGTCGGAACGGTGGTGATCATCAATTTGCCGGAAAGACGCAGTGCTTTGATTGGCTCACAATATCCCTCGTTTGAACCGGTTCGCTTCAATGCTGCGGCTTCCACTTTATCGAAGCCGGAGAGCTTACAGCACAAGATCCATTGGCCGAATTTGCCGCCCCCGTTAAGTGGTATCAGTGCCGCCAGCCGAAGCTCGCGAAGCGAAGTTACATAGCCGAGATCAAGTTCGGTTCGGACGTGCAAGAAACGCTTTCCTGCTTCGTCATCAACGTAAAAGTCGTTGGATAAACCGGGATATTCGATTTTGAAGAGCATACCGTGGAGCATCGACATCAGACATATCGTCACGTCTAGGCTGTTGCGCTCAAACACGTCCTCAATACCCTCTGGGCGATAAAGAACCCCGGTCTCTAAAAGGCTATTTCTAAATGCGTTAATGACATCGTGTGGCTCCAGCAGAGCAAACGGGATGTTACTCCAGTCCGCACCGGCGATTGCTAGTTTCCGCACTAGTTCGGAGATTCTGTCGTGAAGTTCGTATCGGTCGCGGATGGTATGAGCGACGCTATTCCCCAACTCCATGAGAAGGCTGGCGTTATGACGTGCTCGCGCGTCCAGGTTATCGTTGTTCAGCAGGAACTCGCGTAGATGGATCATGAGCAATCGCACGTCGTCCTCATCGAAGGTGCTATCGACGAGCTTCGAGTAATAGTAATTGATGCCGATGATTTGCTGCTGGCTGAATTTGTATTTCATGTGATGCCACGCAGCTTCCATTGGAATTCGATGTGGTCGAGGCGACGGAGGCGCTCTTCGCCAAGCAAAGCTCGCCGGCTGCGCTGGTTGACAACCCAGGATGCTAGCTGGCGGTTCTCCCTCCATTTGGTAGGCACGTTGCAATGCCCATGCTTGCGCTTGTAATCGACCAATGCCGCGAACATCCTATCCCAAAATCCGCTAACCGAATTCCAAACAAAGCCGAGTTCTTCTAACTTCTTTACACGAACCTTGCTCAAGATTCCTTTTCTTCTAAACTGACGCTGGGTATTGACCCAATTAGCCAGTCTTTGATTTTCGGGCCAGTGTTGAGGAACGTTGCAATCGCCATATCGACTCTTGTAGTGCAAGAGTGATGAGAACATTTCCCCCCACGCTGCCTCGATCAGCTTTGGAATAACACCGATCCGCTCAAGCTTGGCCCTCCTGCCAGCAGTGAGCTTGCCATCATTCATTGCTGCTCGCTGTTTAATCATCCATGCTCCCAAGCGAGGATTGTCGGGATAATTTCGCGACACGTTGCAGTTACCATGCATATGCATGTACTTCTCTAGTGCAGCAAACATCTGTTCCCAATGCGCGTTAGCTGGATCCCAAACAAACCCCAGAGCATCAAGCCGACGAATCGACTCCTCTGAGGGTTTACCATTTCTCTTCACTTGCCGCTGAGTGCTTACCCAAGTTCCGAGCTGACAATTCTCGCTCCATTTCTGGGGGACGTTGCAATCGCCATGCTTGCGCTTGTATTTCTTCAAAGCGGCGAACATCTCTTCCCAAATGGTGTCAACGATCTCCCATGAGAAGTCGATGTCCTCTAGTCGTCGGATTCGGTCGTCGCTAAGCTGATCGCCTTTTCGTAAATAACGCTGCCGCGATACCCACCTACCCAGTAAGGGATTCTCTGGACAGGTTTGGAGAACGTTGCAATGGCCGTGCTCTTGCCGGTAGTTCGTGAGTGCAGCGAACATCTGATTCCACGCGGTATCTTTAGGATCCCAATCGAAACCAATTTCTTCTAGCCTCTTAATCTTGTCTGGTCTGAGCATCCGCCTTTTTTTTAACTGACGCTGAGTGCCAACCCATCCGCTTAATTTTCGATTTTCGGGCGATTTATCCGGGACGTTGCAATTCCCGTATTTTCTTTTGTAGTCCAACAGCGTCGTGAACATCTTGTCCCAGAGCGTGTCAGCATCTGCAAACTCCCAAGCAAATCCAACTCCCTCCAACTTTGCTTTGTGCTCGGGGCTGGGTTTGCCAAGCCTGCGTAATGATCGCTGTCTTGCCACCCAAGCGCCAAGACCGGGATTCGGGTTCCACCCTTGAGGAACTTCGCAGTCGCCGTGCTCTCTCTGATAATCTTGCAAGGCGGCAAACATCCGATTCCACATGGTATCGATTGCATCCCAAACGAAATTTATCTCATCAAGGTGAGCGACACGGTCCGCGCGCAGGAGACCTTGTTTCCTTTGAGCGCGCTGATTGCTGACCCACATTCCGAGGCAAGGATTTTTGAGCCACTTTGCAGGAACGTCGAGGTGTCCAAAATGCTTCTTGAATGCCTTGAGTTGCCCAAAGCGTTCCTCCCAATTATCACCTAGCGTCTCGACGCAAGCGGTAGTGATGGAATCGCGCAGCGCTTCGAATGAAATCTGCGGCCCGAGAAACTCGACCTTTCTGCGAAAGCGGGTGTCGTCAAAACCTTTGGTGCGTCCTCGTTCTTCACGCATCTGACGGATTACTTCGGCGAGCGTGTCATCCTGCTCCTGCATGGCTTGCAGGACGTTCCAAACTTCATCGAACTCGGTGCGGGTGAGGGCTTCCTCGATGGTTTCGCCTTTCGCCTGTTCGACGAAGAGCGGGACGAGGACGTAGCCGGTGGTTTTGCCACCCGCTTTGCGCATGGCGCGTCCGGTGGCTTGCACAATGTCCACGCGGCTGCGCTTGGGCGTGAGGAAGGCCACCATGTCCACGGCGGGAACATTCACGCCTTCGGTTAGACACTTCGCGTTCGAGATCACTGCTTTCGAGGCCGCGCGAAACTCGGTCATGATGTTCTCGCGCTCGGAGGTCGGCATCGCGCCGTTGACGTGGTAAGTGTTGAAGCCGGAAAGATGGTTGCCGATTCCTTCTGAGCCGCCGCTCGTGAACGCCGCTGCGCTCGCGACGGAGCGATGGAAGGTAAAGATTTTGCTAACGCCGTGCTGCGCGACGGCAGCCTGGAGCGCAAGCTGATTGGCGACGTGGCGCGCTTTGACGGCGTCGCCTTTCACGATGACTTCACCGTTACGAAGTAGGTGGTCATTCACCATGTCCGAAGTCACAACGGAGATGATGACTTTGTAGCCGCAAATGATGCCGCGCCGGGCGGCTTCGGCGAAGGCCAGTTTGTGCGCGACCGGGCCATAGACTTCCGGCGCATCCATTGAATATACGAGCTGGGCGTCGCCTTCCTTGTCGCGCTTGCGCACGTCGTAGTGGCGCGGTGTGGCGGTGAGGAAGAGCCGTTTCCTGATCGCGAGATTCTTGTCGTTCAGGGCAAAGCCGAAGTGCGCGCCTTCGCGCCCGGCGGTCTTGTGTGCTTCGTCCAAGACGGCGAGGTCGAACGCATGGCCTCGTTTCATTCCCGCAGCCACGACGCGCGCCGATTGGTAAGTGGAAAAGACGAGCTTCACGCCGTCGTAGTTGGCGCCGAGAAATGCGCGAACTTGCGCGCTGTTGGTGCTGACAGGAAAATCGAGATCGGTCGGGCGAACGACAAGCTCGTCGCTGTCCGGCTTCACCGTCGGATCGGAGCAGATGCAGAGGTGCGCGAAGGACTGCCACGAAGTTTCCCGCGCCCACTCGTGCAAGGTCTGGCGCAACAACGCAAGCGATGGAACGAGGACGAGGATGTTTTGCACGCGCATGCGCTCGGCAATCCATAAAGCGACGAGCGTTTTGCCCGTGCCGCAAGCCATCAGCGCCGTGGCGCGGTCGTGCTCGCGCAACGCGGGAAGAAGGTTGTCAATGGCTTGGGCTTGATGCGGAAGCGGAGTCTTTGCTTGCCGTTCAATTCTTGTGCCTTCGAGCCACGCGCGAATGACGGCAAAGTCCTGCGGTTCGAGCTTATCGAGATCGTTGCCGGTGATCGCATAGAACCCGGTGCGTTGCTTAACCACGTCGGCAAAGCGGTCGCAGTTCGTGAACAGCACCCGCTGTTCAACTCGATCCGCGAGGCCGATGAATGTTGAGAGTTCGTCCCAAGTCAGCGACGGACGGCCCGTGCGGAATTTCGCTTGATAGGCGTGGTATTCGCCAAGTTGCGCCTCAAAGATGCCATCCACGCCGTTATCGCCAATCGTTAAAGCCAGTCGCTTGCGCAGCGAATGCGGGACGTTCGCTCCCGGCCAGACGTGCTTCGCTTTCTCGACGGCGACAGTGGCGAGATAAGCCTCGGCGAAAACCTCGAAAGCGTTGCCGCGTTCACCTTTTGTCGCAAGCGAGCTAATGCGTTCTTCCAATTCGCGAAAGCTTGTCAGCCCATCGAAAAGCCCGCGCTGAAAATAGCTTCGCGTCTTTGGATGGGTCGGAGACATCATTGGATTCTTATTATACTGATTGAGGGGAACGGTGTCAGTCTGTTCTCGAGCACATCGATTTTTCCTGCTCAAGAAAACAAATTAGGACAGCACTCATAATCGGGGTTCCAAGACGCATCGGTGAGGATAGTCGGGGAGAAGTCGGCTCGCGGTTGGCTGCGAAAGCGCGCCGCCAACCTTGCCAAGTTTTTCTACAAGCGCGACCCGCTTCCCGAAAATGCAGCGGTGTTCGCTCCGCAGATGCCACGCGGTCCGCCGCCGATGACAATGAGATCGAAGGAGTGGTTAGGCATGGGGTTTCAGGCTGCTGGCATGAGCAGCATTCGGATCACAGCGAAAACGAATAATGCCACGCCGAAAGCCGCAGCGAAAAGCCGCACTCGTGGCTGCTCAAACTTCCCCGCCGTGCCGGCGAAGAAGAGCACGGTAGCGAAGAGTACGGTGTTGGCGAGAAATTGGCTGGAGCGATTGCCCGCTTGGCGCGCTTGGGCGACCCGCCCTGCTGCGTCCGTTCTGGCGGCGATTGCTTCCGCGGCGCCACGGACCTGGTAAAGATTCGGCACAAATGGGTGGGCGTCGGCAGCGGGATTCTCGAATGGCTTCTGCGCGAGCCATGATTCGTAAGCTTTCTTCACGTCGGGCGGAAAACGCTCAGCATAAAAACTCGCGAGCTTTTCGTTGCCAGCATGCTGCGCGGCGAGGAGTTCCATGAACATCGCGGTGTGAACGATCAGCGCTTGGTTGCCCTGCACCTCGAGCAACGCTGCGCGTTGCTCCAGCGCATTGGATTCGTTCATCAGCCGATTGCTTTGCCGGGTCCATGTGGCGGATTCATAGGAACACCACGCCGTGCAGATGGTGGTTAGCGCCATCAGCACGGCCACGACGGGCTCGATCCATTTTTTCGAGGGTGATTGGGCGGGATTCTCAGCCATAGGTGTTACACTTGTTAGGTTCAATGCCCGGTCGCCGGTGTGAAGTGAGACATGAGCAATCTAGTGTCGTTTCACGAGAACAATCGCGCCTGCGATACCGGAGACAACCGAAGCCAGCAGAATACCCACCTTCGCTGTCTCGAGCGCGACGCCATCGCCGAAGGCGAGATTGGCGATGAACAACGACATGGTGAATCCGATGCCACCCAGCATTCCAACTCCAACAATCTGACGCCAGTCAATACCATCCAACATCGCAGCCAACCGAGTCCGTGTAGCCAGCCATGAAAACAAAACGATCCCGATTGGTTTACCAATTACCAGACCGAAGATCACGCCGAGACTAACTGGGGCTACCACCGACCGCGCGGCGCCACCGCCCAAGGCCACACCCGCGTTCGCCAGCGCGAAAACCGGCATGATGAGGTATCTGTTCCAAGGGATGAGCGCGTGCTCGAGACGCAGCATCGGCGATTCGTTGCTCGTAAGAACGGCGCGGCTAGCTGTGCGTTGGCGCGCGGGAATCGTGATCGCGAGTAACACTCCGGCGACCGTTGCGTGAATGCCGGATTGCAGAAACGCGACCCACAAACCAAGACCGAGAATCGCATAAATCAGAAGATGTCGCACGCCGGCGCGATTTGCGGCTAGTAAGGCAACGAAAAATACGCCGCCCACTCCGAGACTTATCCAGGAAATTCGTTCGGTATAAAAGAACGCAATCACCAGCACCGCTCCGATATCATCGGCGATAGCTAAGGCGGCGAGGAATACTTTTAGTGAGGTCGGCACCCGACTGCCGAGGAGCGCCAGCACGCCGAGAGCAAATGCAATATCGGTGGCCATCGGAATTCCCCAACCCGCCGCGCCCGGTCCGCCATGGTTGAACAAGAGGTAGAACGCCGCTGGCACGATCATCCCGCCGAGCGCCGCTGCGATGGGCAGTACTGCTCTTTGAAAAGAAGCCAGCTCACCGACCAGTATCTCCCGCTTAATCTCCAACCCGACCAGGAGAAAGAACAAAGCCATTAAGCCGTCGTTGATCCAGAAATGCAAAGGCTTGGCCAGCAGTCCACCGATGCG
>Ga0193750_1000274_pt1 | contig 14570 bp, 20 predicted proteins | sample L1c1metaG_FD_160569 | JGI IMG/M metagenome (GOLD analysis project Ga0193750, IMG submission 160569) | Soil microbial communities from a riparian zone of the East river system, Colorado, United States - L1c1 | ecosystem: Environmental > Terrestrial > Soil > Riparian zone | place: USA: East River...
TGAAACGTGCCGGGACAAGATCGAATAAATAGAAAAGTTGTTCGACCGTTTGGTGCGGCAATCCCAGCTCAAAAAAAAACACTACCACATTGACCAGAATCAATGCCCGAGTGGCCACCGGCGCGGAGCGACTCGGAACAGAATCTTTAATTGGAAACATCTACGTTGAAAAGCGAAACACGCCCGTCCGGCTCGGACCCGCTTGTAGACACTCCAGTTCTTTGGTCAAATCGAGAATAATTTTGATGCCTGCGAAATCGTCGCCACAAACCGTACGAAGCGCTTCGATGCGACGCAATGAGCGAACCCCGTCGCCATCGAAAGAATAGCCTTCGACTTCGGTGTCGAGCGGCGAAAGAAGGCGATGCTTGCAGTAAACAAGAATCGTCCGGCGCGGTACTCCCGCCAGCTGGGCCGCTGCTTCAATCGTGTAAACAGCGTCGGCAGGCGGATCGAACAGCTGTAGCCACCGCGACGGTGTTGGCACCATCTCGTTCGATACTGCCCTTGTCGCCGGATTTATCATGTCATCATGTTGTTATATCGCTTTTCGGGACAAGAATAGTCCCTGCCGACGTGCGCGCCCCCGGTTTAATCGAGGACGCGCCCGCTTTTTTTTAGAGGCCTCAGCTAACCTTGACCTCTACTTGTTTGGTTCTGGCTTTCTCGCTTTTCGGCACGTGAACCGTGAGCATGCCGTCCTTGAACTCAGCTTTTACTTTGTCGGCGGCGGCCAGGTCGGGAAGAGCGAAACTTCGGACGAAACTGCCGTAGGACCGTTCGACTCGATGGTATTTCTTATTCTTCTCTTCCTTCTCGAACTTGCGTTCGCCGGCGATCGTAAGGACTCCGTTCTCGACTGTCACTTTTACGTCTTCCTTTTTCACGTCCGGCAACTCGGCCTTAATCACGTATTCCTTGTCATCTTCGGTGATGTCGGCGAGCGGCGCCCAATCAGCGAGGGTGATATCATCTCTTCCGTTCGTGCGGCGTCCGAAGAAGCGCGAAAGCCGGTTTTCTACATCGGCCAACTCCATTGGCTCCCAGCGGGTGAGTGTATTGATCATAGCGTAGTGTTCCTTTCCTGCGCAGCGGTAGATTTTGGGCCTGCGTCCCGTCCGCCACTGCCGGGAGCGCAGCAAGCATTACTTCTTATCTTCGGGCCGATAACACTGCCGCGCCGGGTAACTTAGGTAACCTTTTTCCAATCACGCCTCTCGCTTTCGCGAGAGTCTGAACGAGTATGGAGTTGCGATCATAGATCGGTGGGGAAAGAATTTACGTGAAGCGCGCGGCCACGGAAACAATACTTGGTTCTGTCGTCGAAAAGCCGCTTCTCCGTTTGCATGCCGCCGCGCGCATCGAGCCATTCTGGATAGCGGTGCAGGGCGTGATCGAAGCAGTCCTGCCCGGTTCCTTCGTCGGTTTGACACTGCAGCATCATCCAGTTTCTCCCATTATCGCCAAATGGTCACGACCGACTCTGAACGGTTCCTTCAATGCCGGGCCGATCAAAATCTATCTGAGCAAACATCCTCGCGGCCGCCGGTTTGTCCGTGCCAGCGATGTCTTTCCGAAGCGCGACGCCATGCTGCAATCGGGTTTTTATCGCAAATACATGGCGCCGCAGAAGCGAGTCCATGCCATCGGCCTCTTCTTTTGGCAGCGCCAAAGGCTCCTCGCCATTATCGTAATCATGCGGACGGCGGAACAGGGTGACTTCACCCCGGTGCAAACGAAATTGCTTCTCCATCTCTACCCGCAGTTTGAGACGGCGCTGCGACGATTGCAGTTGGGCGAACGCGAACGCGCTGCGCGCACCGCCCTTGAAAGCTTTTTGAGCCGGCTGCCACTGCCGACCATGCTGCTGCGCTGGAAACCTCCGGCTGGTCTATCAGAACAAAGCTGCGCGCGAGTTTTGCAATTTGTGGTCGGTGGGGCCGGAATTAGCCGCTCTAACCAAAGGCAATGGGCCAGTGCCGCCTGAGATTCTCGACCGATGTCGACGCCTCAAGAAGGAATGGCGACAATCATCGCAATTGGCCGGACCTCGGATGGTTCTGCGGCAAGAGGTCATTCATCATTCCAAATGGTCGTTCCTGCGCGCAACTCTTAGCATGAGACAGCTCAGCATGGGCAGTTTGGCTCGGCCGCATTTTCTGATTGAATGCGAGGAATTGCGGCGCTCCGCCAGACCTTTGCCGCACCTGGTACGTCTCACTCAACGCGAACAGCAATTGACCGGATTGATTTGCGACGGCCGCAGCAACCAGGAGATCGCGGACGAATCCGGCTTGAGCGTTGCCATGGTCAAAAAGCATCTCCATTCTATTTTCCACAAGCTCGAGGTCCCCAGCCGCAGCCGTTTGATCGCCCTTATGCGTTGAGGGCAGAATTCGTCCTCAGCCCGAGAACCCGAATGTTCCGCCTTGCAACGATAATCCTACCGCAGTGACTTTGCCGCATCCTTGCCCAACTTTTTCAACAATCGCTGCAAAGTCAGCCGCTCCTTTTTTGAAAGGACGCGCATTGAATTTTCCATCGCGGAGGCGTGTTCGCGAAAGCCGCGAACGATCAGCGCCCGCCCCTTCGGGGTCAGTTCAACCTGACGCACTCGCCGGTCGTGGGAGCGTTCCTTGCGCGCAACCAGCCCTTTTTTCACCAGCCGATCAACCGCCACGCTGATTGAACCGGGCGTAAGCCAGACCTTCGGGCCGATTGTATTGACCGGGAGCGGTCCTTTGTGGAGGAGGACTTCGAGAACGCGAAAATCAGAGTCGCCCAGCTTTGTCTGCTCGATGCTTCCGGCCGCGTGGGGAACCAGCGCTTGAAAGGCTTTCATGAAAACGAGCCAGACATGCACGCCGGAGGCGTCTTGCCCGCGAGTGACTCTTTGTCGCTTCATTCCTTTTTTAGCTTGACACAGATCATATTGATGTCAATATAATGAATATCAAACAAATTAACTTAACATGAACATTACCATTGTCGTTGCCCGTTTCCTTCTTGGCCTCATCTTTCTTACCTTCGGACTGAACGGCTTTCTTCACTTCATTCCCAGCTCTCCGCCGTCGGGGACGGCTGGCCAGTTCGTCGGGGCGCTCTTTGTCTCTCATTATCTGGTCCCGATATTTCTGCTCCAAATCATTTCGGCGGTCCTGCTCCTGGTTAATCGCTACGTCCCGCTCGCGCTGACGCTGCTCGCTCCGATCATCGTCAACATTCTGCTCATTCACATATTGATGCTCCCGAGCGGTCTGCCTCTGGCTCTGGTCGTGACGGTGCTCTGGATCGTCGTGTTCCTGAGCGTTCGCTCCGCGTTTGATGGGCTCTTGCAGCAGCGCGTCACAGTTCAAGCCGTGCGATAAGTGCATGAAGTCGTTTTCAGAAACCGCCGAGGAGGAACTTATGCTTAGGATTGCCATCATCATCGGAAGCACGCGGCCGGGCCGAAATGGCGAGGCTGTTGGTAAATGGGTTTACGAAATCGCACAAAAGCGCAGCGACGCCGAATTCGAGCTCGTCGACATCAAGGATTTCAACCTGCCGCTTCTGGACGAGCCAATGCCACCAATAATGGGGCAATACAGTAAGCCTCACACCAAAGCGTGGGCCGCTAAGATCGGTTCTTTTGATGGCTACGTTTTCGTCACGCCCGAGTACAACCATGGAACCTCGGGCGCGCTCAAGAACGCGATCGATTTTTTGTTCGCCGAGTGGAACAACAAAGCGGCTGGCTTCGTCAGCTACGGCGGCGCCAGTGGAGCGCGCGCGGTCGAGCAGCTCCGTCTAAACCTGGCGGAGGTGCAAATGGCCACCGTGCGCCTGCAAGTCTTGCTCTCCATGTATTCCGACTTCGAAAACTTCAGCGTCTTCAAACCAGATTCACGAAAAGAGACGTCGGTCAACGACATGCTGGATCAAGTCATCGCGTGGGGAGGCGCGCTGAAGACGCTCCGGAAGAAAACAGCATAGGAGGCCACCACAGATGCAAATTGGCGTAGATAGTTTCGTAGCGGCAACCGTTGACGCGGCGGGCCGTGCAGTCGACCCCGCAAAACATCTCAGCGAGTTGCTCGAAGCAATGACGCTGGCTGACGAAGTCGGGCTGGATGTGTTTGGCATCGGGGAACATCACCGGCATGAGTTCCTTGATTCCGCGCCGACTATGATCCTCGCGGCCGCCGCCGCGCGAACACGCCGAATCCGATTAACCAGCGCCGTCACCGTCCTGAGCGCGGCCGATCCCGTGCGCGTCTTTCAAGAGTTCGCGACACTTGATCTACTTTCGAACGGCAGAGCGGAGATCGTTGCCGGGCGCGGCTCATTCATCGAAGCGTTTCCGCTCTTCGGGCTCGACCTCGAGGACTATGATTCGCTCTTTGCCGAAAAGCTCGAGCTGCTTCTGAAAATTCGTGAGAATACCTATGTTCATTGGTCAGGGAAGCATCGCGCTCCGCTTACCGGGCAGGGAGTTTACCCCCGCCCGCTGCAGAACCCGCTGCCGGTTTGGCTTGGTGTCGGCGGCACGCCCGGCTCTTTCATTCGCGCCGGCACCCTCGGGTTGCCGCTGATGGTCGCGATTATCGGCGGCGAGCCGCACCGCTTCCAGCCGCTGATCGATCGCTACCGCTGGGCTGGTTTGCGCGCCGGCCATTTTCCAGAGCAGCTCAAGGTCGGCGTTCATTCGCTAGGCTATGTCGCCGATAGTTCGACGACGGCCGAAGACGAGTTTTTTCCCGGCTATGCGCGAAGCTTCACTGAGATTGGCAGGGAGCGCGGATGGCCACCTATGACCCGCGCGCACTTCGACGCCCAGCTTGGACCGATCGGTGCGCTTCTGGTGGGCGATCCGCAAACCGTCGCGGAAAAAATCCTGCGCGTGGACGAATCGTTAGGCGGCATTTCCCGGCTCACGTTCCAAATGAGCGTGGCGGACTTGCCGCACGCCAAACTCATGCGCGCAATCGAACTGATTGGGACGCGGGTGGCACCGCTTGTCCGAAGAGCACTCGGATCTGCGACGCCGGCCCTTCCCGCAACGAAGTCCGAACGTGCTGCGTAATCGCGAAGGCTGAGCTAATAACACTTCCGCCATTTACCCGATGGCGAACGTCTCGATCACGGCTTAATCCCATTGTTTACGGCTGAACCAGACGCAAACCGAGAAACATCTATGCCGGCCGATCTTCCAACTCCGATCGCTACTTATATCGGTGCGGCGAATCGAGGCGAGACGGAGGCGTTGGCGCAATGCTTTGCCCAGAGCGCGATCGTGCGGGATGAAGGCAAAACGATCGAAGGCTTGGCCGCGATCAAGAAATGGATGGTTGAGACCAAACAGAAGTATCAGCACACCATCGAACCACTCGCGTCCACTCAGAAGGACGGCAAGACCGTCGTCACGAATCGGCTGACCGGTAGTTTCCCCGGCAGTCCGATCGAGCTTGAGTTCGTCTTCACGCTCGATCGCGAGAAGATCGCAGCGCTGGAGATTCTTTCATGAAATCGGGAAGCGTTGCTTCAAATTAAATCTTTCCCATAGGCAAAGAGGGCCGGGGCGCCGCCGTCGCCCCCTCCATTTCCAATGACGAAGAAAGCGGCCCTCACCCTACCCTCTCTCCGGGGGAGAGGAGCGCGTGCGATAGCACGGCGGTGAGGGGAGGCATTCCGCTACGGCGGTCCGGCGATAGGGGAAGTAGTAGTCCCGAATTAAGTGGCTTCAGCGTCACCTCAAATTAAATCCTTCGCATAGGCAAAGAGCGCCGGGGCGCCACCGGTGTGCCAGAACAGAACTGTTTCATCCGACCGGAAGACTTTCTTGCGAATTAAATCAAGTAGCGCTCCCATGGCGCGTCCCGTGTAAACGGGATCGGCTACGATTCCTTCGCGCGAGGCAAGCAGCCGAATCGCGTCGCGCTCAAGATCGCCAACTACCCCGTAGCCGCCGCCAAGGTAATCGTATGCGACGGTGAAATCGCTGGCCGCGAACTGCGCTTCGAAGTCGACATATTTGGCGGTGTCGTTCGCGATATCCCCCAGCTCGCGCTCGTAAGTAGCGGCGTCACTCTCACCCCAGTCGATACTCACACCATGCAGCTTGCCGTTGAAACCGGTAACCTTGGCGCCGACAACAATGCCCGCTTGCGTTCCACCGGAGCTTGAGGCGAAAACGACATGATCAACGCGTTGATTGAGACCGTTGAGCTGTTCGGCCAGCTCCATCATTGCCAGCACGTAGCCGGTTGCACCGACGCCATTCGAGCCACCAACCGGGATCACGTATGGCTTATCACCCTGTTTACGAAGTTCATCTGGAATCTGGCTCAGTTTGGCCTCGCGCTCGGAACGTTGAACCCAATGAATGCGTGCGCCGAGTAATTCATCGAGCAGCAAATTGCCATTCGGCAACTCGGGTTTCGTCCCATTCAGCAAAAGCTCGCACCGCAAACCCGCCCTGGCCGCTGCCGCTGCAGTCTGGCGACAATGATTCGATTGGGCCGCGCCCGCTGTAACCAGCGTATCCGCCCCCTGCTCCAGCGCTTGGCCAACGAGAAACTCGAGCTTGCGCGTCTTGTTCCCGCCAAGGGCAAGGCCAGTTTGGTCGTCGCGCTTGATCAGCAACTCCGGTCCACCGAGTTCTCGCGAAAGCGATTTCAATTCTTCAATCGGCGTTGGTAGTTGAGCTAGGCGGAAACGCGATAGCGCTTCAATTTTCATCAGCCTTCTTATCCGCAGGACCGAGGCGTGGTCAATTCGGGCTCGCGCTGGCAGAACTGGGCTGGCTTATTTGAAGGTAAAAAAAGGTTCCCTCTTAAGAGGTAGAAATTATTCTTTCCTCTGCCCTATGGCCAATGGCTCACTAATCAACGAAAACAAATCGGAGGATAAAATATATGAGAAGAAATAATTCGACGAAAACTGCAGAGCTTCGCCAGAAACGCGATATTCCACTAACGGTCCCGACCGATCTGACACGGTCCGCTGTCAAGGACATTGCCGGCGCAATGAACGCCATTCTCGCAGACGTCTTTGCCCTCTACCTGAAAACGAAAAATTTCCACTGGCACATGAGCGGCCCGCATTTTCGCGATTATCACCTTCTCCTCGACGAACACGGCGACCAACTTTATGGGATGACCGACCCGATTGCAGAGCGAATTCGAAAGCTTGGCGGACTCACCATCAAATCAATTGGCCACATCGCACGTCTTCAGCGAGTGCTGGATAACGATGCGGACTACGTCGATCCCGCGGATATGGTTGCCGAGTTGGCGGAGGACAACCAGACGTTGACGGCGCGACTGCGCGAGGCGCACAACGTGTGCGAGGAGCATCGCGACGTTGCCACAGCCAGTCTGATCGAAGTTTGGATCGATGAAACCGAACGTCGTACTTGGTTTTTAACGGAGATCAAACGCGGCAGGCAGCATTAAACCACTAAGAAGGAAGAAAAATTGCCATGCCATACGTAGCTGTCGGAAAGGAAAACGGAGCTGACATCGAAATCTATTACAAGGACTGGGGCAAAGGTCAGCCCATCGTGTTCAGCCACGGCTGGCCACTATCGGCCGATGATTGGGATGCGCAGATGCTGTTTTTCCTCAAGCAGGGCTATCGGGTCATCGCCCATGACCGACGAGGCCACGGGCGGTCTACACAGACGAGTGACGGCCATGACATGGATCACTATGCCGACGACCTTGCGGCTTTGACCGCGCATCTTGATCTGAAGCAAGCCGTGCACGTTGGTCATTCCACCGGCGGCGGCGAAGTCGCGCATTATCTAGGACGGCATGGCGAAAGCCGGGTGGCGAAAGCTGCGCTAATCAGTGCGGTGCCGCCGCTGATGGTGAAGACGGCGAACAATCCCGGCGGCCTTCCGAAAGAAGTGTTCGATGGATTGCAAGCGCAACTCGCGGCCAATCGCTCGCAATTCTATCGTGACCTGCCGGAGGGACCCTTTTATGGCTTCAACCGGCCGGGCGCGAAAGCCTCGGAGGCGATCATCCAGAACTGGTGGCGCCAGGGCATGATGGGCGGCGCGAAGGCGCATTATGACGGCATCGTCGCCTTTTCACAGACCGATTTCACCGAAGACCTGAAGAAGATCACTGTCCCTGTTTTGGTGATGCATGGCGACGACGATCAGATCGTTCCCTACGCCGACGCCGGGCCATTGTCGGCCAAGCTGCTAAAAAACGGGAGGCTGAAGACCTACAAGGGTTTCCCGCACGGGATGCCCACCACGCAGGCCGACACGATCACCGCCGACCTGCTCGCGTTCATCAAGAGCTAAGGACATCAAACCTGACCTCCTGAGGTATTTTATGTCAAAGCCTTGGTTCATTATTGGAATTTTTGGAATTTCGCTGTTGGGCTGCTTCAAAGTGGCAGCGCAAAAAGAAGGTTCTCCTGTGCGGAATATTGTCCTCGTTCACGGTGCTTGGGCAGATGGTTCAGGTTGGAAAGGCGTTTACGACATTCTCGCCAAGGATGGTTACAAGGTAAGTATCGTCCAGGAGCCGGAGACATCGTTCAAAGAAGATGTGGCGGCGACGAAGCGCATCCTCGCTCTGCAAGATGGACCATGCATTCTTGTGGCTCACAGTTATGGCGGCGCCGTAATCACCGAAGCGGGAACAGATCCATCTGTTGCCGGATTGGTATACGTCGCGGCCCACATGCCAGATGCGGGAGAGAATGAGGCCGACGACGGAAAGCGCTTCCCAAGTGACCTCAGCAAGTCTGGTGCGATAAAGAAGACAGCCGACGGTTTCACTTACCTCGACCCCGCGCAGTTCCATGAGTACTTCGCAGCCGACCTGTCTGCTGAGCAGGCCGCTTTCATGGCTCGATCGCAAGTGCTCAACGCCGCTGAGAACTTCAAAGCGGTCATCACCGCCGCTGCGTGGAGAAACAAACCGACCTGGATGCTTGTCGCGGCAGCAGACAGGACCATCAACCCGGAACTCGAACGCTGGTATGCCGCACGAGCCAACAGTCACAAGGTCGAAGTTCCGGGTGCTAGTCACGCGGTCTACGTCTCCAGGCCAAAGGAGGTCGCAGCTTTGATCGAAGAAGCTGCTTCGCACGTTCAGTAGAGGAATTTTATGCGCATAAAACTATTCGTTCGCTCATTGTGCTTTTTTTTCGCTGTGACGGCGACTGCCGTCGCCGCGATCGCCGAGAACTTGCCAATAGCCCGGAGCATTATCCTTGCAACCGGACAGGAAGCGGCCGGGCAACCGGTGATGCTTGCCGCCCGACGGTATGCGGCGTTTTGGAATACAGGAGAACAGCGCTACGCGGAGGCCGCGCTCGCTCAGAACTTTGTTGATCGCACGCTTCCGTCGGGTCGGCCGCAAGGCTTAAAAGGCGTCCTTGAGGCATCGAAAAGTTTTCGTGCTGCCATTCCCGATCTAAGCGCGGATATTGAAGAGCTGTTAGTTGTGAAGGATCGGGCGATTGTCCGTTACATCTTCACAGGACATTTCACTGGCAGCTTCAAAGATCTGAAGGGCGACGATCGGCAGATTAGCTTTCGTGCTGTCGATATTTACCGCGTGCAAGATGGGCAAATCTCTGACAACTGGCACCTGGAGGACAATTTGTCGTTAATGGAACAGTTGGGCGCGATAAAACGCCAATGAAAAAGGACGAAGAGACTTTGTTTGAACACGAATTATCAGGCGGCGAACCATTAACCTTCGCGGCAACGGAAACATGAGATGACCGGTAGAACCGGATAATGAAAAGGACCTACCAGAGTTGCTTATGAAGCTCAACCGACCCCCTCTCATTAGGGAGCGGCGTATAGCGCAGCGTTCGGCGGTGGGTAATGTGGCACTGAGAAGTGTCGCAACCGGAGCGATTGCAGTTGGCGCCTTTGCTCTTGGGGCCGCGGCAATCGGTGCGTTGGCGATCGGTGCATTAGTTGTTGGACGAGTCGCGATTCGCTCGCTCTCAGTGGGGCGCGGCGAATTCAAGTCTCTAAGTGTTGACCATCTTACGGTGAAACGGCTTCGTGTTAGCGAAGGTGTATTCGACGAGTCTCTAAGCAGTTCCAAGAAATAGATGAAGCCACTAGCTACCTGCGCCGCGGTCGCATGTTTTCTTTGCCCTGCCTCAGAGCAAGCTGAGGCCGCGTCGGCTTCTGGTCCCGACTCGGATTTCGCGCGAGCCATGACGGCGAGCATGGAGAAAATGGACGCCGACATGATGGGCGCTCCGGTGACTGGCGATCCCGATCATGACCTTTCCGCGATGATGATCCCGCACCACCAGGGCACCATAGATATGGCGAAGGCTTTCTTGTTGCATGGCAGAGATCCGGCACTGCGAAGACTCGCACAGGAAATCATCGTTACGCAGGCCCAAGAGATCGACGTAATGAAGCGGCGGCTCGCTGCACTGGAGAATCGCGCGGCAAGTACGACGCCGCTGACCCCAGGAGGGAAAACAGCGCCAACGAAAATCTCAAATGGTGATCGTGTTTACACAGGCGACCAAACCTCGAACACGGTTTCCGTAATTGATCCGAGTTCAAATAAATTGCTCGGCGTCATTCGGCTGGGCGATCCCGTGCCCGGCGCGTTGAGCCCGCTCTATATCGGCCAGTTGCTCGTCCACGGGCTCGGCTTTTCGCCCGACCACCGCACGCTTGTGGCCGTCTCCATTGGCTCTAATTCCGTCACGTTCATCGATACGGCGACAAACAAGGTAAAGGGCGTCGTCTATATTGGGCGTTCGCCGCACGAGGCATTCTTTACGCCTAACGGAAAGGAAGTATGGGCAGTCGTTCGCGGCGAAGACTACGTCTCCGTCATTGATCCCATCACGATGAAGGAGACACGCCGCATCCAGACCGCCAACGGACCCGGCATGGTGTTGTTTCGTCCGGATGGTCGATACGCGTTTGTCCCATCCAGCTTCACCCCGGAAGTCAATATCGTCGACGCGCGCACGTATAAAGTTGTCGCTCGCACTCCGCAGGCGAGTCCGTTTTCGCCGAACCTGGCGGTGAGCCGAGACGGAATGGAAGTGTGGTTCACACTTAAGGACTCAGGCAAAACACAGGTCATGAGCGCCGAACCCCCCTTCAAGATTCTAGCCACTCTCGATACGGGTCCCCTCACTAATCATGTCGCCCTTGTCGAAAACGCCGGCGGCAAATTTGCTTACATCTCTATCGGCGCAGAAAACGTGGTGAAGGTGTTTCGTCGCGACGAGAAACACGACTTAGTTGCCACGATCCCCACGGGCGATTTGCCTCACGGAATCTGGGGATCGGAAGATGGAACGCGGGCTTATGTTGGCTTGGAGAATCAAGATGCTGTTTCGGCGATCGACACGAGCACCAACGCAATCATCGCGACCATCCCGATCGGTCAGCAACCGCAAGCATTAGTTTACGTACCAAATGCGGTACCTAATGGCGAGGGCAGCGCGAATCTGACGTCGCTCGGCGAGGCCGGAAAAGCCGCGCATCTGAAGCTCGCACCACCACCAGGCAATGATAGCTCGGCAGGCGCAACGGTTTCGGTAAATTCGTTAGGAGCGCTCGATCTGCTACAGGCTGCGGTCTCCGGCTTGAAACCTACCAGCAGTTACACGCTCTGGTTAGTTACTTCACGGATCGCACCGTTCGGGAATAAAGAGGCGCTGGTCACATTCAAAACCAATCTGGCTGGCGCGCAGGTCGCCCAGGCAATTGGCCCGTTGCGGCAGGTCCTCACCCGCGCGGATGCTTCAGCCCGCCAGCCTAATGAGCGTTTTTTGCTGGTTACTCAAGAAGGCAGCGATACTCCAGAACTTATTCAGAATGACAACGCGGGAGAAATAAAATGATACTGCAAATCTACACCATTATTCACACGCTGATTAGCCTGGTCGCGCTCTTTGCCGGCTTCGTCGTTTTGTTTGGACTCCTCACCGGCAATCGCATCGATGGCTGGACGAAATGGTTTCTCATCAGCGCGGTTGCAACAACGGTAACGGGTTTCTTCTTTCCGTTTCACGGAATTACGCCTGCCATCAAGCTTGGTATCATTTCATCGGTCGTCCTTGTGATCACGATATACGCCCGTTATGCAAAGCATCTCACCGGAGCGTGGCGCTGGATTTATGTCGTCGGCGCTGTGCTTGCACTTTATTTCAACGTCTTTGTCGGAATCGTGCAGTCATTCGAAAAAATATCCGCGCTGACAGCGATGGCGCCGACACAAAGCGAGCCGCCATTTAAACTCACTCAGCTCGTGGTATTAGCCCTGTTCGTTGTCCTCACGTTTGTCGCCGCGATCAGATTCCGCCCCGAGCCGCTTCCTGTTCAGTAACGATGCCGCTGCACAGGGAACTCGCGCTCGGGTTTTTCCACTATAGCATTGGGAGGTGAATCAGGCGCAATTGCCCGCGGGCGCGAAGTTTCGCGCGTTGCATGAATCAGGCTGTTTTGTCATGCCCAACCCATGGGATGTCGGCACCGCCATTTATCTGGAACATCTCGGCTTCAACGCCCTCGCCACTACCTCCGCCGGCTTCGCCTTTTCCCGCGGTAAACCCGACGGCGGAGTTTCCCTCGACGAAATGCTCAGGCACATCGGTGAAATTGCGACCGCAACGAAACTGCCGGTGAATGCCGATTTCTTGAACGGGTTCGCCGATGAGCCGGAAGGGGTAGCCACAAATACAAATCTTTGCATCGCCCAAGGTGCGGCTGGCCTGTCGATCGAGGACAACACCGGGAACAGCGCGGCGCCGCTCTACGAAGAAAAACTGGCTGTCGAGCGCATTCGTGCCGCACGTCGCGCCATCGATGCTTCCGAAATTCCAGTGGTGCTGACCGGGCGATGTGAAGCGTGGTTGGTCGGAAGCGCTGATCCATTTCGCGTCGCCCTCGATCGGCTTATCTCTTACGCTGAGGCCGGCGCTGATTGCCTCTACGCCCCCGGCGTTAGGGAACCTAACGAGATTAAGCAGATCGTGAAAGCGGTTGCGCCAAAATCGGTCAATGTCCTCGTTTCCGGTTTCAATTGCGAGCTCACTGTCTCTCAGCTCGCTGATCTCGGCGTTCGGCGCATTTCCGTCGGCTCCGGCCTGGCCCTGGCGGCCTGGGGCGCTTTTCTTCGCGCTGCCCAAACCATTCAACAAGACGGTGCCTTCAATCTTCTCGCCCAGAACGCGGCTTCAGCCGAGCTCAACGAGCGGTTTCGAGGAAAATCGTAAGCTTATTAAATCTGCTTCCTGCTCGGCTGGTGCCGAAAATGGGGGCGCACATCGAAAACCCTCACCCCAAAGGAGAGGTAGTCCCTTCTCCCCCGGGGGAGAAGGCTAGGATGAGGGCATTCCAAAAGGGCTCGCCGAACCCACAAAGCAATTAGTCAATGGCTCCCCCTTTTGGGCGTTATCTGATATCTAGCCGGGCGATTTGAGGCTATCGCATTTCGTTTGATACGTCTCGATGAAGGCCGCGATTTTTGAGTGGAAAGCTTCTTCGGCGGAGTAGAGTGCGCCAATTGCTTCGGAAAATTCTCGCTGCTTCAGCTCTTCTTCAATCGTCAGACTAAGCTCGGCCAGCGTCTCGATATTGGCGCGGGAATGAAATTCCAAATCCTTGAGTTTGGAGAGAACCGCCTGTGACTTTTCCAGATCGCCGGGCTTTTGTTCGGCTTTGGCGGCATCCGCATTTGCCGGCGCTGGCACGGTTTCAACCGGCTGATTCTGGACCGCACCGCGCGATCTTTTTTCTTTCCCAGGCTTGCCCTTTGCCTGATGATGATGTTTCTCCTGCGTAACCTTCTTGGCGTGAGCGACGTTTCGGGGATCTGACATTCCTACCAATACACCTCTTGCTTTCCATCCGCTCGTACAAATCTGCCAACAAAATACTCGCAAACATCCTGGCTTCTTAGGTAAGCAATCGCGGGCCATCCATGCTCTTCAATTCCCTCACCTTCGTTGTCTTCTTCGCCGTCGTAGTGACGCTGTACTGGAGCATCCGCTCCTGGAATGCGCGGAAGAATCTGCTGGTGACCGCGAGCTACATTTTTTATGGCGCGTGGAATCCACCGTTTGCCGCGCTCCTTTTTTCCACTACCGCGATGGATTTTTGGCTGGGCCGGCAGATTGCCAAAGCCAAGAACCAGCCTTCGCGACGAGGTTGGCTGGTCGGCAGCGTCTGCATGAATCTGAGCATGCTCGGGTTTTTCAAATACGGAAACTTCCTGCTGGAAAATTTCCAATGGCTCCTCGCCCGCATCGGGGTGATCTATCATCCGCCGCATCTCGACATCCTTCTGCCGGTCGGAATTTCCTTCTACACTTTTCATTCTCTTTCCTACACCCTCGATATTTATCGCGGCGTCCTGCAACCGACCAGATCATTGCGCGATTTCGTTCTGGCGGTTTCCTTTTTTCCTCAGCTGGTCGCCGGACCAATCGTGCGCGCCGGTGATTTTCTTCCGCAACTGGTCAGACCGCCGGGTTTGCGGATCGGCCAGTTCCTGTGGGGATTGTTGCTTATGACGCTCGGTCTGTTCGAAAAAATTGTGCTCGCCGATACAATGCTGGCC
>Ga0193750_1000275_pt1 | contig 14446 bp, 12 predicted proteins | sample L1c1metaG_FD_160569 | JGI IMG/M metagenome (GOLD analysis project Ga0193750, IMG submission 160569) | Soil microbial communities from a riparian zone of the East river system, Colorado, United States - L1c1 | ecosystem: Environmental > Terrestrial > Soil > Riparian zone | place: USA: East River...
AAGGGTGTGGCCGAGATGTACAAGGAAAAGGGCAACCACATCATCACTGCCGTTACGGAGCACAAGGCTGTCCTCGATACCTGTAAGCGACTGGAGAAGTACGGTTATCGAGTCACTTATCTGCCGGTGCAAAAAGATGGGCTGGTTGATCTCGACGACTTGAAGCGTGCGATCGACGACAAAACTATCTTAGTGACAATCATGGCGGCCAATAACGAGATTGGCGTGCTACAGCCGGTCGCCGAAATCGGGAAATTATGTCACGAGCGTGGAGTGATTTTTCACAGCGATGCCACACAAGCGGTGGGCAAAGTTCCCGTGGACGTAAACAAGCAGAATATCGATGTTATGTCGATCTCAGCTCACAAAATGTACGGTCCGAAAGGTGTAGGCGCGCTCTACGTGCGACGCAAAAATCCGCGTGTGCAGATTTCCGCCATTATTGATGGCGGCGGTCACGAGCGCGGCATGCGCTCTGGGACGTTGAATGTCCCTGGGATTGTCGGCTTGGGCAAAGCATGTTTGATTTGTATGGAAGATATGCCGAAGGAAAGCTGTCACCTGGCGGGAATGCGCAATCGGCTGCGAGATAACATCATGGGCCGGCTGGATGAGGTTTATATCAACGGCTCGATGGAGCATCGGCTTCCCGGGAATCTGAACATCAGTTTCGCGTATGTGGAAGGCGAGTCGCTCTTGATGGGTATCAATGACGTAGCGGTCTCGAGCGGTTCGGCGTGCACATCGGCGACGCTGGAGCCGTCTTATGTGCTAAAGGCTTTGGGCACAGGCGATGACTTGGCGCACAGTTCTATACGATTCGGCATCGGCCGGTTCAATACTGAGGCTGAAATCGACTATGTGGCCGACCGCGTTGTTGAGACGGTTCAGCGACTGCGTGAGCTTTCACCGCTGTATGAGATGGCAAAAGAAGGCGTGGATCTGAAGCAAGTGAAGTGGGCAGCGGAGTAGAACCAGATCATTACAAGTTTTGACGTTAATTGGAGAGAAAAAATGTCATATAGCGACAAGGTTTTAGATCATTATTCCCACCCGCGCAACGTGGGCTCGATGGACAAGGGCAGCACGGACGTGGGCACTGGCCTGGTCGGCGCCCCCGAGTGCGGCGACGTGATGAAGCTACAGATCAAAGTCAACCCAGAGACTAGCGTCATTGAAGACGCCAAGTTTAAGACTTTCGGCTGCGGCTCCGCTATCGCTTCGTCTTCACTTGCGACCGAATGGGTAAAGGGCAAAACCGTCGATGAGGCGTTGCAGATCAAGAACACTGACATCGTGAAGGAGCTTTCTCTGCCTCCCGTCAAGATTCACTGTTCGGTGCTGGCGGAAGACGCGATCCGGGCCGCCATTCACGATTGGAAGAAAAAGCGCGAGACCGCCAAGCCGGAAACTGTGGAAGCAAGAAGCTGAAGGCGTCCCCTTTATGGCCACGATGACGGAACAGGCGACTAAACCAGCTTCATCCCCGGCTCCGGCGAAAGGCGTTTTAGTTACCGACAAAGCCTTGACCCGGATTCGTTCGGCGATGGCCAAGGAAGGCATTTCGCCCGAGCAGGGCGGCTTGCGGCTGGGAGTGCAGGGCGGCGGGTGTTCAGGCCTCAGCTACAACATTCGCTTCGACACTCAGCCGCGCGAACGAGACCGCATCTTTCAGTTTTCGGATGTCCGGGTGTTTGTCGATCCCAAATCGTTTATTTACCTTCACGGCATGACTCTCGATTATCAGGAGACCCTCATGCAGCAGGGCTTCGTGTTTGTAAACCCGAACGCGTCGAAGTCCTGCGGGTGCGGCACCTCATTCTCAGGCTAGGTGTTTGCTCGCCGGGTCACCACGGCATCCCTTATCTTCCGCAGTGTTGACGAAGCAGTGTGCGGGAAAGTGTTTATGGCGACAGAATCCAAAACGGCGACTTCGCTGGCTGAAACTGGCGAGAGGACTTGCTGGTCGTGTGGCGCGCCGCGGAGGGCTCAATTCTGTAACACGTGCGGCAAGGTTCAGCCTCCACAATCAGTTGACTATTTCACTTTCTTCGGGCTGCCGAGGAAGTTGAATATTGACCTCACTCGCCTGCAGCGTGAATTTTACGAACTTAGCCGAAAACTTCATCCCGACCTGTACGGGCAAACCAGCAAGCAGGAACAAGAATGGAGTTTAGAGCAGAGTTCCCTGTTGAATGACGCTTACCGCACTCTGAAAGACCCGATCAAGCGGACGGAATACTTGCTGCGCTTGGAAGGGGTCGAACTGGAAGAGCAGTCAAAGAGCGCTACTGAAACCGCCCGTGTCTCGGGTGAGATTAAGAAACAAGTTGTGCCTCCGGATCTGCTGGCGGAAGTGTTTGAGCTCAACATGCAGCTAGAAGAACTGCGTATGAATCGGAAAATGGGAGAGGACGATCCCGCGCTGACGGGCGAACTCGAAGTCCACAAAACAGAATTTGAGAAGAAGTACGAGTCCCTAATTCAGGAATTGAAACAATATTGGGACCAATGGGATCGAGTTGTTAACCTCGATGGGGACGAGAATCGTCGCCAGGTGCGGGACAAGATGGTGGATGTGCTAAATCGGCGGAACTACATCAGGAATTTGGTTCGGGACGTGAACGAAGCACTTGGGAACTGAAAAGCAATTCTAAATGTCTAACCAGCGTATTGTCGGGATCGATCTGGGCACCACGAACTCACTGGTGGCCTTCATGCAAGGGGATGTCCCTGTCGTCATTCCCGGCGATGATGGGCTGAACCTTGTTCCCTCGGTTGTCGCTCTAGATGAGAACGACCAGATTATCGTAGGCAATGCAGCGCGAAAATATCTCATCGAGACACCAGAGCGAGCGGTGTATTCGATCAAACGCCTGATGGGGCGCGGGATTGAAGACATCCGGGAAGAACTCAAGCTGTTTCCATTTCGATTAGCAGAGGATCTCCAACCGGGCGAAGTGCTCCGTATCAAACTCGGTGACAAGACTTTTACTCCTCCTGAAATTTCGGCCTTCATTCTGCGCCAGCTCAAGCGCAATGCTGAAAGGTTTTTTGGTGCGCCCGTCACGCAGGCGGTCATTACAGTCCCTGCGTACTTCAACGATGCGCAACGACAAGCGACGAAAGATGCTGGCCGCATCGCCGGACTGGAAGTATTGCGTCTGGTGAATGAACCAACGGCCGCTTCCCTGGCCTATGGCCTCGACCAGAAGCAGAACGGCATCGTGGCCGTATACGACTTGGGCGGAGGTACCTTCGATATCTCGATTCTTAAGCTGCACGACGGGATTTTCGAAGTGATGGCAACGAACGGCGATACTCACCTGGGTGGCGATGACATTGACAACTTGCTGATCACGATTGCCCTCGACGATATTCAGGGTGATCTTGGACTGGACGTTCGGCGAAATGGCGAGATCGTGCAGACAATCCGCAAGGCGGTAATCGAGGCGAAGATTACGCTGTCATCGCAGCCGTCGGCCAAACTGGATATTGAGTTGCCGGGCGGAAAGCGGTATCAGCGCGAGATCACGCGCCAGCAGTTCGAGGACTTGATTCGGCCGATCCTCGATCGGACTATCGCGCCCTGCAAACAGGCCATGAAGGATGCCGAGGTGGTACCGGAGCAGATTGAAGAAGTAGTGCTGGTAGGCGGTTCGACTCGCATTCCGACCGTGCGCGCGCTAGTTAAGGAGATGTTCCGGCGTGAACCGCACACGGATTTGAATCCGGACGAAGTGGTGGCTCTGGGTGCGGCGGTTCAGGCGAACATTCTGTCCGGAGGTTCTGAGGTTACGCAGAACATGTTGCTTCTCGATGTTACCCCGTTATCCTTGGGCATCGAAGTCGCGGGTGGAGTGACCGATAAGATCATCCTGCGAAACTCGACCGTTCCGGCTTCCTCCACGCAACACTACACCACCCAAGTCGATGGCCAAGTGAATGTCGCTCTTCATGTCCTGCAGGGGGAAAGGGAACTCGCCAAGGATTGCCGTTCACTGGCACGTTTTGACCTGAAGGGAATTCCCCCAATGCCGGCGGGATTGCCTCGCATCGAAGTGAAGTTTCTCATCGATGCCAATGGCATTCTGCACGTTTCCGCGCGCGAGCAGCGGAGCGGGAAAGAGGCCGAGATCGAAGTGCAACCAAGCTATGGACTGACGGATGAGCAGGTCGAGAGCATGATTCTTGAAAGCTTCGACTCCGCCGAAGAAGACTTCAGGCAACGCCAGGTGATTGAGGCCCGCAACGAGGCGGAAACAATCCTGTCCGCCCTGGAAAAAAGTAAGAAGAGCCCGGCTTGGGGCCAGCTCGCGAATGGTGAGAGAAAACAGATCGGCAAACTGGAAAAGGCTCTGCAAGAAGTAAAGCAGCAAGACGATTATCAAAAGATCCGAAAGGCGATTGATGCCTTGAATCAGGGAACCATGCGACTGGCGGAATTGATGATGGATACGGCAGTCACCACCGCTCTCAAGGGAAAAACCATGGAGCAGGCGGATATGGGTGAGTCACCGGAGACTGGTCATCCCGTAGCGAAGGCAGACTTCGAGTAGCAGGAGCTTACATAGGAGCAGTCATGGCAGAAGAGAAATCGCAAGGCAGCGGCACCGCAACTGTGGAAGCATCCGGAGAAAATATGGTCCAGGTGACATTCCTTCCAGAAGGAAAGACGGTCGAATTCGAGAACGGCAAACTGCCTTACAAAGATCATGGAAAAGAGCAGTCGCTTCTGGATGTCGCGCTGAATTATGGGGTCACGCTGGATCATGCCTGCGGCGGCAATTGTGCTTGTACCACCTGTCACATCTGGGTGAAAGAGGGAGCAGAAAATCTCTCGGAGATGGAGGACGATGAGGCCGATCGTCTTGACATGGCGGCCGATTTGCAATTGAATTCTCGCCTTGGCTGTCAGGTCACCATCAAAAAGCCAGGAAAAGTTGTAGTTGAAATTCCGGCGTGGAATCGGAACTACGTTTCTGAGGAACACTAGACGCACATCGAGGTGCCAAGAAATTATGCCGAAGGAACTGACCTGGGATGATGCCGAAGATCTTGGAATTCTGCTTTCCGAGAAGCACTCTGAACTCGATCCGCTCAACGTACGTTTCACTGATTTGCATCGCTACGTGATCGAACTGCCCGAATTCAAGGGTGATCCCAAGAAGTCCAATGAGGGCAAGCTGGAAGCGATCCAGATGGCCTGGCACGAGGAATTCCTGGACCGGACTCAAGGCTAAGCGCAGTTAAATAATCTCCAAAGCAAAGACTCACATTCTTGATTTATCCTTACCTCCTCCTTAGGAGGCGCAAGTGATTTCCATTCGCCGCATCGTATTGTGCCATCTGTTATTCGCGCTCAGTTTTGTCGCGTGCGGATTCTGCCAACAGTTTGATGCCAAACTCTTTCAGGAATTGCATTGGCGGTTAATCGGACCTTTTCGTGGCGGACGCGGGGTCGCGATCAGCGGTGTGCCAGGACAGCCCAACGTTTTCTACATGGCTCCGAACAATGGCGGAGTGTGGAAGACCACCGACTACGGACGTACCTGGAACCCTATCTTCGACGATCAGCCCACCGGTTCGGTCGGCGCGTTAGCCATTGCGCCGTCCAATCCTGAAATTATTTACGTGGGCAGCGGTGAAGGCCTGAGGCGTCCCGATCTTTCTACCGGAGATGGCATCTACAAGTCTACCGACGGCGGCCGCACCTGGCAGCATCTTGGGTTGCGCGATGGACAGCAAATCGCTGCCATCCTTGTCGATCCGCATGATCCCAACCGCGTGCTGGTAGCAGTCCTTGGTCATCCTTACGGGCCGAACCCTGAGCGAGGAGTCTTTCGCTCCACCGATGGCGGGCTCACCTGGCAAAAGGTTTTGTACAAGGACGAAAATACGGGCGCGATTGATTTAGCCTTCGACCCCTCTAACTCGCAAATTATTTATGCAGACATGTGGGCCTCGCGACGTCCGCCTTGGACCACCGGCGGCGGTTACAGCGGGCCGGGGAGCGGACTCTATAAATCTACCGACGGTGGCACCACCTGGCGCCAATTGACGAAAGGATTGCCCACGTGGACGGAAGGACTGGGGCGTATCGGATTAGGGATTGCGCCAAGTGATTCCAGCCGAATCTACGCGCTGGTGGATTCTCCCAAACTCGGCGGCCTCTATCGCTCCGATGATGGAGGTGAGAGTTGGCAGCGTATAAATACAGACGCCCGCCTCTGGGGACGTGGCGACGACTTTGCCTGTGTGCGTGTCGATCCGAAAAACAAGGACACGATTTATATCGCCAACATTTCCACTTATCGTTCCAACGATGGCGGTCATAATTTCACCGCCATCAAAGGAGCGCCGGGAGGCGATGATTATCACACTATCTGGATCAATCCTGACAATCCGCTGATTATTGCGCTAGCCGTCGATCAGGGAGTCACCATCAGCGTGAACGGCGGACAAACCTGGAGCTCATGGTACAACCAGCCAACCGCGCAGTTCTATCACGTAATCACCGACAATCAGTTTCCCTATTGGGTTTACGGCGGACAACAGGAAAGCGGCAGTATTGGCACCGCCAGCCGCAGCGATTTTGGTGAAATCACGTTTCGGGATTGGTATCCGGTAGGCGTCGAAGAATATGGGTATGTCGCTCCCGATCCACTGAACCCAAATCTTATCTACGGTGGCAAGGCGACGAAGTTCAACCGCGTCACCGGCCAGACTCAGGACATTTCGCCGGTCATCCTGCGCACCGGGCAGTATCGTTTCAACCGCACCGCGCCGCTGATCTTCTCCCCTGTCGACCCGCACATCCTATTTCTCGGGTCCAACGTGCTGTTCAAAACCACGGACGGCGGCAATAGTTGGCAAATCATCAGCCCCGATCTGACGCGCCAAGATCCGGGCGTGCCGTCCACTTTGGGTGTATTCGTCGAATCTGATCTCGCCAAGGGCAAGCATCGTGGCGTGATCTATTCGCTCGCGCCCTCGCCAAAAGACGTAGACCTGATCTGGGCGGGAACCGATGATGGCCTGATTTATGTCACACACGATGGCGGTAAGAACTGGGTGAACGTCACGCCTCCAGAGCTAACTCCATGGAGCAAAATCGCACAGATGGATGCATCGCACTTCGACGTTGCAGCTGTCTATGCAGCCGTGAATCGTTTTCGACTCGATGATCTGCATCCTTACATCTACCGCACTCACGACGGCGGAAAAACCTGGCAGAAGATCGTGAATGGCATCCCCGAAAACGAACCCGTGAACACGGTTCGCGAAGATCCTGAGCGCAAAGGACTACTTTTTGCCGGCACCGAGCGTACCGTTTATGTCTCATCCGACGATGGGGATCACTGGCAGTCTCTGCGCCTCAATTTGCCGGCGACTTCCATTCGTGACTTGGTGGTTCACCAGGACGACATCGTGATTGGGACGCACGGACGTTCCTTCTGGATTCTGGATAACATCACCCCGCTACGGCAGATCAACGCAAAGGTAGGCGCAGGTGATGCATATCTTTTCGCTCCGCAGCTCACCTATCGCGTTCGCCGAAATAACAACACTGACACGCCCTTGCCACCCGAGGAACCCGCCGGCCAGAATCCACCCGACGGGGCCATGCTCGACTACGTTCTGAAATCAGCTGCGAGCGGCCCGGTGATAATCGAAATTTCAGATGAATCCGGGAAACTGGTGCGTCATTTTTCCAGCACAGACAAACCAGACCCAGTGAACGAGAAGGAGTTGAATATTCCGACGTACTGGATCCGCCCCGCGCGAGTGCTGTCAACACAGGCAGGCATGCATCGCTTTGTTTGGGACTTGCACTATCCACCGCCGGATTCACTGGAGCACGAATATCCTATTTCTGCGATTTATCACGATACTCCGCGCACCCCCCTCGGGCCTGCGGTCCTGCCCGGCAAATACAGCGTCAAATTAACCATGAACGGAACGAGCTACACGCAGCCACTGATGATCAAGATGGATCCGCGAGTAAAGACTACCGCGGACAGTCTTCGGCAGCAGTTTGACCTGGAAATGAGAATCAACGAAGCAATGCATCACGATTATCAAACACTGCAACAGGTGCGCGGCTTACGCCAGCAGCTAAAAAATCTGACGGAGAAGATTCGGCCGGGGCAGCTCAAGGAATCCGTCGCAGCTCTAGAAAGTAAGGCGGCTGAGCTGGAAGGAAGTGAAGGAGGATACGGCACAACTTTCTTCAGTACGCCGGAAGGAAGAACCTTGGCGAGGCTGAACGCGGGACTGAATACTTTACTGGCCGCCGTCGACGGCGCTGATGCTACGCCAACGAACCAGGATTTGAGCACGTTCCATGACCTAAACAACGCTCTCGATCAGCAGTTAGCGCGATGGGACGAAATCAAGGCTAAGGATGTGCCGGAACTGAATCTGAAACTCAAACGGTCCGGTTTGCCACAACTGAATCCGGAATTGATAACTGCGACAGGAGAGTTGCATCGCAACCACGATAGAGCCGGAGACGACGAGCCGTGATTATGCGGACTTTTTCTCGTGCTTGCGAAGAACTTCGTAAGTGGCGTCTTCGATCTTGGAAAGTACCCCATCTTTCCGTAATTGTGAACGGCGCTCATCTTTCTTTGGCGGGTATTGTTCCAGACGTCTAATAGGAACGGTCGGGTTTTGTGAGTTGCTCATACTCTCCTCTGAAGCGTTAGGCTAAAGAAGCATTAACTAAAAACCGCAGCATTATGGTGTTAACGGTGAGTTCCGGGAAGTGCATCGCTTGGTTCCCTCGGCAATACTGACGTTCTCTCCAATAGGTATCTCCTGAGAGCGTCTTGCCAGCTGGGCACCTCAATTCCGTGTTTCTCCAAACTCTTGCTGGAAAGCACAGAATATGTTGGCCTTTGCGCTGGCCGGACGAAGTGTTCACTCGTCGTCGGATGCACGACGGTGGTCAGTCCAGCGGTGGCAACAATATCGCGTGCAAACTCAAACCACGAACAATTGCCGTGGTTGGTTGCGTGCACAATTCCTTTAGTGTCGGCCCTGCATAACCGAATAATCGCTCGCGCCAGATCGGTCGTGTAGGTTGGTGATCCCCGCTGGTCGTCAACCACATCAATTGCGGGTCGGCTAGTAGCCAACTTCAGAATTGTGTCTGGGAAACATTTACCATCAACTCCAAACAACCACGACGTTCGCAATATGCAGCATTCCGGCAGCACCTGGCTGATCTGCACTTCTGCCTCGGCCTTCGAGCGTCCGTAGACATTGAGCGGTGCGCGAGGATCGTTGGTCTCATAAGGACTGTTCTTAGCGCCATCGAAGACGTAATCCGTGCTGAGAAAGAGAAGCCGCGAAGAGTACCGCTTTGCCGCTTGCGCCACGTTGAGCGCCCCGCGGCAGTTCACATCGAAGGCATGCTCTCGGTTTTGCTCGCATCCGTCTACGTCGGTGTAGGCGGCGGCGAGTACGATCCAATCCGGTTGAGTCCGCTCGAGGACATTCAAAATCTGCTTCGGATCGCGTATGTCAGCGTCTCTGGAACCCAGCCCGCTGAGATCGTCACCGGTCCATTCGCGCATGAGCGCTTTGCCGAGCAGACCTGTTGCGCCGAAGATTGTCACTCGCATGCTGCGGTCCTATAGTTCTATTCGTACACTTCCGCCTGACGAAACGGAATACCGAGATTATCCTTGGCTGACACAATCGCTTCACCATCGAGTTGCCAGTCAATCTTGAGATCGGGATCATTCCACGCCAGGGTGCGGTCAAATTCCGGAAAGTAAAAGTCGGTAGCCTTGTAGAGTACGTGCGCGTCGTTCGAAACCACGCGAAATCCATGCGCCAATCCCGCAGGCATCCACAGCATGCGATTGTTTTGGCCGGAGAGCCGAACCGCTTCCCAACGGCCGAAGGTAGGCGACTTGCGGCGGAGATCGACCGCGACATCCAGAATTTCTCCGGCTACCACGCGCACCAGCTTCCCTTGCGGACGTTGTATCTGGTAATGCAGCCCACGCACCACGTTGTGCGCCGAGAAAGAGTGATTGTCCTGAACGAAGTGCTCGTGGACGCCCACTTCGGCCATAGTCCGCTGGTTGTAGCTTTCGAGGAAATAGCCGCGCTCGTCGCCAAAGATTCGCGGCTCCAGAATCAAGACGCCGCGCAATGATGCGGGGGTCACCTTCATGACAATGCCGCTTGCCTGTCCCACAGCCACGTCAGAATACTCTCTCGCGCAGCAGTTGCAGCAAATACGCTCCGTAACCATTGTTCTTCATTGAATTTCCGATTTCTGCCAATTGATCGGCACTGATGTAGCCATAACGATAGGCGATCTCTTCGGGACATGCGACCATTAATCCCTGACGCCGTTCGATGGTTTGAATAAAAAGGGAAGCTTCCATCATTGCTTCGTGCGTTCCAGTATCCAGCCAGGCCATGCCACGGCCCATTACCACAACGTCTAACTCTCCACGTTCCAGGTAAATCTGGTTGACGTCTGTGATTTCTAACTCGCCACGGGCGGATGGTTTCAGAGACTTCGCGATTGCCACCACATCATTATCGTAGAAGTAAAGGCCCGTGACCGCATATCGCGATTTAGGATGTTCGGGCTTCTCTTCCAGACAGAGCGCTTTTCCCGCGGCATCGAATTCCACCACGCCATAACGTTCCGGATCATGCACCGGATAGGCAAAGATTCGAGCCCCCCGCGTCTTCTCGGTAGCCTGGCGAACATCCTTTGCAAAATCGTGGCCATAAAAAATATTGTCACCCAGTACTAACGCGCAGCAATTCGATCCAATAAAAGTTTGTCCGACTAGAAAAGCCTGCGCAATACCCTGGGGCTTGCTTTGCACGGCATAATCCAGATTCAATCCAAACCGTGAGCCGTCACCAAGCAATTGTTCGAATCGAGGGGTATCTTCGGGAGTAGAAATCACTAAAATGTCGCGGATGCCTCCCAACATTAGCGTGGAAAGCGGGTAATAGATAAGAGGCTTGTCATAAACCGGCAGCAAGCTTTTTCCTACGGCGTGCGTGGCAGGATAAAGTCTGGTTCCAGACCCTCCTGCAAGGATGATGCCCTTATAAGGCTGGGTTTGATGTTCTTTCTTTTTTGCCATTCGTGATTTATTCACTTGAGGTAATGGTCCGAACGCACAACCGTTAAGAATAGTGTGTAGCGATCCATTGGCGATAATTTCCCGCAGTAACTTCGTTCACCCAGGCCTCATTCTGCAAATACCAGGTAATAGTTTTGCGGATGCCGCTTTCGAAGGTCTCTCGCGGTTTCCATCCCAATTCCTGCTCGATCTTACGCGCGTCCATGGCATAGCGGCGATCGTGTCCCGGACGATCCTTCACAAACGAGATCAATGTTCGGTGTGGCAGCACCGGATCATCGCCGCACAATTCATCCAGAATCGAGCAGATCGTATCCACAACTTCGACATTGCGTTTTTCGTTCCAGCCGCCGATGTTGTAGGTTTCCCCGATTCGGCCGCGAGCCAGCACCATGCGTACTGCTTGGCAATGATCTTCCACAAAGAGCCAATCCCGGACATTCTGGCCATCGCCGTACAACGGCAGGGGCTTGCCGTGGCGGGCGTTCAAAATAACCAGAGGAATCAGTTTTTCCGGAAACTGATAAGGACCATAGTTATTGGAACAGTTAGTCGTCAGCGTGGGAAGGTCGTAAGTATTAAAATACGCGCGCACCAAGTGATCGCCGGCCGCTTTCGAAGCCGAATATGGACTATTCGGAGCGTAGCGCGTGGTCTCGCAAAAAGGTGGATCGTCGCGGCCCAGCGCTCCGTAAACCTCGTCGGTAGAGACCTGCAGAAAGCGAAATGATTCGCGATCCTGCTTCGACAACGCTGTCCAATACGCGCGCGCTTCTTCAAGCAAACAAAATGTTCCATTCACATTGGTGCGGATAAAATCGTCGGGACCGCGGATCGACCGGTCGACATGACTTTCCGCAGCAAAATGCACGATAGCTGTGGGCCGGTGACGTTCCAGAACGCGATGCACCACATCGCGATCACAAATGTCACCTTGCACGAAGCAGTATCGCGAATCCGATGAAACACGATCGAGGTTATGCGGGTTGCCAGCGTAGGTTAGCTTATCAAGATTGACCACCGGCGTTCCTTCGGAAGCTATCCATTGCAGGATGAAATTAGAGCCAATGAAGCCGGCACCCCCGGTGATCAAAATTGTGTTTTCCATGCTTGCTGAGTTACTCGATCCTTAAGAAGTGGTCAGTGGTCAGTATCCAGTACTAGAGTGAGCCCGTCATGACTGACCACTAGTCACTAGCCACTGACCACTGCCCTTACTGATTGTAATAAAAAAGGGTCGGAAGCTGACTCCAACCCTGAACTCCTTGGAAATTGTGACGATTCCTTACATGCCGAGGTCTCCGGTGCTATCGGCATGGTCAGGTCGAGGCGCACCAAGCTCGGCGAAGCCTGGCGATTCCGGGAACGCCACTCTAACATCTTGCGCTCCCATTGTCCGAAAGTAAGTGAGTTCCACCTGTTTTGCAATTACTGGCCACAAGTAATGTTTCCGGACTCGTTCCTGCGCGCGTTTCGCTGCTTCCACTCGAGCTTGTGGGTCGGAAATGAGCCAACGCAGCATCCGTTCCAAATCGTCCACATCGCCTCGTTTGAACGTAAAACCTGCTCCTTCCACCAGCTCGCAATTCTCCGCGATGTCGCTGGTCAGGACGCATACTCCCGCTCCCATTGCGTCCAGCAGGGCCAACGAGAGCCCTTCTATGTCGGAAGGCAAAACAAAGAGCATGGCATTCGTGAGCAACTCGTCCAAGGCATCGCCAGAGACCCAGTCGAGGCAAAGAATATTCTCGCTTTGGCGATTGCGCAATTCGCCGGCGTACACATCAGAGTGGCTGGAGCCACCCGCCAGTACGAGTTTTACTGGAGTTTGGATCTTTTCAAAAGCCTGAATCAGCAGATGACAATTCTTCTCCGGCGAAAAACGCCCCAGAAACAAAATGTAGTTGCCTGCGGTAAGCCCCCATCCCGCCAGCCTTGAAGCTGACCGGCGCCGTCGGATGATGGTCCCGTTCGGCACGTACGTAACCTGGCTGCGGTATCGTGAGTTGTAATGCGTCTGCAGATTCTTAGACACGACCATCGTAGCGCTGGGCAGCCGGACGGAAGCCCGTTCTCCGAGCCGCAGGACAAGCGAGGCGATTGGCGCCCACTTTTTTCGTTGCCAGTCCAGGCCTTGCACGCTTACTACAGTCTTCTTTCCGAATACTCGCGGGATGAATGAGAAGAGAGCTGGGCCCAAACATTGATAGTGCACGATATCGCAGCCTGAAAACAGAACATGAACGGTGCTGAGGAAAGTGTGTACGAGGGTATCAAGGTGTTTGGATCGGAGTGTAGGCAGACGTACCAGACGCATTCCATTGTGTTCTTTTAACCGCGGAGTAAAGTATGTCCGGCAGTAGACCGTGACTTGGTGACCCATCTCCACCAGTCGCTTGCCAACCTCTTCGTAATAAGCTTCGATACCGCTGTACTTCGAAATCACTCCGCGACCGCCGATAAATGCCACGCGCAATGGAGAATGCGTGGCTCTGACTATTGCGGCTGGTGGATGCGGCTGTTTGTCACTTGGAGTCAGCGTCCGATAGAGTTCCATCAAGGCTACATAATGTGTCTCTGGAGAATGCTGCTTCTGTACGAGTTCCCGGCCCGCGGCGCCCATTTGAGTTGCGAGTTCTGGATTGGCACAAAGAAATGAAATTTTCTCCGCTAGTGTTTCCACATCACCCGGTGGGAACAGCAGTCCAGTCTTGTTTTCACGGATCAGTTCGCGACGCGAACCCAGATCGGACGCTACCACAGGGCGCTCGAACGCAAACGACTCCAGAATGCTTTTTCCAAACGTCTCATAGGCCCGGGAAGGCAGCACCGTGAACCGCGCCGCGCTGATGGCATCGTTCAACGCGCTGCCCGCAAGTTGTCCCGTGAATTCCACGTTCGCCAACCCCAATGTCTCAGCTAACTTTTCCAGTTCTGGCCTTTGAACTCCCTCTCCCGCGATACGTAGTCGGACCTTCGGCAAACGTTGCATGGCTAGTACCAGGTCGGGCAATCCTTTTTCCGGCGAGAGCCGACCAAAATAGAGGATCGGGGCGTCAGCGGCCGCATTTTCCGGTGGTTCTGCCGGCAATCTCTGGAAGTGGGGGAGCACATCGATTCTCGCAGCCGGCCATCCGTTCTCGACCAGTTTGTCCCTCACGAATTGGCTGGGCGCCAGGAACCGGGTGACGCACTTTTCGTAAGTCCGCAACCAATTGTGAAAATAAGCCTCCGCCGCCAGTACGACTTTTGAGCCGGACGATCCGGCGTAGCATCCTTCGGTAAGCACGTGCCAGAACTGAGCATTATGGCAG
>Ga0193750_1000276_pt1 | contig 14403 bp, 12 predicted proteins | sample L1c1metaG_FD_160569 | JGI IMG/M metagenome (GOLD analysis project Ga0193750, IMG submission 160569) | Soil microbial communities from a riparian zone of the East river system, Colorado, United States - L1c1 | ecosystem: Environmental > Terrestrial > Soil > Riparian zone | place: USA: East River...
GGACCGCGGGTGCGCTCTGGGCCTTGAGCAACTGAAAAAACTCGAACCCAACCTGGCGCGACGCAGAAAGATCGCCGCCCGCTACAATGGCGCGTTCCATGAAATTCGAGGAGTGAATCCACCGAGCATTCGTTCGGATGTGAATCCTGCCTGGCACCTGTATCCGATACGCCTCGATTTCAGTGTGCTCTCTTCTGGGCGTGGCGAGGTCTTTAGCGCCTTGCGAGCGGAAAATATTGGCGTCAACGTGCACTACATTCCCGTGCACCACCATTCTTATTACCGTGATCGCTTCGGATATAAGGGCGGCGAATATCCGGTGGCGGAAGCCGCCTACGAACGCCTTATCAGCCTGCCCATGTTTCATGGCATGAGTGATGACGATGTGGAAGACGTAGTGAAGGCGGTAAGCAAAGTGGTGGCAGCATTTGGCCGATGAACATGCGTTACCATCACGAAAGCCGGTCCGTAATCGTATAATTAAGATTCATGCCCAAATACTCCATTGTTGTCCCCCTGCACAACGAGCAGGAAAACGTCACTGATCTCTACGATCGCCTGAAAGCGGTCATGGAGTCGAATGGCGAAAGTTTCGAGATAGTGCTGGTGGACGATGGATCCACGGATCGCAGCTTCCACTTACTACGCGAAATTGCTGCTGTGGACAGCCGCGTGACGGTAGTCAAATTGCGCAGAAATTTTGGCCAGACATCGGCTCTTGCTGCCGGTTTCGACCATGCCCGCGGCGAATACATTATTGCCATGGACGGCGATCTGCAACACGATCCTGCCGATATTCCGCTGTTTCTCGAGAAGATTTCCGATGGCTACGACATTGTCAGTGGCTGGCGCCGGCGCCGCATCGATAACCTCTGGCTCCGCCGCATTCCATCGCGTTGCGCCAACTGGCTGATGGCCAAAGTCAGCGGCGTAGACATTCACGACTTCGGCACCACGTTTAAGGCGTATCGTCGCGAGATTCTGGAGCAGGTTCCGCTCTACGGAGAACTGCATCGCTTCATTCCGGCACTCGCATCATGGCACGGTGCATCGATTTGCGAAGTTCCCATCAGTAACGTAAATCGAGAGCGCGGAAACTCGCACTACGGAATCTCCCGCACTTTCCGCGTGTTCTTCGATCTCATCACCATCCGTTTTCTGCTGCGATACCTGGGGCGCCCACTTCACTTTTTCGGCACGGTGGGCATGTTGAGTATCTTCGCCGGCTCGGGTGTCTCGCTCTGGCTGCTGATTGAAAAATTCGTCCGACATTCTGACGTGATGACCAATCACGGCCCACTGATGATTTTTGCAGCCGTGCTCCTGCTGGCGGGACTCAATATGCTGGCGGTTGGCCTGCTAGGCGAAATGCAGGTGCGTCACTACCACGAACCTACCCGTCGAGCCCCATATTCCGTCGACCGTGTTCTCCGCGCCCAGAGCGAAGAACATACTATCTCGGAGTAGTGCGAGCTCTCGGCATTCAGCACTCAGCATTCAGCCATTTTTGATTCTGCGACGCCCCGCAAGTCGAGATAGTGTCGAATGTATGAGTACGAAGCCATTGACCTCAATAGGACTGTCAGCGTCCTGTAATGACTGAATGCTGAATGCTGAGGGTTACTTCCCAAACGCCTCCTTATTCACCACGTACGGCATCTTCGTGATATCCCCCCCATAGTTACCCTCGAGAACATCGATCAATCCTTGCACGCACCTCCCCGCCATGCCTTTGTTCGGATCAGTGGAGAGCCGGGTAATCTTGGCAGCGCTGGCAAAATGAGGATAGAGCCGGCAACGGTCCTCAATGGCGGGATCACGCAGCGGTGAATCAGCCGGCAGCGGTTCTTTCTCGTAAACGTCCAATGCCGCGCCAGCGATCCAGTTTTCTCGAAGCGCCCGCGCCAGGGCTGCTTCGTCCACCACTGGACCACGCGAAGTATTCACTAGAAATGCGGTCGGCTTCATCATCCGCAGGGTGCGTTCATTGAACAGATGGTAGGTGGGAGTATCGCTCTCGCCTTCGCGCAGCAGCGGCACGTGCACGCTGACGAAGTCCGCCTGTCTCAGCGCATCGTCCACCGTGGTGTACTTGATCCATGTCTTCTCCTTCGCAATGCCGCGCGCTTGAAGCAAATCCTTGATTTCTTGAATCGCCTTCACAAACTCGTGATTCTGATACGCCGGGTCATAACAGAGAATGTTCATATCAAACCCGGCGCACTTCTTGATCATGGCCAGTCCGATGCGCCCGGTGCCGATGATCGCAATCGTTTTCCCGGTCACTTCGTCACCCAGGAACGGCAGATAGGGATGCCAGTAGTCCCATTTGTTTTCGCGCGTCAGGTGCTCGGCAGTCCACATCTTCCGGGCCATTGCACCCAGCATGAAGAAGGCAAACTCTGCCGTCGCTTCGGTGAGCACGTCGGCGGTATGGGTGAACGGAATCTTGTAGCGGTTGGCGTCAGCGCGATTAATGTTGTCAAAGCCCACGGCAATCTGCGCCACGACTTTAAGTTTTCCCTTGCCCGCCTCGAACACTTCAGCGTCGATGGGGTCACGCAAAGTGGTGATCAGGCCATCGATCCCTGACTTGACCTTCTCCAGGATCAGACTCTTCGGCGGTGCTTTCGGCTCCGGATATACCTCAACGTCGTATCCGCGTTTGCGCAGCAGGTCGATGGATTCACCAATGTCGCAAGTAGCAAAGACACGGAATTTCTCGCTCATAGTTCTCTCTGGATGGAAGTCTTGCAGATTTAAATACGCTGTGCCCAGTACCTGCTAGTCGAATTTCCATCGAGTAGCACTGCCCATGAATTTCTTCTCGAAAAGTCCGAATGCCACACGCGGACGAACCACATAAATCGGCTCAGAGAAATCTTTCATGTTCCAGTCATATTTCTTTTGATACAAATCCCCAAACTTTTTGCGGAATGCGCGATCGCTGACGAGTTCGGCAACCCCTTCGACGATCACAGCCTGCTCCGCACGCTCCGAACAAATCACACATTTGGGATTCGCCTCCAGGTTTCTTGCCTTGCGAGACTTCTCGCCGGTGCTGAAATAAAATCTGCCATCCAGCCATAATCCCCAAACGATCATCGTATGGGGTGTTCCATCTGGACGCGCGGTCGAGATCCAATAATTATGGGATTTTTCCAGGCGCTGTTCTGCCCAGCTCCACGACAGCAAACCTTTCTTACCTTTGGGTATCCCATACCCCGGCATATGCGGACGAGTTACCTTAGGCTCCCGGACTCGACCGCGAGCTCTTTTCACCGGCATATTGATCCTCTTGGATATAGAAACTGGGAACTTTGCTCTCAACGTCCAAATCGGTTCACTATCACGCCAATGATCAGTCCCCCGATCGCGCCCAAACCAATGATTGGAGCATAGGCTTTCGTGATCAGCGCATCCGCCAGGCTAAGCAGCACTCCGATGAAGAGACCGGTTGCCCAGCCGGGCCACGGCAGTTTGATCGCGCCGATTACAAAACCAATTGAAAACCGATTGATGAATGCCCCGGTGATTGCGGCTCTCTTGTCGGGAAACTGCATGGGGATCATGAGCGCCGCATCCAGCGCACCATAAATCAGTCCACAGAGCACGCCCAACCAGATCCGCGACATTATCATCTTTACCTGGCTACAAATTCTGCTGCGTCCATCGCTCGATCCACTGTAGCGCCTTGTTCAGGTTCTCCAAAGAATTGGCGACGCTGAAGCGGAGATAGCCTTCACCAAAATCTCCGAACGCGGTACCCGAGAGACAGGCCACACCGGCTTGCTCGAGCAAAGCATCCGCCAGCTTCTTCGATTTCCATCCTGTTTTCGTAATATTAGGAAACACGTAGAAGGCGCCTTTCGGCATGCGACAAGAGAAGCCTTTGATCCGATTCAGTCCGGCAACAAAAACGTCACGCCGCGCTTGGAATTCCTTCCGCATCCCTTCCACCGAAGATTGACCTCCGCGGATCGCTTCAATGCCTGCAATCTGGGTGAAGCTGGCGGTGCACGAATTCGAATTGGTCATCAGACGCGTGATGTGCGTAGCCAAATCCGGCCGCATGACACCATAGCCCATGCGCCATCCAGTCATGGCATAAGTCTTGGAAAAACCGTCGAGCAGAATGGTGCGTTCCTTGAAACCAGGCACGGACATAATCGAGTAATGCTCGCCGTCAAAGATAAGCCGGCTGTAAATTTCGTCGGAGAGCACCATGATGTTGCGCTCTCCAATAGCCTCGGCAATATCGCGGATGTCCTGCTTCTGAAGCACGCCTCCTGTCGGATTATGCGGAGAATTCAGGATGATCAGCCGCGTACGGTCTGTTATCAGCCCCGCCAGTTCGTCAATATCGAAACCAAAATCTTTCTCCTCCCGCAGTCGGATCGGCACCGCCCGGGCGCCGACGTAATGAATCATGGATTCATAGATCGGGAACCCAGGATTGGGGTAAATAACTTCATCTCCCACATCAGCCAAAGCCAAAACAACAAAGAAAATAATAGGCTTGCCGCCTGGAACAACGACGACTTCATCGTCCGATATCTTCACGCCTCTTGAGCGGCCGACTTCCTCCGCAATGGCGTGTCGAAGTTCCGGCAGCCCGGCCGACGGTCCATAGTGCGTCCAACCCTCACGTAGAGCCTGAATCCCAGCCTCCACAATATTTTTGGGGGTATCGAAATCGGGTTCACCGATTTCAAGATGAATGATTTCCTTGCCCTGACGCTCCAGCGCTCGCGCCTTGTTCAAGACTTCAAACGCAGTCTCGGTGCCCAATCGTGACATGCGCTCGGCGAGGCGAAGTTCGTATTGTGTAGCTTTTTCCATGGTCGCAAAACCCGCCATTATACCTCTAGGAGGTGAAGCATCGCCGGTATGGCAACTCGGCTCGATATCATTCTCGCGAATTGCAGAGATGACGACGCAGTACCGGCGTCAAGGCGCACCACGCCACTGTGTTCGCATTTCTGGAAATGATGTGGCGTTTGCCATGAATACCGTTTGCCAGAGGCTGGCACGAAAAGTTTTTTCCAAATAGCAGCGAGCGAGTGAATCGAATGCCAGCCGGCGTGGAAAGCGTTCTACCGGAAATTGTCGACCAGCATAATTTGGGCTTGTTGCCAGCCGGGCTGATCAAATACAGCGGTTTTGCCGTCGAGCGTTGAGCCCAGCCAGAACGGAACTACATCAAGCACCCCGAGGTTTGTCACCCGATGCGTCGCAAAATCGAAAAGGCTCAAGACAGGCTTGCCCTTTCCTGACGGTCCGGCGAATAGAATTCCCTGTTCAACGACTGACCAGCTGGCCCATGTGAATGGATGCAGCAATGGAGACACCAGCGTCTCCGCACCACCTGCCACCGGCACTTGCCAGATTTCCGGATTGGAATACTGGGTCTTGGAATAGTAAACGTATTTTCCGTCGGGAGACTCCAAAGCGGCATGGCCGCCGTGAATCGTTACTTGTATCGGCGCGCCCCCTTCCGCCGGAATCTTCCATACCTGAAAATTCCCGGTGCGGTCGGACGCGAAATAGATCCATTTGCCGTCGCGGGACCAGCTCGGGCAGACACTTTGAGAATCGTCTGACGTGAGTAAACGTGGCGCCCCACCCTGCAACTTGACGGTGTAGACGACCGGATTGTTTCGTCCCCTTGCGTCGAAGACAATAGACCCGCTGTCGGGAGACCATCGTGGCGTGCCGGCGCCTCCAATGGCAGTCAATTGATACGGATTGCTGCCGTCCCGGTCGCTGACCCAGAGCTCCATTGTTCCCGAACGGTCCGACATGTATGCCAATTTCTTGCCGTCCGGAGAAAATTGTGGACCTGGCCCCTGGTCGGTCTCGCTGGTAGCGGGCACGAGAATATGTGCCGGCTTTTCACCTGGGCCTGACAAATCCATTTGCCAGATATTAAGACTTCGGGTGATACGCTGATAGGCGAGCCGATATCCTCGGTGTGAAACCGCTGGGCGCCACCCGCTGTCATTGATCTCGACAGGGGGCTCTGTCTTATTCGCCGAAATTCTCCAAAGTGCGGGGTGGCTGCCGCGATCGGAAGCAAACACAACCGATTGCCCATCCAGGGACCATTGCGGTGGGCCGAGGATTCTGGCGTGCTCCGCGGTGATTCGCGTCACTTCTCCACCAGTCGAGGACGTCAGCATGATTTCTTCCGGAAACCCGCTTTCACGGCTGCGTACGAAAAGAACTCTCTCGCCGTCGGGTGAGAATGCGGGTCCCCAATCCTCAGAAAGGGGCGGAGGTTCAGTCAGGCGATGCACCGTAGAGTCTGCCAGCGACAGCAGGAAGATGCTGGCGCCGCCGCTGAAAGCGACAGTCTTCCCATCGGGCGACCAATCCAGCTCGCCCCGTCTGGGGGTGACACCGTTCGTGTCCAGTTTGCGCTCGGCACCTCCCATAGTTACTGTCAGAAGCCGGCCATTTGCGTCGAATTGGTGTTGCTGTCCGCGTGCAGATGGCACCACATAAATACCGAACTCCTTGTTGAAGAACCGTGAGAAGGCAATCGAGCTCCCGTCCGGCGACCAAACTGGACAACAGTCGCCGGCATTTCTGGTGAGCTGAACCAGTTGGTCGCCGTCAATCGCTTTCACAAAAATACCCGAGTCTCCCGGCCTGGCGCCTTCGCGGCGAAATGCAAGGTAGTTGCCATCGGGGGAGAATGCCGGCTCGCTGGTTTCATCGGCAAGACTGGTTAGAGGCCTGATTCGTTGTGTGGGGATTTGGCCGGAATTTCCGCTGGATGACACCTCTTTCAACAGGAATGTGCCGCCGAAGATTAATGTGAGGAGGACTCCTCCGCCCATGAGGTACGGTCGCAACCTGCGAACCTTAGGAGCTTCTCCTCCAGTGTTCTGTATTCGGTAGGGCTCGACCGAAGGCGGCAGTTCCACGGGAATCGCGACGGATTGGATCAGCGGAGCAGCCGGCGGCGGAGTTTCTGGGATTGCATCCGGGCGCTCGACCGGCGCGATGAAGCGGTAGCCCCGGCGAGGTAGAGTCTCAACATAACGCGGCGTGTCGGCCGAATCGCTCAAGGCTTCTCTGAGCTTGTTCACTGCGGCGTTCAACCCATGGTTGAAGTCCACAAAAGTGTCGCCAGGCCAGAGGCGGGCACGCAGCTCCTCCCGGGTCACTAGCTCACCCGGTTTTGTGAGCAGGATGGTCAGCACCTCAAAAGGCTGCCCGACTAGCTTTATTCTGGTCCCATATTTCCACAGCTCGTGGGTATGAAGATCCACCTCGTAGGGACCGAACTTAACCCGATCTGAACCGTTCCCATTCATTCTTTGTCTACTGACCCCTTACACTATGAAGTGTTAGACGTTTATGTTGCGAGGTTGTTCCCGCCAATCTTCTAATCGTAGCCCATTTTCCTTCGCTGACGGTCCCCCTTGCCGTGCGTGAGCTCCTAAGGCTTTTACCATCATGCTCTTACCAGATGACCTGGAAAGGGGGCGTAAATAACTCGGCTTGTACTTACGAATGACCGAGTGTGCATTGAAGTAGTCGCGTCCAGACAGCAAATTTGACTCGCGCCAAGACTCACGAGCGCAAATTTCGAAACCCGAGGGGGTCTCTAATGAGAAGAATAGTTGCTCAACGCAAACTTGCAACCTTGGTTGTCACCGTTTTTATACCGTTGTTAGCCAGTACTGGTGTAGCCCAGAATTTGCCTAAGGAACAATGCAGTCTGGCAGTCGTTTCCCGTCTCGTGGGTAGCGACCAACGAGTGTGCGACAGCAAAGTCGTCCAGGAGATGGCACAACATGGGCACGCCTTTGAGCAGAACCAGCTAGGCATCGCTTCCATTTTGGCAATTGGACCTGATTACAGCGAAAAAGAAGCGGTGAAGTGGTTTGAGCAAGCAGCGCAGCGGGGATATGCCCCAGCCCAGGTCAACCTGGCTGTGATGAACGCCAATGGCTGGGGAACGTCCACGAACTACGGCGTTGCGCTTCGCTGGCTGCGCGCTGCCGCCGATCAAGGCTTCGCCCGCGCATATTACAACCTCGGGATTCTCTATCTCTGGGGTCAGGGCGTGCGTCAGGACAATGCGGAAGCATTTAGCTGGTTCAAGAAGGGCGCCGAAGGCAATGACAGCGACGCCCAGACCAATCTCGGCTATATGTACGATCAAGGACTTGGGTGTACTCGCAGCGCGACGACTGCGGCCTCGTGGTATCGCAAGGCCGCCGATTCCGGCAATCCGCTCGGCGAGAACAATCTCGCCGACATGTATTTGAAGGGCGAAGGTGTTACGCAGGATAACGCCGCTGCATTCCGCTTATTCGAGAAGGCTGCCGCGCAGGAACACACAGGAGCGCGCATCAAGTTGGGATATATGTACGCGGAAGGCGTTGGGACGCCAAAAGATCCAGAAGCTGCATATGTCTGGATCACTTCTGCATCGCTCGGCGGCGACGCGAGGGGACGAGACCTGCTGCCTTCGCTGGAAGCTCTCCTGAGCCCGCAGCAGATTTCTACGGCCCGGGAGCGTGCGCGCCGCATAGTATTCGAGCGGAGTGAGCAACTCTCCGCAAAGGCGCTTTCACAGTAAGCGTTTGGAGCCGGACGACTCGTGAGGTTTCTCACCGCTTTCCAGAAACCAGACACAGTCGTCTCGGCTTTTCGATTCCTGTTACCACACGATCACTCCGAATCGTCGCCCCTCGGAGAGTTGTTAGAACGGGACCGCAAGCGGTACGTAACTTCCGCGCTCAGGGCCATTGCCTAAGATATACTTCCAGAAAACTTCAGCTGAATTACGAGGACTCTTCTGGATGGCCGTTGGCGTTCGCACCCAGGACCTGCGCAAGGTCTATAGCTCCTCTCCTCCGTTGGGCGCTAGCGGTGGTTTTATTGCGCGCGCCGATGCGAAAGGCGGGAAGCAGCCGAAGACCCAGATTCCGGCCCTCGACGGAATTTCGCTTGAGATTCTTCCCGGAGAAATTTTTGGTCTTCTAGGCCCAAACGGCGCGGGCAAATCCACCACGGTCGGAGTCCTAACCACGCGGGTGCGGCCGACCTCTGGCCAGGCCTGGATTGGCGAGCACGATGTCTGGAAGGAACAGGTGCGGGTCAAGTACCTGATTGGTGTTGTGCCGCAGCGTCCCAATTTAGATTTTTCTTTGACAGCCCGCGAGATTCTGGTTTTTCACGCTGCCTACTTTGGAATTGGATCGAAGCAAAGAAATGAGCGCGCCGACCGATTGCTTGAGAAGTTCAAACTCACCGAGCGCGCAAACCAGATGGTGCGCGGTTTTTCGGGAGGCATGATGCAGCGCCTTTCCATTGCCCGCGCCATGATGCACGATCCGCAAGTTTTGTTTCTCGACGAGCCCAGCGCCGGGCTGGATCCTCAAACCCGGATTCTTCTGTGGGAGATCATTCGCGAATACCACCAGGCGGGAAGAACTGTCCTGCTGACCACCCATAACATGGAAGAAGCCGACGCGCTGTGCCAGCGCCTGGCCATCATTGATCACGGCCACGTCATTGCGCTGGATACACCGTCGCAGTTGAAGGCATCGATCCCCGGAGGATTTCTGCTGCGCCTTCGTTTCGGGAATCAGACTGCGGAACTGGTTCAGCGGTTACAGTCGCTGGCGGGTGTCCGCGAGGTGCGCGCTTCGGACAGCACGGGTGCCGACGTCTATGCAGACCGCGGCGGTTCCCTGATTTCCGAAATCGCGAACCTGGCTGCAAATCTGGGCGCGGAATTGTCGGACGTTCACATTTCTGAGCCGAGTTTAGAAAATCTCTTCCTGCACCATACCGGAAGGAGCTTGCGCGATTGAACTGGAAAACTTTTGGCGCGATGCTGGCACGCGACGCCCACGTCGCGCGGCGCAATGCGCTTCAACTTTTTCTGCAGACCTTCCTGCAGCCGCTGCTCTTTGTTTTCATTTTCGGCCGGGTGATGGTGGGCAGCGGATATCTGCCTCCTGCCTACAAAAGCCTTTTGCTCCCCGGTATCATCGCGATCAGCATGGTCTTCACAGGAATTTGGGCGGTGGCCATGCCACTGATTGCCGAGTTTCAGTGGACCCGCGAAATCGAAGACCGCCTGCTCGCCCCGATCGGCGTTGGCTGGATCGCGATCGAGAAAGTCATCGCCGGAATGCTGCAAGCGATAGTCGCTGGGCTGATCGTGATCCCGCTCGCGTGGCTCGTGCTTCGACCCGGAGTCGAGATCAGTATTGCAGCACCGTTGACCTTCGCCGTCATCATTGTGCTGGTAGCAATCTTCTCCGCATGCGGAGGGCTGGCCTTAGGGTGCAGCATCAATCAACAGCATATTGGGCTGATGTTCGGCATGGTGATTACCCCGATGATCTTTTTTGGTTGCGCGTACTATCCATGGAGCGCGCTTAAGACTTTTCCTATCCTGCAAAAAACTGTGCTCATCAACCCGCTGGTGTATGCGAGTGAAGGATTGCGCGCCACTTTAGTTCCACAGTTCCCGCACTTATCAATAACCGCTGTGCTCATCGCGCTGCTATTTTTTGACGTCCTGCTGCTGGTTGTCGGGCTACGGCAGTTCGAGAAGAAGGCGGTGAGTTAGTTGGATCGCCTGGCTCACGTTCAGTAGTACAGTTCCGGCGCCTTTGTACTCCTGGATAACATTGCCACCGTCAAGAGAGTGTGCGTAGGGCTTACACCGCTGCTAGGGAACTGGAGAAGAAACCAGACTTCCGCCAGCGCGGAAATCAATATCGACTGTGTCCCCAACGCGCAGAAACAAGGCGTTCGGTCTCTTCATACCCCATTTCACGTAGGGTACCTGGAAGTGTGCAGAAGCGGTCCAGTGATCCGCCTCCAACTTCACCACGACTGGCATGGTGATCTCATGCTCCGCCCCATGAATCCCGAACATCCCGTGGACCTGCACAGTGGATGTCTCCTGGGGAGAAACCTTCCCATCGACGCGGTCCGGCAGGAATGAGATTTCTGGATAACGTTCGCTTTCGAGTACGTCCTTGTGCATCTTCCGGTCGCGGCCGGCGCTGCCGCTGTGGCCGCTGGTCGCATCGAATACGATTTCGCCACTGACCTTCCCCAACGCGGGGTCAAAATGAATCTCACCGCGTGTCCCTTGGAAGCTGCCATGCACGGTATGTAACGTGTCGCTCAACGTGAAATCCGCCGCGGTTTGGGCAGCATCGCACCGCATGACGATCTCTTGAGCGCTGGCCAGCGTAGCGAGGCCAGCCCACAGCAGACAAATTGCTGCTGTCATCCCGCCACGTCTTGCGATTGATTGTTTCACGAAATCTTTTCCGCTCCCTGTGTTCTAGGCTGTCAGTAATTTCCAACCCAGCGCCAATCCATTCGCCGCAAAGTCCACTGGGGACACCCTTCCGACGTGCGTAGCCAGCATACGGGCAAACAGTTTCGGCTCCGCCATGAAGGCACGCATCACTCGACGGCGAAGCCTTTCACGATGCTCGAGCAAAAGCATCAGACGCGCCATCACTGCGGGGCGCCGAGCCAGGCTGCGGTGGCCTGCCTGATACGGCGCTAGATTCCCCGACGCCAGGCAATCTGCCAGCAGATCGGCTTGGATAAAGGCGAGGCAAAGACCCTCGCCGGTTATCGCGTCCACGCCGCCGGAGGCGTCGCCGATCAGTGCCACTCGTCCGCTACAGACACGAGCCAGCCTGCGGGTCACTGACACCGCGCCTCGCTCGACGGACCCATGTTCAGCACCTCGCAGCCGCTCTGCAACTTCTGGAAATTCGCGCAAAGCTTCGTCCAGTCGCAACCCAGGATCTCTCGACATCAGCGCCACGCAAACTTCCTCCGAACCAACAGGAGTCACATAGAGTTGGCAGCTCATTCCCCAGTGCAACTCCATGAACTCGGTCCAGGGCGCAACCTGGTAGTGTCGGCGAAACGCGAACCGCTGATCTTTTTGTCGATGAACGTCGAGCCCGGACCACCGCCTCACTCGTGAACTGCCGCCGTCCGCTCCAATGATCCAGTTCGCCGGGGTGAGTTTCCCCTGCACCAACACGCCGTCCGAATTGAATCCCGTCACCACTGCGCGCCAAAGAAAACGCACACCCACTCTTTCAGCGTGCTCGATCATGATGCGATGGAGATTCGTGCGTCGCACCCCAAGGCCGGACCCGTCGGGAAACGCAGCTTCGGCCGACAACCCGGAACTGACAAAACGAATTCCCCGGAACCGATACGCGTCAATCGGGGGGATGCTCACGCCGAGCCGTTGCAGAGCGGCAATGCCATCTGGCATAAGTCCTTCGCCGCACGGCTTATCGATCGGAGGACTGCAACCGTCCGCGACCGTGACTTCGAGCCCGCGCTGTCGCGCCGCCAATGCTGCCGCAATCCCCGCCGGACCTCCTCCGATGACGAAAACGTCTGTGGCATTGTGCAAACTCTCATTTCTCACCATTCGAGCGCGACCAATTCTGAGCAGAAGCCAGGGCCCATGGCCGCCAATAGTCCCAAAGTACCAGGTTTGGGGCGGCGGTTCTTCATTACTTCCTCAAGCACAATCAGCACCGAAGCCGACGACAGATTTCCCATCCGCCGCAAACAATCCCATGAAGCTGCCAACTGGCCGTTTTCCAGCCCCAGCGCTGCCGCGGTAGCCTGAAGGATTTTCGGACCTCCGGTATGCAGCACCCAGCTTCCGATGTCCTCTCTACTACGCCCGAGGTCCGCAAGAAATCTGTCGACGTCAGTCCCCAGTTGCCGCTGAATCAGATTGGGGACCTCTGGGGAGAGGACGATTCGAAAGCCTTTTTCCGATACCTCCCAACCCATCATTTCTTCCGTCTCCGGATAAAAGACTGAACGGGTGTCCAGAATCTTCGGCCCTCTCAAACCACACTCGCGGCCTGCGACCACAACCGCGGCCGCACCGTCGCCAAATAATCCCGAAGAGATCAGGTTTGCCATCGACATGTCTTCTCGCTGCAAAGTCAGCGAGCACAATTCGACGGCGAGAATTACCGCGATCTGGTCGGGATATGCGCGCACATAATCCGCGGCTCGAGCGATGCCAGCCGCTCCCGCCACGCAGCCAAGACCAAACATGGGAATGCGCCGAATGTTCGGCGATAACCCCATCCGGTTGACCAAGAGAGCGTCAATCGAAGGACTGGAAATGCCGGTTACGGAAGTGAAGAAAAGCGCTCCGATATCGCGAACATCCAAGCCCGCAGCCGTCATAGCATGGCTGATCGCGCAGTGTCCGAGCTCTTGTGCCGTCCGGATCCAGTGATCGTTCGCCTCCCCCCAGCCTCGGAGCTTCGGGTAAGCCTCTAAGGGGAGAGAAAGAAAGCGGCCATCCACTCCCACGCTCTTATGCAACCGCCGCAAGATCTCCGGTTTCGCCAATCGGTCGCCCCAATACTGCCGAAGCGCGGAGAAGAGCATTTCCTGCGAGTAGTAATGTTTCGGGAAAGCACTGCAGGCGCTTACAATTTGCATTCGTCACAAGCCTCAATAAAGATCGCGAAGGATTCGTTGCAACACTCCCCGCGTCGCCCAAGCTGTCAAACGCGGATCGCTCTCCGCGCGAGGCCCAGCGCCTCAGACCAGAATGAATTCGAAGAATGCGCCACTTCGACGACTTCCTCGACCGCCGAGACAAATTCGTCGATCTGGCCATCCGTGACCACCAGAGGAGGCGCCACTTTCAGAACCATGAAGTTATTTCCGCAGACTTGAGTGAGAATGCCGCTGTCCCGGAACAAGCGCATAACGACGATCTGCCCGAACATCGCCGGATGGATGCGCATGAATGCTTCAAACGGAATGCGCAACCGGAGCGATCGCGGAGCAGTGAATTCAACTCCCAGCAGGAGACCCTCGCCTCGCACAGCCTTCACCATTTCGTACCCGCCAAGAGCTTCCTGCAGACGAGTTCGGAGTCTCTCGCCCGCCTCGATTGCGCGGAGGTTCAGTTTCTCTGCTTCCAAAACGTCCAGAGTCGCGAGCGCTGCACGCATGGCCAGGCCGTTCTCGCTGAAAGTTGAGGTATGGATAATCGCTCGCCGTAACGATCCGTAAACCGAATCGTAAATCGCGTCCGTCATGAGCACCGCGCTCACCGGAACCAGTCCGCCGCTCATCGCTTTCGCCAGCACGACCATATCGGGATCCACGCCAAAGCGCTGCGCCGCCAGAAACGGCCCTGTACGATACATACCGGTCTGCACTTCGTCGAGCACGAGCAGCGTTCCGTAGTGACGACATAAAGACTGGGCTGCCCGAAAATAATCCGGCGTCGGCAGCCGGACGCCCGCTTCTGATTGAATCGGTTCGACAATGAAAGCGGCGAAGCGCTTGCTAGTGAGTTTCCGTTCAAGCGCGTCCAGGTCATCGAAC
>Ga0193750_1000277_pt1 | contig 14400 bp, 14 predicted proteins | sample L1c1metaG_FD_160569 | JGI IMG/M metagenome (GOLD analysis project Ga0193750, IMG submission 160569) | Soil microbial communities from a riparian zone of the East river system, Colorado, United States - L1c1 | ecosystem: Environmental > Terrestrial > Soil > Riparian zone | place: USA: East River...
AAACCATAGAGGCGCACGTACTTTACCAGGATGTTGAGGCTGTGGACGAAGGCGCGAGCGGAGGCAGTCCGACTCGCTCTATTTATGTCTGCCGTGAGAATACGCGGCTCCTGGAAATTCGGGTTACCGCGTAAGCGTAATGCGGAAGGGTAAGAGCAGTCATGTTACGGAGGTAATTGACCTTGTCAGGTCGATTCGCCAACAAGGAAGCGCCCAACACAGCGAATCTGGCTATATATGGAAGTTCATCTCGATGCGAAGCTATTCAGTCACTTTCCTGTTTTCCGCCTTGCGAGTACAGATATTTTATGACGCATGTTCAACTGGTCCAGAAAGCAGTGGAGTGGTTGCGGGCTTATCGCTGCGGAGTAGTGCTCTCCGAACAGGCCTGCATCAGCGGCGAGATGCCCGACGCGATTGGATGGAAGCGCTCCTGTCACTCTGTCCTGGTCGAATGCAAGATCTCGCGTGCGGATTTTCTGGCTGATCGCGGCAAACGATTTCGCCAGAAACCCGATACCGGTGTTGGATGTGAACGTTTCTATCTCACCCCCAGGCAACTTGTTCACATCGACGAACTGCCGGTGGGCTGGGGATTACTGGAATACCACAGCCGAACCGTAAAGCTCGCGCGGGCTGGCGCCCGCAATCTGCGTACGGCGGTCGGATTTCGCTACGAAATGAATCTGCTTTTAGCCAGCCTTCGTCGTGTTGAAGTCCGTATAGAACCGCAAAATATTACTGACTTCCTCAAATGGAAGAACCGCATGGCGGAATACAATCGCGGTGCGCTGCCCAAAGGCATTTTACCCACCGAAGAAGAAATGAATTATTTTCTGGAAACAGAATCGAGTGCGCCTGCCGAAAATGCTACCGCGTTGACTGCCGAGAATCCGAAGTGATTTGCTAAGTTAAATGCAAACCAAAAAAACCGGGCTGGTTGGCCCGGTTTTAATAGCGTCGAGTTGAGATGCGGTTACATCACAGCGCGGCGCAAACCTGACGCCGAGAGTGGCTGGTCCTTTTTGTGACCAACTCCGTTATATCTATTGGTCCCCCGTCAGCCACAGAAACAGAGAAACGAGGAAACAGGGTTTGGAAGTGCAAGCCACGTGCCACGACGGGATTTCATCTGTCACGCAATGTAAGTCTTGTAAAAGATTGATAATAAATATGTTACATACACCATAATCTATCGGTCGTGGCAAACCCAACGCACCGTGTTCTTGACGCGTCAAAACTTTTGCATAACTTGGCAAGCTCGTTGTGTGCGCCCGGAAGTCTGACTCGAAGGCAGGTTACAGTTCGCGGCGTCCTTCCATGGCTTTCAGCATCGTGATCTCGTCCGCATACTCGATGTCGCTGCCCACTGGAATGCCCATGGCGATGCGCGTCACCCTGAGCCCGGGACGCTTCAGTTGCTCCGACAGATAGACAGCGGTGGCTTCGCCTTCCACCGTGGGATTGGTTGCGATAATCACTTCCTCAACCTGACCGCCATCTACGCGCCGCACCAGGTTGGAAATACGCAGTTGCTCCGGGCCGACGCCATGCAAAGGTGAGATCGCTCCATGCAGCACGTGATAGACACCGTTAAAGTGCTTGGACTTCTCAATCGCCGCGATGTTGGTGGGTTCTTCGACCACACAAACCAGCCGTTGATTTCGAGTCGGGCTGGTGCAGTAAAGGCAGGGGTCGATGTCAGTAATGTTGTTACAAACCGAGCAGAGGCGCAGGCTGGCCTTGACGTCACGCACGGCTGCCGCCAGCGCTTCGGCGTCTTCATCATTCGACCGCAAGATGTAAAACGCGAGCCGCTGCGCCGTCTTGCTGCCAATTCCAGGCAGCTTCTTCAGTTCATCAATAAGACGCACCATGGGTTCAGCAAAACGACTCATAGATGTAATTTGAAATCAGAGTGGTGAATACTGCTCGATGAATGACAACAGGGAAGGAATCTCACAGGCCGCTCAATCCCATCCCGCCGAGCATGCCGCCCATGGTGGACTGCATGGCCTCGTCCACTTTTCTGCCGGCGCCATTGATCGCAGCCGTGATCAAATCCTGAAGCATTTCCAAATCCGCAGCCTTGGCGGCCTCTGGATCGATTTTGATGCTCAATACCTGTTTTTTTCCATCCATCCGCACAGTTACGCTACCACCGCCAGAGGAGCCCTCAACGACAGTTTCCTCCATCTTTTTCTGCAGCACTTCATACTGGCGCTTGGCTTGTGACATCAGGTCTTGCAAGTTAAATCCGCCCATGGTTGAAAACCTCGGTCTTGGGTCGCAGGTATTAGGTCTCAGGAGTTGAGAACTAGAGACGACTCTGGCTTACCGTCTTTCTTTGTAATCAATAACTGTCCTAATTTCGGCTCCGAACTTCTCTTGCATTCGACGGACAACCGGATCCTGTTCTACTCGGCTACGACCGCCGCCGTTTGAAGGCCCACGATTTGTTGGCGCAGCCTGCACTTTGCTTCCTGGAATTATTTTCAGCTTGACTGGCCGGCCCAAAACTTGGCTGGCGGTTGCAGTGAGCAATCGCTTTGCCTCGGCGCTGAGCGACATGTCGACCACGGCCGCGGATGCCGTTACTTTGATCTGCAGCTCGTCCCCTTGCACCTGCCACTCGCCACCGTCAAGCAGCGATACCAGGACTCGATGACCCGCGCCGCCTAGCGCATCCAGCACTGTACTTGAGAGATTGAGTTGTTCCGCCCCAAGCGTTTCTGGAATAGGATCTGCTTGGGCTGAGATTTCCTCTACGGGCTCCGACATCGCCGCTGGTGCCGCCGCACCCATCACGACGGGCGGATTGGCTCTCGCCGCAACCTTCGATGGGGGGGCAGGCGAATTTTCAGTGGAAAGCTCTGGTTTTGATCCGCCCTTACGCGCTGAATCCGCCGCGAACGGTGAAACATAATTCGGGCGAGCGCTCGGGGATGCTTCGGACTTCCTGGCTTCGGGGACAATGGAAGGCTTGCCCGTCGGGCGCTGTACGTTTCCCACACTTGCTTCACTGAGCAACTGCTCGATCGGTAGCAAACGCTGTGCGTGCGCCATCTTCAGCAGGCCCAGCTCCAAATGAAAACGCTGTTCCTGGCGATAACCCAGCTCACCGTGCGTGCGCAGCATGATCTGAAGATGACGCGCCAGGTCTTCCTCGCTGAACAGTTCGGCCACGCGCGCCACACGCTTACGTTCGTCTCCAGAGATTTGCAGCAGGGAAGAATCGCCTCCGGCTATTTTGGCAACTACAGTGTTGCGTAGAAATCGCACCATCTGACGCGCAAAATGGGTGGGACTGTGACCTTCGCTAATCAGTTGATCCACCACCCGCAACACTTCTTCACTGGACCCCCGAGCCACCGACTGCATGATCTGTTCCAACACTCCCGAAGGCGCAGCCCCGACGAGCTGTCGCACCTCGTCCAAGCTCAGGCGACCGCTGGAGGACGCGATGGCCTGGTCCAGAATAGACAGAGCGTCACGAATCGAGCCGTCGCCTCCTTCGGCTACCAGCGCCAACGCATCTTCATCGGCTTCGAGCTGTTCTCTGGCAACAAGGTCTTTCAGTTGTCCGAGAATCTCCTCAAATTTGACGGCGCGGAAACTGAAATGCTGGCAACGCGAGCGGATGGTTTGTGGAATATCTTCGGGCTGAGTAGTGGCCAGCATGAAAACGACGTGACCCGGCGGCTCCTCGAGTGTCTTCAGAAGAGCATTGAAGGCAGCATCGGTAATCTGATGGGCCTCGTCGAGAATATAAATCTTGAAGCGATCGCGGGCCGGCCGATATCGAGTTGCTTCGCGCAGTTCACGGATCTCATCGATGCCACGATTGGTAGCCGCGTCAATCTCAATCACATCTACCGAATTTCCGGCACGTATTTCAGTGCAGGACTCGCAAATTCCACACGGCTCCGAGACGGGCTTATCAGAAGACCGGCAGTTAAGCGCCATGGCCAGAATGCGAGCGACTGTGGTTTTGCCGATACCCCGGTGTCCACTGAAAATGTATCCATGGGCAGTCCGCTGTTGCTCGATGGCGTTTTTCAGAGTCCGGGTAACATGCTCTTGCCCGATGACCTCAGAAAACTTCTGCGGACGGTATTTACGCGCCAGGACCTGGTAGCTCATGGGTGAGTAAGTCATTATACCGTGCATCCTGACTCCACCTGAACGGACTTGGCGCGCTTGATGACATGGCTTTTTGGCAGGGCAAGGCCCTTTCGCCGCCTCAAGAAGTCCTTGCGAAGAGTTCTGACAAGGGATAACCTTTTGGACGAACTCGGCGTGTCTGAAAGCCTCTGGAGGCTCTATGCAGCTAAGACTGAGTACTCGAACCATAGATGGTGTTCTGATCGTCGATTGTGGCGGCCGCATTGTTTTCGGCGAAGAGTCCGCCAGCTTGCGTGACACAGTTAAGAAACTGATCCCGGACAATAAAAACATCGTGCTCAACCTGGGCGGTGTCAATTACATCGATAGCGGCGGGCTCGGGACTCTGGTGGCGCTGTATACCACGGCGCACAATGCCGGCGGTTCTATCAAGCTGGCGAACTTGACCCAGCGTGTCGGCGACCTGTTGCAGGTTACCAAACTGCTCACTGTTTTCCAGGTCTATGACAGTGAAGAGCAGGCAGTGCAATCGTTCAGCAAAACCGCAGCGGCGTAAACTTCGAGGCGTCCTCATTGACGCCTTCCCGCAAACTAAGAATGCTTCAGCCAAGGCACGCTCCAGCCTTTTTGTATAATCACCCCTCTGCTTATTAGCCAAGAATCTCTTCGGGGGCACACTTGTCACAGGCGGAAATTGGAATCATCGGCGGCAGCGGCCTTTACGCGATGCCCGGGCTGAGCGAAGTGCACGAGGTCCGTCAGGAGACTCCGTTTGGCGACCCTTCCGACGTCTATGTTTTGGGCACGCTCGAAGGCAGAAAAGTGGCGTTCCTGGCGCGGCACGGTCGCGGCCACCGCATTCTTCCAACCGAGCTGAACTTCCGCGCCAATATTTATGGCTTCAAGCAGTTGGGGGTCGAGCGTATCGTTTCGGTTTCCGCGGTGGGATCGCTGAAAGAGGAACACCAACCTTTGGAGTTTGTCATTCCCGACCAGTTCTTTGACCGGACACGACACCGTGTGGACACATTTTTTGGGGAGGGCATCGTCGCGCACATCGCTTTCGCCGATCCGATTTGCCCGGAACTCGCCAAAACAGTTCAAGCGGGCTGCAAGAAAGCGGGCGTGGTCGGCAAGCGAGGCGGCACATACTTGTGCATGGAAGGTCCGCAGTTTTCTACCAAGGCGGAGTCAAATGTTTATCGAGCTTGGGGTATGGACGTAATCGGCATGACCAACCTGCAAGAGGCCAAGTTGGCGCGCGAAGCCGAGATCTGTTACGTGACGGTGGCGATGGTGACGGATTACGACTGCTGGCATCCTCACCATGATTCGGTCACCGTGGACCAGATTGTCGCGGTGTTGCTGAAAAATGCCGAAAACGCATGCAAGGTCGTCCGCGAGACTGTGGCCGCGATGCCCGAGGGCCGTTCCTGCAAGTGCGCTGGGGCGCTGGCGCATGCAATCCTGACGGATCGTGACAAGATTCCCGCAGCCACGCGGAAGAAACTCAAACTCATTCTGGAAAAATATCTGGAAAACAAGACTGCACAATGAGCGTCCTAGCGGTTGGTTCCGTTGCCTTCGATTCCATCGTCACTCCATCCGGGCGCGCCGACAATGTGTTGGGCGGCTCAGCTACATATTTTTCCCTAGCTGCCAGCTACTTTACCGAAGTGCGCATCGTGGCGGTGGTTGGTGAAGACTTCAGCTCGGACAATGAAAATGTCTTCAAGAAACGCAGTATCGATATTCGCGGCATCCAGCGTGCCAAGGGCAAGACTTTCCGCTGGGGTGGACACTATCTTGAGAACCTGAACGAAGCTAAAACGGATTTCACCGAACTCAACGTTTTCGAGACATTCAAGCCGCGCATTCCATCGGAATACAAAGACTCGCAATTTCTTTTCCTGGGCAACATTCATCCCAGCCTTCAAACCATCGTGCGAGCGGAGATGGAAGGAGTTCGCTTAACCGGTGGCGACACCATGAACTACTGGATCCAGCGAGCTCACAAGGAACTCATCGAGACCCTGAAGCTGGTCAATGTGCTGCTCATCAACGACGCCGAGGCCAAAATGCTTGCCGGCGACAACAGCCTGGCACGCGCTGCGCGTAAGGTGCTCGAGATGGGTCCTCAGGCGCTGGTCATCAAACACGGCGAATATGGCGCTACTATTTTCTTTGACGAAGGAACATTCGGCTCCGGCAGTCATCCTTTTCGTGCCCCGGCTCTCCCCATCGAAGAAGTGAAAGATCCAACCGGTGCGGGAGATTCCTTTGCCGGGGGGTTCATGGGATACATCGCATCGCAGGGGGAATTAAACCGCGACGTGCTGAAGCGGGCTCTGTTCTACGGCGGAGTAATGGGATCATTCACGGTGGAGCGGTTCGGCACGGAGCGTCTCCAGTCGCTCACGCGAGAGGAGATCGAAGCACGCTTCCAAATCTTTCGAGAACTCACGCATCTCGAATGAGAAATCTCACCATCCGCCGTTGGGATCGCGAAACCGCGCTCGTGGCGGGCCTTGCAGCTTGTATTTCCGTCATCTCCTTCATCCTTTATTTCCGACATGATGCCGTACTCCTTTACGGTGACGCGGTAGCACACATCAATATTGCGCGCCGGGTTTTCGACTCCCGCACCCCCGGGTTGTTGCAACTGGGCACGGTGTGGTTGCCACTGCCACACCTGTTGATGATTTCATTCCTATTCACGGACTGGGCGTGGCGGACGGGAGCCGGGGGCTCGGTCCCCTCGATGATCGCGTACGTGCTCGGAACGATCGGAATCTTTCGTCTGGTACGGAGCGCGTTGAGTTTTCGTACACAATCGGACGCGGCTGCAAGAATTGCAGCATGGTTGGCGGCTATCGTCTATGCTGCGAATCCCAATCTGATTTATTTGCAAACTACGGCAATGACCGAGGCTTTATACCTTGCTCTGTTTATCTGGGCAATTGTGTACTTCTTCGAATTCGCGCAACAAACAGCTCTGGGGGACCGTGAACTTGAGGCCTCGACTTCCTCCTCATTGATGAAATGCGGCCTCTGTCTGATGGGTGCGTGCTTCACTCGGTACGACGGATGGTTCCTGACTCCCGTGATATTCGCCGCGGCAGTGGCTGTGGTTCTCAAGACTAAACATTCCGGGCTGAAGGATCTCAGAAAGTTCGCACTGCTGGTGGCGGTTGCCCCAGCGCTCTGGCTTGCATACAACGCCATCATTTATCGCAACCCTCTTGAATTCGCCAACGGTCCCTATTCGGCGCGCGCAATTGAGCGGAAGACCTCCCGTCCCGGCTATCCTCCGCATCCAGGTACACATAGTTTGCCGGTCGCTGGCAGTTATTTTCTCAAGTCAGCAGAACTGAATGTCGCAGCAGGAAAATGGCAGAGACTGTGGGTCGTTCTCCTGCTGCTGGGAACGGCAATGAGTGTGATCTTCAATCAACGGCTCTGGCCACTTTTACTGCTTTGGGTCCCTTTGCCTTTTTACATGCTTTCTATTGGGTATGGTGGTGTGCCCATTTTTTTGCCCGAGTGGTGGCCTTTTTCCTATTACAACGTGCGCTATGGATTGGAAATGCTTCCCGCCCTCGCTGTGTTTATCGCATTGGCAATGCATTTCATGGTGGGCTTAGTCCAGAACAGCACAGGCAAGTCTCTCCTCAGAATCGCAGTCTTCATTTTCGTGGTCGGCAGCTACTGGTCGGTTTGGTCCGCAAAGCCGGTTTGTTACCGGGAAGCGTGGATCAATTCTCGGTCACGGATCGCCCTGGAATCCGAATTAGCTGCCACGTTGAAGACCCTGCCCGCGAATTCAACGTTGCTCATGTATTTGGGTGACCACGTCGGCGCCTTGCAGCAGGCCGGCATCCCGCTGCGACGAGTGATCAATGAAGGCAATCATCGAACCTGGAGGCAGCCTGCGGATCCCGAAGGTTTGTGGGAGCGGGCGCTTTCCAATCCAGGACAGGTTGCGGATTTCGTGATCGCGACGGAGGGCGATCCCGTCTCAACCAGCGTTGAAACGAAAGATCTAATTCAGATTGCTCAGGTCCACGTGCCGGGCCAAGCCACTACAACGATTTATAGGACAAATTCTCAATCGCAGTAATCACCACGGTTACCTACCTAACGGCTGAAGACGCCTGAGTCGGTGTTTTACGGTGATAAAATCCACCCATTCCCGATGACGACATTGCACCATTTTTACGATTTGCTGCAGACAGAAACGTCCTCGACGGTGTTTTTGTCCATGGTGCGACTGGTGTTGGCTGGCATTCTGGGCGGACTGATTGGGTTGGAGCGAGAGATGAAGCATCGCCCGGCCGGAGTACGCACCAATATGTTTATTTGTTTTGGGGCTGCCATGTTCACCATTTTGTCGGATCAGCTGCAAACCGGATATCCCAGCGGCGACCATACCCGTATTGCCGCACAGATCATCCCGGGCATTGGGTTTATCGGTGCCGGCTCGATTCTGCGCGCCCATGGAGAGCTGGTGTTGGGCCTGACCACGGCGGCGACACTATTCGTAGTTGCATCCATCGGAATGGCAGTTGGCGGCGGCCAGTACCTGACAGGAATATTCGCGACGACAGTCATCCTGCTCGCTCTGTTTTTCTTGGGTGGCACTCTGCGGCGGATGAATCTCAAGCTTGAGATCAATACTTACGAGGTCACGGGGAAGACCGCCGACGAAGTAGTTGCCGAAGTAAACCGCATTCTCGAGATCACCCACACCTTGATGAAAAACACGCAAGTGGCCGCGACCAAAGACCATGTACGCGTCCAATTCGACTTGGCGCGTGCCCATCGGCAGCAACAGGAAATCTTTCGGGGATTGAAACAATCTCCGGTGCTTGAATCTGCAATTCTGGTAGGGCCAGTGGAACCGGAATGAGCGCCGCCCCCAATGTGGTCCCCTTTGTGAAGGCGAACGCATGTGGAAATGACTTCCTGATCATTGATGGCATGCACGCTCCCGCGGACCTGGCCGGGTTTAGTCGCCGTATCTGCGAGCGTCACCGCGGGGTTGGAGCGGATGGGGTGGAGTGGGTATTTCCGGCGCAAGATGCTGACGTCCGCGCCCGTCTGTTTAATGCCGATGGATCGGAGGCAGAGATCTCCGGCAATGGCACGCGTTGCGTGGCAGCTTATCTTTGCTCAGAGCATGCCCGGGAAAAAGTGACAATCCGCACAGGAGCGGGGATAAAAAACTGTATGCTGACCTCGCGAAATGAAACTCAGTACGAGTTCGAGATCGCCATGGGTGAGCCTCAGGTGGGAGAAGAATTTCCCATCAAGCTGGCCTTCCGCGAGGTGCGGGGCATTCCGGTTTCAGTCGGTAATCCGCATTACGTAGTTTTCGTGAACGAGTTTGGGCCCGGTTGGCAGGCCGAAGCCGCCGAAATCGGACGCCATCATGACTTCAAGTATGGGATTAACGTTGAGTTTGTGCTCGGCAAAGACAAAACGAATGTAGAAGCTCGCTTTTTCGAACGCGGGGTCGGCGAAACACAATCTTCCGGAACGGGTTCCTGCGCCTCCGCGGTCGCAGCTATTACCGCAAAGCGAGCCGAGTCACCGGTGCGTGTGCATACCCCTGGCGGAGTACAGACCGTCCGTTGGGAGGACCAAGTGTTCTTGCGCGGACCAGCTCAGCTCGTCTGTCGGGGTGAGTTTTTCGTTTAGCATTGGCATGATGAAGCCTGACATTCCCATCTCGCACATCAAGCCACCCGCACTCCAATCGGGCGATACAGTAGGAATTGTGGCGCCGGCGAGCAACATCCAACGTGACCTCCTGAATGCCGGTTGCGATATGCTGCGCCGCCTGGGATACAAACCGTTCTACTTGGATTCCATCTTCGACCAGGATCTTTACTTTGCCGGATCCGCCGAGCGGCGGGCAAGGGAACTGGAGGAGATGTTTGTCCGCGACGAAGTGCGAGCGGTCCTATGCGCCCGAGGCGGGTACGGCTCAAATTATCTTTTAGGCAAGGTGAATCTCGAGAAGATCGCGCGTCACCCCAAGATTTTTGTCGGTTACAGTGACAACACTACCTTGCTCACATACTTCGCGGACTCGATCGGACTGGTTACATTCCACGGTCCGATGGTCACCAAAGACCTTGCTCACGCTAACGGTGTGGATTTGAGTTCATGGGAAGACGCTTTGACTGGGCGCTCGGAATGGTCTGTGCCATCGGATTCCGGGATGAAGCCCTTGGTCGAAGGCTCCGCCGAGGGCGTGCTGTACGGCGGCTGTCTCTCGATGCTGGCGGCTTCGCTAGGCACGCCGTATGAGATCCGCACGGCGGGCACAATTTTGTTTCTTGAGGATGTTGCTACCAAACCTTTCCAGATCGACCGCATGTTGATGCAATTGAAACTGGCAGGAAAGTTCGAAAATGTGCGCGGCGTTATCTTTGGTGAGATGACGGACTGCGTGCAGCAGAAGAAGGACCAGGACTACACTCTGGAGGAAGTTGTGCTGCGTGTGGTGGGGAGTCTGGGAATTCCAGTGGCGTTCGGTTTGCGGTCAGGACACGTTTCTCACCGCAATGTCACACTTCCCATCGGAGTCCGTGCGGCGCTCAGTGTGAGCAGTAGGGAAGCGCGATTAACGATATTGGAATCGGCTACAGCGCCGGCGACGGTTTCCGCGCGACGTCGTACATAATTAAACAAATATGACTGAGCAGAAGCATATTCACTTGATTGGTATCTGCGGTACCGCTATGGCGTCGCTGGCGGGAATGCTTCGGCAGCGGGGTTTTCGAGTGAGCGGGTCAGATGCCGCCGCCTATCCTCCGATGTCGGTTTTCTTGGAATCCCTCGGGATTACAGTGTCGCAGCCCTTCGCAGTGAAGAATTTGGAGCCGCGGCCCGATCTTGTAGTAGTCGGCAATGCTATCTCGCGCGGCAATATCGAGCTCGAGTACGTCCTGGACGAACACATCCCATTACATTCCTTGCCACAGATACTGCATGATGAATTCCTACGCGGCAAAGAAGTCCTGGTTGTGGCAGGCACACACGGAAAGACCACGACCACCTCAATGCTGGCGTGGATTTTTCACACTGCGGGCATGCAGCCTTCATTTCTCATCGGCGGTATCGCAGAAAATTTCAGCAGCAGCTTTCAGCTGGGGCAGGGAAAACATTTCATCCTGGAAGGGGACGAATACGATACCGCGTTCTTCGACAAGGGCCCAAAATTCCTGCATTACTTTCCCGATGGATTGATTCTTACTTCGGTGGAATTTGATCACGCCGATATTTATAAAGACCTCGATGCAGTCGAAACCGCATTCAAACGCCTGGTGAATCTGGTACCCCGGCGAGGACGCATCGTCGCCTTCGATACCGGGAAAAGTCTTGGAGGATCTTTGGAGCGGGCATTCTGTCCCGTAGAACGCTATGGCGCCAGCGCCAACGCCGCATGGCGAGTGGTCGACTTGCGGCTGGAACCTACGCGTACCACATGGTCGGTGCTCCGGAATGGTGAAGCCTGGGCGAATTTCGAATTTCCATTGGCCGGAGAATATAACGTATGGAACGCCACGGCTGCCGCGGCCTTGGCGGCTGGATACGGCATCTCTAAAGAGGAAATTGCAGCTGCGCTTAAAACCTTTAAGAGCGTGAAGCGCCGCCTCGAAGTCAGAGCCCAAGTGAACGGCATCACGATTATCGATGACTTTGCCCACCATCCCACAGCCATTGCCAGTACCTTGACAGCATTGCGCTCGCGCTACCCGGGCGCGCGGTTGTGGGTAATCCTTGAACCGCGATCGAACACGCTCCGTCGAAATGTGCTGCAGAACGAACTGGCGAAAAGCCTTGCCCTGGCCGATGAGGTGGTGGTCGCTGATGTGTTCAAGTCAGAGGCCATTCCTGAGGCGGAGCGACTGGATCTGGCGGCGGTGGCGGCTGAGGTACAGAGACATGGCCGGCGCGCTCGCATTGTGCCGGATGTGAATGGAATTGTGCAGCTTGTCGCTCCGGAAATGCGCCCGGGAGACGTTGTTGCCATCCTTTCCAACGGCGGTTTTGGCGGCATTTATGAAACCTTACCTCAACGCTTGAAGTCTCTTTCCGGAAGCAACCCTGATAGAAATCCGGTGGAGGCATCTGCAAAGGTGTGAGCAAGCCGGCACCGCTCCGAGGTTGAGCTGAAGGGAATCCTTGATCCGTACCATCATAATGCTTGGCTTCTGGGCCGCACTGCTTCCTCTGGTGGCGGTGGTGGCTTTTCCCTGGACGCTACTTACCGGCAACATCAATTTTCTCTATCGGGCGGGCATGTGGGGAGCTTGGACGGGAGTCCGTCTCGCCGGAATTCGTGTGCGTACCATCGGCCTGGACAAGCTGGATCCTGCGCGAACTTACATCTTCATGTCCAATCATGTTTCCAACATTGATCCGCCAGTTCTATTGCCGCTAATACCGCGCCGGACGTCGGTCATGGCGAAAAAAGAATTGTTCAGGTATCCGCTGCTGGGACGGACGATGCGGATGGGTTCGCTGGTGCCAGTGGACCGTGGCAATCGCGACGCTGGCATCGCAGCCGTTCGTACAGCCGCGCAGGTTATTCAGCAAGGCGTCAATATGACTATCTACGTGGAGGGCCACCGCTCCCTCGATGGCAAGTTGCTACCCTTCAAAAAGGGCCCGTTTTACCTGGCCACAGAATGCAATGTTCCCGTGGTGCCGGTAACGATCGCGGGCTCACATTCCATAATGCCGAAGCAAAGATTTGCAATCAGACCGGGCACGGTCACTGTGACTTTCCACGATCCGATTGAACCTAAGAATTTCGGCGAGCGGGAATGTTTGATGGCGAAGGTGAGAAGCGCCATTAATAGTGCGCTGCCGGCGGAGTTTCAGCAACAGGACTTGCAGCCTGCCAAGGATGCGAACGGGCAGCAGGGAATTGTGTGAACCAGGATTGATTCAATCTTTGACCGCTTTCGTCCTTAAAGCTTTGGCCATCTCTGGTAAGCGGCTGAATACTGCTGAACAACGCAGCCACAACTTGTTATCAATTGCAGGGTAGCCACTGACGATTGCTCCGGCAGCCACGTCGCTGGGAATTCCGGTTTGCGCCGTGGCGATCGCTCCGTCGCCGATGCTGCAGTGGCCAGCTACGCCGACTTGTCCAGCCAGGATCACGTTATTTCCCACGTCCGTCGAACCAGCAAGCCCGACTTGCGCGCACAGTAGAGTGTTTTCGCCGACCCGGGAACCGTGGCCTACTTGAACCAGATTATCGATCTTAGAGCCGCTGCCGATACGAGTTTCGCCCACGCTCGCTCGATCGATGCAGGCATTGGCCTGGACTTCGACACTGTCTTCGATCACGGCTGGGCCGGATTGCATAATCTTGTGCCAGTTACCGGAATCATCTTTGGCGAAGCCAAAGCCGTCGGTGCCAATCACAGCGCCGTTCTGCAGCACAACAGAGTTGCCTAAGCGGCACTGCTCTCGCACGATGGCATGAGCGTGGGCGAAAAAGTCGTCACCGATCTTTGCTCCGGGATAGACCACGACGTGCGCCAACAGCACAGCGTTCCTACCGATTCGTACATCCTCACTGACCACCACGTATGGACCAATGTGAGCGTTTTCACCGATCTTGGCCGATGGATGAATTACCGTCGTGGGGTGGATTCCGGGCGCATATTTGGGCGGGTGATAGAAAAGTTCAATCGCCTTAGCAAAGGCCAGATATGGATTGTCGCTGCGCAACATGGCGGAAGGAATAGGAGGAAAGTTTTGGGCGACAATGACTGCCTCCGCCTTTGCCGTCCTGGCAGCAGACGCATACTTCGGATTAGCTACGAAGGTGAGGTGGCCAGGACCTGCTTCTTCAATTCCAGCGACGCCGGTGATTTCAGTATCGGGCGAACCATTTTCCAGGCGCGCGCCCAAGGCAGTAGCAATCTGTGCAAGTTTCATAGTGATGCCCGCGACGGCGGGTGAGACGGTGATTGTAGCGGAGGCGATGGAATGGCGCAGCACTTAGCACTTGGCACTTAGGATTTAGCCATCGGCGGCTGGTGCTAGATATGCGAAATTCCCCAGGGAGGAAATGCCGAGAGCCAGTCCTCTGCGAAGGGTTTGCCGCGCGCCTAGCAAAATGGCATTAAGGCCAGCGGCAGTTTTGGGCATCGGCACGAGCCGCTATGGGCTAAATGCTAAGTGCTAAGTGCTGAATCATTCTCCGAATAGTTGAACTTGCCGGGTATCCATGAGTGCGCCCTT
>Ga0193750_1000279_pt1 | contig 14314 bp, 9 predicted proteins | sample L1c1metaG_FD_160569 | JGI IMG/M metagenome (GOLD analysis project Ga0193750, IMG submission 160569) | Soil microbial communities from a riparian zone of the East river system, Colorado, United States - L1c1 | ecosystem: Environmental > Terrestrial > Soil > Riparian zone | place: USA: East River...
GCATTGCGAAGGTTGTTACTGCGGTCGCAAATGGCGACCTGAAGCAAAAGCTGCTCGTCGAAGCGAAAGGTGAAATCGCCGAACTCGCCAACACCATTAATAGCATGACGGAGACCCTTGCCACTTTCGCCGATCAAGTCACGACGGTCGCGCGCGAGGTTGGCGTTGAAGGGAAGCTTGGCGGTCAGGCGAACGTCCCCGGCGCCGCCGGCACATGGCGCGATTTGACCGACAATGTGAATCGGCTGGCAGCGAATTTGACGACGCAGCTTCGCGCCATCGCTGATGTGGCAACGGCCGTCACGAAAGGCGATCTGACGCGTTCGATCCAGGTGGGAGCGCAGGGCGAAGTTGCATTCGTTAAGGACAACATCAATGAGATGATCCGTAATTTGAAAGACACGACGTTGCGGAATGACGAGCAGAACTGGCTGAAAACCAATCTCGCGAAATTCACACGGATGCTGCAGGGGCAGAGAGATCTGTTAACGGTTGGTAAACTCATTTTGTCAGAGTTGGCGCCGGTGGTTTCTGCGCAACAAGGCGTCTTTTATATCGTCGAGAATTCATCGCACGAATCCGAACTCAAGCTTTTGGCAAGTTATGCCTATGGCGGCCGAAAAGGCTTAAAAAATCGCTTTCGGTTGGGCGAGAGTTTGATTGGCCAGGCGGCGCTGGAAAAACGGCGCATTCTTTTGACCGATGTGCCTGCGGATTATGTGACGGTGAGTTCGGGGCTCGGCGAATCGCGTCCGATGAACATCGTCGTTCTCCCCATCTTGTTTGAAGGAGAAGTAAAGGCGGTAATGGAACTTTCATCGCTCGACCGTTTTAGCTCCACGCATCAGGCGTTTCTCGATCAACTGACTGAAAGCATCGGCATTGTTCTGAACACAATCGAAGCGAACACGCGGACGGAGGACCTGCTCAAGCAATCGCAATCGCTCGCCGCGGAACTCCAAAATCGCCAAGAAGAATTGCAAAAAACGAACGTGGAGTTGCAAGAAAAGGCGCGGTCTAACCTCGCGAAAGATCAGTTCCTTGCCATGCTCAGCCACGAATTGCGCACTCCTCTTACACCCGTGCTGGCGTCCGCGATGGCACTCGAGAGTGAGCAGGGCTTGCCGGAGAATATTCACGAATCGTTGCACATGATTCGCCGCAATGTGGAGTTGGAGGCCCGGCTCATCGATGATTTGCTTGATCTAACGCGGATTAGCAGAGGCAAGGTCCAACTCAATTTCGAAGTCGTGGACGCTCATACGCTGTTGCAAAATGCGCTCGAGATTTGTCAGGCGGACATCGATCGAAAACATCTGGCGCTTCGACTTGATCTCACCGCGCAAAAATTTCATTTGCGAGCGGACCCGGCGCGACTCCAGCAGATCTTTTGGAACTTAATAAACAATGCGGTGAAGTTTACGTCCGAGGACGGGCAAATTTCTATTTCCACGAGTAATGATACCGTCGGGCAACTTCGTGTTGAAATCGCCGACACCGGCGTGGGAATTGAGCCTGAAGCATTACCAAAAATTTTTGATGCTTTTGAACAAGGCGGGTGGACACAGCTGGGAGGTCTGGGGCTCGGTCTCGCCATTAGCAAAACGCTGGTCGAAGCGCACAAAGGAACCGTTGCTGCCGAAAGCGCGGGCCGAAATCAAGGCGCCAGGTTCATGTTGGTTTTTCCCACGTGCGAAAAGCCGGACGTCCAGGCCGTACCGGCCGCATCCCCCCAGCTGCCGCTACGGCAGACGATGCGCATCCTCCTGGTTGAGGACCACGAAGATACGAAACGATCGCTTACGAATTTACTGCGGCGGCGCGGTTATCATGTGCAGTCGGCTGGCGATCTTCAATCTGCGCTCGATCTAAGCGCGAAGGAGGAGTTTGATGTGCTCATTAGTGATCTTGGTTTGCCTGATGGCAGCGGAATCGATTTGATGCGCGTGCTGAACTCCCAGCGCCCGGTCTTCGGAATTGCCCTCACTGGTTTCGGGATGGAAGACGATATTCGCAAAAGTTACGAAGTGGGTTTCAAGCATCATCTGGTGAAACCGATCGATTTAAACAAGCTCGACTCCCTCATTCAGGAGAGCGCGGCAGCGCTACCGCGGGTAAACGCAATTCGCTAGATCACGCGGTTTCCAGCGCACGGGGGCGATCCGCCTGCTGCGTGCCAAAGCGGCTCCGGCGGCGATGCGAGATCGCGGTCTTCTTTGGGAGCAGTTCCGAATGCTTTCGGGGTTGGTCACGAGCGGTTTGCTGTGTTTTACTTCCATAATCATGTGGGCCTGTAGCTCAGCGGTTAGAGCAGGGGACTCATAATCCCTTGGTCCCAGGTTCGAATCCTGGCGGGCCCAGTTTCATTTTCAGAGTTCATTTTTCAAGGGTCAGTGTTCAGAATTGAACCTTGGAATGCCAATTTTTTTCCAACGCATCGGACGTGGAGCGTTGACCGCGATTGAGATCGCGATTTTAAGCGCACTCGTTCTGGCAGCGCGATGCGCGAATTATCAGGACGTTTTTGTCGCCGGGAATGTTTATTTTACCGACGCGGATTGTTACGCGCGGATGACTCGAGTGCGGATGTGCGAGAAAAACCCGGGATTGGTCGTCCGCCATCACAACTTTGAAAATTTTCCGCAAGGAACAACTCCGCACACGACTGCGCCGCTCGATTATCTGATCCTCGCGTTGGCAATCGCGCTAAAGCCGTTTACGACGCATGGGATCGATTTAGCGGGTGCCTTGATTTCACCAATGTTCGCGCTGTTGGGCGGTTGGTTTCTCTGGTGGTGGGCATGGCGAATGAAGTTCCGTTATCGGTGGGTGACGCTCAGTCTGTACGCGATCAGTCCAATTCTCGTTCATGGGACTGAGCTTGGTAGGCCCGATCATCAATCACTCTTGCTGTTGCTCGTGACAATCGCGATTTGCGCGGAATGGAGTTTACGATCCGAGCTAGCGCCAGGGTGGAGTACATTGAGCGGAATCGCCTGGGGACTGGCGATCTGGGTTTCTGCCTATGAGCCTCTAATCTTGCTTGTGCTCGTGCTCGGGATCGGTTTGCTCCAAGATCGACAATCACTCTTCGCCAAATCGCGACGCACCGGCTGGATTTCATTTGCGCTGATCATTGCAGTCGCAGTTTTGATTGAGCGACGCATTCCGTCGATGTCGATCTTTTCATCGAACGAAATTTTCAACAACTGGGCGCGCACCGTTGGCGAACTTGCTCGCGTTTCTCCGCTAGATCCAATTTGGTTTCGTTGGGCGGGATACATGATCGCGGTAGTGCCATTGCTGATTTGGCTTGCTGTGCGAAAACGAAATGGCGGCGGGCTCGGCCAGCGCACTCCGCTATTGATTATTATTCTGCTTGTTGCGAGTTACTTCCTTACGATTTGGCAGGCACGCTGGGCGTATTTTTTTGTCTCGATATTCGCGATTGCGCTTCCAAGTTTGCTCGACCCAATAAAATCGCGCACGTCGGTTTGGATCGCTTTTGTGATATCGATCTTTCCGATTCTGGGCGATTGGGACGCGCGACTTTGGCCGAACGAAGTGGAATACGCGCGCCGGATCGAGCAGCGGAACGAATCTGTGCAGTTGCGCGATCTCGCGCTGAATTTGCAATCGCAAGAGATGCGTCCTTTTCTTGCGCCGTGGTGGCTTTCGCCATCGATCGCGTATTGGTCAGGGCAGCCTGCCATGGCTGGAAGCTCGCACGAGAGCTTGCCGGGAATTGCAGACAGCGCCCGCTTTTTTCTTGCCGAAGATTGGCGAACAGCGCGGGAGATTCTGGAAAACCACAAGATGATTTGGGTGATTGCTTACGATTTCGAACGCGTGGCGCAAAATTCTTCGGCGATCCTCGGTCGCGCCGTGCCCCGATCCGCGCCATGCTTCGTGCTGGATAGAACACCCGCCCAAGTGCCGCGGTTCCTGGTCTTTTCAGTGCAGAATGGAGTCGGCAAGCTCTACCGGACCGCTCTGGGACGATAAAAATTGCCTGTCACCGTGAGAATCCGTTGACAGTATCGACGACTGCACAATACTAGGGAATGCTGAGAAGATTCGTCCCGCAAAAGCTGATGCCGGCGGTCGCAGAAAGATCACTGGATTCGGATACAGATGATAACAATCGTCTTGCGAGTCGCGAAGAACCAAGAACATCAACAATAATCGATTACCAAAAACCTATGGCAGAACACGGTGGCAAAGACATTCTTTCGAGCGATGTCGAAATCAAAGGCTCGATTAAGTTTCAAAAGGAACTTCTCATCGACGGGAAAGTCGAAGGGGATATCAATTCTGATGGCGTGCTAACGATTGGTGAAAACGCGGATATTCACGGCGAGATCAAAACCAAATCGATCACGGTGTACGGCAAGGTGCATGGCAATATCACTGTAGTCGAGCGCTGCGAATTGAAATCGAAGTGCATACTGCAGGGAGACTTGAAAGCAGCGCGTCTCATCATCGAGGAGGGAGCAACTTTTATCGGCAAATCGGAAGTCACTACCGGCGCGAGCGTAGCCAAGTCGTCGTCAGCCCGTCCGGAAATAGTCCGGCACGATGAGCCGATCAAGGCCGCTTTTGGTAGTCGCGGATAGAGAAAGGCTCTTCGCTTAGTACCGCAGTGGCCAATCCATCGCCTGTTAAGCTCAGTGTGGAATGCCCGCACTGTGGCTTTAAGCAGATGGAATATGTGGCGGCCAAAAGCTCGATTTGTCGCCAATGTGGCCGTTACTTTTCGCCATTCGCGCCAAAACCCGGTCTGAAGCTGCGTGTAAAAGAAGAGGCACCGGCTCCGGAGAGTTCCTCCATTCGTCACAAATTTGAGGATTTCTGGAAGCGGCAACGCAGCCAGGTAGTCGAGTGTTTCGAATGTCAGCGAAAACAGCAAGTCAGCGGCGCGGCGACCTCCACAATCTGCCCGGGATGCAGCGCGCATATTGATCTCCGCGATTACAAGATCAGCAGTGGTTTCAGCCGAACGATTCGAACGCGTGGCGACGTGCATCTCACGGCCAAAGGAGATTTGAGCAGCAGCAGCGTGATTTGCAGATCGGCTTTAATTGAAGGCAGGCTGCGCGGCAATCTGCACTGTGATGGCACGGCGACGATTAATTTTTCCGGAAAAATTCCCGGCCGTCTCGCGGCTGGACATGTGGTCGTCCAGCGTAAGGCGAGTATTCATTGTTTCCGTCGAATGAGAGTCTCAAGCATCGAAATCAAGGGACAAATGTCGGGTGAAATCATTGCCCAAACAATGGTTACCATTTACAAAAAGGGCTCGCTCGAGGGGAATGTCACCGCCAAGGCAATCACAGTGGAGAAAGGCGGGATCTTTTCCGGCCAGCTCGTCATCGGTCAGGCCGATCTTATGCAGGGGGAATTGTTGGCCGAACGAAAAGCGGCGGCCGCGAACACGGCGGAGCCCGACATTTCGGGTACCGCGCCCCAGCCTTTGCCTGCGACTTAGGCTTCGGCATGCAAAGACTGCATCCACGCAGTCCGTATGAAAAACTTGGCGGATACGTGCATCTGCCACGTTTGATCGACAAGGCGAGGCTTCATCGCAAACGGCTGCTCAACGGCTACAATTATAAGACCCTTGGTTTTGATAAGCATTTGCTCGCGTTTCTAAAGGTGGACGGCGATGCTTTTGAAGACGTCGCCAATAACCTGGATGACGACTGGGCAATTTTACACTGGGTGCAGGAAAACGGAGCGACACATTCGCCCGAGTCAATCGAACAGTGGAATGAGGCGATGATTTCCCGACATCCGGACACCGCTGCAAAAAAGGCGCGCTTTCTCCATTTTCTCAAAGAGGCGGGAGGCGAGGGGCGCGACGATATTCGAACGTATTTCGATCTGATCGAATTTGATGAAGGCCGCCTGAAGTGAGGATCGACGGCGTTTCGACCGATGGTGGGCGGCCGATCTCCACCGTTTTCACCGGGCGAACTTTCGAAAGATCTCGTCGGCTTCTCTCAGGGTTTCTTTGCTCCCAATGTCGAGCCATTTGCCTTTGAGCTGAAACGTTTTCACGGGCGTGCGCCTGTAGAGCCACTGCACAAAACGACCCGGCTGATCTGGGTTGTTGCCGGCAGCGAGATAGGTTGTGAAAAGGGAAAGCACTTTCGGTGAATAATAATAAACGGCGATTGCGGCCAGGGTGCTCCGAGGTTTCTCTGGTTTTTCCTCAAAATGGGTGATGATTCCGTCAGCGTCGATCGCGATGTTACCGTACTTTTTAATCGCCTCAGTGTCGCCAACGTCATAAACGGCCACTGTAACGTCCGTCTTTTTTGCGCAGCCAACGAAACCAGCCAGCGATTCACTAAATAGATTGTCACCTGCGACAACCAACAAATCGCTTTCGGCCAGATTCTCCCGGGTTACGACAAAATTGATATCTCCAATCGCGCCAAGCTTATCGTCGTCGCTTTTGGAGCCGTCGTTGACAATCTTGATTTTGAATTTGGGCTGTCGGTTTTGGTAGCGCTCGGCCCAGGCTTGGAAGTCATGCGCGAATTTGTCGTTCGTCACGATGTAAATTGTCTCCAGATCCGGAACATCGATGAGTTTTTCTACGACCCACTCGATGATTGGTTTGTCTCCGACCGGGAGCAACGGTTTGGCCTTGTCGAGCGTCAGCGGGTAAAGGCGGGTGGCGTACCCCGCCGCGAGAACAAGCACGTTCATAAAAAGGAAAATGTGAGCAACAAAAATGGCTGGGCGAATCGCCTTTACTTACCTTGATTTAGCACGCCTCCACCCAGAATTGCGTTTTGAAGATGCTGCTGGATCGCAGTAATACGATGCGAATCGGTAATCTTGGCGTGCGCGGAGCGATCCACGACATACAAAGTATCGATGGCGGCGCCATCCTGTGTGTTAATACGAGAAAGCGCGATTGAGACACTCTCGCGATCAAGGCAGGTGAGAATATCGTAAAGCAGTCCGAGCCGGTCCGGAGCCTGGATTTCGATCAGTGTATAAATCGGATGCGTTTTGTTATCTATGCCGATGTGGATCGGAAATTCGATTCCTAGTGCAAGGCGGTGGCGGCTCTGATGTTTCGCTCTTTCGATTAACGGAAGAAAATCGAAATTCTCATCCTCGAGGGCGCGGCGCAAAGTTTGCTCAACCAGCTCGAATTCACAGGGGTCGGTAACGGCGCGTGCTTTCGTACTGCACACGCGAAAAACGCCGAGAACAACGTTGTCTCCCCGCGGGAAAATATCGGCGCTCAAGATATTGATCGGCACGACTGAAAACGACCCAGCAATTTTGGCCAGCAACTGCCCACGTTCCCACGTCCAGAAACTGACGAGGCTGTGGCTTTGCTCGGTGAAAGGTTTCCACGAGACGGCTGGCGCCAGTGACTGCTCGCCTCGGCTGGAAACGTTCGCAAGAAACGAGCGGAACAGTTTTAGATGCTCGATAATTTCCGGTACGTCGCAGCCGCGGAAATAATTGTCCGGCATAAAGTCAAAGTGCGCCTCAATTTCGTCGGCGTAATCAGGTGAAAGATTTTCAGCCACGGAAGCTTGCAAGCTCTCGCGCTCGATTTTTGTTTGTTCGTAATAAGATTTCTGGTCGGCCAGATAGCGAGAAGTCTCGTGAAACAATTCCCAGACAAGCGATTCTTTCCAATCGGACCACGCCTCGGCGCTTGTGCCCTGGCCATCAGCTAAAGTAAGCAGCATCAAGGCGTTTAAATTTTTTTGGTGCTTCACAATTTTGGCCAACTCCGCCACTGTCGCCGGGTCATCAAGATTTCTCTGTTGCGCGATCTTGGAGAGCGTGAGGTGGTGGTCGACGAGCAGGATAAGCGACTTGCGCTGCTCGGATGATAACTGCAGACGGGTGGCGACGCGTTGGGCGAAAAGCGCGCTGGCCTCAGAATGTGGTCGCGCGCCAACAGCTTTACCGGTGTCGTGCAAAAGTAACGCGAGATAGAGAACAAAGGGATCGTCAAGTTGCTCAAAAATTTTGCGATAGGCGATCAGCTTCGAATCATCCGTTCTCACCACGGCATCGAGCTTGTCGATGCAGACCAGTGTGTGTTCATCGGCCGTGTAACGATGCAGGAACTCGTGTTGCACCAGACAGGTCAACTGCCCGAATTCGGGAATGTATCGCCCCAGGAAATCGACACGATGCATCGCTCGAAGAACGCGGCCCACTTCGCCCTTGCGCGACAGAATCGCCTTAAAGATTTCGCGAGGTCCCCGTGCGTATTGATACGTCCGGGTGACTTGACCCAGGCTTCGGGTCAATAGATCTGCCGCTTCCGGACTCAGATCCAAGGCGTGTTCCTGGGCGAGCTGAAATGCTCGCATCATTTGCTCGGGATCCTTGCGGAAAGCATCGCGTCGAGCCAGATGCAGTTGTTTATTGCGAATAAAAAAAGACCCACCAATCGGAGTTTTCTCCGGTCGGATTAGTGGAAGGAAACTGAAAAGGGAACGGGTCCTGCTCGTGACGTACCCGCTCGCGAATTGTGCTGTAATACGTTCCGTCACACGGAAGATGTTTCGTGTGTGCTCGTAATAATCCCGCATGAGCGCCTCACTGCGGAGCTGTCCGTTTCGAGGAGAGTAGTTGAGTCGTTTTGCGGTCTGTTCCTGAGTGTTGAGATGCAGAATGTCGGTGGCGCGTCCAGTGGCGTAATGTAAATCGGTGCGCAAGCGCAGCATAAAATCGTAGGCGGTCTCGATCCGCCGTTGGTCGGCTTCGCTTAGCCAATCTTTGCCGACGAGTTGATTCGTGCTCAGGGAACCTTCTTTGAAATATGTCATCCAAAGGAGATTTTGATAATCGCGCAATCCGCCACATCCGCTCTTCACGTGCGGTTCCTGGAGATAGACGCTGTCGCCGAATTTCTTGTGCCGCGCGACCTGATCTTGCATCCGCATTTCGACGTATTCCCGTTCGTGTCCTTCCACACACTTGGAACGAAATTGCTGCCGAAATTCTCGCGCCAGCTCTGCATCGCCTGCCAGGAAACGTGACTCAAGCATCGCGGTCTTTGTCTTCATATCGCGATTGGCCTCCGCGATCGCTTCCTTGATCGAGCGCGTGGAATGTCCAACCTTGAAGCCGCTGTCCCAAAGCAAATAGAGGATTTGCTGGACCATTACCTGGAGATGTGGCGAAATTTTCCTCGTCCCCTCGCGGGGGAGAAGCATGACATCGATATCGCTAAACGGATTGAGCTCGCCGCGGCCGTATCCACCAAGCGCAATCAACGTTAGCGGAGTCCCGGACCCCTTCTCTCCAGATGTAGCGGTGACCGCGGCACCGAAAACGTATTGTAATAGGACATCGACAAGTTCCGACCGCCGCGCGCAGATTTCGCGACCGCCGCCGCCGGCCTGGTGTTTCAGGCGCAGCCGATGTTCTTCCACCTTGAGAAATTTTTTGTAAAGCGGAAGGACCTCTGTCGGGCGTCTTGCGCCTGTCGCGGCGAGTTGATTCTCCGCGTGCGCCAGAACTTGCTCAAGATGACGGGATGCCACGATTTTGATTGTCGATTTGGATCGTCGATTTGCAAACTTCGAGATACCGATCAATCCAAAATGCGAAATCAGCTCATAGCTCGATGGCGTATCGCTTCATTTTGTTATAGAGGGTGGGACGCTGAATGCCGAGAAGCTCCGCTGCCTTTTTTTTGTTGCCGTGACACTCCGCCAGCGCTTGAAGAATCATGTTTCGCTCGACATCGTCGAGGCTCTGCACACCGGTTCGCGGTGGAGCGCCACGCGCTGCTTGTTGCAGCACCGTGGGCAGTTGAACTTCGTCGGGCAGTTCTTTCACACCAATCAACTCCCGCCGCGACAGCACCACCGCGTATTCAATCGCGTTCTGCAATTCCCGGACATTACCCGGCCACGCATAATCGAGTAATTTCTGAAATGCATCCAGCACAATGGTTGGTTCAGGTTTGTCGAGTTGCTGTGCAAACTGCCTTAGAAACGAGGCGATCAGAGGCGGGATATCCTGCTTGCGCTCCCGGAGCGGCGGCACTTCAATTTGAAAAGTGTTTAACCGATAATACAAATCAGAGCGCAGAAGGTTCTTGGAAAGCGCCTGCGCAACAGGCCGATTCGTTGAAGCGATCAGCCGGAAGTCAGCCTTCATTATTTGCGTGCTTCCAAGGGGCCGGTATTCCCGCTCCTGCAGGACGCGCAAAAACCGCGTCTGTAAATCCGCCGGCATGTCCGATATTTCGTCGAGGAAGAGTGTGCCACCTTCCGCCGCGGCGATCATTCCCGGGAAGTCGTTCATCGCGCCTGTAAACGCTCCTTTCACGTAACCAAAAAGTTCCCCCTCTATCATGGTTTGGGGAAATGCAGCACAATTCAGTTTCACCATCGGTTTTCCCGCGCGCCGGCTTCGAGCGTGAATCACGTTTGCGATGACTTCCTTGCCCACGCCGCTCTCGCCCACGATGAGCACGTTTGCTTCGGAAGGCGCCATCGCAGCGATCAATTCGTCGATCTCCTGCATCGGCTTGCTTTTGAAAATCGGTGTGAGCCGCGTCTCGGCGATCTCCAGACGCTTTTCGAGTTGCTCTGTTTTTTGCCGGAGTTTTTCCGTCTCGCGCAGGAGTGACTGCTTTTCCAAAGCTTTCTCTATTAAGCTGAGTAGTTCTTCTGGCGCGTATGGTTTACTGATGAAATGATAAGCGCCTCGCTTAATCGACTCGATCGCGTTGTGCAATGTGTCGTGCGCGGTCAGAATGATGACTGGCATCTCCGGTGAATCGTTCTTAATGCTGTCGAGCGTTTGCAAGCCTTCTGCGTCCGGTAATTGAAGATCGAGCAAAACTAGCGAGGGAGATTTCGTTTTCAGCAACTTCAATCCCTGGGACGCGGTGGGAGCAGTGTCGACTTGATAAGCATGACGACGGAGAAGCGCCTCGAGCGTCAGGAGAATCGGCCGTTCGTCATCAATAATCAGGATGCGATGGTTCTCCGTCTTCATCTCAAAGGCTTGCCCTCTTGATACGAATTAGCTGATCGCTTCAGTTGTCCAAAAGAATGACACCGGAGCGAGACTTCAGCCTCCGCGCTCCAGAGGTAAGGTGAGCGTCGTGAGGAGCGTCGAACCTTTTGGATCATACTCAGCACGCATTTCGCCACCGTGACCTTCCATGATAACGCGCACGCGATTCAGGCCAAGACCATAATGGCCGCGGGTAATTGTCCGAAACGGTTCACGTCCCCAATTTTCCGTGGATGATTCGAATCGCGCTTTCGGTTCACGAAGGGTAAAGACGAATCGCTTTCCCTCGATCCTGGCCGCCGCGATAAGTGCGCCCTTTCCTCGTTCATGTTGAAAAGCGTTAGCAAAGACTTCACTGAACGCCTGCTGCAAAAGTTGAGGATCGACATTCAGCATCGCACCGCCCGTCTGAATGTCCCAGGTGATCTCGGCGCTCTCCTTCGGGAACTCGTGCGCGATTGTCTTCCGCAGATCCTCAACAAAATCCGAGGCCCGATAGGAGATCAGATTTGGTTTAACTTCACCCAGGCCGGTAAGCTTTTGTAAAACTGCGGTGAGTCCGGAGATCATTTCGCGCAAGCGCGTGATCTCGCCCTTGAGTTCTGCGCCTCCGTCCAACTCACTGATGTAAACCGATTGCAGCTCGATCGCGTTGAGATGGTTGCGAAGATCGTGGCTAAGTTGCTGGACAAAACGAACCGTATCGACCCACGGGACGCTCAACGAATCACTTTGATTCTCGGGAACTGCGTCTGCCATATTTCGGCATAACACTAACCGCTATTGTTCGAGTGAAAACTTCTCATCAACCGTTTCATCGCCCGCCTTGATCCGGGTATGCGGATCATTGCTCGCCAGATGGCGCAGTGCATGAAACACATCTTCCGGGTCAGCATCAATGGAGCGGGCAATCTCTTCAGCGGTTTTCCCGGCGCCGACAGTGAGTTCCTCGCGCGCTTGTTTTTGAAGTTGCAACAGTTTCGTCGCCGCCTTTTTCCCAGCCTCAACACCAGGCTGATTATAGGCATTGATATTGACCAGTGATCCATAGAAGCCCACCCCGCGTTCATACATCGCGATCAACGCGCCGATATTAAAAGGGTTCACTTCCGGAATGTTCACGGTGATCGATTCGCGCCCGCTCTCGTAAAGCGCACTTCTTGTCCCCCGCAAAAATCCATGAAGATAATCGCCGCTCGTAACGCCATTTTCAACTTCCAGCGCTGTCCCGTGCCTGTCCTTATCAACCTCGATGAAGGTCACGAAAAAATTCAAGACACCGTCTCGCAACTGCTGGACGTAGGCGTGCTGATCGGTCGAGCCTTTATTGCCGTAAACAGCGATGCCCTGATGCACGATTTTTCCGTCGAGGTCTTTTTCTTTTCCCAGCGACTCCATCACCAGTTGCTGCAGATATTTACTGAACAATGCCAGCCGGTCTTTGTAGGGAAGGATCACCATATCTTTCTCGCCTTTGCCGTTGCCCGCGTAGTACCACATCAACGCCAGAAGCATGGCGGCGTTTTGCGTTGCATCGGGTATGCGCGTCCGCTCATCCATGGCGGCGGCGCCGGCGAGGAATTCATCGATATCAAAACCTTCCAGCGCCAGCGGGAGAAGTCCGACCGCGCTCATCACCGAAGTGCGTCCGCCCACCCAATCGTGCATCGGGAAACGGGCGAGCCATTCGTTTTTTTCGGCATATTTGTCCAATTCGCTTCCCACGCCAGTCACGGCCACAGCGTGTTTACCGAAGCGAAGCCCCTTCTGTTCGAACTTTGCTTCCGCCTCGACCATTCCATTTCGCGTTTCCTTTGTCCCGCCAGATTTGGAAACGACAACGACGAGCGTCTGCGAAAGGAACCTATCGATCTTGTCAAAGACGCGATCGAAGCCATCCGGGTCGGTGTTATCGAAAAAATAGATGTCCATCGGATCGTGCGATGATCCGAGCGCGTCCGCCACGAATTGCGGCCCAAGCGCCGAGCCGCCAATCCCGATTAGGAGGATATGTTCGAAGCGTTTTCCACCTTCAGCAGCGATCTTGCCGGCGTGCGCATCTGCCGCAAATCGTTTGACGCGTTTGTTCGTTTCTTCGATGTCTGCGCGAAGTTCCGGGCTGGGGGCAAGCGCCGGATTGCGCAGCCAGTAATGGCCGACCATGCGTTTTTCATCTGGATTTGCGATTGCACCCGATTCCAGACCTCGCATGGCCGCGAACGCTTTTTCGATTCGTGGCTGCATTTTCTCAAAGAAATCGTCCGGAAATTTCATCCGGCTGATGTCGATGGAAAAACCGAGATCGGCGTAGCTGAGAAAATACTGCTGAAAACGCTGCCACAGTGAGAAGGACGCCATGCTGTAGGTTAATCGAGGGGCGACCTCTGTCGTCCCAAAAAATTTTAGGGACAAGGCAGCGCCGTCGCTCCAGTTGTTAAGGCGGCGTGGGCTGTCTGCCCGGGATGTTGCCTTTCTTCATCGGCACTTCCTGTTGCGGCGAAACTTCGTATTCGGGTTTGGGAACTCCCATCAGCCAATGATCGAACCAGCCAACAATGTTTTGCAGCCGCTCAACGCGATGCCACGGCTGACCAGAGCGCGAAAGCTCGTGAGATTCGTTAGGGAATCGCACCATCACCGTCGGAATCTTGCGGAACTTGAGCGCGCGAAACATCTCCTCCCCGCCAGCGCCGGGCGGCGTGCGATAATCTGCCTCGCCGAGAATGAACATCATCGGTGTCTTCACGTTCTTGATGTAAGTGAGAGGCGATCGTGTTTTAAACTCCTGGTCATTGTCAAATGGCGGCGCTTTGAACCAAGTCGGCTGAAAAAGAGTAAAATCAGCGGAGTACCACCAATCCTCCCAGCTCGCGATGTCGCGCTGAGCAACCGCCGCCGTAAAACGGTTCGTTTGTCCGACAACCCAATTCGTGAGCAGGCCACCACCGCTTCCACCGGTCACGCCGAGTTTTTTATCGTCGATATAACCACGGCGAATCACTTCATCCACGCCGGCCATCAAATCTTTATAATCGTCGCCGGGATAATGATACTGAATCACGTTGCCAAAATCCTGCCCATACGTCGTGCTCCCGCGCGGATTTGGATAAAACACCACGTAACCTTTTGCCGCCATCCACTGAAACTCGTGCTCGAAAATGTAGCCGTAAGCCGCATGCGGTCCGCCGTGGATGTCGAGAATGAGCGGGTATTTTTTCGCCGGGTTAAAGTCTGGTGGTTTCTGCAACCACGCCTGGATGCGCTTCCCATCGAAACTTTGATATGA
>Ga0193750_1000280_pt1 | contig 14175 bp, 10 predicted proteins | sample L1c1metaG_FD_160569 | JGI IMG/M metagenome (GOLD analysis project Ga0193750, IMG submission 160569) | Soil microbial communities from a riparian zone of the East river system, Colorado, United States - L1c1 | ecosystem: Environmental > Terrestrial > Soil > Riparian zone | place: USA: East River...
AACCCATGAAAACAAAAACACTAATTCTCCTGAGCGCGATTTTCGCGGCTGCCTTGATGGCGGCCTCGCCTTCCGTCGTGGCACAAGTCCAAACCACCGGCACGCCTGGCTCACCGAGCGCCACGACTACTATTGATGGAAAACAAATCCCGCCGCCCGACCCGAAATTTGGCGGCGTGATCAAGGACACCGCCGTAGATTCCAAACCATATTGGCCGCCAACAATCGTCCCGCCCAAAGGCGCGCCCAACGTGCTTCTTATCATGACCGACGACCAGGGCTATGGCATCACCAGCACCTTTGGCGGCGTGATCCCGACACCGGCCATGGACCGGATCGCGAAAGCGGGATTGCGCTACACGCAATTCCACACCACCGCGCTCTGCTCTCCCACCCGCGCGGCCTTGATCACTGGCCGCAACCACCACTCGTCGGGCTTTGGTGTGATCTCAGAACAGGCGACGGGCTATCCGGGTTATGATTCCGTCATTGCCAAAGACTGCGCAACCGTGGGCGAGATCTTGAAGGAGAACGGTTATGCCACCTCGTGGTTCGGCAAGAACCATAATACGCCGACCTACGTCTACAGTCTGGCGGGACCTTATGACCAATGGCCCAGCGGAATGGGCTTTCAATACTTCTACGGGTTCATGGGCGGTGAGACCAACCAGTGGCAGCCCTATCTCTTCCAGGATCATACCCAGATCTATCCGTGGATCGGGAAGAAGGGTTACAACCTAACGACCGATATGGCGGACGAAGCGATCAAGTACATGAAGGAGCTAAATGCGGCCGCGCCCGAGAAACCGTTCTTCCTCTATTATGTTCCCGGCGGGACGCACGCGCCGCATCACCCGACGCCGGAGTGGATCGCGAAGATGAAAGGCAAGTTCGACATGGGCTGGAACGCAATGCGCGACCAGATTTTTGCGAACCAAAAGAAACTCGGCGTCATCCCGGAGAACACCCAGCTTACTCCCTGGCCGGACCTCCTCCCGAAATGGGACACGCTTCCTCCCGCCGAGAAGAGGGTCTATGCCCACCAGGCGGAGATATTCGGTGCCTACGTGGCCTATACTGACAATGAGATCGGCCGGGTAATTCAGGAGGTGGAAGACCTGGGCAAACTCGATAACACCCTGATCATCTATATCAGCGGGGACAATGGGACGAGCGCTGAAGGGACTGTCCTTGGGACCACGTTCGACCTCGCCGCGATTCAATCCATCGACATGCCAATCGAACTCCAGGCGAAATTCTATGATGTCCTGGGGTCGGACAAGACGACCCCGCACATGTCAGTGGCATGGTCCTGGGCCTTCGACACGCCGTTTAAGTGGACCAAGCAGATAGCTTCCTTCTTCGGCGGCACCCGAAATGGGATGGTCATGTCATGGCCTGGCCACATTAAAGACGCGGGCGGCATTCGCACGCAGTTCCACCACATCATCGATATCGTTCCGACAATTCTCGAAGCCGCCGGCATCACGGCACCCGAGATGGTCGATGGGATCGCTCAGAAACCAATCGAAGGCGTGAGTATGTCTTACACCTTCGATAACTCGAACGCTAAGGCGCCGTCGAAGCGCGAGACCCAATACTTCGAGATGTTTGGTAACCGCGCCATCTATCACGATGGCTGGGTCGCCGCCACGGTCCCTCCGCAACCTCCGTGGCTCATGGGCACAGCCAAAATGCCGGATCTCATGACCGGCTACAAATGGGATCTCTATAACCTCGCCGAGGACTTCTCAGAGAACAACGACCTCGCGGCGAAGAACCCTGAGAAGCTGAAAGAATTACAGGACCTCTTCATGGTTGAGGCCAGGAAATATCAGGTCCTCCCGCTGGATAACTCGATCCTCGAGCGCATCATAACCCCACGGCCAAGCGCCACCGCCGGCCGGACTGAGTTCACTTACTCGGGTGAAGTAATCGGACTGCCCAGTGGCAGCGCACCGAACACGCTGACCAAGTCCTACTCCATCACCGCGGAGATCGAAGTCCCCGCCGGCGGGGGCGAGGGAATGCTCAACACCCTCGGGGGTCGCTTCGGCGGCTATGGCCTTTACCTGCTCAAGGGTAAACCCGTTTTCACTTACGACCTCTTGGGATTGGAAAAATTCCGTTGGGAAGGCAAAGCGGCACTCGCGCCCGGTAAACATACCATCCTATTCGACTTCAAGTATGACGGCCCTGGCTTGGGCAAGAGTGGAACCGGCGTCCTGTCGGTCGACGGCAAGGAGGTCGATAACAAGAAGATCCCGCACACCTGCCCGGTCATGTTCACGATCGACGAAACCTTCGATGTCGGGGTCGATACTCGCACAGGTGTCGACGATAAAGACTACCAGCCCCCGTTCCGCTTTACCGGCAAGCTCGAGAAGCTAACCATCAAACTAGGGCCGAACCAGATGATGGCAGTAGACGAGAAGGCCCAAGCGGAAGCCCTCGCTAACGCCAGTAACTAGCCGCGGTTTAAGTATGTAGCTCGTTAGGCAGGCGGTTGTAAAACCCTCTGCCTTTTGCTGGAAACAACAAATGAAGCGTCTCCTTAAACTATCCGCCTTCATCGAAGCCGCCACGGGATTGGGGCTAATCTGCGTTCCTGCCGTCATCGTACGGTTGTTGCTTGGTAGCGAGCTTCTTAGCGCAGAGATTCCGCTCGGTCGCCTTGCGGGCGTCGCACTCTTGTCCCTAGGTATCGCGTGCTGGCTCGTATCCTCTGACATGCAGAGCTGCGCCGCGCGTGGGGTCGTGGCGGCGATGACCCTCTTTAACATTGGGGCGGTTCTTGTCCTCGGTGCTGCGGGCCTCCAGTCGCAGCCGGTGGGCATCGGCTTGTGGCCGGCGGTTATCCTGCACACCGCAATGGCGGTCTGGTGCATCACCAGTCTTCTGCAAAAGACCTCACCCAGAGCGGTGAGGAGCGAACCTTGACTCGTTAAGCAATTCACCGGCCGCGTCAGCGCAAACTGACTCCATGTTTGCGACCGGTTAAACGGCAGGACCTCTTGTACGACCTAGGTCCCATAGTCGGATCAGACGCGCGGTCTGATCGCGAGTTTGCCTACGACCGCCAGTCTCATATCGGCACGCTCGGCAAGGGAGACGAAGCCCAGGCGAAAGGCTGGGCGGTCGTGAGTATGAAGAACGATCGGAAGGACATTTTCCCTGCCACCACCCGGTAATCTTTTTCCGCCCTGACGACTGTTTGGGCAGGACGTGGCGCATAGGACTAAAGTCCAATATCCGAGCTCGTGGCCGGAACGCAGTCTCTCCGGTATGAGAAGTTCACGCATCTATCTGCTCAGCGTCCTTGTCGCCGCAACAACGCTCGTCGCTTACTCCGGTTTGGCCGCGCCAAATCCTGAACGCGACGCCTTCTACGGCGAGACTCATGTCCACACCGGTTGGTCGTTCGACGCCTACATTTTTGGCAACACCAAAACCAGCCCGGAAGACGCTTACAAATATGGGATGGGCGAAGCGATCGAACATCCAATGGGGTTTAAAATCAAGATCGACCATCCGCTCGATTGGATGGGCGTGACTGACCACTCGGAATATGTCGGCACGGTTAAGCTGGCGAACACACCCGGCTCGGCCATCAGCAAACTGCCCATCGCCGAAAAACTACATGTTAAAGACAAGGCCGATATCCAGAGGGTCTATCTCTTCCTCGGAACCTCCATGATCGATAACAAGCCGATCAAGGAATTGCTCAGTCCGGAGGTGGCGGGATCGGTTTGGAAGGAAAATGTGGCCATCGCCGACAAGTATTACAAGCCGGGCAAGTTCACAACGTTCGCTTCCTACGAATGGACTTCCACGCCGGACAACTGCAACATGCACCGAAACGTGTTCTTCCGGGACTCGAAGAAAGTGCCGGAGATGCCATTCAGCTCGATCGATTCGCAGGCCCCGGAGGATTTGTGGAAATGGATGGACGGTCAGCGTGCTGCTGGCAACGAACTGCTTTGCATTTCGCACAACGCCAATCTTAGCGATGGCATCATGTTCCCGACCGAAGTGGACTTCAAAGGGCGGCCGATTGACAAGGCCTGGGCCGACGCGCGCGATCGCAACGAGCGTTTGTCCGAAATGAAACAGATTAAGGGGGCATCGGAGACCACTCCTTTGCTATCCCCCGATGATGAGTTCGCTAATTTCGAGATCTTGAATTACCTGCTTGGATTTCCGGCCGGGCGCGCCCCGCACATTTCCGGTAGCTACATCCGCGAGGCGTACGAGCACGGCTTGGCCATGGAAGCGACGCGTGGTTACAACCCGTACAAATTCGGTTTGATGGGCGGATCGGATTCGCACAATTCGGGAACTCCATACCGTCAGGATAATTTCTATGGGGGGCACGCCTTCAATGATGGCGAACTTAAGCAGCGCATGTCCGGTCACATTTTCGCTGGTCTCGATACACGTCTCGAAAATCCCGCCGGCTTGAGCGGAGTCTGGGCGGAGGAAAATACGCGCGAGGCGATCTTCGACGCGATGAAGCGCAAAGAAACTTTCGCCACTTGCGGTTTTTCGGTAGTTGGGAGAAGTTCGAAGATCTAAAAGCAGCGGGAAACTGGGCGAAGGACAAAAGCTGGGTGAAAAAGGGCTACGCTTCTGGCGTCCCCATGGGCAGCGACTTGCCCGAGAGAAAATCCGGCGCCCCCTCCTTCGTCCTTTGGGCCGTGAAAGATCCCACGAGCGGAAATCTCGACCGCATTCAGGTGGTTAAGGGGTGGACGAAAAATGGCCAAATCTTCGAGAAGATTTACGATGTCGTATGGGCGGGCGATCGCAAGGTCGATCCTGAGACGGGCAAACTCGAGCCGGTCAAGAACACCGTGAACATTCAGGAAGCGACCTACCAGAATAGCGTTGGTGCGGTGGAACTGAACAAGGTATGGACGGATCCGGACTTCGATCCGAGCCTCGACGCGTTCTACTACGTACGCGTTCTCGAAATACAAACTCCGCGCTGGACCACCATTCAGGCGCATCAGGTAGGAATCGTGCCGCCCACTTCCGGCACGGCCTTGGGCGTCCCTCAACCGATCGCCCTCACGGTTCAGGAACGCGCCTGGTCCTCGCCCATTTGGTACACGCCCTCGTCGGACGCACGCGCGCAGGCCCCGAAAGGCGTCACGGTCGCTGACCTCAAGGCCCAGGGCGGCACCGCGCTGGATGATGCGCAATTAAAGGAACTTGTCGTCGGTAAAATCCTCAAAGTGCGAGACACGGCCAGCGGCCACACTTATGAAATTCTTTATGGTGCCACTGGCCGGCGCCTGATCACCAGTGTCGATGGCAAGCAACCGGAACCGGGCGATCCTTTCCATGTCGATGACGCTAACTCGTTAGGTGCCCCCGCCCATTACGAAATCAAGGACGGCAAGATCGTTACCATGCTCGGCAATGTTCCGTTCGATGTGGCCATCTACAAAGTAGGCGACAAATACGTTGGGGCCCGGAGCAACGAATTTGGCTACGCCAATTACGAACTCATCTCAGTCACTCCGCCCGCCACGCCCGACGCCGGGGTGGGCGGACTGTAAACCTCAATCCGGGTGAATATGGAACGCAGCCTGGACCGGCCGCAGACGACACGCTTGCGCGGGTGGATACGTGAGCCGCTACTTCATTTTCTCCTCATTGGCGCCGCGTTCTTTGGTCTTTACCGATGGCTTAATCCGCTAACCACTCAGCCGGCGAGCGGATCGCGGATCGAAGTGACCGAGGATGACGTCCGCCAGATGGACGATTATTGGATGGGACAATGGCATCGTCATCCCAGCGCTGACGAATGGCGCAGCCTGATCGATCATAAGATTCGCGAGGACATTCTTTACCGGGAAGCAATTGCCATGGGATTGGATCAGGGGGACACCATCGTCCGGCGCCGCATGGCGCAGAAGATGGATTTCCTCATGGAAGACGTGGCCGCCCTGCACAACCCTGGCCGCGAGGAGTTGAAGGCCTGGTTTGAGAAAAACACCGAACGTTTTGCCTTCCCGCCCCGCTTCACATTTCATCATTTGTATTTTTCTCCAGACAAACGCGGCCCGACGACGCGTCAGGACGCTACCCGCGCGCTGGGCAAATTGGCCTCTCAAGACGGGGGCCATGTTCCTGCGGATCTCGCCGATCCCTTCATTTTCCAAAGCGATTATGGGGATCGCACTCCGGAACAAATTGCCGGCGTCTTCGGCGGCGACTTTGCCAGGGCCCTATCCGGTCTCAAAGCAGGCTCATGGCAGGGACCGATTGAATCTGGTCTTGGCTGGCATCTCGTCTGGATTGAATCGGTCACGCCCAGTCGTATCCCGGCCTATGAGGAGGTTGAAGCCGATGTAAAAACGCAGTGGGTCTCCGATCAGCGCGCCGAAGTCAAACGCCGCGCCTTTGAAACGATGAAGTCCCATTACGTTATCGTCATGCCTCCGGCGCAAACCAGCCCCCCGACCAGTCAGAGCGTGACGCTCAGCCAAACCCCGCCATGAGGCGAAACCTCTCAGCGGGTCGCATCAAGCCGTTTGTTTTTTTCATCGGCCTCGTCTGTTTCCTTCCGTTCGCGCAGGCGCACGATTCCCGTCCAGCTTATCTTGAAATTAATGAGACTGTGCCGGGACGCTACGACATGCTCTGGCGCATCCCGCGGACCGCCGGACTGCCTCTTCCAGTCATGCTGCAATTTCCGAAGGGTGTCGACAATGTAACCGAGCCGGCGGTCCGCGAATTCCCGGACTCGATCGTTGAGCGGCGTATCGTTAAAACAGCGGATCGTCTCGAGGGAAAGCGGATCGATTTTGTCGGACTGCAGGCGACGATCACCGACGTCCTCGTCCGCGTGCACCTGCTCGATGGGACCGAATCGATCACGCTGGTGCATCCCTCGCAGGCATGGATGGAGATAAAAGGCTCGCGCGGTTTCCTGCCGGTGGCGGAAAGTTACACACTTCTTGGCGTCGAACACATCGGATTCGGCATCGACCATCTTCTTTTCGTCCTGGCCTTGCTCATTATCACCAACGGGACCTTTCGCCTGCTCAAGACAGTGACTGCTTTTACCGTGGCACACAGCATCACGCTTGCGTTGGCCACGCTCGGGTTCGTGCACGTTCCCTCCAAACCAGTCGAAGCGACAATCGCTCTCTCGATCGTTTTTGTGGCTCTTGAAATTATTCGCCGACGCGAAGGGCGGGATGGAATCACCTCGTGCGCCCCTTGGATCGTGGCGTTCACATTCGGTTTGCTTCATGGCTTCGGGTTTGCAGGAGCACTCAGTGAAGTTGGTTTGCCGCAGAATCACATTCCGGCCGCCCTGTTCTTCTTTAATGTCGGCGTCGAACTCGGACAGATTGCTTTCATCGCTGTCGTGCTGAGTCTAATCGCGCTCGTTCGTCGGATTCCACTGCGCCTGCCGCGGTGGGCCGAGCTGGTGCCGCCCTATGCGATCGGCTCGGTCGCGATGTTCTGGGTCGTGCAACGCATCGCCGCCTTCTGATATTCGACCTAACAACCCTGAAATACACACGCAGAGACACGCACTTAGGACAAGCAACAAACATGAAACCAAAAATACTAACGCGATGGGCCGTCCCGTTGATAGCCGCACTCGTTGCGGTCTCTGCCCAGGCGGCGGACAAGAAACCAAACGTCGTCATGCTCATGACCGATGACACCGGATGGACCGACTTCGGTTGTTACCTCGGGGGCACGGCTCTCGGCCATCCGACACCGAACATTGACAAGGTCGCCAAGGAAGGCGCGATGTTCACCTGCTGGTATGGCCAGGCGAGTTGCACGGCGGGCCGGGCCTCGTTCATGACCGGGCGCATCCCGATCCGCTCGGCTCTGTCGGTCGTCGTCGTTCCGGGCGATCCAAACGGGATTAAGCCGGAAACGCCAACCATTGCCGAGTTCTACAAGAAGAGCGGCTACACCACTTACTACTCCGGCAAGTGGCACCTTGGTGACGTAGAGAAGTTCTACCCGATTAATCATGGCTTCGACGAGATGAAGCACTTCGGCGCCTACTATCCAGGAGTCTATGCCTACAGCGACACTGCACCCGGCACGCATCCGTGGTTCCCAAAATACAACAAGGAGTATTGGGATATGTATCAAAAGATCGTGAACCTCTACGAGTGGTCGGGCACGGCGGGTAAGCCGGCGGTCAAGGGCGATATCATTACCCTCGAGAATCTTGCCGACTTCGATGTCCGGCAGGCGGATTCCGCCGTCGCCTACATCAAAGAGCACGCGAAGAGTGACAAGCCGTTCTTCATGGACGTCAACTTCATGAAGATGCACCAGCCCACCAGCCCGAATAAGGCGTTCGCGGGAAAATCGCACCTCGGCAATTACTCCGATTCGATGCTAGAGCTGGACTCCAACATCGGCCGGATTATGGATGTCATCCGCGCGGAAGCACCCAACACGATTGTCATTATCACGGCCGACAACGGTGCCTGGCAGGACGCCTGGCCCGACGCCGGGACCAATCCTTTCCGAGGCGAAAAAGGTTCACCGTTCGAGGCTGGCTGGCGCGTTCCCGGCATCATGTGGGCACCGGGCAAAATTCCAGCGGGCGCGGTTTACGGCGAGATGATGTCACACATGGATGTGTGGCCGACGACCGCCACGATGGTCGGTCTCCCGCCGCCGCCGCAGGGTGAATGGAAAGACAATAGCGGTAAGCCGATCTATTTCGACGGCGTTGACAACAGTGCCTACGTCATGGGCAAGGCCCAACATTCGGCGCGCGACTCCTGGGTCTATATTGACGGCGAGAATTTCAAAGGCGTTCGCGCGGACATTGGTGGCGACCCGGAAGCGCCCTGGATCAGGATCGCGTGGAAGATGCTCTACACCTCGAAAGACACCTGGCTGGGCCCGGAGTTGAACATGGGTGCCGTCCCTTCGATTTACAACCTGACCATGGATCCGTATGAGAAATACGACATGATGTTCAACGGCGCGGTTCCGACCCGCAACCCGACCTCATCGCCGGGTCGTTATGCCGGCATGGATAATGGCTGGTCCCTGTCGTTGCTGGATATTCCGCTCATGGCGTTCAACAAGTCCATCATCAAGTATCCGAACATCAAACGATTCCCGGGCGGAGCCTCGAACGACCTGCTGCCCGACCTGCAGCACCCGGAGAAACCCGTCCCGGCACTGGACGTCAACAAAACGCCGGCGACCCTCCGAATGGGAGGCGACTAACCAATCCTCCTCGAGACGTGATCCACTCTCACAATCTGTAGGACTAGGGTCCCGTAGACAGTCGACCTATCGCCGCGTTCGGTAACTCCGACGGCGATTTGCAAATGCTGCAGTGGACCGCTGCTGGCAGCGCGGTCCACGGTTCTGCCTCTACGTCCACCACGACGACGCCGAGCGCGAATATGCCTACGACCGCAAGGACGCGCTGGCGAAGCTCGACAAGGGTTGGGATGAAGCCGTGGCCAAAGGCTGGACGGTTGTGAGCATGAAGGACGACTGGAAGAGCATCTTCCCACCCGAGAAGAAATGAGCGTCTCTAACAGGAGGAAACAGAGAACACGGAGGATTTGATTCTGGACCTCCGTTTTCTCCGCGGCCTCCTGTAAATTTCTTCATAAGACCAAGGTCCAATAGCCTGGCCCTAGCGAGTTGACGGATTCTATCGGTCACAACCTCAACAAATCACCAGCTCTATGAAACTACTTCAAATGCAGTTCCTCGCGCTCGCCGTCGGGCTAGCGCTCAACGTCACCACCCGCGCCGCGGACCTCACTCCGGCCGAGACCAAAGCCATTGCGGAGGAAGCGTTCATCTACGGACTGCCGATCGTTATGAATTACGGCGTGATGTACGAGTACGCGGTGGACAAGAACTCCAGCCAGTTCAAGGCGCCGTTCAATCACCTCAATAGCATGCACCGGGTCGCGACTCCCGAAGACACGGCCGTCGTGACGCCCAATAGTGACACGCCGTATTCGCTCGGATTTATAGACCTCCGCGCCGAACCAATCGTGATCTCGGTCCCGGCGATCGAGAAATCGCGCTATTACTCGGTGCAGCTCTGCGACGGGAATACCTTTAACTACGGTTACATCGGCACTCGCGCCACGGGCAGTGAGGCGGGGCATTACATGGTAGTCGGGCCCAACTGGAAAGGCGCGACGCCGCCGGGGATCAAAAAGGTCTTCAACTCGACCACCGAGTTTTCGATGGTGATCCTTCGCACCCAGCTCTTCAACCCGGCGGATATGCCGAATGTGATCAAGATCCAGGAGGGTTACAAAGTCCAACCGCTCTCGGCTTTTCTGAAACAGCCAGCACCGCCCGCGGCCCCTGCGATCAACTTCCCGAAGATTGACAAGGAACTGGCGAAGACTGGCTTCCTTGATTACCTCGCCTTCTGCCTGCAATTCGCGCCGCCTGGACCGGAAGAAAAAGACATCCGGGAAAAGCTGGCCCGCCTCGGTGTCAGCGCGGGGAAGACCTTCGACTTCAAGGCACTCTCGCCTGAGCAGAAGGCTGCCGTCGTGGAAGGAATGAAGGCGGGGGAGGAGAGGGTGAAGCAGGCGGTTGCTACCCTCGGCAAAAACATCAATGGCTGGGTCGTGAGCGACCCGGATGGCGATCGCGCGTTTTTCAATGGCAACTGGCCAAAGCGGGCCGCTGCAGCTATGGCCGGGATTTACGGCAATGACTCTGCAGAGGCGACTTATCCTTTGGCCAAGACTCTGCCCAACGGCGAGCCGCTGGACGGCAGTAAGCATAACTACACGCTGACCTTCCCCGCCGGACAGCTCCCGCCGGTGAACGCCTTCTGGTCGGTGACGATGTATGACGGGAAGAGCCAGCTCCTGATCAAGAACCCGATCGATCGTTACCTGATCAATTCGCCCATGCTGCCTAACATGAAGAAGAATGCGGATGGCGGGCTCACTCTCTACATCCAAAAAGATTCGCCCGGCAAGGACAAGGAATCGAACTGGCTGCCCGCGCCCAACGATCTGATCTACTTAGTTATGCGCCTCTACTGGCCGAAAACGGAGACACCTTCCATCCTGCCACCCGGCGAAGGCACCTGGAAGCCGCCGGGAATCGCGAAAGCTAACTAACCTATCAACCAACGCACTATTGACCTATGAAAACAAAAACCATCCTGACTTTGCTTAGCTTCGCGCTGGTGCTTACCACTGTCCACGCTGCGGAAATCACTCCTGCAGAAACCAAAGCCATCGCGGAAGACGCGTTCATCTACGGTCTGCCCATCGTGATGAACTATGCGGTCATGTACGAGTATGCCGTCGACAAAGGGAACCCGGAATTCAAGGCGCCCTTCAATCAAATCAAGAACGAGGCCCGTGTCTTCACCTACAAGGACACTGCGATCGTCACGCCTAACAGCGACACGCCTTACTCGTTTGCCTGGCTCGATCTGCGCGCCGAACCGATCGTCCTCTCGGTTCCGGCGGTGGAGAAAGGTCGTTATTACGCGATCCAGTTGGAAGACGGGAACACCTTCAATTACGGTTACATCGGCAGCCGCGCTACCGGCAGTGAACCGGGTGATTATATGGTAGCCGGACCCGACTGGAAAGGTGAGACCCCGCCAGGCATCAAGAAGGTCTTTCAGTCCACCACCCAGTTCTCGGTGGCCGGCTACCGCACACAACTCTTTGGCCCGGAGGACATGCCTAATGTGGTCAAGGTCCAGTCCGGTTACAAGGTTCAGCCGCTCTCTGCGTTCTTGAAGCAACCCGCTCCGCCCGCAGCACCGACGATCGATTTCCCGAAGATTAATAGGGAACTGGTCAAGACCGGCTTCTTTGACTACCTCGACTTCTGCCTGCAATTCGCTCCTCCGGGGCCGGAAGAAAAGGGGATCCGCGAAAAGCTCGCCCGCCTTGGGATCGGCGCGGGGAAGACTTTTGACTTCAAGGCGCTTTCGCCCGAGCAGAAGGCGGCCGTGGTTGAAGGCGTGAAAGCTGGCGAAGCAAAGATCAAGCAGTATCTCCTCGCTGGCGAAAAGGTCATCAATGGCTGGAAGATCGGCGCCTACTTCGGTGACCGCGACTTCTTCAATGGCAACTGGTTGTTGCGCGCGGCTGGTGCGCAGGCCGGGATCTATGGAAACGACGCGATCGAAGCGACCTATCCCATGACCAAAACGCTAGCCGACGGCGAACCACTCGACGGCAGCAAGCGCAACTACACGCTCACTTTTCCTGCGGGGCAATACCCGCCTGTGAACGCTTTTTGGTCGGTCACGATGTATGACGGCAAGAGTCAGCTTTTGATCAAGAACCCGATCAACCGTTACCTGATCAATTCGCCGATGGAGCCGAAGATGAAAAAGAATGCGGACGGCTCGCTCACGTTCTACATCCAGAAAGATTCGCCCGGTAAGGATAAGGAAAGCAACTGGCTGCCCGCGCCTAACGACACGATCTATCTTGTCATGCGTCTCTACTGGCCGAAGACAGAAGCACCTTCCATCCTGCCTCCCGGTGAAGGCACTTGGAAACCACCGGGTCTGGTAAAGGCGAAGTAAGGGTCGATTCGGTGGCGAAACGCGCGGGGTGCTGCATTTTTCGCATGCGATTCGGGTTTAACGACTCGAGAAGAATGTAGCCCTAAAGTCCTATAGACACAGGCAATCGTCGAGCGACACGATGGAGCTGACAAAAACGAAAAGGAGTTCAACATATGAAAAAACATGGTTCAATCGTCCAGCTTCTTAGTCTGGCATGCGCTTGTGTGATCTCAGTCGGATGCGCCACAAACCAACCTGGCGCCGCGACCGCGCCGCCGCCTAATGCAGGTCATTTGGTCGTTTACCGGGTCCCAAATTTTGGGACCGATCTCGGCCTTGTCTTGTCCGTCGATGGCAAGGATTTAGGAAGCTTTACAGAGGGTCAAAATTACGACGGTTATTTGTCGGCAGGCCAGCACGTCATTACCGCCCGACCTGATCCCAACCCCACCCGTGCGCGTCCGGGGCGAAAAACCCTGACTGTAAAAACTGGGCAGACCTACTCCTACACCGCAGCCTGGTCGGGACAGAATTTGGTTTTGGTAAGGAACCAGTAATAATGCCAGCTCGACTTTTTTGCTCTCAGGCGCGTACTCGGGGCTGAATGTGAACCCCGACACGGATGCAATTTCAGCGCTAATTGCACGACAAGACGTCCGACGACCGATATTACACCGCTGCGGCCTCGATTCGGTATAATTCCTAGGCGAGGGCGCGATGAGACGCAGCCGTCGACTCATCGGATCCTCTTCGCGTCCACGTGTCGAGGATTTCCGTGAGGCGCGACTCATAAGAATCGCACATGGGGGATTCACCATTTGGTTGGACCCATTCGGGATGTTGGATCCGCAGATCGTCGTGAATCTGTTTCCGTAGCTCAGCGTAGGTGTGGATTTGGTGCGGCACGGCCATTGGCTTGATGGAACGTTCCAGTGTCGCCTGGGACGGCTTGTCTACCTGGCCTCGCCGGTGACGGCGCTTTGTTCCGAGACTAATGAATTTCATAAACCGCCTTTCCTTTGGGTTGATTGCTCCAATTCGGATTTGGAGATCGCGCTAAGCGGTGCCTCAGCGAAGGTCAAGGCCTCCCAACCGTCCTTTCAGAACCGGCCGGAAATGCGTTGAGACCTCGGATGACGTAATCTAAAAACGTATTATCAGCACTCTCGACAGCCGTATATTGGACTTTAGTCCTATGCCTTTAGGAGCCGCAGAGAGCAATGGAATCGGCGAAATCGCCGGATGAAAAGGATCTGACACGTACGACCTAAGTCCAATGGTCGAATGGCGGGCTGGATCTGAGAATTCCCTAAAGCGAATGTCGCACTGTCCGTATGCCCTCAGGGCACCTAACGAGAAAGACGATCACGTCCGACGTGCAAATCACGAGCGGAATCATTGCGAGCGCCTACCGGGTGGAAAAACGATGAACGCAACCGCGCTCACTCTGAAATTCGGCCCGTGCACCTGAATCATCGCGTTTATGTACAGATGCCTCTTCATGGTGGTCCTTCTTGCTTCCACGCCAATACTCGCAGCATATTCCCAAGACGGGCCGAAAGACGCTGTTGTGCTGATTATTCGCCACGCGGAAGATGGCGGCACGGGCCATGATCTCGCACCCCGCGGCC
>Ga0193750_1000281_pt1 | contig 14150 bp, 18 predicted proteins | sample L1c1metaG_FD_160569 | JGI IMG/M metagenome (GOLD analysis project Ga0193750, IMG submission 160569) | Soil microbial communities from a riparian zone of the East river system, Colorado, United States - L1c1 | ecosystem: Environmental > Terrestrial > Soil > Riparian zone | place: USA: East River...
AGGCGCGTGCGTTGCTCGGCCCCCTTCGGCCAGCTGCCGTCGCTGCGCACCACTCGCCACCAAGGGACGCCTGGCGGCATCTGCGACAGCACGTGCCCGGCATGGCGAGGCGCACCCGGGGCCAGATCCCCGTAGGTCGTCACGTAGCCCGGCGGCACGCGCGACACGCGGCCGAGGATCGTTTGCGCGCTCAGGGCCATGCGGGCATTCTGCTCGATGGAGGGCATGTCCCGCATGACGGTCGGATGTGCCTGCGGCGTGTCCGGCGAAGGGGGGACCTCATCGCGCACCCGTATGCCAGAGCCAGATGTGCAGTGCGCGGGGGAGAGGGTTTCGAACGCCGCTCCCGCGGTTTTTGATCGCGCGGTGTAGCCTGACCCGTTCGGCGCGAGCGGGGGTGTCGCTCGCGCATTGGCTAGCGGAGGGGACAACTCATGATGAAGACGGCAAGGCGCGCTCTCGGATTGCTGGCTGTGGCGCTGCTCGGAGCGGCGCTGCTGGCGACGGCCGCGCAGGCGAAAACGATCAAGGTCGTCGCCAACGGCACGACCGAAGCCATTCAGACGGCGATCGACGCCGCCGGTCCGTACGACACGGTGACGGTGCCCGCCGGCACCTACACCGGTCCGACGGTCAAAGTGGAAAAGAGCAACCTCACGCTCAAGGGCAGTCGGTCCGCGATCATCGACGCGACCGGCAACACGTACGGCCTCACCGTGGGCACGAAACTGACGTTCGACGAAGGCCCCACCTGTCCCGCCTACGGCGTCAGCAACTTCAGGATCATCGGTCTCAGCGTCCAAGACGCCGACGACACGGGCATCTTCCTGTTCGGCGTCGACGGGTTCCACGTGACGGGCGGCACGTATCTCAACAACGACGAGTACGGCATCTTTCCGCGCTGCTCGCGCGACGGTCTGATCAACAAGAACTCGGGCGGTGGCGGCGACGACGCGACGATCTACGTCGGCGTCGACGACAACGTCACGGTTGAACGCAACAACCTCACCAACGGCGAGCTGGGCATCGAGCTCGAGAGCACGGACAACTCCTTCGTGCGCGGCAACAAACTCAAGGAAAACACGACCGGCATCTTCGTGATCGTGCTTCCCGGCCTGCCGAAATCCTCTACCGAGAAAGCGCTGATCGAGGAAAACACCGTAATCAGCAACAACCGGCCCAACCCGTTCCCGCCGCTGTGCAACGAAGGTGAACCCGAAAACCCGCCCGGCTGCACTGAAGAATTCACCGACGACCTGCAGCTGCTGCCGTCTGGCAGCGGGATCCTCAACGTGGGCGGCCACGACGTCACGATCCGCAACAACCAGGTGAGACACAACGACACGGTCGGTGTCGGCGTGGTCGAAAACCCGTTCGGGTTCGGCTCCTCCAACAACACGAGGATCACGGGCAACACGATCAAGAAGAACGGCGAAAGCCCTGACCCGCGGACCAAAGGCTCGGGCGACATCGTCTATCTCGACAACCCTGAAAACGGGAGCTGCATGTCGGGCAACGTCTTCGGCACGGGGTTCTTCCCGTTCGGGGAACCGCCCGCCTGCAGCTGAGTCCGGCTCGCTGATCCGTTAGGGAGCCCGCGGCAGCGCGGGCTCCCTCGGTCGGCCGTCCGGGGCGGTGCGCTCAGCTGCGACTTCGTCGAACGCGGCTTGGGCGGTGGCGGCCGGGATGGAGCCGACTCTGCGGCGGTCAGCGGGGACGCTCAGCCGGCATCGCGGCGATTGCGTCGCGGGCGGCACGCTGAGCCTCAGGCGGTCGCGACCATGGCCGGATAGAACTGGTCCAGCAGGTCGTCGGCGTAGCCGGGCCCGGTGGGGGCGTGGCTGACCAGCAGTCGGTAGTAGACGGCGCCATAGATGGCGTCGATGGCGACGCCGACATCGAGGTCGGAACGAAGCTCGCCGCGGTCGATTCCGCGTTGGAAGACGGCTGATGCAGCCGAACGGCGGCCCGCGATGTAGCGCTCGACGAGGGCTTCGGCGAGAGCGGGGTCGTGATGGCTCTCGGCGATGAGGGCAAGGTAGGCGTTGCCCGTCCTGGTCGTGCTGAGCAGTTCGATGACGGCAGCGAGCTGGCGCCGCAGGTCCTCGCGCGCCGATCCCGTGTCCGGGAAGGGGATCTGAGGCGCGATCTCTTCCTGCAGGGCTTCCATCACCACCGCGGCCTTGCTCGGCCACCAGCGGTAGATCGTCGCCTTGCCCACCCCGGCGCGCCTGGCGATTGCCTCGATCGTCAGCTCTCGCAGGCCGTCGCGATCGAGAAGCGCCCGGGTGGCGTTCATGATCGCCTGACGCGAGCGCTCGTTTCGCCGGCGCTCGTCCGGGACGTGGGCGGTGCCTGCAGGGCTAGATGCCATGCGCAAAGACTAACCACTGCAACATGAGACGAGACGCAACGTCCCGTCTTGCTGCTAAGTTCTTGCCAGCTCGGTGGTTTAGGGCAGAAAGCTTCAATCGCGTCGTGGCGATGACTTTCTGCGGGCTGCCGGTCATAACTCACGCCAATCGACAGCGCCGGCCACGCCGACGCTTGTAAGGAGATGGTCCAATGGGACAGCCAGTCGTGCGTTTCGAGATTGAAGGCAAAGACGGAGATGCTTTGCGGAGCTTCTACTCCGACCTGTTCGGCTGGGAGATCGACACGAGCGTGATGCCGCAGTACGGGATGGTGCAGCGCGAGGGCAATACAAATGCCGAAGGCATCGGAATCGCAGGCGCGGTCTCGGACATACCCGAGCGTCCATCGACGACATGGCGCGGGTCTCCACGCGACCAGGGCAAGGTCACTGTCTACGTCGAGGTGCCGGACGTGGAGGCAGCGTTGGTGCAGGCCGAGAGCCTCGGCGGAAAGCGCATGCTGGGACCGGACGAGGTCGGACAGGGCGTCGTGATCGGGAAGTTCGCCGATCCCGAGGGCATTCTGATCGGCGTCGTCGGCACGGTCTCCCCAGCGTGAATCTCGACCGACGGCAGCGCCAGCTCGTGACGTCAGGCAGCTGATGGGCAGATCGCGGATAGGGCAGGACGGGCAGCGCGCCGCGGCGCGCGAGTCGGTTTGGCGTCAGCGGCCCTATGAAGAGGCGTCGGATGCCGGTCGCTGCGTCGCGCTTGAAGATCAGCGCCGGGAGCGTTGCCTGGCGCCTGTGACTACGATCTTCATGACTGCTCCTAGGGCCTGAGCAGGATCTTGAAGGCGCCGTCTTCCTTTTTCTGGAAGATCTCATAGCCGTGCGGCGCCTGCTCGAGCGGCAGGTGATGGGTGGCGTAGTCGTCGACGCCCGGCGGATCCTCATCGCTCGTGAGCAGCGGCAGGATGTCACCGATCCAGCGCTTGACGTTGGCCTGTCCCATGCGCAGGTTGATCTGCTTGTCGAACATCTGGATCAGCGGCATCGGGCTGGCGGCGCCGCCGTAGACGCCGGAGAGCGAGACGGTGCCGCCGCGCTGCACGAGCTCGATCGCCATGTGCAGGGCGCTCAAGCGGTCGATGCCGGCCGTTTGCATGAGCTGCTGCGCAAGGGGGTCGGGCAGCATCCCGGCCAGCTTGTGCGCGAGTTTGCCGACGGGCGCCCCGTGCGCCTCCATGCCTACCGCATCGATCACCGAGATGGGGCCCCGGCCGTCGGTCAGCTCGCGAACGGTCCCAGGCAGGTCGTCGTGGTCTGCGAGGTCGAGCACGCGCACGCCATGAGAGCTTGCGCGCATCAGCCGCTCCTCGACCAGATCGACACCGATCACGCTTCCGGCGCCATTGTGTTGGGCGATGCGTGTGCACATCTCCCCGATCGGCCCGAGCCCCAGCACGAGCAGACTCTCGTCCTCGGGGACGTCGGCGTACTCCACGGCCTGCCACGCAGTGGGCAGGACGTCTGAGAGGTAGACGAAGCGGTCGTCGGGTGGGCCCTCTGGAACCTTGATCGGTCCATAGTGAGCCTGCGGGACGCGCAGGTACTCCGCCTGGCCGCCGGGGATCTGACCGTAGAGCTTCGTGTAGCCGAGCAGCGCCGCCCCCGTGTCGTACTCGTGCACCTGCGTCGTCTCGCACTGCGACTGCAGGCCCTTCTCGCAGGTGTGGCAGTGCCCGCAGGAAACGTTGAACGGAATCACGACGCGGTCGCCCGGGGCGATGTTCGTGACGTTCGCGCCGACCTCCTCGACGATGCCCATCGGCTCGTGCCCGAGAACGTCGCCCGGATCGATGAACGCGCCCAGCACCTCGTACAGGTGCAGGTCCGATCCGCAGACGCCGCTCGAGGTGACCTTGATGACCGCGTCGGTCGGACGTTCGATCTTCGGGTCGGGGACCTCCTCGACGCGCACGTCGCGGTTGCCCTGCCAGGTCAACGCTTTCAAGACGGCTCCTCTCCGGGTCTCGTTAGAGGTGGCTACCCGTGGGGTTCGGTGACGAACGAGCGCCAGCTTCAGCCACCAGCCACGCTGCACTAGGTTCGTTAGATGAACCAGACCGACGTGCAAGTTGCGCTCGCCCGCTCCTGGTCGTCTTCAGCTGGACGCGCGCCAGACGCTGGGGCGAGCGGCTCGGCAGTCGAAACACTGCCCAGCCGTCAGGGACCGCCTCGTCGTCTTCCTGGCGATCGCCACCGACCCCGACGAAACACGACGTGGTCCCCGACAGCGGGCTTAGCCCCGTGTGCGCATCCCGCGTGCGCTGAGTCCGAACCAAAATGGACCGCGAAACCAGTGCAGGAATGGTAGTTGACCGTTTGCGACCTCCACGGTTAGGTTCAGCCATTGGGCCGCATGTCCAGTTACGACCGGCGGCGGGGGGCGAGCCAAGACGGGGGAGAGGCTGTGGACACTCACAGGGGGGGCGTCTCAACGAGCGGTACGCCACAAGAGCAGCGGAAGACACGGAGCCGTCGATCGCGCTCAGCGGTGCGACGAGCCCTGCACATCGCCACGATGGCGCTCGCGTTCACGATCGCCGGAGCCTGTCTCGATGCAGGCCAAGCGTTCGCCAAAATGGCCGACGCGCTCGTCGTCTCACGCGCGAATGACCCTGGTGAGGGGCCCGGACTCACCTATGGCCTGCGGGCCCTCGGCTACACCGTGGTCGAATCGACCGAGGTTCCGAGCGACCTGTCGGCGTACAGTTCCGTTTGGAGCACGGTCGCCTACCAAGGGCTCACGGCCGGCGAAGAGGAAGCGCTCGAGAACTACGTCACAGAAGACGGACGGCTCTACCTGACGGGAGTGGAGCAGGAGTGCTGCCAAGCGATCAACCAGTCCGACCAACGCATCGCCAGAGCGGTGCTCAACAACCAAGCTGTGGAGGTCGGCGGCTTCGACACCTACGGCGAATGGGCGAAAGTCAATCCCGCCGCGAAGGACGGGGTCACCCAACGACCACACCGTCTCGACTGGTTCCTGGGTTTTTGGGCAGGCGGTCTCAGAGGTATCGATGAACTCGGTGACAACCACGCCCTCGGCTTCGATCAGGGAACGCCGACGGGCGCAGTCTTCGACGAAGCCGACATGAAGAACGGCATGGGCCGGCTGATCATCTACATGGAAAACAGGTGGCTCCTGCCGGGATTCAGCCAGTCGGGCCGAACGAACGAACAACTCGAAATGATCGAGAACCTCGAGGATTTCCTGAAAAACACCCCGGCCCGCAACAGGCTGCCCCCGGAAACCGCGGAATACGTGGCACTCGGAGACTCTTACGCGGCCGGCGTCGGATCCTTCGAATACATCGCCGGCACGACTGAAAAGAACGGCTGCTACAAAGCCTCCAACGGGTATGTCGAGCAGCTCGCCGCGGAACGGCTCTACACGCTCTACTTCGCGGCTTGCAACGGCGCGAAACTGGGCAACCTGCTCGAAGGCAAAGACCCGCAGGTCTCCCACCTCGGCCCGCAGACGAAGCTCGTCACCCTGACGATCGGCGGCAACGACGTCGGCTTTCGCAGCGTGCTCGAAAGCTGCGTCGACGGCCTATACGCGAACGGTGGGGGGAAAGGCTGCGCGACGCGCGACGAACCGGGCGAGAGAACCGCGCTCGAATGGCTCAGAGACGGTCGCCCCCCGGGGGAATACGAACTCCCCCATGCGAAGAAAAACAACATCTCGAAGAACAAGGAGCCGCTCCCGAGCCTGCAAGGCCTTTACGAAATGATCCTGGAACGAGCGCCCGCCGCCGAGCTCGTCGTCATCGGCTACCCGAAGCTGTTCGAGACGGGCCAGGAACCACCGGACGACTGTCAGGTCGGAACCGGCGCCTTCGGGCTCGACAAACTCGCGATCTACTCGTCGGACATCGAATGGCTGAACGCGGGAGACGACGCTCTCGACGACCTCATTCAAGACTCGGCGGAAGCGGCGCGTGAACAGACCGGCCGCGACGTCCGGTATGTCGACCCGCGTGCCGCATTCATCGGGCACGGCCTGTGCGACACCGAAGAATCCTTCATCAACCCGCTGCTCTTCATCAAAGGGATCAAAACAAAGCCCGAGAGCATGCACCCCACGGTCGCCGGCCAAGAAGTACTACACCGCCTGATCGTGGAAGCGATTCAAAAATAACGACGCGGCTCTCGTGCGAGCTGCGCGTCGAGTGGCCGCGGGCACGGCGCTCGCGTTCGTGCCCCCGGCATTGATAGCCCAGCAAGTCCGCGCCCGGCGAGCGACCGGCCCCGCCAATGCAGCGAGAGGCCCCCATTGGGTAGGGTGCACGCGTCGTCTACAACTTCCATGGAAGGGAGAAGGAATGAGGCGTTACATCACGGTTGCCGCCGTAGCGGCAATGGCCCTCATCGGCGCTGCTCCCGCGAGCGCAAAGCACACCCAGGAAGAAGCGTTCTCGGTTGGGGACGCGACCCTGCTCGGACCGGTGCACGTACGCGGGAGCGCCGCAGACGTGCACGTACGCTACTCCTGCACGTTCGGAGATCACATCTGGGTCTCGGTCAAGCAGAGCGCAAATGGCGAAATCGACCCCTCCGCCTCCGGTGAAGGGTCAGGGTTCGGCGGTGGCGCCGCGGTTTGGTGGCAGAGCCATCGCAACTCGTTCACCTGCGACGGCAAGCAGCACGTCGCCTGGTTCAGCGTCGACACGGAGGAGCCCGGTAGCCGCGGCCAGCTTGAGAGCGGCTGGGGCTGGGTCCAGTTCTGCATCACAGAAGAAGAAGGAGAAGAACGACTTGACGCCATTCGCATGGAATGGTCGCGGGTCGTGAGCAACTAGCGGGCGCGACACCGACGCACATCGATGCCGTCCCCGGCGTACGCCGGCCCGCAGTGGGCGCCGGCGTGCGCTCGGGGCGCGTCTTGGGCTTTCGCAAATTCGTTGGCACGCTCGTCAGCGTCGCGCGATGGCGCCGGAGGGGCGGAGGCCAGATAAGCTGGGCACAGAGCCTTTCCTCTGTCATCACGAGCCGAGTCGTGGCGTAGGCTGTCTGCCATGCCTGCGCATTCCGCGAGGAAAAGCCTGATCTCTGGGGCATGCCTGCTCGGCGTGCTCGTTTGCGCTATCGATGCTGGAGGGGACGCCCCAGCTCAGCCCCTTTCCCAAACGGCAACGACTTGCCCGGTGCCTGCGCTGGCTCTAAAGGGTGTCTATCACCCAAGCCGCCTTCGAGTCCTCGATTCGTGCCGTCACGCGAGCGGCAGGGTAGCCTCGGTGCGCCACGAGCCGGACGGCGACCTGCACATCGACGTCGCCCTTGATCGACTCTATCGCGACCTTCTCGCTCCGGCGAACCAGGCCCAGCAGCATGGCGATCTTGTGGTCGAGTTCATGGCGCGTGACGGTGGCCACCTCCCAGAACCGCGTGTTGGCCAGCGCATTTCGCTGACCGGCGCATGGGTCGATGACACCCAGCACGGCTGGAACGAGTTGCATCCGGTGTGGGCCGCCGCGCTGGATGGCGGGCGCACCAGGTACAGCGGCCCCCAGTTCGGCGGAAGTCCGAAAGGTGACCGCTCCTACAACGCCGCTGACGACTGCCGTACCGCCTCCGGAAAAAGATGCCTTGGTTACGGGGTGGGGAGCGGTCCCGAGACCGATCAGCCAGGCCAGACCGGCCCCTCGCCCAACGGTGGCAACTCAGGGGGCGGCTGCGAGCCTGGATATAGCCCGTGTTTGCCACGAGTCAGCGACCTAGATTGCGGCGAAATCCCGGCGAACAAGAAGCCGGTGCATGTCACGGGGTCCGATCCCTACCGCCTTGACGCCGACTACAACGGCATTGGATGTCAGTTGGGGTAGCACCTGTGCCGAGGCTAGAGCCGCCGATGTTTCTTGTGCTGTCTGGCGCCGCTGCGTGCGCTTCGGCTTTGCGCTGTTGCGCATCGCGGAGTTCGGCTTCGTGGCGCCTCTTGGCAGCGAGCTGAGCGTCTTCCCGCCGCTTTGCCGCCGCACACCACGGGAACAACGTTGTTTTCCCGTTCCGCCGTCAACCACCGCTTGTTCGCGCCGAAAACGGCCAGATCATCTTCCACGTGCAGTCGCCCGGACAGGAAGCGCTACGGCCACCAGAGCGCGAGCTGGCAGGCGTCTGATCCCTGGGCGAGACCGCTGCGGGATACTGGCGACACGATGTCGGAGAACGTGGAGTTGGTGCGCCGCTTCAACGCGCTGGGCAATGCAGGTCGCTGGGATGCGGTCGCCGAGCTCTTGCACCCCGCAGTCGAGTGGGTTATCGCCCGGGAGCACCCCGATGCGAGAACTGTCAGTGGACGAGACGAGCTGACGGAGTACCGGCGGCAGTGGGACACGATGATGCCAGACCTGCGCATCGATCTTGATCGAGTTCTCGACGTAGATGACAGGGTCGTGGCCATCGGAATCGCCCGTGGCACCGGGACCGGAAGCGGGGCGGATGTGCGTGTCCCGCTCGCGCTTGTGTACACGCTCCGAGATGGCCTGATTACCCGTGGCGAGGAGTACCTTGACCCCGACGAGGCTCTCGAGGCCGCAGGGCTGGCGGAGTAGGCCATGTCGCAGGAGAACGTGGAGATCGTCCGGCGCATCTACGACGAGGTCAGCGCCCGCCGTCAGTTCCCCCCTGAGTGGTTCGACCCGGCCTGCATAAGCGACTTCACCGACGTAGCGCCAGAAGGCACCCTTCATCGTGGCATCGAGGCTACGAACGCAGCGATCGCCGCCTACTTCGGCACCTTCGATAACTTCCATGTCGCGGTTGAGCAGATCGTGTACGCCGATGACGAGCGAGTCGTCGTAGCAATCCGCGACGGCGGGAGGATCAGGGACAGCGGCACGACCATAACGAGCCGGTACTTCCACGCCTGGGCATTCCGCAACGGCAAGGTCGTTCGGCTGTCCAGCCACACCGACGAGGCCGCGGCCCTCAAAGCCGTGGGCTTGGCGGAGTAGGCGATGTCGCGGGAGGCGCAGGTGCGCAACGAGGCGGTGCGAAAGTGGCTGTGGGCCTTTGAGAATGACGCGGTCGACGTTCGCTTCTACGCACAGTTCAGGGTGGGGGACGCCCTCAAGGCCGTAGGGCTGGAGAGCTAGGCGATGTCGGAGGATATGTCGAGCGGACGCACATCGCGGCGTGAGGCGATGCCCGTCGCAAAGCTCAGTCACGTTGACCTCGTCGTCAGCTCGTTGGAGCGCAGCTTGCCCTTCTATCGGGGCCTGCTGGAGCCGATTGGCTGGAGCGGGCTGAGAGAGGTCGCCGGGGAGCGCGGGGAGACAATCACCTATCTGTCGGTGCCCGAGCCCGGGGTGGCAGCCATCGGGCTTAGGCAAAAGCAGTCCGACGCCCATCCCCTGCCCTATGACCGGTTTGCCGTCGGAATTCACCACGTCTGCATCGACGTGCCATCGCGCGACGTGGTCGATGAGCGCGCAGAGTGGTTGGCTGAGCAAGGAACTGTAGTCGAGAGCGCACCCCGCGAATACGAGTACACGCCCGGCTACTACGCCGTGTTCTTCTATGACCCGGATGGAATAAAGCTGGAGCTGCTCCATCGACCCGGCTACTGGGACCGAACCGGGGCGCTCGCCGGTCCCGGATCGACGGAGTAGGCGATGTCGCAGGAGAACGTGGAGGTTGTGCGCCAACTCTTTGATGCCTTCAATCGGCAGGACGGCAATGCCATGTGCGACCTTTGGACAGTCGATGCCGAGTGGCGCCCTGCTTACATTGGCGGTGGCCTGTTGGAGGGAGCCGCGTTTCGGGGACACCAGGGAGTGATCGAGTTCGTCGAACTGCAATCGGAGACCTGGGACAGCGTCGTCGTCGAGCCTGTGGAGATGCGCGATCTCGGCGAGCAGGTACTGGCTGAGGTTCGCCTCCGTGCGGTGGGACGAGCGAGCGGAGCCCCGGTCGAGCGGGTCACCTGGAACGTCTTTCTGCTCCGCGACGGGAGGGCGGCAACTGGAAGGGTCTACAGGCGCAGGGAGGAAGCCCTCAAAGCCGTGGGCCTGGCGGAGTAGCGATGTCGCAGAAGAACCTGGACACAATGCGGGCGGCAATCGACGCGTTCAACCGGCGCGACGGCGAGGGCTTCGACGCGCACCTCGCTGAGGACGCCAAGATCGTCCCGGTTCGCTCAGCCCTGGAGGGAACGGTCTATCGGGGTAGTGACGCGGCCACGCAGTACTGCATCGCTGTGGACGCGAGCTGGGAAAATCTCGTGTGGGAGGTCGAGGAGATGAGAGATGACGAGAGCTGGGTCCTCGCGCTGGGACGGATTCGGGGGCGTGGACGGGGAAGCGGCGCAGTCATCGACGCAAGAGGGGCATGGCTCGCCCGTTTCCAGGATGGCTTGGTAACGCACTTCCGAACCTACCCGGATCGAGCCGAAGCTCTCCGAGCCGTCGGGCTCGAGGAGTAGACGATGTCGCAGGAGAACGTAGAGGTAGCGAAGCAGTCCATCGAAGCCTTCGCCCGACGCGACGTCGAGACGATGCGCACGCTGAATGACGCCGAGGTGGAATTGGACTGGACGGCATCGCGCGGCGTCGAAGCGGCCAGGTACCGAGGTTTCGACGAGGTGCTGCGCTTCTATACAGGGTTCTTTGAGGCGTTTGAGGAGATCGTCTTCGACGAGCTGAGCTTCATTGACGCCGGTGAGCTGATAATCGCCCCGAATGTGAGCCGATCCCGCGGACGGGACGGTATCGAGGTGTTCGCGCGAAGCGCGATCGTGTTCACCGTCAACGACCGGAAGATCACACGCGTATGTCTTCACCAGAGCACTGAGCAGGCCCTCGAATCCGTGGGGCTGGCGGAGTAGGCGGTTTCGCGCGTGCCAATCGAGACCGAGTCGATATTCGTCTACACGTTGAGCGCGCAGAGAATCGTGAGTGGCCGTTGGTGATCGGCCCGGACAACACAATGCGCCCGCAAACACGGGCTCGTTGGCGAGTGCCGGAGGAGGGACTCGAACCCCCGACACGCGGATTATGATTGCGGGGAATGTCGGACTCCACGACACTCGACGACACTCGATTCGGCTCTAGCCAGCCGATCCCGACCGTAAGCCCAATGTCTTCGGGGGGGCCTTCGGTGTGGGGCATGTTCACACCCGCGTTCACACCCTCAACCCGACTGAACGCTGCTCTCGCCTGCGGTTCCGTGGCCGTTGCGGTCGTGGCGCGCTGAAGTGGACGAACCAGGATGGGGCCTAGTCGTGGTGATCTTCATTGGCGGCGCTCTGAAGTACACCTGGGACCAATGGCATGAGGGCGAATGGCTCGGGGTTGTGTTCGGGCTGCTCGCCGCTGTGGGCCTGACCTACGGCCTAGCCCATGTCCTCGTCATGCCCGCGTCTTCCCCAATCAGCATGCGGGCGACGTCGACCGTCGGCACGACGAAGTCGAGGATTTCGGAGCAGCCGTCGTTCCAGACGACCCTCACGCCGCCGCCGCCTCGAACTCGGTGATCGACACGACCTCGCCCACGGCCGCCGTCGGGACGCTCAGCGGCTCGCCGAGGTCGCCGTCGAGCAGATGGACGTAGGTCGCGAGCGTGAAGGCAGGGGAGTGGTGCCCGAGCCAGCGCTGGACTTGGACCGCGTTCCGACCCTGCGCGAAGAGCATCGAGGCGCAAGTGTGCCGGAAGGTGTGGAAGGCGACCCACGTCAAGTCGGCCTCTTCGCGGGCCGTCTTGAGGGCGTCGCGGTAGAGGTTCGACTGGATCATCGCCGAGCCGTTGCCAGCGGGAAAGACGAGGTCGTCCTCGCCCGGCCACTCCGAGTCGGTGTGGGCCGTCCGCAGCGCTTGGACAAGCTCGGCGTCGAGCGGCACCTCGCGGCGACCGTGACGGCTCTTCGGCGGCCCCATCCGGCCCTTCACGAGCGCCCGGCGAACCTTGACGTGCGGCGACGAGCCGTCGAGCTGTAGGTGTCGCCATTGGAGCGCGATCAGCTCAGAGATGCGCAAGCCGGTGGCCGCCAGGAAGCGGAAGAGCAGCCGGTGGCGCTCGGGGATCAGCGCGAGCATCGTCGCGAGCTGCTCGGTGCTCATCGCCTTCGTCTGCTCGGCGTCGGCGTCCTCGACGACCGCGCGCGCGGGCAGCTTTACGTCGCGCGCAGGGTTCGAGCGGATCACGCCCTCTTGCACGGCCGTCCGCAGGCACGCTTGAAGCGGGGCCATGATCCGCCGCACGGTCGCGTCGGAGAGCGGCACGCGGCGCTTAGGGTCGTCCTTCGTCGGCGCGGGCTTGGTTTGCTCGCGCAGCCAGCGGCCGAACTCGGCGACCTTTGCGCGGCGTGACCTCGGTGACGCGAAGCCGCTCGTGCAGCGCCGGGCACTTGAGGACGTAGCGCTCGATCTGTCGCCGGTATTCCTCGCGGGTACCCTCGCGGATCGCGAGCTTGCCGTTGCCTTGATAGGTGTCGATCCATGCCGAGATGTAGGCGTGCAGCGTCTCGCGCGACTGCTCGTGGAACTCGCCGCGCTCAATGTCGGTGTGCCGCGCGGACTTCGCGCGACGCGCCTCGTCGAGCGTGCGGAAGAACTCCCACCGCTGCTTGCCCTCGACGCGGTAGCTGAACCCGTAGCGAGCTTGTAGATGCCCGGCGTCTTGGTCTTGACGAATAGGGCGGCCATCAAATCGACCGCCGGTAGATTGAGGCTTGCATCAGGACTGACCTCCTGGTGTCACGCCCCCGGCCGCTCCAACGGTGCGGGGGCACTTAGTAGATGCCTCCACATTAGTCGGTTCCCGGTCGTTCGCACGCTTTCTATGGCGCGCGAAGTACGTGGGCAGGATCCGGTGTCCCTCGACCTCAGAGCCGCCGAGAATCGCTCTCAGCCGGGACGTCTCTCTACGACACGGGGGTGAGCAGTAGCGGGCATGACGGCGGCGGCCGTCGAGCGATGCTCCGCAGACCGGGCAGGCGCGGCTCATCTCATTCAGCACGGGCAAGGCGGGATACTGGGCGGGCGATGCCTGAGGAGTCCACGACCCCCGACCTGGCCGCGCTGGCGCGGCTTTCGGTAGATGCACTCAACCGCCGTGACTTCGACGCCCTGCTGCCATACGCGGCCCCGAACCTCGTGTACGACACCACGCCGAGCGGCTTTGGCGCCTACGAGGGCGTAGCGATCCGCGAGTTCGTCGAGGGCTACTGGGCGCTGTTCGACGAGCTGTCTTTCGAGTTGGAGGAGTTCGTCGACCTCGGCAACGGGGTGACGTTCGCCGTCAACCGCCAGCGCGCCATCCCGTCCCGCAGCGGAGCACAGGTACAGGCGCGGGAAGCCCACGTCACGGAGTGGCAGGAGGGCTTGGTCGTGCGGATCACTGTCTACATCGACATCGAGGAAGGTCGTGCTGCCGCCGAACGCCTCGCCGAGGAACGGGGGTAGACGATGTCGCAGGAACACGTGGATCTGTTGCGGCGAATCAATGACGGCATGAACCGGGGCGAACTGAACGAGATGGACTTTCGCGCGTTCTTTCATCCCGATGTGGAATTCCTGCCGCTCCGAGCCGCGACCGAGGGCGCATATCACGGCATCGCGGGCATCGAGCGATTCGTCACCGACACCGACGAGACATTCGAGAGGTTCGAGCCGCGCTACGAGTTCCTCGACCTGGGCGAGCGGGTGCTGACGTGGGGCACGATCCATGTTCGAGCCAGACAGAGTGGCATCGATACGGACATTCCCGTCGGGGCCGTGGTCGGGTTCCGAGA
>Ga0193750_1000282_pt1 | contig 14094 bp, 10 predicted proteins | sample L1c1metaG_FD_160569 | JGI IMG/M metagenome (GOLD analysis project Ga0193750, IMG submission 160569) | Soil microbial communities from a riparian zone of the East river system, Colorado, United States - L1c1 | ecosystem: Environmental > Terrestrial > Soil > Riparian zone | place: USA: East River...
GGAGACCTAGAAACCTGCCTCGCGAATGGCAATCTGGCCGGCGCTCTCTCCACCACGCGAGCCGGAGGAACCGAAGCCTTTCGTGATCCCGAGCACCGCAAACGGTTCTTCGAAACTCACAAATCGGCAATGAAGTGACGCGGCCGGAGCCGCGATCACCGCGCTATTGGCTTACTTCCAGCAGCAAGTGATCCTTGAACTCGGTTTTCAATCTCGGGACTTTGGCGGCGCTGGCTTCCACCGAGCCAAGGTCTCTTCCATCGGTGTAATCGACGACGCGGTACGCGCCATTTTTCAAGCCTCGTAACTCAACTTCACCTTTCCACGACGAAGCGGATGGCGCGAAGAATGCGTAGTACATCTTGCCATCCTTTTCGATTGCATAGCCCTCGGGCACATCGTATCCGTAGACATATAAGTTGCGGAATGTGCCCTTCGAGAGCATTTTCTGGTTATAGATTCCGATCCATTTTTTCCAATGTGCGTCCTTCTGCTCGGTTAGCAGCACATTTTTAAACTTCGGTCCTGGATCTGGCCACACGAATTTGGTACCCACCACCGCGCCGGTGCCAATCGTGGAAGCAAAGTCATTACCGGACTCAACATAGTTGCCCTTTGCTGATCTGGTCATGGCGGACAACTCCACGTGATCGCCATACACGGCAGCTTCCGGACCGAGCAGCGCTTTATACATTTTGACCCGGCGCCGCACTTGCACTGCGCCCACCGGATCAGCCGTCACTGCTTGATCCATGTAAGGCAACCACGCCAGCGAGGGAGGAGTTCCACAGGGACAACTTTGCGTGACACTTTCCGGCTTAATGGCGCGGGTGGTCTGGAAAATTGTCTTGTAAACCTCACCCATGGCATTGACGGAATCCTGCGGTGACTTATGGTGATGCGCCGGGTTGTAGCAAGCCGGGACGGAAAAAATATTGTCCAATTTGCTTCCATCAAATCCCCAATCGCGGATGAATTTCTCAGTCAGTTTCTTGTAGTAGCTCTGCACCTCGGGGACTGCAGGACAGAGCGCTGCCAAGTCTCTCGCGATCCGTCCATGCTTGCCCTCTTTATCAAGAATGAGCCAATCAGGATGCTCTTGAACAACTTTTGAAACGATATATTTATGCGATTCCCATTTACCCTGACCGTCTTCCACCCCTAACGGCAGCCACCACAGTTGGACGAGTTCGCCCTCCTTGTGAAAGTCCTCAACCATTTTCTGAATGGAGTTGCCGGGGAAAGTATCCCTACGCGGATTCCAATCGCCGTAGGTGTCGAACCACCTGTCATCGAGAGTCGCCCACTTGATGTTGAACTCTTTCAACTTTGGTATGGTGCCGGTCATCTGTGCGGGAGTGACATTAAACTCGTATCCCCATCCGCACCAGCTGACGTTGTAGGCCTCGTTCGAGGGCTTCGGGAGATTCCAACCTTCCTTGGCGAGCACGCTCGACCATAGACGGAGAGGCTCGTAATAATCTCCGGAGTACACAGCCAAGAAACTGCGGGGAGTGGAGTACACCTCGCCCGGCTTCAAAACAGTGTTGGCCGGAATCGTTACTGACGTCGCTATGCGGCCATCGTCTTCCGTCTTCACGGGAATCGAGACGCTCAGCGGCAGGGTCTCAACATGGCCGATCGCTTCTCCCACGGTAGCGGTCCAAAAAGCTACGACTGGTATGCCTCCGCCGTAGCCTCCCTTGATCATTTCGCCCATGACGTTGGGCTGGGAGAATCCCCGTCGGAGTTTGATCACGTCATCCTTGCCCCACTCGTAACTGGAGCCGTGAAAAGACCACATGTCGTAGGGCTGAATTTTTGCCACCCCATGACTTGGTTGTACGTTGCTTAAGGCTGCGTTCAGCCGTCGCGACTGCGCGACCGCCTGGTCGATCTTGAAATCAGATTGTCCGGTGTTGCGGTACTCCATCGCGGCTAAAACCATATTAGGAAAATCGTCGTAGGCTTCGACTGTGAGTGTTTGTTGGATTCCGCTGGAGGCGCTGTCCAGCGGTTGCGCCTGAATTTCAACGTGCTTGCCCCGTCCCAACTTGCCTTCGGACTCGCGAACTTTGGCTTGTCCGAAGTCAAGCTTGAACTGGATATCTTTTCCCGCCGCGACGACATAATCACTGCCGCGCGCGTCTGAAGATGGCTCATCCAGGGTCAGTTTCTTGCCGTCTTTGAGCAGAAAACCCTGCACGTAACCTGAGGGCAGGACGTGAAACTCAGCCGTCGAAGTTTCCACTACCAGCGGCCCACCGTCGTTGAAGGTCACCTTGATCTCTGAAGGACGCGACGGCGCTGAAGTTGATCGCGATTCGTGCCGCGAACAAGCAACCGTCAATAGCAGGATTGGCATAAACACGGAGCACGCAAAAAAAGTTGATCGGATCGACATTACCTCGTCTCCTTCAGCGCAGACAATCCTTTGAACTGGTGGAACATCCGTTCCGCATTCAGGTGATATATCTTCTCGAGCACGGGATCGGGTAGATTCAGTCCGTAGATTTCCCAGCGCCCCTGTCCTGGTGAGCCCCAGTAGTCGAAATACTCGTCGGCGGTTTCGAGCCAACGGAAATGATTGCGATACATCGCTTCTTCTGGCCCGTTGTCGGTCCCAAACATGATGCGGTCCTGATATTTCAGGAACAACTCGCGCGTGCGTCGGGGTTGGCGTCCCAGTTCAGCTTCACGCGCGCCGAATTCGACCATCACGTTGGGATACTTGTCCAGCATGCCGGCCACCCAATCGAGATTTTCCGGCCAGCCCATGTGAAGAGATACGAAAGTCGTGTGAGGATGCCGGGCGAAGACGCGATTACGCGCATCCAGCAACTGTTCCATGGACGGAAACTGCGGACCATAGAAACTCCAGTCGGGATGTTCGATCAGTTCCTCATAACGTTCGTTCGTGGCGTCGATGGGATGAAAGAAAGCTTCCGGATCAGCAGTATGAATTGATACCGGAATCCCCAGCCGCCCACATTCTTCCCAAACAGGATCGAGACGAGGGTCGTCCACAGCAATAAACTTGCCGGACTTGTCACGCACGCCCAATCCAAGATCTTTCAGAAGTTTCAGACCTCGCGCGCCCCGGCCCACCGCATCGCGGAGCTGCTGCACCATCTCTGAACTGAAGTCGGGATCGTCAATCTTGCTCCAGTCAATTTGTGTGAAGACGATGAAGCGTCCAGGATAGGGCTTTACCATCTCATCCATGACTTTCTGCAGCTTGTTGCCCCACATCCCGGTCAGAATAACGACTGTCCTGACGTTGGTTTTATCCATGACTTCCACTACGCGCTGTGGCGGGATGTGATCTTCGATGCCCTGCGCGTCGTTGACGTGATTATGCACGTCGATAACGTAATACTTCGCCCGATCCACACTATGACCAGTGGCGTGCAGCATCGAAGCCGGTTTGAAGTCTTTTAGAAGGAGCGTCTTTTTCTGTTCAGCATCGGCGGCCGACTTATAGCCAATTTGCTCCTGCGGCGGGGCTGAGGCGGGCGCCTCCGGTTTGCTCGTCTGAGCGACCGCGCCGGTGGCAACCAGGCACAGGACGATGAATTGAGATATCCCAGCAAGCTTTCGTTTTCTTTCCATTTCCACCGCTTTCTGAAGACGCCTCAAACTCGCTTCCCTGAACTCCCTACACTGCCACGCCTAATGTACTCCGAAGCCGCCAAAGGCTTATCAGGACGGCTGTTTCAGCGAGTAACGCGGCTTTATCGATCAGTCCCGCCTACCGCTGGCCTGTTTCGACATTTCTTGACGATGACGTTGACCAAGCAGTCACCAGCTAAGCTTTGCTTGACAACGCCATCATATCGAAAGTAAAAGTAAGAATTCGAAGTATACCCGAAACCTGGCGATTTCCTGCAAGAGCATTTTAACGGAGGCCTTATGAGCAACCGTCCTATGTTTTTCGCAGCCCCGACAAGTTTAGTGCTCGTGATTTTTCTCGCTGCCGCCGCCCTTGGACAGGGAACATACCAGGCGCAAATTCGTGGAGTGATTTCAGACCCGACCGGCGCCGTTGTGGGCAACGCAACTGTGACCATCACCGAGAACGGAACTAACCTGTCTTCGACTGCCAAAACCGGCTCCGATGGTTACTACATTCTGCGCGGACTCCGGCCCTCCACCTACAGCGTGAAAGCGGAAGCTCCCGGCTTTCAGACTTTGGAAAAGCAGAATGTCGTCCTCGCGGTGGACCAGCAGACCACCCTCGATTTTGCCCTGAAGCCTGCAGGCGTGAACACACAGATCCAAGTCGAAGCCGCGGCACCCTTGCTCGATACCGAAAGCGCGTCGCTGGGCACTGACGTCACCAATGAATACGTCAAACAGATTCCGTTGCTCGACCGCAACTTCTTCGGACTGATGTTTCTCAGCGCCGGTGTCACAGAAGTGACAGGCGCAGGCACAGCAGATAACTATCCTACGGGTACCAATTTTGTTTCCAACGGGCAGCGGAACGCGACGGCGGAGGTACGGATTGATGGCGCACTGGTGAGCGCTCCGGAACAGGGGGAAGGCGCGACCAGCAACGTGTACTACGAGCCGTCAGTCGAAATCGTGCAGGAGTTCAAGGTACAGAACAACAGCTATTCCTCGGAATTCGGCAGTAACGGTGGAACTGTGGTCAACATGGTGCTGAAGAGCGGCACCAACAACTTTCATGGCAGCGGCTGGTGGTTTGGACAACGCGGCTGGTTGGATGCCAATGAATTCTTCACCAAGCAAGCCGGTCAACCCAGAGCTGGGCACACTCGCGATCAGTACGGCTTCTCGCTGGGCGGTCCCATCATCAAGAACAAGACATTCTTCTTTGTCGACATAGAACGCATAAATGCCAAAGCGCCGCAGCCCATCAACGCAACCGTGCCCACACCATTGGAGCGGGCGGGAGACTTTCGGCAAACCAACATTCTGGACGACAGCGGCAACGTGGTTCCCAACCTGATTTTCAATCCCTATCAGCTGAGTGGGGGCCAGCGAGCGGACTTCTCCACTCCAAACGTAATCGATCCCCAATTCATCGATCCCATAGGTCAGCAGATTATTAATCTCTACCCGTCACCCAATGTTCCCGGAGATCCGGGTATAGGCACGAACAATTTTCGCAGCGTGGTGACCAACGCAACCCGATCGCTGCAGTTCGATATTAAGGTGGATCACCAACTCGCCCCCCAGCACCGTGTCTCCGCTCGTTATAGCCGGTCGCACGCGACAAATAACGTTCCAACTGTCTTTGGGAACGACGATACCGGCGACGGTGTAGTTTTTCTCACTAACGTACAGAACACGGCGTTGGATTGGAATTGGACCGTAAGTCCCACGGTCTTGCTGACTAGCCGCTTTGGTGTCGATCGCGCTTTCGCTCCGGGACACGCCAACAACTATCCCGACCCGGTGAAGTTTGGCTTCCCATCAGAGCTGGACACGGCGAACGGGATCGTACGTATGCCGGCTTTTCTGATGGATGAGCCCTGGACGTCGTTGTTTTCCCAGTGCTGCCCGGACACCGACTTCGCGCATACACTCTACGGCTACTCCTCGATGCTTTCATGGGTGAAAGGTCGTCACAGCATGAAGATTGGCGGTGAGCAGCGCCTGTTCTTTAACAACTTTCGACAACCGCCATTTCCCACCGGCTATTTTCACTTTGCTCAGGACATCACCGAGGAATTTCCCTTTGCGTTCAATCCCACTCAAGGCAACCCTTTCGCTGACCTGCTTCTCGGCTATGGCGATTATGGTGGGATTTCTGTCTACCCGGCGGTAGCCAACAAATCGAAAGAAACCTCGTTCTATTTCCAGGATGACTGGAAGATTACCCCACGGCTGGCAGTCAATCTCGGGCTGCGATACGAATGGAGCACTCCCTATAGTGAGCGTTTCAATCGGGTCCAGTTTAGTGACTTCAACGCTGACAGCGGCATTCACGTGGACGGACTACCGTTGGTTCCGGGCACACTGAAGGGCCTTACAGAATATGCCCGCAGCGGCGACCGCCACGTGCCTATTGACCGCAACAATTGGGCGCCGCGCCTGGGATTTGCGTACCAGCTCACTTCCAACACGGTGGTTCGCGGCGGAGCGGGCGTGTATTACGGAATGAGCGTAGCAACCAACTTCCAATACGCGGGCACAGCATTCCGCAAGGATGGAAACATCTACTTCAGCAAAGATGGAACGCAGACCAAGTACGCCTCGCTGGCCAATCCTTTTCCCGCCGGTTTGCCCGCGCCGCAGGGCACCCGGTATGGACCGCAGGCGATGTGGGGCTTCGCGAACCAGAACGATTTGGGGACGACTGAAGCGCAAAACGGCGACATTTATCAGTGGAATTTCGGGGTACAACACTTGCTGCCGTGGCAGACTACAGTTTCCCTCGATTACTCAGCCAATCGCAGCACCCACTTGCCCTGGGGCGGATACTCCAGCACTCGCAACCGGAACTTCATTCCCTCGTCACTGCGGCGGCAATATACAACCGCCCAACTCGATGATGTGGTGAGCAACCCTTTTCAGTGCTTGTTCACTACTGTCGCCTCTCCGGCGTCCTATTGCCCGGCGACTCCGATCTTCAACGAACCGGACTCTCTTTACAACGATGACGTCATCGCTTTGCAGAATGTGCTGCGGCCTTTCCCGCAGTTTCCCGGTCCGTTTGAAGGTCTTCCGCTTCTGGAAGCGCAATCGTTCTATAACTCCATGCAGTTCCGCTTTCAGAAGAGGACGAGCCACTACTTCTCCTTTGAAGGAAACTACACGTTTTCAAAGTTGACCGACGACTCGTCAACCGGCGCCAACGCCTTCGTCGGAAACTTGAACACGGGAAACCCGCAAGAACTGGATAACCTGAAGGCAGAGCACTCGATCAGCGCCAATGACACCACGCACCGCCTCGCCGCTGCCATCATCTTTGATGTTCCGGTCGGACGAGGGCGCTGGATTGGAAACGGCATGAATCGCGTTTTGGATGCGGTAGTCGGAGGCTGGAGCATCGCCAATAGTTTGACCTACCAATCGGGACAGCCGATTGCCATCGGCATGTCGGCACCAGCGATTACGGATGGAAACCAGCGGCCAAACGTCGTGTGCTCGAATCCGGGGAGTGGAGTGGGCCCGCACAGGTCGGCCCTGACCGGCGCCAGCATGTTCAACCTGAGTTGCTTCGCGGATCCTGGCGATCAGCAACCTGGCAATGCGCCTCGTTACTTCTCCAATCTACGCACCGACGGTATTCAGAATATCGACGTCGCTTTTTCCAAAACGTTCGTCCCACGAGAAGGCATGAAGCTGGAAGTGCGCGGCGAGTTCTTCAATGCCTTCAACACGCCACGGTTCGCCTATCCCGACACTCTTTTCGGCGACTCTACTTTCGGCGTGGTTTCTTCCACTTTGGGCAACCCACGGCACGGGCAGCTAGGCGTGCGCTTCGAATTCTGAGTTTCCAGATTGCTTCGAAGAGGACGTCCAGTTAGGGAGGAAGAGCGCGCCGCAGATTGTAAAAAAGAAGACCCCTATCTTTCAAGGACAGGGGTCAGGCAAGCACCAACTATTGTGCAACACGTGTGGACTGAAAGGCGACCGATTTCCAGCTTCCGTCCTTTTTCACGTACACCCGCGTGAATCGATATTGGCCCGCAGCGTCCTGGCCATAGGCCTTTCCTTTTTGGGTTGAACGGCCGGTCACGACTGCGGTGTCGCCGTAAACCCGCACTTGCAGATCGTCGAGGTCATAACCCTCAAATTTGAGCTCACCAGACTTGAAATCCGCCAATATCTGCGCCTTCGTCCTGAGAGCGCCGCGAGGAGTCACGAAGGTGTAGTCGTCCGCGGTGGTCTTGTCAAGAAAAGCCGTATCGCCCTTAACAGTGGCCTGGGCTCGATCCTGTTCCAGCTTGGTTAACTCTTGTTCAGTTTTTCCCTTGGGAGCGGACTTGTCGTCGGTCATCTGGGCCAGAGTGAAGGACGATGTGGCTATGGTCAGTAAAGCCAATAGCAGGATGCGTTTCATGGGTGCCACTCCTTTCGGAACGCGATGTTACCAGAATTACCGGCTTAGAACCAAAGTGGTTATACATTCGTAATCTGTCAGCCCGGGCAACGACTCTCTATCCTCAGAGAGACCTTAGGTGCACTAGCTTGACCTTGGGGCGAGATCTGAACACCCCATTGGGAACAACCGAATGATGGAAGGTCCTTAGGTCTATTAGAGAGAAACCCATTGAAGTTGGGTCATGCCATATTTGCGGTGCTTCTTCAGGGGCTGGCCGGAACGGCACCAGCGCAACGCCTGCAGTTTGTCGAACAATACAGAACTGAATACAGCAAACTGACCGAAGCCAGCATGATCGCCAGCAATTGTGTTACCTCGTTCGAATTAGAAAATCGCAGGCCAGTCCCGCCAACACGTCTCACCATTGGTAAAGCTACTTACACTATCGAACTAGTAAAAGAGGTTCCGGCCTCGGGCGAGTTTGCCAGGTTTTCGGGCAGAACTTGTGACAAGGAAGCCCAAAAGCTGCGCGTATGCGACGTCAAAGACCGCATCTATATCGAAACTGGCCACACCCTAAAAGAAGAACAAACCACCGTCTTGCACGAGCTTCAACACGCCATTCTTGGAACCGAGAAAAGCGACCGAAACACGACCTATCACCAATTCATTTACGAACTCTCACCGAAATTGCTCCAGGTGCTTAAACAAAACCCCGACTTGTATTCCTACTTGACCGCTTCAGACTCGAAGTAAGAGAAGAATTCCTGCAAGATCACAAATCCAGAAAGGCGAAACGAAAAAACACCGCTCAGCTTTCATGCCCAAATTTATCCCGGGCGACATTCCACTTTATACTCTTTGAGATCAGGATTGTCCGCTCAGCGAAGGAGATCAGCAACTCATTTAGACCTGTCAGGTTGGGGTGGGAGATGGGAATCGAACCCACAACGTCCGGAGCCACAGTCCGGTGCTCTGCCAGTTGAGCTACTCCCACCGTATCCCATCGATTATAGCAACTAGCCTGCGAGGATTGTCAGGAACGCTACCACCGAGAAAGGGTTAGGCAGACGCAAGAGGGTTGCGTGGAGTGAAGGAGAAACCTGCTTTAGCCGCGGCCAACGCCAGCGTACTCGAATCCCATGGCTCGCAGGCGAACTGAATCGAGCAGATTCTTGGTGTCCACAATGATAGGACGCTTCAGCAGATGTTTAATGCGATCGAAGTCGAGCGCGCGAAATTCCGGCCAGCCGGTGCCGACCACCAGCGCGTCCACGCCTTCGGCGGCCGCGTAAGCTGATTCACAATAATTCACTGTGCCGTTCAACTCCAGCCGCGCTTCTGGAATTGCGACCGGATCATAAGCACGCACTCGAGCACCTTTAGCGATCAGCCCCTGCGCCAGCCGCACTGAGGAAGAGCCCGCAACGGAATTGGTGTTGGGCTTGAATGCGAGGCCCAGGATTCCAACGTCTTTGTTCTGGACCGAATCAACCATACCGGAGATCTTCTCCACCAATCGGTCGGCCAAACTGTGATTCACTTCGCGAGCAGCGCTGAGGACTTTCAGTGAGACCCCTTTTTCGCGAGCCAGTTCGGCCAGCGAATCCATATCCGACTCGGCGAACAGGCCGCCCATCGCGGCTCCGGGCTGCAGGCAACGTGGCGCGATTTTCTTGTCCAGTCCCAAAGCCAGCGAGAGACTCACTGCATCTGCGTTAACTCGCTCACACAAATTAGACAGCTCATTGATGAACGAAATCTTGGTAGCCACAAAAGCTGTAGCTGATTCGCGAATCAGTTCCGCGGTTTCGTGATTGGTGACAATCACCGGGACACCGCGCATCACCAAAGGATGAAAGATCTGTTTGATGGCCAGCACGGCTTCGTTAGAACCCGTTCCCAGAATGATGCGATCGGGCCAATTAAAGTCTTCCACTGCACAGCCGGGAGTGAAGAAAACAGGCTGGGAAACCAGCGTAGCCTTCAAACCCGCTTCCGTTAGCCGCCGTTCGATTCCAGTAGCAGTGCCCACGGATACTGGTGTCACCAGTGAGAGAACAGGAGGCTTGGGAGCCAGACGCGCGATCCGCAAAACATGATCCGCAAGATGCTCGGGACTATCTTCCGCCAGAAATATCACCCGCGCCCTGCGGGCAAAAGCTTCCATGTCGGTCGAGTATGCCAATCGCCCGGCACGCACGTTGCGCTTGATCACTTCATTCAGATTTTTCTCGAAAAAGGGGACATTGCCCTGCGCCATTGCTACCATGCGCGAGCTGTCCGGATGGCAGCAGATTACGGGTGTACCGAAATCAGCGAGACAGGCTGATACCAGCGTTCCCAGGTACCCGGATCCGTAAACTCCGATCTGCATAGCGTCCCTCGGCGTGCTCGGAAACCGGCTCGGAGAGCGGCATCCGCCCAGCACCCCAAGTTCTTATGTACGCCCCAGCCGCGGCCTTGGCAATGAGAGAGAAGGACATGTACTTCCGGAATCGGGACAAGGTGCAGAGCGGAATTGAAATTGATTGGCGAATGTAATCAGCGGCAATCGGGATTAACGACTTTGTGGAGAAACCAGACGTTTGCCAAGTGGAACTCCGGCCAGATCCACCCAACAATTCTGCTTATCTTCGCGGACGAACGTCAGCTCGTTCACTTGGATGTGACGCCCACCCTCGAATTCCGCCCAGCGGTCGCGTGCAGTCGTGAACGCCTGTTGCGCCTGGTCTTCCCGGCTCATTTTGACGATGGTCAAGTGCGGCATGTAAGGCCATTCTTCGTTTGCGGCCAAAGCTTTGGTGTTCAGCTGATCATGCAGTTCGCGCATCCGGTAAGCGGCGTGGGCGACGCGGATGAAAACTGTCGGGGTGACTGGGACAAAGGTTTCCACATCCCCCAAGGTAATTTCGAATGGATTTACTTGGCTGCAGACTTCTTCCAACATCGCTAGCGCCGATAATTCGCCGCCTTGCAGACAACGAGGTGGGAGCACAGTAAGGTGAGCCGGCAGATGAGGCAACTCAGGATGCAGTTCCCGCCGGAGGCGCTCGACAAATTCCCCAACTGGATTCCTCACGTAAGCCACCAGGGCGTAACGGCGAGTCTGCATCATTAAATTGCAATTATACCGTGCGCCCGGAGCGTCGTGAATCGACAACCAAATCAGAACAGTCGTCTATAATCGAATGGAACTTCAACAGAGTCGGGGCGTAGCGCAGCCTGGTAGCGCACCTGCCTTGGGCGCAGGGGGTCGGAGGTTCAAATCCTCTCGCCCCGACCAATCTTCTAGAATTGCGAGGGAGTTGGTGTAATCGCTGTAGCCTAGTTCGGAGCCAATCGTAGCTAAATCGCCTCAGGGATCGCAAGATCGGTAGCGGAATGACGAGCAAATTACTTTTCGTTCTGCTTCTGACCTCTGTTGGATTCGCGCAGTCGATTGTGAACGGAAGTCCTACGAATCGGACTGAGCAGACTGCGAATAACACCAGTGCCAACTCCAGTTTTCCCGGTTTAAAGACCAATCCTGCCAACATCGGGGCGCAGACTCCAGTTCCCGTTCCCCGAGCCGCCAATACAAACTTCGACGATGTCCACTCCCTGCTCTACGCAGGCTCGACCACAAAAATCATTTGGCACATGCAGCCTTGGTTCGGCAAGACCCAAACCGGAACCGTTACCACTCCAAACGGGGTTATGCCCGCCAGCAATAGTCACATCATCGTGGGCTACGATCAGAACGATCCTGCCCAGATCGCCCGGCAAGTCAATCGAATGCTGGCTGCCGGTGGATACAGCATCTTGCTCAACTGGTACGGTAACCACGATTCGAAGCAGGCTCGCAATCTGACCAACAGCAATGCCATCGCGAATTATCTCAGCGGGTGTTTCACCACGACCTGCCCGCTGCGCCTGGGGATGATGATTGACAAGGGAGCGTTTTCGGCCGCTTGCCCCAAGGGTCCGGGGAATCAAAAGAAGTGCATCATCACCGAACTGGAAGCTCTTTTCGATTACATCAACGCCCATTACGCGAACCAGCCTTGGTATCTGAAGCGTGGTGTCAAAAACGTCGCTGCCTTTTTTATCCACGAAGCCGACTGGAAGGGGACCGATTGGAACAGCAACACCGGCGTGTGGGCGACGGTGAAAGCCTACACCAACGGTTATGCCACGCCTTTCAAATACTGGTTTGAGGACGAAGGCGACTCCGCTTGCTGGAAGCATGTGGCGAGCGATGGATGTTACGCCTTCATGAACCCTCCACGGTGGGATGTGATGAAGCAACTCCTGGTAACCGAGGGGCCAAACTATTATCCTGGCTTCTACCAGCAAGCTAAAACGCATCCTGGAATGGCCGCGCTGGGAATGCTCAAAGCCGGCTTTGACGACAACAATGCTTCGTGGGGAACCAACCGCGTGTCGGCCCGCCGCTGCGGACAGGAGTTTCTCGATACCGCCGGCATTATTAACAGCAATTACAGCAGATCGACACAGCTCGAATTCGTGGGCATCATGCTCAACGATTACGAGGAAGGCACAGCGGTCGAAAGCGGCATCGACAATTGTTTAACCGTGTCCGCTTCGATCACGGGAAATTCGCTTCACTGGACGATTAATAAAATTGACGCAACCTTCGCCAGCACTGCGACCGTGAATCGGCTGAAAATCTATTTCTCCGATCCGGTCTCAGGAACCTTCTACACCGCACTCGACAACATCAGGCCATCGCTGACCGGCACTCAAGCACTGACCTCGATCATTCCGCCGGGAAACTGGAAGATCTGGGTGCAAATAGTGGGCCAGCCCTTGATGATGAATCATCTCACCGCTTCTGGAATTTCCTATTCAGGCGGGCGGCGTGCCCTTCGTTGAGTTCACGGGCAGCTCTTCCTGTCGACCGCGAAACGAATCAGCAGAACCATAACTTTGCGTTTTTTCTCGGCTGCTTCGAGTCTGGGTAGGAGCAAAGCAGTATTCTAGGTACATGTGTAATCCGATTCCGCGCTCGAAGTTTTTCGCTGTTATGGCTGCCGTGCTATTGCTGCACGCCTGGATAGCTGCGACTGCCGAGAAAGTCCGGTTCACGTTGGTGCCGCGTGAAGGGGTCGAAGCCCGCCTCCGGAAATACTCCGGCGACAACGGGCAACGTGAGGCGACACTAAAGCAACTGTTCGCTGAAGCGGGCTGCGATGGACAGCATATTTCCGAACAAGCAGTAAAGGGATCGAAGCTTCCCAATGTCATGTGTTTGCTGCCGGGCAGTTCTGACAAGGTCATTATCGTAGGAGCTCACTTCGATCGCGTGTCCGCAGGTGATGGAGTCGTCGACAACTGGAGCGGCGCTTCGCTGCTGCCGTCCCTCTACCAAGCGGTAAAGATTGAGCCGCGCAAACATACTTACATCTTCATCGGGTTCACAGACGAGGAGAAGGGCTTGGTCGGCTCGCGTTTTTACGTGCGACAAATGACCAAGGAACAAGTCGCCGCGACCGATGCAATGGTGAACATGGACACTCTAGGCCTGGCGCCGAGCGAGGTCTGGGCCACCCATTCAGACAAGCGATTGATTGGCGCACTCGCTTTTATCGCAAAGCAACTGAACGTACCTGTCACCGGGGTCAACGTAGATCAGATCGGCAGCAGCGACGCGGAATCGTTTGCTGAGCGCAATATCCCTCGTATCACCGTTCACTCATTAACTCAGGAAACTTGGAATGCCGCTATACTGCATACGTCGAAAGACAAGCTTTCAGCCATTCGGCTCGACGACTACTATGAAACCTATCGCCTGCTTGCGGCTTACATCGCTTATCTAGATCAGGTTGCGGATTTTCCCGCGGAGCCGATGACACATTAGAATTACTTCCCCACGAAGAGTCTGAGATCGAAGAAGAATAAGTTCGATATCACACTGAACCCCTGCGCGTCATCAGTTAGTCTTAACCCTGCCCGATTCGAGCACTTAGCATTTAGCAATTAGCATTTGGCCAGTAGGGGCTGATGCTTGGTACCCAAACAATTCCCAAGTGGCTAAATGCTAAGTGCTGAATCTTCCATAAACATGCGTT
>Ga0193750_1000283_pt1 | contig 14082 bp, 8 predicted proteins | sample L1c1metaG_FD_160569 | JGI IMG/M metagenome (GOLD analysis project Ga0193750, IMG submission 160569) | Soil microbial communities from a riparian zone of the East river system, Colorado, United States - L1c1 | ecosystem: Environmental > Terrestrial > Soil > Riparian zone | place: USA: East River...
AAACGCCCAGAACGCACCGATATGCAAACAAAATGCGAAAGCAAATTGATACGAACAGTAGTTGTGCATGTTCTGATAAATTTTGAAACGCGGTTCCATCCTTTTGCTAACCAAGTGCGCCAAATGTGAGGCCGGGCCTATAGGTGGCACCTGCTTCAACCGCGCGCGAGACTTATCCGAATGTGCTGGGAGTCGGGATTGGAAATGATGATCGTTGGTGTGATTGTTGCTTTCTGCCGGGATTCGCTAGCGCAAATTGCCTTCACGAGCGCCGGCACAAATACTGTCATGGTTCCAAGTTTGAGTCGGCGGATCACCGGTCTCATACTGCGATCAAAAGTAGCGTAAAGTAGCTTCGCAGAAGGAGTCTGTCATTCAGTGCGTAATGCGACGACTGGATTGATCTTGAGAGTGCGGCGTGCTGGAAAATAGCACGCGGCCAACGCGGCCAACGCAAGCAGCGACGTGACACCAACAAAAATAAATGGATCGCTTGGATTGACGCCATAAAGAAGTGAGCCGGCAAGCCGGGTCGATCCGAATGCGGCAAGCAAGCCAAAGCCCAGTCCAATCGCGGCGAGGAACATGCCCTGACGCAACACCAATTGAATCACCTGCCCGGTTTGCGCACCGAGCGCCATCCGGATCCCTAATTCGCGTGTGCGTTGACTGACTGAGTAAGCCATCACTCCATACACCCCCATTGAAGCGAGGATGAAGGCAAGCAAGCCGAGGCTGCCCAGCAACATTGCGCCCATCCAGGATGGCCAAAGTGCAATCGCCATGTGGTCGCGAATGGTTTTTTCGTAGGTGATGGGAATGTGAACATCGACAGCACGAATGATCTGGCGAATCTCGCTCAGCATCACTCCGGGCGCGCCGGTCGTGTGAACAAACAGCGTTATTCCGGTGTCAGTGACCTCGTTTAGCGGCCGGTAAACCATCGGCGTCGAAATTTCGCCGAGGGTTACTGCCTTAGAATTCCGGGCGATTCCGATTACTTCGATCGGTGTTTTAAAGACCAGAAACCTGAATCGGTGGCCTAAAGCATCTTCATTTGGCCAAAATTCGTTGGCCATCGTCTCGTCAATAATCGCGACCGGCGCCGCGTTCTTTTCTGCATCGTGCTCGTTAAAATTGCGACCGCGCAGAAGTTGAATGCCCATGGTCTGGAAATAACCGGGCGTGATCGGACTGTAATTTGCGAATTTACGGTTGTGTTGATCGGTTAGGTCGCGACCCTCGATCACGACGGTTCGACCCTCGCCGCCAAAAAGCGGGACCCAGTTATTCAAATCGGCTCCGGCAACGCGCGGATCGTGCCTGATTTGATCAGCGATTGCGCGCACGACTTGAAGGCCGCGGTCGCTATCATAGCCTGCGAGCACCGGGTTAATCGTAACGAGATCAAGATTCTCAATGCGGAAGCCGGGATCAATCGCCTGGGCTTTGTGGAACGATTTCAGAAACAAACCGGACCCGATTAACAATAGCAAAGAAACGGCAATTTGCGCGACCACAAGCAAACTACGCAGATTCAGCCGCGTGACCGCGCCACCGCCGGTGGAAGCGCGTTCCCGCAAACCCTCGGTGAGGTTCCAGCGGGCCATCTGCAATGCGGGCGCCAATCCGAACATAACCCCGCTCAAGATGGCGACGACACACGAGAAACTGAGCACCCGCCAGTCGGGTTGCGGATTCAAGTCAATCGGAAACGGAAGTGGCGGAAGCAGCGCGACCAGGACATCGCCAAGGCAATAGGCGAGAACAACGCCACCGATGCCGCCAATCAGGCCGAGCAGAATGCTTTCGGTGAGCAGTTGTCGCACGATACGCCCGCGTCCCGCTCCGAGCGCCAAACGAACGGCCATCTCGCGTTGCCGGGCAGTGGATCGCGCCAGCAGCAAATTGGCGACGTTGGCGCACGCGATCAGCAGAATGCTGGCGGACGCAGCGACTAAAAGAAGCGAAACGTTGCGCGCCAGGTCTTCATTGTTTGGGCCGCCCAATGCTTGTGACTTGGCTGCTTCGAGCGACATCAGCGCGATCGAGCGTTCTTTATTTACATCGGGGTAAGCTTGCTCGAGCTGCTTTGCGATCGTGCGCATTTGCGCTTGAGCTTCGGATATCGTCACGCCGGGCTTGAGCCGCCCGACAACGCTCAGCAACAGGGCGCGGCGCTCCTCGAACCAGAAATCGCCGCCCGGCCGCACCCATTGATGCATCGAAATCGGCACCCAGAGGTCCGGAGAAAAGCCGACATCAACTCCAGTAAAAGCCGCCGGGGCGATGCCAATTACGGTGAAGGAGTGTCCATTGAGGGTAACCTGATTGCCGACAATCGTCGGATCGGCTCCCAGTTTTCTCCAGAACTTGTAACCGAGTACGACGACAGGATGACCGTTAGGCGTTGAATCTTCCTCCGCCAAAAACGTGCGGCCGAGGGCTGGTTTGACCTGAAGGAGATCGAAATAGTTTCCGCTCACGAGCAAACCGGTAACATTCAGCGTGTCGGTGCCGCGGCTCATGCCCATTCCCGCGAATGTGTATGCAGCCATCGAGCTGAAGGCCGTGTTCTGGTTCGCGTAATCCTGGAAGTTTAAGCAGGAGGTCGATTGGTTGCCCTTGATGTGATTATCGGTCGTAAAAACCTTCACTACTTCTTTGGAGTGGCCGACGGGCAATGGGCGAAGCAACAAGGCGTTGATGATTCCAAAGACAGTCGTGTTCGCGCCAATTCCGAGAACGAGGGCGAGAAAGGCGACAATGGAGAAGGCCGGATACTTAACGAGCATCCGGAAGGCGAAACGCAGATCATTTATCATAATAGTTACTCCGAACGTAGGGCTTGAATTGGGTCAACGAGAGTGGCGCGGCGTGCCGGGAGCAGACACGCCATCAGTGCGGTGGCCGTGAGCAGAACTGTTGCGCCGCCGAGCAGCACTGGATCGTGCGCCGAAACCTGATAGAGCTGCGCCGCGATCAACTGGCCGAGCGCGAAGGTCGCGATAATGCCGAGCGCGAGGCCGCTGACCACCGGTTTCATTCCCTGGCTGACGACGAGCCGCAGGACATCGCGCGTTTGCGCGCCGAGCGCCATGCGGACGCCGATCTCGCCGGTGCGTTGCTCGACGGTGTAGGCAACCGCGCCGTAAATCCCAATGCTCGCGAGCAAGAGCGCAACGCCGGCGAAAATGCCAAGCAACCACATCATCAGCCGCGTCTGACCGACGGCTTGCGCGACGATCGCGCTCATCGATTGAGGCAGCGCGACTGCGAGACCGGGATCGACAGTCGCGAGCGCGGAGCGCACCAACTTCGTTACCGCGTCCACGCTGAGATTGCTACGCACATCGATGCTGAGGAACGAAAAGCTTTGCTGCGCCCAAGGCCGGTAGAGTTCTACATCGTCAGGCTCCGCGATCTTGCGCGTGCGCACGTCGCCGACGATGCCGACGATTTCCGCCGGCGTGCTGTCACTGCCGACGAGCAACGTCTTGCCGATCGGATTTTCGCTCCCGAAAACCTTCTTCGCGCCGCTCTGGCTGATCAGGATCACGTTTTGGCCGCTGGCGACGTCATGCTCATTGAAATCGCGCCCGGCCAAAAGCGGAATGCCAAAGGTCTTGAGGTAATCCGCTGCAATGTTGTGGAAGACGGCGGCGGCACGCTTGTCGATCGGGAGAATCTCGCCGTCGGGCCGCGCATAAAGTGTGTTGCTTATGCCGGCTGGGATCAGCGGAATGTCCGCGCACATCGTCGCGCTCTCGATCCCTGGCACGTTACGCAAGGCGGCGAGTGTTTGCTCCGCGAAACGCTCTCGCGAACTGTCGTCGGGGTAGCGCGCCTGCGGCAAAGTCACGAAGCCGATCCAGAGATTGTCGGGGCGATAGCCGATTCTTTGCTGGCTTAGCCGCACAAAGCTGGTTATGAGCAACGCCGCGCCAGCGAGCAACGTGACCGACAACGCGACCTGCGCGCCGATCAGGAATTTGCGAAAGCGCAGCTGGTGCGCGCTGCCGCTCGCAGCGCGGCCGCCTTCCTTCAAGCCGCCAACGAGATCGGCGCGCGACGTTTGCAGCGCCGGATAAATTCCCATCGCAACGCCAGTCACGATCGACATGACGACCGTGAAGCCGAGCACGCCTAACGAAAGCTCGATGCGGGTATCGGGATCGAACGGCAGAAAGTTCGCTGCCATTTTCGGTACGATCGGTACGACGTACCACGCGAGCAACGCACCCGCGATCCCGGCGACGACGCTTACTAGCAAGCTCTCGAAGATGAAGAGCCGCACGACGCTGCGACGCGAGGCGCCAATCGCCATGCGCAACGCGATTTCGCGCCGCCGGCCGCTAAACCTGACGAGCAACAGGTTCGCAACATTGCTGCAGGCGATCAGCAACACGAACGCGACGGCGGTAAGCAATGTCGCAAACGCCGGCCGCAGATTTCCGGTCGTGTCCTCCGCTAGTGTCTTCAGCGTCATCACCGATGAGCTGTCGATCTTGTCGGGATATCGAGCGCGGTAGCCTTGCCCAAGCGGCGGCAACGCGGCGCGCGCCTGTTCCAATGTCACTCCCGGTTTCAGCCGGCCGACAACGCGCAGAACATCCGATCCGCGCATGATGCGCTCGTACGAAATCCCGGCGATCTCAAACGGCTTCGTCGTCCAGACTTCCGCTGCCGGCCCGACCCATGAGAAAGGCAGGTTCGGCAAAACGCCGACGATCGTGTGCGGCGCGCCGTTGAGCGTGATGCCGCGGCCGATCACATTCGGATCGCCGCTGAGGCGTTTTTGCCAGAAGGCCTCCGTCACCATCGCCACATCGGCGGTTTTTTCTTCCTCCGGCAAAAAGTTGCGCCCGCGGATCGGTCGGACGCCGAGCACATCGAAGTAGTTCGACGTCACCTGCCCGCCGAGGATCTGCACCGCATCGCCGAGCCCGGTGAGCGTGAATGCGGAGACGTTTTCCGCGCCGAAGCCGTCGAAGATCGTCTGGCTCTCGCGGTAATGCTCAAAGCGCGGCACCGAGATCGCGAGCTCGAGCAGGTTGCGCTCGCGCGCGTTTGAATACATGTGCACGAGTCGCTGCGGCTCCTTGAACGGGAGTCCGCGCAGGAATAGATCGTTGATCAAACTGAAGATGGCGGTGTTCAGTCCGATGCCGAGTGCAAGCGTCAGGACGGCAATCAGAGTGAATCCCGGAGATTTGCGAAGCTGGCGCAGAGCAAATTTTAGATCAGCAACCATTATTCTCCTTCATGATCCATCCGTCGCGCAGTTGAATGATGCGGTTTCCGTAGCCGGCGTTTTTCTCGGAATGCGTGACTTGCACAATCGTTGTCCCGTCGGCGTTTAGTTTTTTGAACAAATTCATGATCTCTTCGCCCTGGCTGGAATGAAGATTTCCAGTCGGCTCATCGGCCAGGAGCAGCTTCGGATTGGAAATTATCGCGCGCGCTACGCCCACGATTTGTTGCTGTCCGCCAGATAACTGGCTCGGATACAAATCTTTTTTTCCGACGATTTGAAAACGATCGAGCGTATCGGCGACAACGGCGGCTCGTTCACTCTTGTTCACTTTCCGATACGAGAGCGGAATCTCGAGGTTCTCGTAAACCGTCAGGTCATCGAGCAAATGATACTGCTGAAAAACGAATCCGATCTGTTCGTTCCGCAGCGCCGCACGTTCTTTTGCCTTGAGATGATGGACCGCGGTGTCGCCAAGAAAATATTCGCCGCTCCAGCCATGATCGTGCATTCCAAGAATGTGAAGGAGTGAGGATTTCCCGGCGCCAGACGGCCCCATGATCGAAACAAATTCGCCTTCTTCGATGTCGACGTTGATGTCGCGAAGGACATAAAAGATTCTCGCTTTGGCCAGCGGGTAGAAACGTTCGATGCGGCGGAGCTTGATCATAAATTTAGGCGTTGTGACTTAGCGCGATCATCAGTTTCGATGGATCCTGATCCGGCAGTGGCCTAACGAGCAGCACATTGACCAAACTCACGACCGCGGTAGTTCCGCCGATAGCGAGAGCCAGGGTGGCTATCGCAATTGCGCTGAAACCCGGACTTTTTAATAGCCCGCATAACGCACCTTTGATCTCGTTTAGCATATCGATTTCATTCGCAACGGAGCGCTTCGACTGGATCCAAACGTATCGCCGCGCGCGCAGGCAAATAACAGGCAAGTAGTCCGATCAGTCCAAGAAGAACAGAGATCGCGCTGAACGTAACGGCATCTGTTGCGTTCAGACCAAAAAGTAAACTGACCAAGAGCCGTGTTGTGCTCCAAGCCGCAAGCAATCCAATGACCACGCCCAACAAGATCAGCTTCATTCCCTCGCCCATGATCAAGGCAAGGACGTGTTTCCGCTGCGCACCGAGCGCGACACGTAAGCCAATTTCTCCCGTTCGTTGTTTCACCGCGTAGGCCATGACGCCGTAGAGGCCAATCGATGCGAGTAATAATCCCGCAACCGCCAGTGTTCCCATTAGAATTGAGCCAAAGCGTTCGGTAACGAGGACGCCGCTCAGACTGGTGTTCATGGTCATGATGTTTGAGACCGGCTGATCGGCATCGACACGGCGAATAGCGTCGCGCACCGCTCCGGTTAAGGACGTTGGATCGACCGTCGCGCGCACGACGAGATTAACGGGAAAAGTGTTCTCGCCCTGGGCGTATGGCACGTACCAAACCGGCCGGTTGATCCGATAGTTGAAAAGATCTTCCTTCACGTCTTTGACAACGCCGACCACGGTCATCCACGGAAAGATCTGGCCGGCACGAATGCGCCGGACCCGTTTGCCAATGGGATCTTCCTCCGGCCAAGCCTGACGCGCGAACTCCTGGCTGACGACGACCACGGGCAGAGTTTCGGGGCGATCATTCTTGTCGATCAACCGTCCCTTGACCAATGCAACGCCAAGCGTCTCGAGATAGCCTGGACTCACAATCCGATGCGAGGTGATGGGAACATCATTTGGATTTGCCGGCGGCCGACCCTCGACATTGAAAATTGCGTCGTAAGCAATTTCACGTTCAAGCGGAATGTTTGTCGTCGTTCCGGCGGACACGACACTAGGCAGAGTCCGGACGCGCTCGAGTGTTTCGTCCGTAAACGCGACGCGCTGGCGATATTGCGAATACTTCGACTCCGGCAACACCATTTTCATGGTTAGGAGATTGTCCGGACGGAACCCAAGATCGAGATGTTGCAGTCGCTGGAAACTTTGCACCATCAATCCACCGCAAATCAATAGCGTCAGCGCGATGGCGATCTCGGCCACAATTAATCCGTGAAACCACCGCCGTCCCGAACCAGCGCCGCCACTGCGTTGATCACCCAGTTTGATTCGCGGCATCAATTCATGCGAACCAGCAGCCTTCAGAGCGGGGAGCAATCCGAAGATGAGACCGGTAAGAAGAGTTACGAAACTTGCAAACGCTAGGACGTGCCGATCGATCTCGAAATTGTGGAAAAACGCGGCGAAAGAAATTCCCTGGATCGGATTCAACGCGGCCAAGATCGGAAGCAGCCACTTTGCCAGAAGCAATCCAGCAATGCCGCCGAGCGAAGCTAGAAGCAGGCTCTCGGTAAGAAGTTGCCTAACGAGACGCCAGCGTCCAGCGCCGAGCGCGCGCCGGAGCGTTAGCTCCCTTTCGCGCGAGATACCGCGCGCCAGTTGCAGATTCGCCACGTTCGCACAGCAGATAAGCAACAGGAATCCCACTCCTGCCATGAGCGCAAACAGTGCCTTGTGGACGCGACCTTCCAAGTCCCCGAGTAATTGCTGACGAAGTGAGACAACTTTCACGCTCCAGCCGCGCCGAAAGTCGGGATACTCTTGCTCCAGCTGGTAGGCAATCGCCTTCAATTCCGTACCTGCCTGCCTCAAACTGACGCCAGGTTTTAGTCGTGCGACGATATCGTTGCTCGGAGCCGCGCGTTCCGCCAACGGCAGGTTGTCGATGCTGACTTGAAGCGGTATCCAAATTTCAGCGGCGTCTGGAAGATCGAATCCCGGAGGCATTACGCCGAGAATGCTGTAACTTCGACCGTTCAGGTTGAGCGATTGAGCGATCGCTCCGGTACTGCCGGCAAAATGCTTTTGCCAGAAACCGTAGCTGATGAGCGCTACCGGTGGCCCGCTAGGTTGATCTTCTTCGGCTAAAAATGCGCGACCGATCACTGGTTTAACGCCCAACGTCGTCAGGTAATTCGCCATCACGGCGGCTCCTCGCACACGTTCGGGTTCGCCCCGCCCGATCAGATTGAACGAACGTGGCGCCGCCACGCCACCGCTAACGAAAGAATGACTCCGATCTCGGTAGGCTGTGTACTCCAAAAACGATGATCCGAATGGATCAAATCCTTCCCGCAGCGCGACGCTGAAAACCAGTTGGTCGATATTCTCAACCGGCAGCGGGCGCAGCAAAAGCGTGTTCACGGCGCTGAAGATCGCAGTGTTCGCACCGATACTGAGTGCTAGCGCCGCTACGGCAATCAGCGTAAAGCCCGGCTGCTTAAGCAGCATCCGCATGCCGTAGCGGAGATCCTGCCAAAGCGTTTGCATTTCTCAACTCTCCTAGGCGGCGATCCGATCTTCCACTACGCGACCGTCGAACAAGTGAACGGTGCGGTCGGCGTGTTGAGCGAAGCGTTCGTCGTGTGTGACCATGCAGATGGTTGCGCCGACGGCGTGCAATTCTTTCAAGAGATCCATGACGGCTTCTCCGTTGCGCGAATCGAGATTGCCAGTGGGTTCATCGGCGAGAAGAATCGCCGGTTTGCCCGCCAGGGCGCGCGCGACAGCCACGCGTTGTTGCTGACCGCCGGAAAGCTGGCTGGGCAAATGTTTGCCGCGATGTCCCATGCCGACGCGCTCGAGCGCTTCGGTCACGAATTGTTTACGCTCGCTTGCGGCCATCCCGCGATAGGTCAGCGGTAGCTCAACGTTTTCGTAAACGGTCAGGTCGCCGATCAGGTTGAAACTTTGGAAGATAAAACCGATCTCGCGATTGCGAATCCGGGCACGATCGGGGAAGGAGAGATTCGCCACTTGGTGGCCTTTGAGAGAATAACTCCCGTCCGATGGCGCGTCGAGCAGCCCCAGGATCGACAGTAATGTCGATTTGCCACAACCGGACGGGCCGGCGATGGAAACATATTCGCCGGGGCGAACGTCGAGATGAATGCCCGAAAGCGCATGGGTCTCCACTTCGTCCGTAAGGAAAACCTTGGTGACGTTCTCGAGATGAATGAGAGGGGTTGAGCCGTTGTTCATATTTCGTATTGCTGATTTCTGACGGTTAGTTCAGTCGAATGCGCTCGTGGGAATCCCACGCGCTGGTATCGGATAAAATAACTTGGTCGCCAGGTTGGAGACCGTTCACAATTTCAATCGTGTTAACGGAGCTCTTGCCTAGCTTGACTGGAGTGCGAACGGCTTCGCTGCTGCCGGCGACGAGTTTGAAAATACCGACTGTGTTGTTCTCCTGTCCAAACGCCGGCCGGCCGACATAAACAACATCATTCAACCGTTCGAGCTCGATCGTACCATCGACACTCAAATCCGGGCGCGCGCCCTTCGGCAGTTCGCCATCAATGGCAACATCGACAGTGACGGTCCCTTGTTCGACCGCCGGATCGACGCGAATAGCGTGCCCGTTCACAACCCCGTTGCGGGTATCGATCACCGCTTTCTGATCAATCTGAATATCTTTCGCCTGCGTCTCAGCAATTTTGACCTGAGCTTTCAGTTTGGTTGGGTCGGCGACGCGCGCCAAGTTATCAGCGATTTTCACACGCTGTCCGATTTGCACGGGCAATTGCTGCAGCACGCCCGACATCCCAGCGCGCACATGCAGCGCTTCGACCTGATCGAGTTTCAATTTCGCGAGCTGCTTGGCTTGATCGACGGCGGCCTGCTTTGCTGCGAGCTGCGGATCTATCGAGTCGTGCGAAAAGCTGAGACGCTTTTGCTCGATCTCATTCCGGTTCGCCAGCTCCGCCTCTTTCACTTTTGAGGTCTTGTATTGAAGCTCGGCGATCAAGCCGTTCTTGGCCAACTGATCATTGGTCTCGCGCTCCATCTTCGCCTGCTCGTAATCCGATTTGGCTTTCGCAGTAGTTGCTTCCTGGTCGAGCAACTCGCGCTGCAGGGTCGCGCGTAAAGTAGTTAGCTCGGCATCTGCGGCGGTCGCTTGCAGCGCGGCATCGTGAGCAGCTTGGTCGAGCTCAGGACTGCTCAATTCCAAAATGATCGTGTCGGGTTCGACGTGCGTGCCCGGCCAGACGATTATTTTTTCCACGCGACCTTCGGTGTTTGCCGGGATCCAGCGGATATCTTCGGGAACGAGCGTCCCGAGTCCGCGCACCTGACGGACCATCGGCCCGCGTTTGACCGTGTCGATCCAGACCGTCGAGCGATCGACACTTGGCACCGCCGGCTTCAATCGCGACAAGCCGATGGTGGCCAGAATCACTCCGACGACGACCGCTGAAATCGTGATGATCCGGCGTTTACGTTTCTTGGCAGCGACATCCGGCCGCGGAATATCCATTGCGGACAAGTTCGAAGTAAAACCGGTGGGCCGCACAATTGTATTCTCGGCTTTTCTTTCGGGATTTGTCATCGGGGACTGAATTTTTTCAACATCACATGGCTTCTTTGAGGTGCGTTGATGTAGCTGACAGCATTCAAAAGGTCTTCCCCGTTCCCTATTGCAATGCGCATGCCATCGCGCCAAATAAATCACAATACTCTGATCACAAGCTACTTATCGTTTAAGGCACTAGACTCGCCTGATTGAATTTGCCTCGGTAGTGGGATTCCTCCGTCCCGCTTTTGGGACGAGCTGTCAGCGCGGCAAACGAAGAACGGCTTCCGCCCCGCTGCGATCGGTTCGATTACTAACACTCAGCGAACCGCCGTGCGCTTCCGCAATCTGGCGGCTTAGCGCCAAGCCGATACCGGATCCTTCGGGTTTGGTCGTGAAAAACGGAACGAACAGGTTGGTCGGGTTCATTATTCCGTGACCTTCGTCGTCGATAAAAACTTCGACGCAATCTCCGTTCGCGCGCCAGCCCATCGAGACGACGCCGCCGGTTTCGAGTGATGCATCGACCGCGTTGTGCACTAGATTGATTAAAGCTTGCTCAATCTGTGCGGCGTCGGCACTGATTCTTGCTTCGGGGCCGGGCAACAGATTCACGCGCAGGCGCGGCTCCAATTTCACAACACGGCGGGCGAGTTCGCTAAGATCGACGTCTTCTTTTTGCGGTGGGGGCAATCGCGCAAGCCTTGCATACGCTTCCATGAAACGGCTCAGCGCGTCCGCCCTTGCAGCAATTGATTTCAAGCCGCTGCGCGCATCGTCCTGCCAATCGGCTGGCCGCGGCTGGCGTTGCAAAAGTGTCTCCAAGCTAGCCGCAAGCGATTTGATCGGCGCCAACGAGTTGTTCATTTCGTGTCCGAGCACGCGCACGAGACGTTGCCACGCCCGGCGTTCCTCTTCGCGCAGGGTGCGACTCAGATCGGTGAGCACGAGCAGCTCATGGGGTAAACCGCGCTCGCGAAAAGTGCTTCGCCGAATACCCCACCGCCCAGATGCTCCAGGAAAATTCAACGTGAGGGGCGCGTCTTCATTTGAATCCAAACAAACCGCGAGCTCGAGCTCCTCTGCGCTTCGACCGAGCAATTTGTCCATTGGCCGTCCGAGCAAACGTTCGCCAGCGCGATTCACCAGACGCAACCGGCGGCCAGGATCGAAAGTGAACACCGCGACATCGATTTCAGCCATGATCGTGCGCAGCAGCGCCGTGGCTTCGAATGCACCGAGGCGTTGCACACGCAGTGTTTCGCCGAGCAGATTGACTTCGAGAAGTGCTTCACCCAGCGCATCGTTTTCGCGCGCACCGCGCGCTCGAATTGAATAATCTCCCTCACGCAAAGCCGCCAAAAGATTCGTCATTGTTTGCAGCGGACGGATAAGGTGTTCACGCGCGCTGGAGATGAATCCCGCAAAGCAGCCGAAGATGAAGATGGTAAGCGTCCACTGCACCTTGGCGCTGTAATCGCCCGACCAGAGAATGATGAGCGCGATAACAGCGGCCGGCGCAGCGGCTCCGAAGGCGAGCCAGGTCAGTCGATTCTCGAGTGAAAGGCGACGTTGATTTCTCGAGACGCGCTTCATTGGTCTCGAAAGTCGGTAAATGCCAGCCTGGCTCGGACCGAAATGTGAAGCTCGAAATTATCAGAGGCCATAATGCTGAAGCCGGCGATAAAACGCGCTCCGACTCAAACCCAGCGCCTCCGCGGCTTTGCGGGCGTTTCCATCGTTTCGCGCCAGCGCTTTCTTGATCAGGAAAGCTTCGACTTCCTCGAGACTCATAGCCTCGAGGGTACCCGAATCATCGCGACCAGTCGTTAGTCCCAGATCGGCTCCTTTGATGTGGGGACCGCGCGTCATCAGGACGGCGCGCTCGATGACATGATCGAGCTCGCGGACATTGCCTGGAAACGAGTGTTGCAGAAGCCGTTCCCGGGCTACTTCGTCGAAGCCGGCGATTTGCTTCCGATAACGCTGCGCGTGCTGACGCAGAAAATGGTTCGCCAATGGCATGATGTCTTCTCGCCGGTCACGCAATGCAGGCAAGGCAATTTCAATTGTATTTAACCGAAAGAGCAGGTCCTGACGAAAGCGACCGGCAACAACTTCATCATGCAGGTTCGCGTTCGTAGCGGAAATGATTCGCACGTTTGCGTGCAGAGTCTTCGACGAACCGACGCGCTCAAATTCACCGGTTTCGATTACGCGCAACAACTTGGCCTGCTGACTGAGGGGGATATTGGCGATCTCATCCATGAAGAGCGTGCTTTCGTCAGCCAGTTCGAATCGACCCGCGCGGTCCGTCTTGGCATCGGTAAACGCCCCCTTCACGTGCCCAAACAATTCGCTCTCGAATAGCGTCTCCGAAAGGCCGCCCATGTTGACAGTAATCATGGATTTCGCGGTCCTCGGCGAGAGCGAGTGAAGCGCTTGCGCGACCAACCCTTTTCCAGTGCCGTTTTCTCCTGTGATTAGCACATTCGCGGCGGACGGCGCCACCCGGGAAATCATTTCGATAACCGGTCGCATGGCCGGCGCTGCCGCAATGATGTTCGGCGCGCTGCCGCGCAGAAGCTGATTCTCGGCCTCGAGTTTCCTGCCGTGCCGAAGCGCTCCGGCCAGCTCGATTTGAGTCCGGATAACAGTGAGCAATCGCTCGTTGTCCCACGGTTTCGGCACGAAATCGCGCGCACCGCGTTTCATCGCCTCGACCGCGAGATCGATCGTCGCCCATGCAGTCATCACCACGATGGGTAACGTGTTATCGATCGCCTGAATCTTCGGAATAACTTCCAAACCTTCCTGGCCCGAGGTCGTGTCGCGGGTATAATTGAGATCCATCATCAAAAGGGAGTAATCCTTTTTCTCCAAGGCGTTGAAGATAGCCGCCAGCGAAGTGACGGCGTCAGTTTGATGGCCTTCGCCTTTTAGGAGGATGCGCAATGCTTCGAGCACATCGCGCTGATCGTCAGCAATTAAAATTCTCGTCACGTATAATTCTCAACCGTGTTTCTAGGACGGTGTCAATTGCATGACGCGAAATCGACCGCCATTCAGCCCGCAAGGCGACGATCGGATCGACTCGCGTCGTAGAGAATGCTGGCGAGACCGCGTCCGCGATTAATCCACAGCTTAGCCAATCCCGACGAGTAGCATACCCTGCTCGAGCGCCAGCCAAAAACATCCGCGCGATTCGCACCAAAGCGAGCTGAATCCCGAGCTCTCGCGTCCATTGCGTAACGGTTAAGGCCATCACACGATACAATCCGACGCTGGCAAGACATAAGGCAAGTCCGCCAAAGACCCGAGAAGCGCCATAGTCAATCGCGGCGCTGAAAGGTGCGACGTTGGCGCCGATGCCCAGAACGAGTGCCACGATGGCCAATCGCACTCAAGCCCGGTTGCTTTCGCATCATCCGGACAGCGTATCGCAGTTCGTGCATCTAGCATCTAGTTAGAG
>Ga0193750_1000284_pt1 | contig 14045 bp, 12 predicted proteins | sample L1c1metaG_FD_160569 | JGI IMG/M metagenome (GOLD analysis project Ga0193750, IMG submission 160569) | Soil microbial communities from a riparian zone of the East river system, Colorado, United States - L1c1 | ecosystem: Environmental > Terrestrial > Soil > Riparian zone | place: USA: East River...
CGTGTAGTCAATGATGGAGGACATCACGTCGGCGCCAATCACCATGACTTTCTTGTGAGCGCCGGTGGCAATAAATTGGGATCCTACCTGCAAGGCGTAAACGAAAGCCGAACAAGCTGCGGAAAGATCAAATCCCCAGGCGCCTTTTGCTCCCAATTTATGCTGCACCAGGCAGGCGGTGGAAGGAAACAACATATCGGGCGTTACCGTCGCCACTAGAATGGCTTCGAGGTCGGTTGGCTTGAGTCCGCGCTCTGAAAGCGCTTTCTTAGCTGCCTCAACCGACAAATCGCTCGTGGCTACGCCCTTGTCGGCGATGTGGCGCTCGCGGATGCCGGTGCGTTCCATGATCCAATCATGGTTGGTATCAACCATTTTCTCTAAATCTTCGTTGGTCAACAGGCGAGGCGGGACGTAAGTGCCAAGAGCGCTGATCTTTGCTCTTGCGCGTACAGGTTGGCTCACTATTTATGAACTCCGGTTGAAATGTAAAACGGTTATTGTGACGTAGCCACCGGGCAATGTCCAACTTTGCTTGATAAAAAGCCAGGCACCGGAGACCCACTGCACACGCAAGAGCCCGTTACCGTTGCTTCCTTCCGGACCTGGCGGGGTTGGCGGGAACGCGTCGCGCGGGACCGATGCCTGACCTTTTCGATTCTAACATTCGCTAAGAACCCTCAGTACGACAGTACCCAACGTGCTCTTCCCTTCCTCGACGAAATCACGAACAATAGAAGACACCAGTGCTTTCAGCCATCGAACAACGTTCCACGCCGGTTCTTCTTGCCGTAGCCATTCACCGCTACTTTGAACTCGCGCTTTATCTGTTGGTATTCACCGGCTTTGCAACCCTCGCCTCGACGGGCGGGTTGGATATTCCGACGGTCGTAGCGGTCAGCGCCGCCCTTCTGGTTCGCGGCTACACACTCGTTAAGCGTCGCAATCTGGTAATCCCTGAACGCTGGACGACCGTGCTCACCATCGTTTATGTAGCCTTTTATCTTGTCGACTATCTTTTGATCTCGGGTAGCTTTCTCAATGCAACCGTCCATCTGGTTTTGTTTGTTATGGTGGTCCGGCTATTCTCCGCCCAACGCGCTCGGGATCATTACTTTCTGTCCGTGATTTCCTTTCTGATGGTGCTGGCCGCCGCATTGCTGACTGTAGACAGCGTATTCCTGTTGGCATTCGGCGGATTTCTCCTGATGGCTGTGGCGACCTTCGTCCTTATGGAGATGAAACGAGCCTCTGCCAAAGCCACTATTCAATGCAAAGAATCGAGCGATTTGAGGGCTTATCGGCACATGGCCTTCTCGCTGGCCATCGCTACTCCGCTACTGGTAGTGCTCATTTTGATGGGAGGCGCGGCCATTTTCTTTGTCCTGCCGCGCATCTCCGCGGGTTACTTAAGCGGGTATTCTCCGATCGGCGAACTAACCACGGGCTTCAATGACCGGGTGCAACTTGGCAGCATCGGTCAGATCCAGCAGTCCAGTGCGGTCGTCATGCACGTTCAGATTGACGGCGATCACAGCGGCGGGTTCGACCTCAACTGGCGAGGGGTAACGTTAAATCTATTCGACGGCAGGACTTGGACCAATTCTCAGGAGAAACGGGTTTTGGCTGCCGGCCCCGATGGGCTCTTTGCATTGTCCAGCCCGGGGTTAAGAGGAGCACCGTCGGCGGAGGAGAGCCTACATACCATTCATTATCGAGTGCTGATGGAGCCGATTGGTGTGAATGTTTTCTTTTTGGCGGCCGTGCCGCGTATTTTGCGCGGGAACTATAGCCTGGTTGCCATCGACAGTGGCGCCGCTATCTTTGACCTGGATCTCGAACATCCGGTGAGCGGCTACCAGGCCACTTCGCGTCTCACCAACCCCGACGCGAAACTTCTCCGTACTTCGTCCGACCCTTCTCCTGCGCCGGTTTTGTTGAATTACCTGCAACTGCCGGCGTTGGATCCTCGCATTCCACAGCTGGCCCGACAGATTGCAGCCTCCGCTGACAACAATTACGACAAGGCCAAGGCTATCGAGAACTATCTCCGCACTCATTTCCAGTACACGCTGCAACTTCCCCGAACAGTACAGCGCGATCCGCTGGCCAATTTTCTTTTTGAACGCAAACAGGGACACTGCGAATATTTTGCGTCATCGATGGCAGTCATGCTTCGCACGCTGCAAATTCCTTCGCGGGTGGTAAATGGATTTCGCACCGGCGAGTTCAATGACCTCACGTCTCAATACCTGGTTCGGGCCAGGGATGCACATTCCTGGGTCGAGGCCTACTTTGCCGGCTATGGCTGGGTGAGCTTTGATCCCACACCCGCCGGTCCAGGGGCGGAGCACGGCCGCTGGAGCCGGATGATGATGTACTGGGACGCCATGCAATCATTCTGGCGGGAATGGATAGTAAACTTCGATACCAGACACCAACAGATTCTTGGCCAAGGAGCGGTTCGCAACAGCCGCCAGTTGTTCGAGCAGGCACGAAATTGGGCACGACAGCGCTACTTCGCATTGCTGGGTGCGGCCCGACACATTCAGAAAAAAACACTGGATTCTCCGGGGCACTGGAGCATCGCGGGCCTCCTGGTTTCGGTGCCGCTTCTTTTTCTAGTCAATGCTGGCAGGTTATTACGTGGCCTTCGTATCAGGCGCATTGCCGCGCATCCCGAGAAGGCACCCCGGTTGGCAGCATCCATCTGGTATGAGCGAATGATCCGGTTGGTGGAACGGCGGGGGTGGCGCAAATCACCAGCACAAACCCCCACAGAGTTTGTTACTTGCATTAGAGATATTTTGGTTCGCGATTCGGTGGCGCGCTTTACCCGGCATTATGAAGGCGCCAGATTTGGAGACTGTGCCCAAGATGCGAGCCGCTTGCCAGAATTGTTCGATGAGATAACTGCCACCGCGCGTCGCTGACGGCTCAGAAGTGCCACACAACTCCGGCGCCCACAAACAAGTTATGTTGACGGCTCTTGCCGGTATCTACGTTTACCTGGGGCACGCCAGAGTTTAAGTCCCGCAGCTGTCCACGCAGACTGAAGGTTTTCAGTATTTTTACGTCCAGCCCCACCCCCATCTGGAAGACTCCGGTGTTGGTTCCGGTTTTACCGGGATTGGCTCCGCCGAATTCCAGTTCAGATTTTTCACTGAAGTGCCCAAATCCACCACCAAAGCTGATCCACGGGGAAACTCCGCTAGAAGGAAACAGGTTGGCGCGAATCGAAGGCGTAATAAAGTACGACGCGTACCCCTCGGGTATCAGGTTGTGCTTGAAATGTAAATCTTCGTCGGGATTGACCACGAAGGGAACTTCCAGGGTCAGTGCGGTTATCCCTCCATGCCAGATTCTGTGGCCATAGTTCACCTCAAATGTCAGCCCGTTCCCGGAATGGAGGACGGTGTCAGTGCCAATTGCTCCAATTACGCCCTGGTCGCTGATAAAAGTGCGTCCGATAATTCCTGTCAGCTCGTTTTCTTGAGCAACGGCACCCGCTGCCAAGATCGTCATCGCTATCATGACCGCGATCCTGAAAAATTTCGGCGCCATTTCTCCTCCCTTTACGAGTTTCCTATGGATGGGTCCGACTAGGGTAGCACGCCAGCTGCAACATAGCTCGTTGTGGATAAATCCTCGATTGCCTCTACCAAGACTAACCGCCTGAAACCGCGGAGTGCCGCCTCCTCGAGAATGTTAGAATCAAGAGACCGCATGCCGTCAAAACCCTCTTCTGTCGCGATTCAGGATGCGCCTCCCGCTGGCAGGGACTCGTGTCTCCTGGGCCCTAAAGTTGGCTTTGTCAGCCTGGGATGCCCCAAGAACCTGGTAGACAGCGAGGTCATGATGGGGATGTTGGCGCAGGCTGGAGCCCAATTAACCCCAAATGCCGAAGACGCCGACGTCCTGGTGGTCAACACTTGCTCGTTCATCGAGAGCGCCCAGCAGGAATCAGTCAATACGATTCTGGAAATGGCCCGCCATAAGAGTTCTGGTCGTGCCCGCAAACTCGTAGTTGCCGGTTGCCTGGTTGAACGTTTCCGCGATGACATACGCAAAAACATCCCTGAAGTGGATGCCGTGGTCGGTACCGGAGAACTGGAAAACATCCTTGCCGCCGCCGGAATTGCGCCAGCCGCAGCGGAGAATTCCCCGTTCAAAATCCTAACGTCGCGTCCTGAGGGAGATGCTCGCGAGGCGCAAGGTCGTTTTTCCCGCGAATCCTGGGACGGCGCCATCGCCGATCTCCCCAATTATCTGTACGATGACGCGACACCGCGAATTCTGGCCACGGCGCGCCACACTGCCTATATCAAGATTGCGGAGGGATGCGATCATCCCTGCGCGTTTTGCATTATTCCACAACTGCGTGGCAAATTTCGCTCTCGCCGATTTGAATCTGTAATCGCCGAGGCGGAACGTCTCGCCAGCTCCGGCGTGCGTGAGATCACTCTCATTGGCCAGGACACCACTTGCTATGGAGAGGATTTCGGCTTCAAGGATGGTTTGGCTCTGCTGCTCGAAAAACTCGCTGCCATCGAAGATCTCCGCTGGATTCGGTTCTTGTACGCTTATCCCAACAAAATCACTCGTCGTCTGTTGGAGACGATTGCATCTCACGACAAGATTTGCTCCTACATCGATGTCCCGTTGCAGCATGCCTCACCGGCAGTGCTGAAGCGCATGAAACGCGGCGGCGGCGCAGATATCTTTCTAGGCTCTATCGATGAGATGCGCCGTTCCATTCCGAATGTCACGCTGCGTACGTCTTTTATCGTGGGGTTTCCCGGAGAAACTGACAGGGAGTTTGAAGAATTGTGCGAGTTCGTTCGCGAAGCCGAGTTCGACTGGATGGGAGCCTTCGGCTACTCCGATCAGGAAGGCGCAGGAGCTTTCTCCCTCGAAAAGAAGCTTTCGAGCCGTGAAATCGAAAGCCGCCGCAAGCGACTGATGCAGATTCAGCGGGGCATCAGTAAGAAGAAAAAAAGGGCGCTCCTCGGCACAGAACTGGATTTGCTGCTCGAAGGCACGTCGGAGGAAAGCGACTTGCTGCTCGAAGGACGAACTTCGATGCACGCTCCTGAGATTGACGGCAAAGTTTTTGTAACTGACGTGCCCGAGGAAATCGTTCCCGAAGCTGGGCAGTTCTACCGCTGCCAGATTACTGAAACTCACGACTACGACCTGATCGCGAAAATTCTAGTTTAGCGAGCACCCCGCACCGCTTGGCTTTATGGTTGGCAAACGCACCATTAGACTCCACTGCCCTACCTGCAAGAAGCTGGTAACCCGCAAGGATCCCGAGTTTCCTTTCTGCAGCGAGCGGTGCCGCCTGATCGATTTGGGCAAGTGGGCCAGTGACGCTTACGTAATCTCGTCTCCCTTGATTGACGTAAGCGACTCGGAAGAAAAGAAAGATGACAACGAAGAATAGGGCCAGCAATATTCCCGACCGTAGCGCCGGCGTCCCGCCGGCTCTCTGGAGCGCATCCATCCCCCGCCGGGATGAAGTCAAAATTCGAAATCGCGGTCATCTTCCGCATTGGGAAGCAGAAGCCGGAAATTACTTCATCACGTTCAGACTCGCTGACTCGATTCCGCAGTCGGTTCTCAAGCAAATCTCCTCCGAACACGAGAGTATTGTCAGAACCGCCCGTCAGCTGAACCGAAACCTGAGTCCGGACGAGCGTAAGAAAATTCAGCGACTCTCAAGCAAAATTACAGAACATTATCTCGACCAGGGAGCGGGAGCCTGCCACCTTGGAAATCCGGCCGTGGCGGACCTGGCGGCGCAAGCGCTCCGATTCTTCGACCAGAAACGCTATTCTTTATTCGCCTGGGTCATCATGCCCAATCACGTTCATGTGGTTGCAGGCATATTCGTCGACTACTCCCTAGCCTCAGTCGTCCACAGTTGGAAATCTTTTACAGCTAAGAAGGCTAATGATCTGCTCGACTGTCAAGGCGCCTTTTGGCAGAGAGAGTACTATGACCACCTCAGTAGAAATGAAAATGAATTCCAACGTGCCATCCGATACGTCGCAGACAATCCAACCAAGGCTGGTTTGAAGAATTGGCCTTGGGTATGGGTCTGGGGGCAGGATATCCCCATCGTTGCCGGCGGGACGCCGGCGCTACTGAAATCCAGGTGAATAGGAGCAATACTCCCGACCGTAGCGCCGGCGTCCCGCCGGCTCTGTCCCCCGCTCCACGATGGGCTACGCCGGTCGCCACGTTCTTCGGGATCGGGCGCGTTCATCCTGGGCCAGGCACGTGGGCCTCCGCCGCGACGGTGCTTTTGTGGTGGCTCTTAACCCGCTGGGTTAGTTCTCCGTGGCAACCCGCCACGGCGTGCATTCTCGCCTGCCTGGCTGTCGCTGTAGGAATTCCTGCAGCTACCCGGGTCAGCCGTGCTGCGGCCCACAAAGATCCTCAGTTCGTTGTGATTGACGAAGTGGCAGGGCAGCTCATTACCTTCATCGCCGTACCAGCAGCGTGGAAATCTCTGTTGCTGGGCTTTATACTTTTTCGCGGGTTCGATATCGTAAAGCCGCCGCCGCTTCGCCAGCTCGAAAAGCTTCGCGAAGGTGTGGGCATCGTGCTTGACGATGTGGGAGCCGGTTTCTACGCGTTAGCTTGCATGCAGATCGTGCTGCACTTTGGCCTGTTGAAATAGCTCCGCACACGGGAAATGAAGTCCATGGGAATTTCCGACCGCCTGTTGAGCAAGAAGAACGTCAATGGCAGGCCGCATATCACGGCCGTGCACCCGGCTGCCGCGCTGCCGGGAGGCGAAGTGCGGATCATTGGAAGCGATCTTCGCCCGCTCGATTTGCGTCGTCCGCGGGTGAAATTTGGCGACATCGAAGGAGCGGTAGTCATCAGCTCGGATGAGTTTCTGATAGCTCGAGTTCCTGCTGGCGCGGCTTCAGGCCCGGTTGTTGTATCCGCCAATGGCCATGCCAGCAACCCTCATCAGATGACAGTTGCGGTCGCTATTGCCGAGAACCTGCATCCGGTCACTAATCCGGCGCTGGATGTTGAAGGCAATATTTTCGTCACCTTCTCTGGATCGCGCGGACAGAAAGTCCCGGTAGCCATCTACAAGATCGATACCAATTACAACGTCAAGCCATTTCTTACGGAATTGATGAATCCCACCGCTATTGCCTTCGACCGCGCCGGTCAAATGTATGTTTCTTCTCGCTTCGATGGCACGGTGTATCGAGTCGCGCCCAATGGAACGATGTCGTCCTATGCCGAGGGCATGGGCATCGCCACCGGTATGGCCTTTGACAAGGATGAAAATCTCTATGTCGGGGATCGTAGTGGCACAATTTTCAAGATTGCCCGCGATCGCCAGATCTTTGTTTTCGCCACGCTCGAAGCTAGTGTCTCCGCCTATCACCTGGCGTTTGGTCCGCATCGGGATCTGTTTGTGACTGGCCCAACCACTTCCAGCTTCGACTGCGTTTACAAAGTCGATCCGCAAGGAAGCGTTTCGACGTTCTATCGCGGCTTGGGACGTCCTCAGGGTCTCGCTTTCGACGTGCAAGGAAACCTCTACGTGGCGGCATCGCTTTCCGGCAAGCGCGGAATTGTGAAGATCACGCCCGACGGCAAAGCATCTTTGGAAGTTGCCGGTCCCGGCCTGGTTGGCCTCGCCTTCGCCCCTGGTCGATCAGCAGTGCTTGCCACCACCAACGGAGTCCATCATCTTTCTTGGGGCATTCAGGGACTGCCTCCGTTGTCCGAATTGCCATCCTGATTTTTTGTGCTCATCCTGCGCTCGTTTGATCGGTAACAGCTATCGTTTACACTTTTATCCGTGAATGCCGAGATCATCGCCATTGGCTCGGAACTGCTGACCCCTTTCCGTCAGGATACGAATTCCCTTTACCTCACCGAACAACTTAACAAGCTTGGCGTGGAAGTAATTTTCAAAACCATTGTGGGGGACAATCGCCGGCATCTCACTGCGGCGGCGCGCCTCGCCATATCGCGCGCGGACATAATTATTTTCATGGGCGGACTGGGACCGACGGAAGACGATCTCACCCGGGAAGCAGTAGCCGAGGCGTTAGAGCTCAAGCTTCATCGCGATCCTGAAATCGTTCACAGCCTCGAGCACCGATTCGCCGCGCGCAAAATGAAGATGTCTGCCAATAATCTCAAGCAGGCAGAAGTCATTGCCGGAGCCGTAGTTCTGCGCAATGCCAACGGCACCGCGCCCGGGCAATGGCTCACCGGCGCTTCCGATGGGCGCGAGAAAATTATCATCCTACTGCCCGGCCCGCCACATGAGTTGAAAGCCCTTTTTGAACAGCAATGTATGGATCTGTTGCGCGCTAAAGTCCCAGAACAGTTCATTGCGACACGTACTTTAAAAATCGCCATGATGGCAGAGTCGCAATGCGATGCCCGTATCGCGCCTATTTACAACCGCTTTGTTGACGTGCAGACCACGATCCTGGCCGGAGCCGGCGAAATTCAAATACATCTAAAGTGCCGGTCTCATTCCCTCGAGGCCGCTCAGGAACGCGTCGATCAACTGGTCGAAAAAATTGAAGAAGAGCTCGATGACCTGGTCTTTTCCGATAACGGCGATTCGCTGGAACAGATCGTTGGATACTACCTGCAAATGCGGAACGCCACCCTGGCCGTCGCCGAGTCCTGTACCGGAGGACTTCTGGCAGAGCGCATCACCTCCGTCAGCGGAAGTTCACGATATTTTCTCGGAGGCGCGGTCGTCTACTCGAACAAATTGAAGACCAAGTTCGCGGCAGTTCCGGCCGATCTCATCAAGAAGTATGGGGCAGTGAGTGCGGAAGTCGCCAAGGCCATGTCCGAGGGAATCCGCGACCGTTGCGGCGCCACCTTCGGCGTGGGCATCACGGGCGTTGCTGGACCCACAGGCGGCACCGTTGACAAACCGGTGGGCCTGGTATTTCACGCTTTGGCCGGCGACCGTGGAACTGAGGTGATAGAACGCAATTTCCCCGGCGATCGGAAGAGAATCCGTTGGTTCGCGGCTCAACAGGCGCTGGATATGATTCGCCGAAAAGTAATGTGAGGGAAAAAGCAGCATTCAGCAGTCAGCATTCAGCATTCAGCACTTGGCACTTAGCACTTAGCATTTGGCCATTTCGAGTTTCGGGGCGCTGCAGAAGAGGGCCGTTGCCCAGGCCTCAAAGGGCCAAATGCTAATTGCCAAGTGCTAAGTGCTGCTCTTCTCCCATGCGTATTTTCGTTGCGCTCGACACTGACGACAGTATCCGTGACCGCATCTCGCGCTTTATGGATGGGTTGCGTGGATTCGCGCCTGATGCTCGGTGGGTCCGGCCGGAGTCGCTGCATGTCACTCTTAAGTTCGTAGGCGAAAAGCCTTCCGAATTTGTAGAAAGAGTCAAGCAGGCGCTCTTATCCGTTCATGCCGAAGCGATCGATCTTAGCTTCCGCGGTTACGGGTTCTTCCCTGGACCAAAGGCGGCTCGCGTTTTCTGGATTGGCATTGAAGCAGGACCGCAACTCGCCACTCTTGCGAAAGCCGTGGACGACGCCTCGTTTGCGCTGGGTATTCCGAAAGAAGAACACGCTTTCAGTCCCCATCTCACGCTAGCCCGCGCGGGCGGCCGCTTGGCGCAAAAGCAGCAGGGTGACGCGCGAAACAAAACTTTCCAATTCCTCCAGGAGAAACTGGCTGCGCTGACGATTTCGGATTTCGGCACGATGAGGCCACGGGAATTTTTTCTGTACCAGAGTCAACCGCAGCGCGGAGGTTCGCACTACAGCAAGATTGCAGCCTTCCCATTGCAATAACCAACCGTGGAAGTGCTTGCAACCACTTTGACGAATACAATGAGCGGGAGACTCATGTCCCCATTTTTCCTGAGTGCGGCGTTCAGCTATCTCCTCGGGTCCATTCCGTTCGGTTACATCCTGCTGCGAATTTTTCGCGGCCAGGACGTGCGGCAGACCGGCAGTGGAAACATCGGAGCGACCAACGTCGCGCGTTCTTCCCCGGTGTTGGGAATACTGACGCTTTTTCTTGATGCACTAAAAGGAGCCGCCGCCGTCGCGGTCACACGTGCTCTGTTCCCGGATCAAATCATCCTGGCGGCTATTGCAGCTCTTTTCGCAATCCTAGGCCACATTTTTCCGGTGTGGCTCAGGTTCCGCGGTGGGAAGGGAGTAGCGACCGGTCTGGGTGCGTTTCTGATGCTTGCTCCCAAAATTGTCTTGATTGCGTTTGGAATATTTGTCGTCATGGTGTTCGCTTTTCGATATATCTCCTTAGCCTCGATTGTTACGGTCGCGCTCTTCCCGTTGCTTGCCTGGCTTCTAAAGGCTTACGGAAATACACCTATGGTGCTTGTCTTCATGACAGCGGCTTCTGCCCTGATCATCGCCAAACATCGTGGCAACATTCTCCGGCTCCACGCCGGAACCGAACCCCATTTCCATTGGAGGCGCGGATGAGCCAGATCGCCATCATTGGCGCGGGTGCCTGGGGAACCGCGCTCTCGATCGTTCTGGGACGCAAAGGCGGACATCGCGTCCATCTCTGGGTTTACGAAAACGAGGTTCGTGAATCCATTGCCGCTCGTCGGGTCAATGAACTATTTCTTCCTGGTCAATCCATCCCAGATTCCGTTTCGCCCACAGGCGATCTGAAGGAAGCCATACGCGATGCCGAGATTGTGGTCAGCGTAATGCCTTCCCAGCACAGCCGGCGTTTATTCCAGGAAATGCGCACCCACCTGAAGCCGGAAATGCTACTGGTAAGCGCCACCAAGGGGGTGGAGGAGAAGACGCTGCTTCGTATGACCGAGGTGATCATGCAGATCGTTCGCCAGGACGGTTTCTCACCACGGATCGGCGCCCTGAGCGGGCCATCCTTTGCCAAGGAAGTTGCCCGGGGAGATCCCACTGCGATCACCATCGCTTCAAAAGACCCTGGGCTGGCAGAAACCATCCAGCGCGAATTCAGCGATCCCCGTTTCCGCGTCTACACCAACGACGATGTGATCGGCGTCGAACTGGGAGGCTCCCTCAAAAACGTGATTGCGATCGCGGCTGGGGTTTGCGACGGTCTGGGCCTTGGCCACAATTCAATTGCCGCCCTTATTACCCGGGGACTGGCGGAGATCACTCGCCTCGTCGTCGCCTGTGGCGGACGCCAGGAAACCATGTCTGGATTGGCAGGCTTGGGCGACCTGGTTCTCACTTGCACGGGCGGACTCTCGCGTAACCGAAGCGTCGGCGTAGAACTGGGCCGCGGACGGAAACTAGCCGAGATCATGGCCGGAATGCATGGGATGGTGGCGGAAGGCGTTTTCACTACGCATGCGGCCGTCGGCCTGGCCCGTGCGCACAAGGTCGAGATGCCGATCACTGAACAGATGTACGCTATCTTGCATGACGGCAAATCGCCTCGTGACGCCATCCATGAACTGATGACGCGCACAGGCAAGAGCGAGATCGCTTTGCGCTCCTGAAACTCTCCAAACTAGGACCTGTTCGCAATCCGCTCAAACTTCCCAATCTCCAACTCTTTCTCGGTCAACTCCTCAAATTTTTGGTCCAGCTCTCCGTACTCCGCGGCGTGCTGTTGGCGAAAGTTCTCGTAGGTCTCGCGCGATACCCAGAAATCCAAGGTTACGTAGCGTCGCCCATCCTTCAAGTCATGGTTTAAGTCTGTTCTGACATACCCTTCATCTCGAGCAAAGAATCGTGCCCAATCTCCTCTTGGCCCGTACGCCTTTTCAAAGCGTGCGTCCATTCCCGCCAGGACGCGGAATTCCCAAATGATTAGATAGCTCCATTGGTCATGTTTTTGAATCGCCATGAGTTCTCTCCGGAAATTGTGGTCGGTATCCACTGGTCAGTTCCCGTTGGTTATTACTGGCTACTGGCTACTGGCTACTGGCCACTGATCACTGACCACTCATAAGTACTTTGGTAACTCTATTCCGCTCTAACGTGCCTTTCCGCGCATTCCATTCAACGTAAAATTTAGAGGAACACTCGAACTCCGGCCGTGTGTTAACACGGCGAATACAGGGGCCACTTTGTCCTTCAGACTGACCATGCCGGCGCGCATTCCCATTCTGTACGTAATCGTGGGTGTGCTCGTTCTCGTCAGTGTGGTACCCATGTATTTCTACTCGGCTCAGGTGGAGTCGATCAATCGCGAACGCCTTATTACCAATGAACGACTGTTGCAGAACACAGTAACGCGCTCCCTGGCCGATGACATTTCGCAGCATCAGGAATCGCTGCGCATGATGTTGGCAAATCTATCTTCCGCCCTCCAGGTCGCGAGCGGCGGAGACATTACTTCCGAACACGTGGAAGCACCCGAACTTCGAGCGCTGCTGGAAAATTTTGTGTCCTCTTCGGAGGATCTCGCGTATGCCACGTTGCTCAATTCAGACGGCAAGGGAATTTCTGCCGGGCGAATTGCTCCCGACGCCTTTCTGCAACGCGAACTGGAGCGCGCTTACGCTGCCGCCCGGGATGGCCGGGTTTATAACGGACAGACCCTGGTAGTAGGTAGCGGCAAGTCGTCTCGTACGGTGATGCTGGTCAGCGCGCCGGTTATGTATGGCGGACGATTCCTGGGCATGATCGGATCGGTCGTGGATTTGCAGTTTCTTATTCGCCGGCTGCAAGAAGTCAACCACAATGGCCTCACTCCGTACGTGGTGGACAGTCAGGGGCGCCTGGTTGCGGGCGCAACGCAAGACTATGCCACCGGCCAGGACATGACCAACCTGGAAATCGTCAAGAACTTCGTTGAGCAGGGCAAAGCGCAACTTGTCGTCCCCACGCGGGAATTCAGTGTTGGTGGGAAAAAAGGCGTTAAGATGCTCGGCACTTACAGTCCTGTAACCAATCTGGACTGGGCCGTCGTGGTGCAAAAGCCACGGGACGAGGCCTACCGTGGTGTCTATGAGATGCAGCGCACCGCCCGGCTTCTGGCGCTGTTGGCAGTTCTGCTCAGCATTGCGATCAGCTTTATTGCCGCGCGCCGCATTACGAATCCGTTGGAAGTGCTTACCGAATCCAGCCGTGCCATTGCTAGCGGCGACTTTTCCCAACGCGTAAAACTGAAGAGCCGCACCGAAATCGGCGAACTGGCCGCCACCTTCAACACCATGTCCGAGGAGCTCGAGCAATTCGTGCTCGATCTTAAACGCGCTGCGAATGAAAATCGCGAACTCTTCATGGGATCCATTCAGATGCTGGCCGGCGCGGTTGACGAAAAGGATCCTTACACTCGTGGACACTCTGACCGCGTTACGCGTTATTCAATGATGATCGCTCACGAACTGGGCCTGACGGAAGACTTTATTGAGATCGTCCGAATCTCAGCCCAGCTCCATGACGTAGGCAAGATCGGAATCGAGGATCGCATCCTGAAGAAGCCGGGTGCGCTGACTCCGGAAGAATTTGACGTCATGAAGACGCATACCACCAAGGGCGCTACCATTCTGAGGCCCGTAGCTCAGTTGAAAGACATGATCCCCGGCATCGAACTTCATCACGAGTCACTCGATGGCCGCGGTTATCCGCGCGGCCTGAAAGGCGATGAGATTCCTCTACTGCCACGAATCATCGCGGTCGCCGATACGTTTGACGCACTCACCACCAACCGTCCTTATCAGAATGCGCATGATCCCCAGGACGCTTTGAAGATCATTCATTCATTGGCCGGTAAGCGGCTGGATCCGGATGCGGTAGCGGCGCTGACGACAATCTATCAGCGTGGCGAAATTCGTATTCAGCGACCGTCCGTCCCAGTTGTCACTACCGAAATTGCACTTGCTGCGCCACCCAAGCCAGAAGCACCCCGCGAACATCCCGCTGATACTGCTGTCACGGTCGAAACTACACGATTCTAGGGTCTGCGAATAGTTCGGCCATCCCGCGCGCGATCTCAGGTTTCAGGTCTCAGTCTTCAGATCTCAGTTCTCAGGTTTAATTGCGACAGTTTCTGCCGAGGATGAGCGCCGAGGTCAAGATCAGCT
>Ga0193750_1000285_pt1 | contig 14042 bp, 14 predicted proteins | sample L1c1metaG_FD_160569 | JGI IMG/M metagenome (GOLD analysis project Ga0193750, IMG submission 160569) | Soil microbial communities from a riparian zone of the East river system, Colorado, United States - L1c1 | ecosystem: Environmental > Terrestrial > Soil > Riparian zone | place: USA: East River...
CAAGCTCACACTTGAAGAACACGCCAAGAATAACCTGCCTGACATTAGTATGCGCTGGGCGGAGCGCGACAAAGCCGAGCGTAAGAATGCGCGCACCGCGCAAAGCTTCTGCGTGCCCAAGGCCGATCTCGCGCGCAGGGCTACGACCTCTCGCTCAACCGCTACAAGGAAGTCGTCCACGCCGAAATCGCGCACCGCCCGCCGGCCGAAATTCTGAAAGTCCTCGGGCAAGTGGAGGCGGAGATACAGCAGGGCATGAAGGAACTGGAAGAGATGCTGAAGTGAAGTGGCCGAGAGTGAGTCTTCTCGACGCTTTGGCGAACGCGGAAGAGTTCGTCGATGGCGACTGGGTCGAATCAAAAGACCAAGACCCCGAAGGCGACGTTCGCTTGGTGCAGCTAGCCGACGTGGGCGACGGCGAATACATCGACAAATCAGCCAGATTCCTTACGAGCGCGAAGGCTCGCGCGCTAAAATGCACATTTCTCAAACCCGGCGATGTCATGGTCGCACGAATGCCTGACCCGCTGGGTCGTGCGTGCATCTTTCCCGGCGACTCAAAGCCTTCGGTGACGGTCGTCGATGTTTGCATTATTCGTCCGAACCCCCGCGAACACGATTCGCGATGGCTGATGCGCTGCCTGAATGCACCCGACTGTCGAAATCAGATCGCCGGTTATGCAACTGGAACGACTCGCTCCCGCATTTCGCGAGGTAATCTTGGGAAAATCAGAATCCCCCTGCCGCCGTTGGCGGAGCAGCAGCGGATTGCAGAAGTGCTGGACCGGGCGGAGACGTTGCGGGCCAAGCGCCGCGCCGCCCTAGCCCAACTCGACTCCCTTACCCAATCCCTCTTCCTCGACCTCTTCGGCGACCCCAGAGTGAACGAGAGAAGGTGGGCGATGGCGCCTTTCGAATCATTCATATCCGACATGCGGGGCGGAGCCGCGCTCGAACCTGAGGACTTTGTCGAAGCGGGCTTTCCAATCCTGCACAAGGGGGCGATCAAGGCCCACGGCGAAATCAGTCTGGATTCAAAGAAGAAAACTTTTGCAACGCTCGCCTACGCCGAAGCCAATCGAAATAACGTCGTCAATCGTGATTTTGTAGCAGTCACGCTTAGGGACTTGGTTCCCACCGGCCCGAGCATCGGATTGACGGCGGATCTAGAAAGCGGTCCCTCTGATGAGTATCTGCTCGCCCAAGGAGCATACGGGTTCAGACCTGACGTTTCCAAAGTGCTTCCAGAGTATCTCGTTCATCTCTCCAATAATGAAAACTTCAGGCACGTCCTGAGGCAAAACGCCGTCGGAAGCACTCAAATACATATCCGCACGCCCATATATCTAGCCATCAATATTCCGCTTCCCCCTGTCGATGTGCAGCGCGAATTCGCCCGTCGAGTCAACACATTGGAGAAAGTGAAGACGGCGCAACGCGCGTCGCTTTCAGAGTTCGACTCGCTCTTCACAACACTGCAATACCTTTCGTTCAACGGAGAAATCTGACAGATTGGTCCTGTGCGAAACGCCGCTGCCTTTCATGCCCCTCTGCATCCGTCGGACACGGAGAAGCAAACTTTTGGCTGCCGCCACACGCAGCCTGACATTTGCGCGAGGAACCAGATGCCGAGAAAATGCGCTTTCGTAAACGCCGACGGAATGTGCTACGCGCCTCCGACATCGTGGCCGAAGCAATTCCAAAAACTTCAGGAAGAAACGCTGAAGAAAAAGTCAGTTCGCAGAACGTGAAGCTAGTAGGGCTGGCCGCGGTCTTCGCCCCCCTCCGGCACCGCGCCTTCTGAGGCGAATTGTAACGTGACTGGATAAGTAATAGGTTATATCAACGCATGCCGACGACATTAACGCCAGTCGAGTTCGCCTTAGAGGATCGCGTGGGCGATCAGCCGATTACTCCTGAAACGGTCGATCTACCTACATTGCGAGCGTTTCTGGATGAAGTGGAAACGCTGATCAAAGGTAACGTTCCGGGAGCTGGCGTAACGCTGGCAGAGTCGCGAGTCCGGTTGGAAGAGGGTTCTTTGAAGGTGGTTGCCCTAATATCAGCCTTGCTTGCGGGTGATCTGGAAAGCGATCTCTCCCGATTGCGCGATAGCAAAGACTTAGATGTGATTCAACCGAAGCGCGCCGAGATTATCGAGCAATGGCAGGCCCGCGCCCGACGTATGCCCTATCGTAGTTACTCAATCGGCGAACAGCGACAGCCTAAAGTCAAAATCGGCAGCACTTCTGAGTTCCAACATGGCGGGGAAAAGGCGTGGGTCTCGGTTGAAAAATACCTAACCGGTAGGGTTTTTGATATTGGCGGGAAGCAAAACCCTAATGTGCACGTGGTTCTGTCTGACTCCGGGAATGACTTAGTAGTCCAAGCAACGGAGCAGCAACTGGGCGAAGAAAGAGAGAATCAATTATACAAGGAAGTGACTCTGCATGTGCAAGCTGAACAGCACTTGCGGACGAAAGCCCTCCGTAACATTCGTTTGATGGAGTTCTTACCCCAAGCCACAGACGTTGATGAAAACGCGCTTCAAATGCTTTGGGCGAAAGGACGTGAGGCATGGAAGGATATTGGGTCTCCAACAGACTGGGTAGAAGGGCTCAGGGGAAACAAATAATCCATGCGTCAGTTTTCCCTCGACACGAGTTTCCTTATCTCGTTCGCTGACCCGAACCGACCACATCACAAAGCGGCGGTAGAATATTTTCGTTATTGTGTTGCAGAGCGAATCCCTATGTGGGTTTCGACAGTGGCAGCGGGGGAGTTCGCTGTGAAGCAATCATTCAATGATCTTCCGTTGCGAAATTTCAGGATCCAACCTTACAACCTCTCGCACGCCATTCGCGCGGCGGAATTGTTCAATCATGCACAAAGTATTTCGAGAGCCGCTGATGACCGACGTCCCGTTATTATCAATGACCTTAAGATAATCGCGCAGGCAGCCGAAGAGAAAATCCCATTCATACTGACTGAGGACGAAAATACGCTTGTTCGACTTGCGGCGGGACTGAGAGCGAAAGGTGTTCTGGCAGTAGGCACACTGCTCCTAAAAGATGGTTTCGAGCTTAAGCGAGCTGAAGGGCTGGAGCAATCTTATCTTGGCTTACAAGAGTAGTGCTTCGAATGTCCAACTTCGGTTTCCTCCAGACAGAGTGGCCGGATGTCTTCGACTCAGCGAGGCGTGCTGAGTCGCTATCTCTTGGAGATCCGCGCACATCCTGTTTCTACGCGCGGCGAGCTTTGGAGCTTGCGGTCCGCTGGCTCTACAAGAGCGACAACTCATTAAAACTGCCGCATAGCGAGAGTCTAAGCGCGCTTATCTTTGAGCCGACGTTTCGGGATGCGATTGGATCGCCGCGTCTAACTAAAGCACGGATCATCAAGGACCTCGGTAATCTTGCGGTTCACAGTCACAAACCAATTCGCGAGGCCGACGCCATCGCGGCGGTGCGCGAGCTGTTTCATTTTTGCTTTTGGATCGCTCGGACATACGCACGTGGACCGACGCCGCCTGACGGTATCGACTTCAACCCGGAGCTGCTGCCTAAAGTGGCAGCCACTTCATCCCAGACGGTGGCGCAACTGCAAACGCTCGAAGGTCAGTTGCGCGAGAAGGATGAGAAGCTGGTCGAACTTCTGGAGGGGAAGCAGGAGCTCGATGATGAACTGCGACGACTGCGTGAAGAAGTGGCCGCCGCGAAAAAAGCTAACGCCGTCCAGCCGGATAGGCATGATTACTCCGAAGCGGAGACGCGCGATTATTTCATCGACCTGTTGCTGAAAGAAGCAGGATGGCCGCTCGATAAAGCGCAAGACCGCGAATTTCCCGTCACAGGAATGCCCAGCGAATCGAAAGAAGGATTCGTCGATTACGTGCTTTGGAGTGATAACGGCAAACCTCTCGCGTTGGTCGAAGCAAAGAAGACCATACGCGACGCACGCGTCGGACAGCAACAAGCGAAGCTCTATGCCGATTGCCTTGAACAGAAATTTGGTCAACGGCCAATCATCTTTTATTCAAATGGTTATCAACACTGGATGTGGGATGACACTTCGCATCCGCCGCGGGCCGTGCAGGGATTCTATAAGAAAACCGAGCTGGAGCTGATCATTCAGCGTCGAACAACACGCAGGAAATTGGCAGACGCGGAGGTAAGCAAAACGATTGTCGAACGTTATTATCAAACGCGCGCGATTCGCCGAATAAGCGAAGCTTTCGAAACCGATAACTCGCGAAAAGCGCTCCTCGTAATGGCGACCGGGGCTGGCAAAACGAGAACGGTGATTGCCTTGTGCGACCTCCTAATGCGATGCAACTGGGCGAAGCGGATTCTCTTTCTCGCCGATCGCGTGGCGTTGGTGAATCAAGCGCTTAACGCCTTCAAACAACACCTGCCCGATTCATCGCCCGTCAATCTTGTCACGGAGAAGGACAAAGAAGGCCGCGTCTACGTCTCGACGTATCCGACGATGATGGGACTGATCGACCAAGCGAAGGATGGGCAGAAACGATTCGGAGTTGGCCATTTCGATCTTGTCATTATCGATGAGGCGCACCGGTCCGTTTACCAGAAATACCGGGCCATCTTCGAATACTTCGACTCTTATCTAGTCGGCCTACCGCTACCCCAAAGGACGAGGTCGATCGCAATACTTACTCGCTCTTCGATCTCGAAGAAGGCGTCCCGACAGATGCTTACCCGCTGGAGGACGCCGTGAAAGATGGTTTTCTCGTCCCGATGAAAGCCGTCCCAGTGCCACTGAAGTTCCAAAGCGAAGGCATCAAATACGACGACCTCTCTGAGGAAGAGAAAGAGGAGTGGGACGCAAAGGAGTGGGGCGAGGACGGAGGCGTCCCGGATCATGTCGAAGCTGAAGCGGTAAACAAGTGGCTCTTCAACAAGGACACGGTCGACAAAGTGCTCGCGCACCTGATGACGCGCGGCCAAAAAGTCGCCGGTGGCGATCGACTCGGAAAAACAATCATCTTTGCAAAGAACCATGATCACGCTGCGTTCATCGCAGAGCGATTCGACAAGAACTACCCAGAATACAAAGGGGATTTCGCCCGGTTGATCGACTTCTCAGTCGAATACGCACAGAGCCTGATCGATAGCTTCTCAATTCCGTCAAAGCCACCGCACATCGCGATCTCGATCGATATGCTTGATACCGGCATCGATGTTCCGGAAATCATCAATCTTGTCTTCTTCAAGCTCGTGCGTTCAAGGACCAAGTTTTGGCAGATGATCGGTCGAGGAACACGCCTTTCGCCAAACCTATTTGGACCAGACAAGGACAAAATTTTCTTCTATGTCTTCGACTACTGCCACAATCTCGAATTCTTCAACCAGAATCCTGAAATGACTGACGGATCGCTTGGTGAGTCGTTGGGAAAAAAACTTTTCAATCTGCGATTGGAACTCATCGCCCGGCTCGATAAGGATTGCATCGTCGGCCCCGAAGAACCGGAGGCAGCTTTGCGAACGGAAACTGCTGAACTACTTCGACATGAAATCGCGGCGATGAATGTAGAGAACTTCGTCGTTCGTCCTCGCCGCGAGTTGGTTGAACGGTTCGCCGAGGTAAAGGCGTGGGTGAAGCTCAGTCAAACCGATTTGCTCGATCTCAGCAAACAGGTGGCTGGTCTTCCCACCCAACTGGAGCCCGAAGATGAGGAGGCCAAGCGTTTCGATGTTTTGATGCTGAATCTGCAGCTCGCCCTTCTTCGTTCCGAACGCAGCTTTTCGAAGCTTCAGAAGTCGGTCAAAGCCATCGCGGGGCTGTTGGAGGAGAAGTCGTCGATTCCAATGATCCAAGCGCAAATGGAGCTGATTCAAGCCATTCAGACCGACGAATGGTGGGAGCACGTCACGCCGACGATGTTGGAAAACGCGCGCAAGCGACTGCGCCTGCTCGTTAAGCTAATCGAGAAGCAACAGCGCAAACCAATCTATACCGACTTCGAAGACGTGATGGGCAACGAGAAAGAGGTCGCGTTTGAAGTATTCGCCAGAGGCGATGACTTCGAACAGTTCCGGTCGAAGGCTCGAAGATTTCTGCGAGAACACGAAGATCACATCACAATTCAGAAACTACGGATGAACGAATCGTTAACCGACAGCGACTTGAAAGAACTCGAGCGCATTCTCGCTGAGAGTGGCGTCGGTAGCGGCGAAAACATCAAGCGTGCTAAGACTGAGAGCAACGGCCTCGGCTTATTCGTGCGTTCCCTTGTCGGGCTTGACCGTGGCGCCGCAAAGGCCGCCTTCGCGGCCTTCGCCGCCGGAAAATTGCTGGCGGCGAACCAGCTTGAGTTTGTTAATCTCGTCATCGACCACTTAACCGATCGCGGAGTTGTCAGCGTTGAGTCGCTTTACGCGTCGCCCTACACCGATGTAAGCCCGCAAGGCCCCGACGGATTGTTCGACCCGAAAGAAGTCGACCAACTCGTAGACATTCTCCACGAAGTTCGCGATCGAGCAGTCGCTTAAGGATACCGCCAACATACTTCCAGCGGTCTTCGTAAGCCTCACAATGTCACCATCACCTGCAACACATCTCGTGAATGTAGGTTCTAGTATGGCGATAACTCGAATTAGAAGCTCCCGTCCTGTTGGAGCTTGAAATCAACCTGTGCGGGAATTGAAAAGGGACTTTCTTTACGTCAAGACAAATCCCTAATACATCGTTTTACGATTCGACGACTCGCGCACTAGCTTGAACCAAGGCCGGATTCTCACGGCAAAGCGGCGGCGGCGTGTAGCAGCCACCGTGCGCTGCGGAGCGGGTAGCTCCATCGCATGGTTAGGCGCCGGTTGCGAGCTTTGGGCGATATGCTCCGTAGAGATCATAGCGGTGCACGACGAGATCGAGGAAATGAAGGGCCGTGCCATACAAATAAACAAGATCGGATTCCGCCTGATCCAGTGTGTAATCCTTCTTGCGATGGTGCGCGAGTTCGTGCCGAAGCGTGTCAATTTGCTCAAGACGATCGGGATCGTAGGTGTAATCTTGGACGCCCGATTTGTTGATGCTGCGCTTTAGAAGCTTTGCGAGCGTGTCGATCTTCGTGAGCAAGCTTCCCTTCGTAAGCGCGGCGACAAAGTCGTTGAGCTTTGTTTCCGCAGCGGATTCAAACTCGCTTTCGAGAACGGTCGACACCAAAATCGTTTTGTTAGCAATAAAGGCGAGCCAAGCCGCGATGTCGCATAGTCGGGTCATCCGAAGCAGTGTCTCGATCACGAATTCGAGAAACGAGTGAGCAAACACAAGTCCGCTGGCTGCGACGTAGGACATAACAGCCGAAAGTTGCGATTCTGTATTCTTTGCCGCGACCGCGAGATACGAAGCGTCGTGAGGACTAAATTGGGCTCCCTTAAAGTATTTCGCCGAATCGGGGCTGAGCATCAGCCGCCGAAGTTGCTGTGCGTCCTCAACCGCAACAGGATCTTTAGCGTAGGCAATGGTGCGGCGGATGTAGCGCAGCTTAGCTAGAACGTCCGACTCCTCTTCAAAGATGCGAGTAATGAGCTCGGTGACGAGATAGGACGCTTCGGTTTTATCTTGGAGGTGTTCAAGCATCATGCCGCCTAACGAGTTAAAGCGCAGCCGCGCCCGGCGAAAGCGAGGCTGGCTGTCTCTGGAAGTATTTTGACCACGTGAAAGAAGGAAACAACCCGGCTAGGCGTCGGCTGCCAGCGTCAGGTTAGGCATTAGTTGTTGTCGGGGTAGACAAATACTCGGACTTGGATGTCTCCAGAAGCCTTCTCAAGATCGCTCACGATAGCAGCGCCGTTTCCAACATAGCCATCTGGATCATAAACGAAACAGACAAGCATCTTGCATCGTGGATGCTCCTTATATCGGGCGAGATCGACGATCAATTCATCAACCAAGTCTCTCCCCAATAGCCCCTTCCTTGTCATCTTGGCCTCGACGACGATCTCCTCTGCATGAAGTAGAAAATCCATTCTGGAAGCGTTGCCCGCATAGCTTGGTGTCCACTCTTCAGGTCTGATATCCTTGAAATGGATTCGAAGCAACGCATGCAAAAGGTCCTGAACGTCATATTCATCGGTTATATCGAGTGTGTTCCGATTGCCGTGACGCTGACGTATCTGCCTTGCAACGCTATGAAAGCGTGAGAGAACAAGCTCAAGGGAACTCAAAGGATTCGCACCTGCCTTTCCTGCAGAATCGAGGCCGAATTCCTGAATCTCTTCGTAAATTGATGTAAGGATGGCGTGTGCCTCATCTAGTGCGCTTCGATATCTGTTCTCGAACGGGACGCTATCTCCGACAATGTAGGCACCGCGGTAAACGAAAGCGATCTGCGTGAAATCGCTTACTTGATAAGCATCATCCCCAAAGATCCGCTTTAGGAGAACCGATGTTTCTCGATACCACTTCTTGAACTCCGGGCAGAAGCGTTCCTTGCTAGAAAACTGACCGATCTCTTGGATCTTCAGTTTCAGTTTTTCGATGGCGGTCTCGGCGTCCATGTCGATTTGCCTGACGAGAATAAGATCAGTGACGGTTGCCGGGGTGGCGTGTGGCTGCGGGTTGAGGGTGGAGTTTCATGCACAGTTAGGAGCCGAAGCTGCCGGGCCGTTCGCTGCATCGCATGTTTAGGCGCGTTCGTCTTGGCGCTTGAAACGAATCAAATCCTTGCTGAAGGCATCCGAGCACTGAACAACGCGAGCGATAGTCTCGTGAAGATAAAGAACATGGACGACGCATGAGTAGATGAAGCACTCTTCGTCGGTCTTGGGACACGCTAGGCCCGCTAGCATAAACGCACGAGTCGGATCTTGGGCGGTCAGTGTGACAAATCGTTGAAGATAATCGGAGTGTGGGGGCTTAGTGAGAGCAAACTCAAAGATTTTGTGAGCACAATCGTTGCGGATGTCTCGGAGAATATCGAATGCGTCGGCATCGTCCTTGGAGATTAGGCCTAGACGATAGGACGCCGCAATGCGCCCGGCAAAAGTGGACAGAGGTGCAAATACGCGAAATAACTCGTCGTCCCCTTCTCTCTTGGCTCGGCGTGGCTTCAGAAACTTGAGCAGCAAATCTTTTAGAGTTTCGTCGATCTGCGTGCCGAAGAGAATGATCCTCCCTCGCGCAGACTCACCTTCCGCCGCCTTCATCAGACGTTCGACCTGTTCCAAAAGTTCCTGTGGAATATCACTCATGGCTCGGCGCCTAACGAGACACAAGCTCAGGCACCGCTGGCGAGGGCGGGCGTTGCTGCGGGTTGAATGTGGAAATCATCGAAAGAGAGAACGCAGGGCGGCCAGCGGTTCGCTGCATCGCATGGTTAGGCGTTGGCGTGATTTGCGGCCGGGTTTGGGCTTTTTGGAGCCGTTGGTGGGTGAGTTGTGAACGTAGCAAATATAGACCATAGCCCAATGACGACGGGGACTAGGAAGTCGAAGAGTGCTCGGATCTGACTGATAACCGACAACCGTAAAGTAGAGTATGCGGGACCGAGACGAGACGCGATCTCGTGCTCGACAGCACGACGAATGTTGCGCTGTTGCAGGTCCGAATCAAGCTCTTGCATCTGTTCCTCGCGAATACGTTCGCGTGTCGCCGAGAAGATAGCGTGCGTCCAAGCGGCTAGGTCAGACGCAGCATAAATCACAAAAGCCAGCAGGAAATAGGCGGTGATTGCGGATAATGCGCGGAATAGAAACACCTGATCGGTGAAGGAGAAGTCGATGCCAAGGGCAGAAATCTTCGAAGGCACAAGGCCAGTCTTCACGATGATTAACCCGATGACGCTGATTGCGAGCAGGCTTCGACGCTCTGCGCGGGTAGTTTCGCTCAGCGGATCGCGAAGGCGGATTTCTGCCGGACTCGCGTTACTCATAAGCCGATAATCTCGGCGGTTATCCCGCGTGTTGGCCAGTAAATCCGATTTTCTCTCATGCGCGAGTGCTCCACACCAAAAAAAGTAAGAAAACTGATGCACTCCGTAAAAACCATCTTACGGAACTGCCGAAAGAGCGCCCAGACAAGAGAACGCGCCTGCGGAGAAAAGGACCACGCTCCCTATGCCAAGCAGAAACGAAAAAAAGAGCCACCAGCCATGCTTGAGACCCTTGTAACCTTTGTTGCCGATGTTTTCGTTGTGCAGTGAAAGCTGGGTGAGATACGAAGTGATGTAAACAAACGTGCCTGCAACAAGCCCAGCCACGAAGAAACTCAGCGGACCTTTGGCATAGGTTAGAATCTTTGGGTGAGTTGGAGCCATTTGCCCGAGATATGCAAGCAGCGCGACAACCGCTCCGCCGTTGAGAAGCTGCAATGCCTTAAAGGCTTCGGTAGAGATGTTTATCAGAGACTTGTAGGTCTCAATTGCGTGTTCCTCGTTAAAGCTCATCTTTTACACCCAACGAGACGGAGCTGAGCGACCGCTGGTGGCGGCGAGCTTAACTTGTATTGTAGAGGTTGAAGTCTCATTCTTACGAAATCATTGGCGGACTTGCGAGTGTTCATTTCCCAAGGCTGCTCGGCCAGCCAGCGCGTTCTCATGGACACCAACTATAACAGCAAAACCAAAACGGTGACAGTGATGATCACCCTAATCGCCGAACGCATCCATACATGACGTTTCTTTACGTAAAGAAAGGTGAGGTGAGGTGTCCAAGTCGGCTTTACAATTTCGGACATATAGAAGTTGTGAGGCGGTGTCTTTGGTTCGCGACTGTGACCACTCAAATCTGCACATGAATATACAGTTCTTACAGATATCGTCGGCGCAGGACACCGATCTACCTCGGAAAAGTGTCAAGGAAGAAATCCAAAAACAAATCGCTCTAGGGAGGGGTTTCCCGAACCTCTCCCTTTTAGGTCTCGCATCGAGTAGATTCCTTGTATGGGGGGGTATTCTTTGCGGAGCGGCCTTACGCTTCATTCCATCGTCGTCACAATTCCACACGTTGAGGCGAAAAGATTTATCAACGCGCGCGGTATCTGCGCTGAATATCACAGCGGCAGGCTTTGCAACCCCTGCCGCCGTCACTGCGACGATAGGTGTTGCCCGGTGAGAATGCATGCCCATTACTACAATGAGTTTTTTGTGAGTTAATCAATCCAACGCCGCCGCGTCTGCCGCGTGCCACATTCACTCCAATGCTCACTTGGTCTAAATGAGCGGGGTTTACGCAAGACGGATTGCCGCATAAATGATCTAGCGTTAGACCAGCGGACAAAAAGCCCCCGGCTTCGGCGAATGACCAGCGATGGGCATAAACATACTTGGATCGCTTTGAGGCATCCCAAAATCGACCATATCCTCGTTCATCCCTCATACCCTTCCACAACCAGCATCCTCGCGTCTTTTTAACTTTTGACCAAAAACGGTCGCTCTCACTTCCATGGCCTCGCGGAGTCGTTTTCTTCATGTCGATCCCGGAACTCACCGGATTGCTTCCCAATTCTCGTCCGTCCCTTTGCTTTCCCTCTTCCAAACCCGCTTTCCAGAGAAGTAGACCTGAGCAGAAAAAGCCCTACGTAGAGGGCTCTTTCCTCCAACTCCCACTTTCCGTCGAAGTGAACCGTCGCAGGTTTCAAACAGACTCATTTAGGTCGCACCTCTCCAATCAGATAACCTCGCCACTTTCGGCCGGTGGCAGTCTGTAAAGCTTACCGGGATGAACCATATTCGGTCGTCCTTTTGTCTTTTTACGGCGCAGCTAGTCTTTTAAACCCCCTACGCCCGTGCTTTATCGGCTGTAGTTATTCATTTATTGCACTGCCTGCTTTGTTAGCTTTTCCAAAGCAGCCAATACGGCAGGCCATGAAAAACGCTTCGTCCTGTGACCAATGTCCACGACAGGAATTTTGCCACACTTCACCATCTGATCGACTCCACGGGTCGAAGGAAGATGAAGTCTTTGCCTTAATTCCTCTTTGGTAAGTAACTCTTCGCAGGGCATTCAACCAATACTAATGCATAGGTATAGGTTGTCAACCGAAAATACTTGAAACAACCGATAGACCTTTATATATGCATATGAATGTTAAAGCACCGACACCACTCTCGATTGAAGGCGCTTCGCAAAGAAATCGGATTGACTCAAGCTGATCTCGCCGCTCGATCCGGTGTCAGTTATCCGTATTTGCTGGCGGTCGAAACTGGCCAACGAGAATTAAGCCTGTCTCTGGCTGAATCCATCGCTTGCGCTACGGGCGTGGGGCCGCTTTGGCTTTTGGGAACTGAAGGAAAGGCGTCACACCCTCTAACTCCGACAGGCGGATCATACACCCGCGAAAACTTTCTATCGGCCTTCGGAAAAAGCGAGCCACTGGCGGAAATCGATCCGAATGATGAAGACTCAGCGGAAACGCTCCGCCAGTCTCACCAACTAACAGCCTTGATGCGTGCTGCTCGCCGGAAACGTCGTTTTCCTGTGGCGGCCTACTTCTTTCGGAAGATGGTGTCAGACACAACGAGGAAGTTGGAATTGGATCGCATCTATAGAAAAGAACTTGAACATCTTCGCGGGCCCTCCGCTCGCGAACGGCGAGAGGTTGCGCAACGGCCCCCCAGCGATTTCCGGCCACCACGGCGGGCATTTGACCTCGATGAATGATGGGATGGTCTGAAAGCCGCCGCCTTATTTCTTTATGCGGCTATCGATTAGCGAACCGGACGATCTTCGATCCAGAGTCCACCGGCTCAATCCGCCAGTATCGCTCTGCTTCTGCCGCCTTCACGACTTGCCGGTAATGCTGGAAAATGATGCGGGTGTGAGTATGACCGAGTTGGAGGGCCAGCTTTGCTGCGTCGTTGAAATGCGCGAGATGATAAGACGCGTAGGAATGACGGAGAGCGTTTGGTGGCCAATTTTCAATTTTCGCGTTCGCTCGGGCTTCTAAGAGAAAAGAACGAAGATTCGGAGGGACAAGCGGGCCAGTCACCTTTGCGTAAGGCGCGAGCCAAAGTGACAAGGTTGGTAAGATGTCAACCAACCGACGGGTCGCGGTTTTGGAACTCTTCGCGCTGATGTTTATATGCCCATCTGCGAGATCAACGTCACGCCAGTCCAGCCGCTCGATCTCCGCCGCGCGTAATCCTGCGAATGCACCAATTGCGATATAAGGGACGACTTGCGGGGCCGCGTTGTTCAGGAGCCGGTCGAGTTGATCCGGCGTCAAAATGCCGATTGGTGAACCGACATCTTTCGCTCGCTGCGATCGAGCGACCGGATTCGTTGCACAATAGCCTCTCGTCATGGAAAAAGAGAAAAGTGTTCGGAGGTCACGCCGATAGGTGTTGCGCGTTCCCGGCGCGACGCCAAGTCCGGCCAGCCATGAATCAATGTCAGCGGTCGAGATATCAGAGGTAGTCTTACCTGGAAAGTCGGCGACAAACCTCCCGAGGCGAAGCTTGAGATCATAACAATAGCGATCCGAGACTCCCGCCTCGCTCCGAACTTTTATCAACTCATCCAGTGCAGCGACTAGCGGTGCGCTGTTCTTGGATTTTTCCAAATGCGATACATAGAACTGTAAGGCGTCCTCAATTGTCTTACCCCACGGCAACAGGGTTTCATAGGCGCGTTGCGCACTGAGGCGCAGCCATGGCGGAAACTCGACGCCATTCCTTCCTTCATTGAGTAAAAGTGTGTTCTGCTGCTGCGCGTAAGTTGCCGCTTCCCCCTTTGTGACAAAATATCTCCGCAGCCATTTTCCCGCCACCTTCCCCCGGACAACAAATTTCAGCCGGTCGTGCTTGTAGGGCTTCACCCGGAACCCGTGTTTCATTGAGGCCCCGATTATACGATTTTCCGTGCTTCCCTACTAGGAGAAAGTCGTAGCTGTTTGTAGTCATTTTACGAGGGAAACATGCGCTTTTATGCGCCCGAATGAGCGGTAATGGGAAAACGCTCCAAAGGCTGTTTTCCCTCGTATAGAGGGGCGACCCTAACGGGATTCGAACCCGTGTTACCGCCGTGAAAGGGCGGTGTCCTAGGCCACTGGACGATAGGGTCAGCGAGCGCCAAATATCG
>Ga0193750_1000286_pt1 | contig 14003 bp, 12 predicted proteins | sample L1c1metaG_FD_160569 | JGI IMG/M metagenome (GOLD analysis project Ga0193750, IMG submission 160569) | Soil microbial communities from a riparian zone of the East river system, Colorado, United States - L1c1 | ecosystem: Environmental > Terrestrial > Soil > Riparian zone | place: USA: East River...
ACGCCTCCTGCTTATATTGATCGGTGTAGCTCGCTTTGCTGCGAGCCGGCTTACTTAACTGTGTCTTCATGTGGGCTCCTCGGGTTTTGACCCTTTGCCCACTGTCCGTCAATTCAATGCAACCCTAAGCTGACTCTTTTGTTTGGGAGTCCCTGCTTTGCGTAAAGGTAAATTGAAGCGCAACAACGGGACTGCTCAAAAGCGCTAGACCAACGAACATCGCAAACGCCAGAGCGCCTGTATTTACATGTTTCAGAATTGGAGAGAGTACGGATACGCGCCTGGCGGTGTGTTTCTGATGGTGAACAGGAGAAGCGAACAAAGGATCAGTCCTTTCGAGATTTGGTTTTAGTGATGTTTTCATCGGTAAAATTGTCTTCAGTTATTCATACCGTTTTGCTGAACTAATATTCCCACCGTGTGAGAAGGCGTTTCGGAGAGCTGGGCTGCTCGAAGAGGATCGAATATGGCAACGCAAGACGCTGAACGGGGCTCTTACTCAAGAAAGGATCCAATGCCCGGGATCCAAGTCACTATTAAAACAACTACGACTTATTCTGCTATGAAGTTGGTGAGCGCCGCCACTGGCTCAACAGAATGTTTCCCATCGGTCGCAACGAACGTTATTTCGTCGCGATCTGGACCTTGATCAGGAATTGCGTTAAACCATCATCCCATCCGATGAACAACGAGGTCGCATCGGTAAGGGTGCAGCTTCTCCTGTGCAATGCGCGCGACCTCAGCGCCGAGCGTTTCTCGCAGCGCGGGGTCCGGTTGAACGCAATTGGCCTTATTGCTTTATCGCGGCTGTGGCCGCTTCGCGTATTTCGCCGATGCGATCGTAATAGTGTGCCTCAAACTCACTCCTCGCTTCGGTGTTCATGCAAGTTTCTCGTAAGATGGACACGCTACGACTGGCTTGAACTCGCGATGCGATCACTGGTCTGCAAGTGTCGTTTCCATGTCCCTCTGGTGCTAGCCCAGATCGACAATCGTCCGCCGGCCAGCCTTGATGACAACGCCCACGCGGACATAGCCGCCTCTTTCCGATCGAGCTTCGATCAGGTACGATCCCACTGGTAGGGTTACGACCTCGGCAATTTCATCGCTACGCGACATGTGATTTTCCACATTTTTAAACAATTTACCGTCAGTCGTGTGTATCGAGTAGGAGCTATGCGCGTTAAATATGAGGTCGCCGTCGCTAAATTCGTCAGTTGCTGAATAGACCTTTAGATAGCCCTGGTCTGAACCGATACGATGATGCGGCGCGCCGATATGCGTAGCGCCGACAAAGAATGCATCACTAGTTCCAGCTTGGGAAGTCGCCAAGCTTCCGATGGACGAGGCAAGTGATACGAGCAAAAGAACTGTTTTCAATAAAGATAAGTGTAGTCGTTTTTTCATATGTTGGTGGTTTAGTGTTAGTCGGTCGCGGGAAACGACGAGGACATCCTTGATTGATGGGATGGGGCTGCCGGTAAGCCAGAAGTATCTACTCCCTGCTCCTTTGCATATTCGATCAACGCAGGGTCGTTTAATGCTTGGGCGAAGCCATTTACGATTTTGCTCAGGAACTGCCATAGAAGTGATGGTGCCGAGGTGGTGCAGTTGGTCGGCGGTGTAGCAGCCTGCGTGAGGTCATGTTGCCGATTGGAGATTAGCTGAGTTTCAATATTCCCGGTAACTTGCTGCTTCGTTTCACCGTCGTTCCCATGAGTAGTATTTAGAACGGCGAAACTGACGAACATTAGTAAGGCCAGCGTGCACATGTTTATGTATGTCAAAAATGGCACAAGCGGAGCTAACCACCATTGAGGCTGCTTGTGATCGTGAGCACCACTCGCTGATACCCTGCGGCTCAATCTATTGTCTGTTTTCATGTGTGTTTGATGATGTCCTTTCAATTATTCATACCGTTTTCCTGAGCAGATATTCCCGCTGCAAAACGTCTCCCTAGAAAGCGGGACCACCCAACCAACATGTCAGGGGACACGCTCATTACCGCGCGCCCAGCCGTAACGTGCTAGCCACTAGAAAGGAAATCCAAGGCCGCGGCCTGCGATACTGCAGGAACGCCTTCGAACCTTATCGAGCTTTGATCTTCTGTGATCATCTGCCGGGCCCCATGCTTCGTTGAGCCGTGCTCAGCCGCTGCGCCGGCACCGCTTCCACACAATCCGCAATCCTTGTTTGTGTCCTCCACTGGGCATTGGCGCGGGTTCCGATTTTGATCGCAGGCTGTGGCGGCAAACTCAGCGCCAGTTTTTCAAAAAAAGTCTGCCGATCCGGGTATAACAGCGTAACTTCTTTTCTAAATCGATTTCTTCGGCGAAAAGATTTGCGTGGAAAGTTCCAGTTATCTCGCTTGCGCAATATCGCGCAGTTTCTGCGCTTACTTGTTCGCCTACAGCAACGGGCATTTTCGAGTCTAAATCATAAACAATAAAGGTTTTCATTTTTCCTTTCTATTACACTTATCCATACCGTTTTGGCGCGAGCTATATTCCGGCCGCGTTAAGAATGGAGCTTGGCAGAAAGTCGAACATTATACTTTCCAGTCCGGTGGTGCTCCTTAGAAAGCACCGCAATTTATTCTGCGGCGGCGAAATTACTGACTGCCGTCAGTGAGCCGCAATTTGCTTTCCGAAACTTCGCTGGAAATTCTGCAAGTCGCCAACACTGACGTCGGATACCGCCCAGTAAGTGAAGTCGCCGTCAATCCAGTGGACCAGGTGATAGCCCTCGCGTTCCACAATCTTTTGCTCTTTGCTATCCGCGGCTGTTGTCGGCCAGATAAACAGGTTAACAAAATGCTTACGCCTTTGATAAACCAGAGCTGCTACCGAGTGGTTATCGAGGTAGTCTAAGCGTCCGCCAATCAAGGGAAAACCATCACCGGACAGGTCCACTACGGGAGCTGCAAAATCCAGCTTTACATCGAGCCACGGTTTAACAGTGTGTTGGTCGGACGAAGCCACATCGGTCAGATGATCGGCCATAAGCGAGCGGACGTGACTAGCTATAAGTTGTGTCGCGAGGAACTGATCCGCCCCCGGTTGCCTTACTCTGGGCAAGAAAATGGAAGCAACAATCGCCGCAAGTACTATAGCTGCGGCCAGGGCCAACCAGTTCCACGGCACGTCAAAGACAACGCCCCGCCGCACTGCCTCGGGACGTCTGACCGGCAGCAGACCCGCTCCTGCAGCGCCGCGGCCGGTCGGCGCGCCAATGGCCTCTCGCAATGAAACCTGAATCCGCTCACGCAGTTCTAGCGGCGCTTTGTAATAAGGTGCGGCCTGGCTAATCGCGTGAGCCATCGCCGTTTCCACCTCATATGCTTGCTCACATTTAGGGCAGTCCCGCAAGTGCTGTTCGATCTTCTGGCTGGTCAATGCATCTAGTTCGCCATCCAGATAACCGTCCATCAAATCTGCAATTTCTTGACAATTCATCTCATTTCTCCTGACTCATGCGAGCAGCTAAATATTCCCTGAGTTTTCCTCGTGCGCGGGCCAGTCGGGACATGACCGTACCGATTGGAATCTTGAGGATCTCGCCTATCTCGGTGTAAGATAAACTTTCCTGGTGTCGCAGGGTCAAGATCTCCCGGAACTCTGCTGGTAGCGCGTCCATCGCATTCTTTATTAGTTCGGCGTCTTCAGCATGCTCAAGAATTATTGCCGGGCTGGCCGACTCGTGGCCACTTGCGTGGATCGCTTCATCAAAAGTCGTTGTAAGATCGACTGCGCGGTTCTTTTTTAGCAGGGTATAAGCTGTATTTCGCACGATCGTGAGCAGCCACGCCCTCCCATTGGAACCATGGAACCCGCTGAACGATTTGAACGCGCGCAGATACGCTTCCTGGACGATGTCTTGCGCATCTTGTTCGTTGCGCATCAGCCACCTGGCGAGGTTGTGGGCGGCATCCATGTGCGGCAGCATCATTGCTTCAAAAGACGCTAATTCGTGTTCCTGGGCAGTGCCCTGTTCTTCGTGCCTCTGAAATACGGCAAATTTCACAACCTTCGCTCCCAGCTCGAAATCTTTAGTGCCAAAAACATAGTCGGCTTCGAGGGTTGTGGCCATAGTGTTATTGATCGGCGCGTCGACTAGAAACTGCATATCGAACCAGCGCGTTTGGGGATCGCCATGGCGACAAAGGCCATTTCCACTCGCTTCAAATCGTGGAAAGTTCGTTGCCAATGGGATCGGATCGCGCGTGAACGCCTCTGTATCGATTCTTTGTCCAGCATGCACCGATCACTTTGAACCCTGTCGATCATTCGGTCGGTCAACGCTTCACTGTTCCCTCGGCGGTAAAAGGTCATGAACGCTTGCATTCATCTATGTACAACCGTGCAGGCGTATTTTTATTCCACGATTTTCGAAAAAGGTCTGGCGGACCAATGATTTTGGGGTGTCGGTCTATTTGCCAATAATCTAATCTTTACCAGCGTGCCTGGGGATGGCGACAAATCGACGCCGCTGAACCGCACGGTTGTATCCTGCAATTTATCTGGAGCCAGGAATCCAAAGAACAACTCAGAAGCGGTAAATCTTTTCCTGATTTGAAACTGGGTCATGGCCCACAGCGCGTCACTGCTACCCTCGCAGCTAAACGCCAGTCCGACTCGGACCGTTCTATGTCGCTCATCACCACTCGCTCCATTCGTTAGCGATCATCCGCGGTTGGACAGAAAACCGCGGCGAGCTAAAGACCCTCGCCGCGGTTCGTAACTGAGATAGGCGCACGCGACAGTTTATCAACGTCACTGATCTTTGTTAATTGCGCCGCAGCCTCGTCCACTTCGTTGCTTCAATGAACACGAGTGAGGAAGTTGTCGACAACGAAGTCAGCCACGTTGTGGCCGAGGCGCTCTCCGGTGGTGAGGTCAAAGCGGAAGTGGACTCCGGCAAATATTCGGCTCAAGGTCGCCTCCTCGGCTGCGTCCGAGAAGCTGCGAAATGAACGTGTCGTTCCCGGAAGCACTTCGGAGGTGACGGTAAAGTCGAAGTGGTCATGGTGAAGGACGGAGTTCAGAACGGACGATGCCGCAGCGCTAATGACGGCATGCGCGCCAGGATAAGAGGGATCTGGAGTAGTATTGGTAACCTCTGGCAACCAATTTGGATCGGCTACGGTTTTCGGGTTGTTATCTGTATCGGCTTGCCTGATCGCGGTAACTGGCCGCCAGAGGCTGTAGATGTATTTGGCGTCGTAGAAGGCTATTACCGCGTCGGCCAGGCTAAAGTTCACCAAGGCAAACAGCCGCGCGCTTTGTGCGGTGCTCAGCCCATCCGTCAGCACAGCGGTTTGGGTAATCTCATTCCAATAGTTTTGAATAGCTCCATTCCAGAATCTGCCGGTTAACGCCTGGTCAGCGGTAGCGACGGTGCCGTTGATGATTCCCAATGTCTTCACTTCGTTGAAAGCGTCGCTATAGGAATGGCTATCCAAGGCCGGTGGAGGCCCTGGACGAAACTGGTTCGCCTGTTCGAGAGCAAATGGCGTCACGTTCGACCAGTGAGTGAATTGAGGCTGCGGCGGAAAATTGGGCGGCGTTGATTGGTAATCGCCAGGAGCGTTGCCGAAAACATACGGAATAGGCTGTGCAGCTGAGCCGTCATTGCTGCGCAAAGCCAGGATGAGATCGCCAACAGCTTGTCCAACGCTGATGCTCTCTGTTTTGGGTGGGCCATCCGGAATTTGTGACAGCGACTGCTGGAGCTCCGCATCGAGTGTCGCCTGGAAAGCGGGATACAATTGTACAAGGACTTCATGTGCGGCGGCAGCGGCGGCCGCTTCCTGTGAAGCGGATTGCGATGCATGAGGCGCGCCGGCCGCATAAGGCTCGTGCCTTTGGTCAATCGCGTTGACCGCGTCATAGATGGCAGCATGCATCATGGCGAAGCTGCGGGTAGGGTGAATGGTTGCCGGCTGCGCACCGTGTGTCCGGACGATCACCAACAGGTTTCTATTCCAGTCAACAACGACATTCTCCGATTGGGCAGAAACCAGCGTAACTTGAACCAACAAGCCAGCAAGCAGCAGCGCCAGTTTAACAGGTAAGCCGCGTTGTTTGAGACGCAGTCTTCCAGCCGTTGTGGTGACATCACCTTCTGGAATGTTTGCATTTGAACTACTGCCAAACGTTCGGCCGAGGTTTTTACGAATCAGTTTGAGTTGCATATTATGTGTTCTTTTTTGGTTTCGATTTCTAGCTTTTGTCCTGGAGAAACACGCGCTGATTGCGCTTGCTGCGGTCACACTTCACGATGCGATGCAGCTTGTTCGCCTGTCTAAACCGCGCAGCGCTGCAAAATATTCCCTGAATAGTTATCTTTTTTTGCCGACAATCGGTCCCTGTCTGGTCTTGCTTGGGAGGCATTGGGGCCATTGGATTGGTCATAGCCTGTGGACGAACTAATACGGAACTGGTAGAAAGGGAGGCGCGCGGACGCACGTTTGAGGGCGTGCGCGATAATTTGTTGAATGAGCAGGGCGTTCGTCAAAGAAGATGTCGATCTACCGGAGCGCAGCGGTCGGCGTCAGGACTGCCGCCGGGAGCGACCAATTACGCCACCGCGCGCGGCGCGAAGCGTTTGCGTGACGAAGTGCAGAAACTTCGCGCGCCAAACGTCAACAGCGAGCGCATCATCGAACTGGGGCGTCATCTGCAAGTTCGAGCTTTCTCCACTCTAAACGTATCACGCTCCTCCGCTCAAGCGGGTCAATTCGAGGACGGCATTCGCTGCACGTAGCAATGGTGGGGCCGCCGCCATCATTTATCTCTCAAGAACACTTCCGCTTCGCAGGCGAAATGCTGAGGCGCTTCCTTTGTCTAATAATCCTGGCTGATCCGGTGCAACAACGGCTCGCGACTGCGAACCTTATCGAGCTTTGATCTTCTGTGATCATCTGCCGGACCCCATGCTTCGTTGCGCCGTGCTCAGCCGCTGCGCCGGCGCCGCCTTTCGCATAACCCGCAATCCTTGTTTGTGCTCTCCACTAGGCATTGGTGCCGGTCCGATCTTGATCGCGGGTTGCGGCGGTAAACTCAGCGCCAGCTTCTCAAAAAAAGCCTGCCGATCTGGGTATAACATCTGATTAATACTTCTGTGCATTGGTGTTTCCGGTTTCTGTTAAAGGCGCAAAGCTGTGTCATTACCACTCAAGGCGTTTCGACGCCGCCTAGGTTTGCCTCACACCCTTTCTTACCGATTCCACCCTATTTTATTCCGAACACCTAAACTGATAATCGGACGCGTAAACGCCGGCACTCAACCAAGCTCTGCTTCTGTAATAAACCCTCCGGATCAGCAATTCCCGGTTGTTACCATCCATACCGTGAATGCATCCGGAATACCGAATGCATCCGGATTCAATGGAAGCATTCAGGAGGTTACCCGAAGGCAAATCGGCGTATTCGTCTTGAGCATGAAGCTTCAAATCCTGCTCGCTACAACTTTCGTAAAGTTGATGAGGAACTGAGGCCATGATTTTCATGTCAATCACATCGACAACGATCTGTAGAGGCGCGTTGCAGCGTAAGAGTAACGTTGCTGTTACTTTCACAGATGCACACAGTGACAGCTCATTTGTGGTCGTTCATCACATGCTTGGTCGCGCCAATATCACCGGCCAGGAACCGCGCGCTACTGTGGAGCTCCTGAAGTCTTCAAATAAGGTTACACTAATCGAAGAAGTAAAGAGTAACAACGCGACGGCTGTATCGGATTAGGGGGTAACAAGCGCGTAACTTTTGCAAGGTTGCGCGCACTACAGAGGCGTTGTCCAACTGCCTCGCCTACGCGGCGAGTCGCTCGTGGTCAATCGGCACCAACACCGTTTCTTTACGAAACGGTCGTTTTGTCACCAAGACCAAAACGCAACCAACGCAGCAGCAAATGTCGTCCTTTGCCGCCGAACAGTAAAAGCGGACGAATGGCAGATCATTTTCTGGGAATATAATTCTGCCAATTCGGTATAGATGCATCGAACAACTAAACGCCCTAACAAAACACACACATCGGATAACTAATATGAAAACACAAATGATCAGCAAAATACTTCTTACCTTAACCTTGCCTAGGCGCGTTTTTCACAATCTCGCGAAAAGCGTTACTTCCCAAAAACATCTTGCCTTGGGCATATCCCTGGTAGTTTTTGCTTTACCGGCCTCGCTGATGGCGCAAGCGGGTACTCTGGACCCGAAGTTTGGCAAGGGCGGCATCGTCCTTACGACAAACACGAGCGCGAATTCCGGGGCTCTTCAAGGTGATGGCAAGATCGTAATAGCTGGGTCGATTGCAACTAATCAGAATCAGCAACAACCCGGCCTCCTGCGTTACAACACTGATGGTACGCTCGATCCTAATTTCGGCATCGGCGGCAAGGTTGTGATCGGGGGCACTAATGCCGGAGCGGCATTTGCCGTCGCCGTTCAAACCGACGGGAAAATTCTCGCGGCGGCTCCGGCTAATCTTCAGCTGACGGTTTTCCGCTTCAATAGTAATGGCAGCGTGGACAACACGTTTGGCAATAATGGTGCTACAGCCATTCAACCAACTGAGGTCTTTCTTGGGCCAGCCAGTGGAGGTATCGCGTTGCAACCTAACGGCAGAATCCTCGTCGCCACGGCACATAACGAAGGCGGAGCCCTGCAAATCGTGGCACGCTTGCTCGCGAATGGGCAGCTTGACTCAACTTTCGGTTCCAATGGCGTAGCGCCCACTTTCGGCGGCGATTCGGTCGCGGTTTTGCCTAATGGCAACATCCTCGTCGGCACCGGCAGCGTTACATCAGCGTATGCTCCGAACGGCGCTGTTGTTAAAGATTTCGGTATTCATGGTCAGACTCCGGGTTTCGCTCCGGGTTTCGCGAATGAGGCAGGCGGATTTGTTGTTACTAACAACTCCTCAACTGTTCCGAGGATCATTACTGCCGGGACCATTTTTACTGATCTGAACCTCATGTCACTTAATAGTGTTTCCGGTTTCCTGCTGGTAAGCTACAATATCGACGGAACGCTCGATAACGCTTTTGGCATTCATGGGGGCGTGACAACACCATTCCCGGGTAATATCCTGGCACGCGCTTTTGCCGTTGCGCTCCAGAGAAACGGCGACATTGTCGCCGTTGGACAAACCGCGCGTACTGATACTGGGCCGTCCGATTTCGCTTTGGTGCGGTACAATCCCGACGGAACCGTCGATACGACCTTCGGTAACAACGGTTTTGTAAGCACACCATTTGGAGCGAGCGTGGCCTTTGCTAACACTGTCCTTATTCAGATCGACGGCAAGATCATTGCTGTGGGCAATAGCAACAACGGCACTACTACGCTCGCACGCTACCTCGGACGCTGAAGACTAAGCACGTTTTATGGTAATGGGCTACTTTTCACAGTAGCCCATTACCAGTTCTATTGATGGTCTCAACCTGCTAACAAAACAAACGATGATCGCTCGCATCACTTGTAGGCCGCGCAAAAAACGGCTCGTCATTCTCAGCGGTGGTTTCGGCGGGGTCTCTCGCGCGGACCGGTCTGGATGCGGATCAATTATTTGCTCATCGAGTCGTTGCAGAAATGTCATCATTACTACGGCGACGATTTCCAAGTAGAATGTCCCACCGGTTCGGGTCAGTTCACTACCTTAAACGGCGTCCCGAACGAACTGTCGAATCGGCTCATCCGCATTTGGCTCCGCGGCGACGACCGGCAACGACCTTTTAACCGCGCGTCTGGCAATGCGCTCGACGAGGAGCGAGATCACGAATGCTATTGGTTCCATGAATATTTTCACGGTGACACTAGCGGCGGCCTCGGGGCGTCGCGTCAAACCGGTTGGACCGGCCTCGTCACCAAGTTGATCCACCAGCAAGGCATCGCCGGGATTTCCATCGTCAGGACCAGACGACGAATACGCCCGGAAATAACAGCGATTACCAAACAATGGCGTACCATCCAGTGCACTTAAACATAGGTGATGGCCTAACGAGAATCGCGCCGCTGAGAGCGCAGCGATAGAATATCCAAGCCTCGACGAGCAATCCCATGCGCGGGTAGAGGAGCGTGTAACCTGATCACATGCATTTCTACGAACGGCATGTGTCGGTTTCGGATACCGAACCAGCGCGGCAATTCACCGCGCAATAACTGCTCGCCAGCGGGTACGACACGTATTAGCGAGAGCTACCTTAGGCGTTCGCCATCCTTTGCGCCATTGTGGCGTTCTTGCTGTACCTGACCTGTTTTCGACGTAATTCGATGCTATCACGAAAAAAACATTGAAGCCCCTGGCACTGTGTTTAATCGCAGTCCCGGTTGTTACGATAAGGGCCGGTAGCGACAACAGTGTCACTGCGGCCCAAGTCAACGCGTTCGCAGGATTTTGTACTGTCAAATATAAGGTGGTGCCGGCTCCTTCTTTCGAGGTAGGGAGTCGATTAGCTCTACGCGAGCCATGATAATAGTCTGCAGGAGCTAGAGGGGCTGGACTTCTCCGGTCGAAGAGTCGGAATATCCGGCACTGCCTTGGTAAACAGATTGATTTGTACGGATCACCGACCGCCGCGAAAGTCACCGCCGCGAAAGCGACCGCCACGGAAGCCACCGCCACGAAAGCCGCCGCGAAAGCCAGCAGTGTTAAAACCACTGCGAAAACCCCCACCTCGAAAGCCTCCACCGGCAAAACCGCCGTGAAAGCCTCCTCCTCGAAAACCGCCCCCGCCGAAGCCGCCACCGTGAAAGCCTCCTCCACCGAAGCCGCCGCCACCATGACCACCACCGCCGCCGCCGTGCGCCATCACGTTTGAGCCTGTAAAAGCACAAACTGTAATAGCAATTGTCACTGCAATAAGTTTTCTGTAATTCATATACATCTTTCCATTTGTTAAGTACAACCGGACAGGCCTGTTTTTATTCCGCTCCTCGTAACTAGAAAGGCCTGGTAGATCGAGCTTCCCTCCCCAGAGATCCGCCCGGCATACGAGGCGCGAGATCACTTTTCTTGGAATATAACTTTGCTAATTCGGTATGAATGGATTGAACGCGGCACAACTTTCCTGCGAAACCCAACAACTCACACTATGAAAAAACTGATTATCCTTACTTCTGTATTTTCGGTGATCGCCATGATGCTGGTCTCGTGCGCGAGCCAGCCCGCGACAACCGAAACGACGAGGCGTCAGACTACGATAAGTACCGCGCCTACGCCTCAGTTGTCACAGACGCCTCAGATCACAGGCGGCGCCTACTAAGCCGAGAGCGAGATGGATTGAAGGCTGTGACGTGCGCAGCGGTAATCCGCTTCACTGCTTGCCAACGACGATTTGGGGCGCGGGTTTGCTTAGTTTAAGCTGGTCACTCACTTTTTGAAGGCCAGCACTAAGCGCTTCAATTTGCGTTTACTGCTCCACAAGCGGCGACTCAAAGTCCTTCGTTAGCTGCTCTAGTTTGCAGTGCTCTTTGAGGAACTCGTTGAGCAACACCGCGTTCACCGCGTCATAGCGCACGGCTTCCCGTCGCGATCGCGTGCGACCAGATCGGGATTGACCGTTTGTACCTCCTCAGCACAAGACCGTGACTATTTCGGCGATTTACTGAAGGACGTGCAACGCTATCACCGGGTGAATCTCCGATGCTGCATAGCACCGAAAGTGAATTCTCCGGTTTGATTGATCTTTGGGAGCGTGGCCGATCTCGAAGAGCGCTGCGAGATTAGCTAAGCTGTAGATCACTTTCTGGGAATATAACTTTGCCAATTCGGTATGAATGGATTGAACGCTGCACAACTTTTTTACGAAACAAACATACCGAGATTTTTTTATGCCTACTACGATCGCAAGTATCATGAATTTAATGGGGCCGGACATGATGGTAATCCTCCTCATCGTTTTGCTCCTGTTCGGAGCTAAGAAGCTGCCAGAACTCGCCCGAGGGATGGGTCGAGCGGTAAAAGAGTTCAGCGCAGCACGAGATGAGATTGAGAAGGGATTAAGTCAGTCCGGTCCCAGCGGCGTAGCGCCGTCCAAACTGCTGGACGCAAAGAGCGAGCTGCCGTCTGCGCGGTCGTCCTAGCGGCATTTACAGGTTTCTCGACAGCTTCTCACCGGCGCCTCCGCTACAAAAAGAACTCGATGATCGCTCGCATCACTCGTAGGCCGCGCAGAAAACGAATCGTCATTCTGGGCGGCGGTTTCGGCGGGGTTTATGCCGCCATTCATCTTGAGAAATTGCTGGCGGGACAACACACAGTGGAGATTTGCCTTGTTAGCCGCGATAACTTTTTCCTGTTCACACCTATGCTTCACGAAATCGCCGCGAGCGACCTAGAGATCACGAATATCGTAAATCCCCTCCGAAAACTCCTTCATAAGGTTGAGGTATTAGTGGGCGACGTGAACGAGATTGACTTGCCAAACAAGCGGGTCCTGATTTCGCGCGGTTACGGCAATGACTCGCAACAACTCGACTACGATCATCTGGTCATCGCGCTGGGATCGATCACCAACTTTTATAACCAGCGCGGTTTGTCCGAGTTAGCATTAGCAATGAAGTCGCTTCCGGATGCGATTCGACTCCGTGCCCGGGTCCTCCGACATTTGGAAGAGGCGAATTCCGAATCTAATTCCATCGACCGGGAGTCGTTACTCACTTTTCTGGTGGCAGGTGGCGGCTTCGCGGGTGTGGAAACAGTTGCGTCCTTAAATGACTTCGTGCGGGAAGCGCTGACGTTCTACCCAAATCTGTGTGAAGAAATGTTGCGAGTTATGCTCGTGCATTCCGGTTCCGTAATCCTGCCAGAACTGGGTGAGAGCCTGGGACGATACGCGCAGAAGGTGCTCGCGCGACGCGGCGTGGAAGTCCGGCTTAACACCCGGGTCAAGAGCATGACGGAGAACCGCGTATCTTTGATCGATGGGCTCCAAATTCCATCCCGCACTTTGGTGTGGACTGCTGGAACAGTGCCCAATCCTTTAACCGTTGCGCTTCCTTGTGCGAAGGAACGCGGCCGCATACGCGTGAACGAATTCCTGCGAGTCCCAGATTGGCCTGATGTCTGGGCGGTCGGTGACTGTGCGTTTGTCCCGGATGTTAGAAATCCAGGGAAGTCTCATCCGCCAACCGCGCAACACGCCATACGCGAAGGCAAGATTGTAGCGCAAAATATCACAGCTGCACTCCTGGATCGTCCTTTAAAATCATTTTCATTCAAGACCATTGGGCTGCTGGCCTCAATCGGCCGTCGGTCGGGCGTGGCGCGGATTTTTGGTTTCAATTTCTCGGGCTTCTTCGCGTGGTGGATGTGGCGGACGGTTTACCTCAGCAAGTTGCCCGGCTTGGACAAAAAGATTCGTGTGGCATTTGATTGGACGCTGGACCTTCTCTTCCCCAAGGACGTTTGCGCAGTCTACGACCTCGACCATCACCGCGATTTCGATCGCCGGGACCATACGAGAAATGCGCTCGGGAATAATGGCGATTACCAAGTAACGGCGCGCCAACCAGGACACTCAGGCATGGGAAATGGCCTGAGGAGAATTGAGCCGCTGGGAACCGAGCGATATGGATGGGCAAATCCGAAGGTCGAGTGAGCAGGAGCGTCAGCTCGCCGCCGTGCTGCGCTTATGACTGCACTCTCACTACGCTCTCCAGTCCGCGCAGTTCTTTACGTTAGTGTTCTTGGCGCCGCGATTTTTGTGATCGCGCTGATCATCTGGCAAGGGGTCACCGCACATGGCACGCCAGACCCGATGCAACCGAACACGAGCTCAGCGGTAGCGTCTATGGATATCGGCATCCTCGTGTTCCGCGAAGGACTCGAATGCATCCTGGTGCTCGCGGCGATCACCGCGAGCATGACTGGAAGCGATCAGGTGCATCGGCGTCCCGTTGCGATGGGTGCAGGCATGGCTTTCGTCGCGACATTAGTCACATGGTTCATTGCTATCAAAATCGTTGGACAACTTACGGAAAGTGTTCCGGCGCTCGACT
>Ga0193750_1000287_pt1 | contig 13934 bp, 12 predicted proteins | sample L1c1metaG_FD_160569 | JGI IMG/M metagenome (GOLD analysis project Ga0193750, IMG submission 160569) | Soil microbial communities from a riparian zone of the East river system, Colorado, United States - L1c1 | ecosystem: Environmental > Terrestrial > Soil > Riparian zone | place: USA: East River...
AGGACGGAAAAACGGAACGGAACGACCGATTGATAGCGGTCTCTGCAAAGGCCCCTACGCATCGCGATGTAAAGACTTTGACGGATCTCAACGCGACGCTTCTTGATGAAATTGAGCATTTTTTCGTATCGTACAATGCTCAGAAAGGCAAAAAGTTTAAACCGATTGGACGATTTGGCCCGAAAAGAGCGAAGCGGTTGGTCCACCGCGGTGAAAGGAAGAGGAAGCGCAAGTAGACGGGTCATCCACAGTCACCCTCTCCATTTGTGAGCAGATTCGCCAAGGCGTAGAGCCTCGAAAATCGAATTACGATCTGTATGCGACAATGTTGGCTCTGATTCGGTATAAAAATTCAGATACCGCTATTCCTTCCGTGGATCTCAATTTCCGCGCATGAATCGCATCTTACGCGCTGGGATCGTTTTGGGCCTTGGCATCGGCGGCTTTTTCGACGGCATTGTGCTGCATCAAATTCTCGGTTGGCATCATATGGTATGCAAAACCCCGCATTGTAAGCCTCTGTCAATCGCTCAACTGGAACAGCAAAACACGCTCGACGGGTTTTTTCATCTGACTTGCTGGATTTTGTGCGTGGTCGGATTGGTTCTGCTTTCTGGGACGATTCGAAATCAAGGTGCCATGTGGTCAGGAAAAGCCCTTGCCGGTGCAATCTTAATTGGGTGCGGCCTGTTCAATTTCGTGGAGGGCATTATTGACCATCAAATTTTAGGGCTTCACCACCTATTGCCAGACGACCCGCACCAATTTCTTTACGACATGATGTTCCTAGCCTCAGGCGTCGTCCTATTTTTCATCGGCTGGTCGATGCGTGGTCAGGGCACCACATAGTGGCGCAAAGCGCAAGTTCGCTCCCGCGCTGAGACGCCACTTGGGCTCACTTGAGCCGTGGCCGAGCTCTCATGCTCGCTAGGTGAGGAGCTGAATGGTTAAAAAATCCTCATGGCAGCGCCTATCGCCGTCTCTGCCATTCTTGCTCTGGCATTTTTTGTCTATCCTCCACCTAGGCGGCGAAAAGCGCTTCGAAGGTTTACAACGCGTTTTCGCTGCGGTGCATCAGCGCACAAGCGAGCGACAACTGTCAAGGATTGCGTATCTAGCCGAGAAGCCTGCCGACTGACAGCGACGGCGTCTTCATGCGGGGGCATCGTGATACAAAAGTTTCGCAGGAGACCATTCAGCGCGGTCAACAAGTCGGCACCGTCCATTGGATGAGTGGAGACGTGGCTCTGGCGGTCAAAGGGGGACAACTGAGTTCGACGGAGCGCATTGGCAACATAGCAATAGCTCGACAGCAGACCCCGTTCTTTTCACTGCGGGCGGTACTGATGGCTGCGCTGTTGGCAGTTGATTTGTAGAATGTAGTTCAAGGCGCGGACAACGTCCTCGTGCCATCCTAACCCCGAGCGTTTTCTTTGGCCGTTTCCTTCCGGCCGTTGGGCGGATACAGCGAAAGGAATAATTTTTCGGGACCCCCGCGAGTCGGGGTTCGATGGATCGATACTCATATTATTATGATCTTCTTTCACCGCGTTCAGAGTCTGGGCCCGGGGTGCGCGGCAAGAAATCGGTGGAATATGGGAGCGATTTGCGGATCAGCGGAACCACATGTCTGCGATTTCGCCGCCGTTCTAGGCGGTCGATGTTCCCCCTTCATATCCTTGGGTTACCCCTAGCGACTCGCTGCCGAGGTGGCGGGACTAAGCGTCTAGGGCCGCACGGTCGACCGGCGGTCTTAGAGCTGCCAGATATTGCGCGTCAAAGGCGCGGAACGCCGTTTCTACGGTTGATCCGACGCCGACTATCCCGTCTTCTATGCCACGCCCGAGTAGCGCGACCCACCTCCCGGACCGGATCGACAATTTGGGTCGGCGCACTGCGGCTGGACTTCCCGGATGCGCGGCAAAGTACAGCTCTGCTCGTTCTTTTGCTGCCATGGCCTGGTCGATGTCTTTATGTTTCATAATTGTTCTTTCCCGAAAGACTTCGCACTTGGCGAGCGAAGCAGTAGTATAAAACGTCTCAGACAACCTGCTGGCCGGTGGGTCGGTGAAAAACCTATACTGTGAGCCAAAGACAAGCATCAGGACTTTCGCTTTCCCAGCCCTCTCATAGCTGCTGACACACGACCAGCCTTCCGCTTCGCCATCCCGCTTCTCAGATCAACAGCTCAACCGATCCTGGAAATGACCGTCGCTGAAGCGCGACATAACTCTAATACCTAAGTGTGGCTCAAGGCTTGCGATGTGGCGTTCGAACCGCGGGTCGCATCGCTACGCAAAGCGTTGCGGGCTCCAAGTGACTTTAACTGGCCAAGCGCCGCTTCAAGAAGGCCCGGCTAAAATCAAGTCTTGAGCTGTTTGTCCCTGCTGCCGGAGGCGACCGATGCTGCCGTCAGCGACTTCCCTCTTGAACGATAGCGGATTTGTGCGCCATAAACATTCAGATCATGAGAACGAACGTTTTTAGACCCGGAGGCATGAAGAATGCACATACTCGCCCGAATCGAAAACTTTTCATTTGAGAGGACGACATTTTGGTAAGCAAGTTGAGGAGTTGATCGGTTCGCGCGGCTGATCTCTCACACGATGCGTACTCGAACCTTCCTTCCCCGCCCCGAATACCCCCGGCCTGATCGACAACGCAGTTTCGTCCAAGGTGTTGATTGGCTGAACCTCAACGGCGCATGGGAATTTCGCTTTGACCCGGAGCGGGTTGGGCTTGCGGAAAAGTGGTTCGTGCCCAGCGCGCGCCAGTGGCCGGACCAAATTATCGTGCCGTTTTGTTGGGAATCCCTCGCCGCCTGGGGCGAGGCTGATGCCGCGGGCAACGACAATTTTTTTTCGACGCGCGTTTATCGGAATCCGCTCGACGTTAACCGCTCCAATTACCGCAGTGCGATACGTCACGAGGTGGGTTGGTACCGCCGCACAATCCGGATACCGAAGGAAGAAGCTTGGGAAGGCCGACGCGTTATTCTTACTATCGGCGCGGCCGACTTCTTTACGCAGGCGTGGTGCAACGGACATCATCTTGGCGCCAACGAGGAAGGATTTACTCCATTCGAATTCGATATCACTGACACACTCGAGCGCGACGCCAGTGGTACACGATGCGGCACGATCGTGTTTCGGGTGGAGGATCCCATGTGCAATCACGATCAACCGGTCGGAAAACAATGGGGTTGGTATAGCAGCGCGAGCGGAATCTGGCAGACAGTTTTTGTGGAACCACGCGCGGAAAATAATATCCAGCGCTTTGAAATCACGACTGACATCGACAAGTCGCAGGTGCGCTTCAAGGTTTTTGTTTCTGGGGGAACGGATCTGCTCGTTCATATTACGAGTCCGATTGGAGAAAAATTCATCGAACGCCTAACGATCCATAACGGCGTGGCCGATAAAAAATGTCGGCTTGGCTCGGTCACTCTATGGGACCCAAATGCGCCACAACTCTATCAGGTGCGGTTTACATTGCGCGACGGTTCCGATGCTCCTGATGTAGTGCACGGGTACTTTGGGATGCGAAGTTTGGCGGCGGTTGCAGTCGCGGAATCCGCATCGCCCGGAACACTCAGCCTTAATGGCGAACCTATTTATCTGCGCGGCGCTCTTTACCAGTCTTATCACCCGGAAGGTGTCTATACCGCGGGGGACATCGAATCGATTCAAGATGACATAACATGCGCGAAGCGCGCTGGATTCGATCTGCTGCGCATCCACATCAAAGTGGATGACCCGCTCGTTCTTTATTATGCCGACACCATGGGTATTCTTATAATGGCGGACCTGCCTAATTTCGGCGAAGGCGGCGATACCGATGTGGGCCGGCGTCGTTACGAAACGATGATGCGACGAACGATTGAACGCGACTTCAATCATCCGTCGATCGTGGCTTGGTGTCTTTTCAATGAAACGTGGGGATTCGGCGGTCAGTCCGAATTTGTTAAGCTGATCAATCCATCGCCGCCAAACGGCGGCAAGTCTGAGCCGCACGCTGTCGGAAAAAAATTAAGTAATGAACAAGCTTACGCCTGGGTGCAATCGATGTGGCAATTGGCCAAGGCGCTCGATCCCACGCGCCTGGTCGAAGACATGAGCGTGGTGGCGTGGGACCATTTGGAATATTACGGGCATGGGGATACCGACGTAAACTCCTGGCATTTTTATACTGATAGTTATGAAAAGGCACGAGGCCAAATCATTGACGTAGTCGAAAAAACTTACGCGGGCTCGACCTTCAACTACGTGCCCGGATTTGAGCAAGCCGGACAGCCTTTGATTAATAGCGAGTATGGTGGAGTCGGCGCGCTTGATGGTGATATCGATACAAGCTGGAGCTTCAAATTCCTCACCAATGAGCTTCGCCTTCATGGAAAGCTCTCCGCTTATATCTATACCGAACTTCACGACGTGGAATGGGAGCGGAACGGTTTACTCAATTATGACCGTACTCCCAAGGAATTTGGCTACGATCCGACAATTGTTAATCAAGGTGATGTTTTGCCGATTGATTCGCCGCCGATCCGTCCATGCACTCCGGGGGAAGAAATAACCATCGATGTTTTTTCATCGCATTTTTCACGTCGAAAAAGGCACAACGTGATCCTGCAGTGGCGCCTTAGTGGCATCGACTCGTTAGGCTGGCGGCACGACGATTTAGCCTCTGGAAGCGACCCAATCACTTTTTCGCATTTGCGCGTCGAACTGGCCAAGCGTCTGCGGTTGCGCATGCCGGCGGAAACGATGCTCTGCACTCTGTGGGTGCGCGCCTATGTGTCCGACGGAACGCTCGTGGCACGTAATTATGTTCAGTTTTTCGTCGATGGAGGATGTGCTCCGCGCGAAGACGTCCAGGGGCGGACAGTTCTCCGCCTCGGAGCCCACTCGTGGGAGATGGCGGAGTGGAAACAAGGATCATCAAGCCGTGATGAAGCGGCTATGAGCGGCGCCGCTCATGGGGTCACCCGTGGATTTTTCGAGTGGAACTTCCCGTTCACCGCCGCTGAATTGCGGCGTCGTTCACGCATCACTCTTCTTTGTGAGGCATCGGCGTTCCGTGAAGGCACACCGCAAACCGACTCCTTCGCTCAGCCCACAACGTTGCGAATGTTGCTGAATGGGGTGCCTGTTTATCAGACAATCCTTCCCAATCATCCGCATGACGCGAGAGGGGCACTCAGTTATTTGCGCGGTGGTCGCGGCGCCTATGGGTATCTGAATCTAGCCAGAGTGGAAGGTAGTTTGTTCGCGCAAGTCCTCGCCAAAATGAGAAATGGCCACCTGAGATTGCGATGTCTCGTTCCAAGAGAAGCGCTGCCGCAAGGTGGCTTAACAATTTACGGTTCTGCCTGCGGACGATATCCTGTTGCGCCGACTTTGATCGTGGATTGACGCTTGGTGATGCGTGCAAAGGCTTACGCGCCTGGCCGGGTCGAGCTTCTCGGCAATCATACTGATTACAATCAAGGTGTTGTGCTCGGCGCCGCGATTGACCGCGGCTTCAACATAACCGGCGAAAATTGTGAAGAGGATTTGATCACGATTAATTCGGCGTCAATGGGTCGCGCGGAAGTTCGTTGCACAGAATTGCGGCCACAAACGAAACACCCCTGGGTCAATTATGTCCTGGGCGTTGTGCGCGAGTTGAAATCGCTAGGCATTCCCGTTGCCGGCTTCTCTGCTGATGTGAATGGTAATCTTCCGACGGGTTCCGGGCTATCAAGTTCCGCGGCATTCGAAGTAGCCACCGCCTTTTTGCTTTTGAAACTCAAGCAGAGGGAACTGCCCCCTTTGGAGATAGCGAAGGCATGTCAAAGGGCCGAACGGGAGTTTGTTGGCGTTCAATCCGGTTTGCTCGACCAGGTCACTTCTATCTTTGGGCGAGCAGACCACGCTGTCCTTTTTGATGCTCGCACTGAAGAAGTGCAAATGATTCCGTTTCCTCGCGGTCTTGCTTTGATCGTGGCGGAGTCAGGCCGCAAACGCCAACTAAGCAACGGCCTTTATAATGAACGCGTGAAAGAAACCCGCGCGGCGGCCGACGCGCTCGGCGTGCACACATTACGAGATGTTTCTGGTGAAACGCTGAAAAAATCCACATTGCCGCCGCTCTTGTTGCATCGCGCTTCCCACATTGTTGGAGAAAATGAGCGCGTCTGGCGCGCTCTCGACTTGCTTGCGCAGGGTGACGGCGTCGGCTTTGGCGCGCTTATGAATGAGTCTCACCAAAGTTCGCGAAACAATTTCGATAACAGCAGTCCCGAACTTGATATGCTTGTCGAAATTGCACAAGGCATGCCTGGTGTATTAGGCGCGCGGTTGACCGGCGCGGGCTGGGGCGGGGCGACGATAACCTTGTGCGAGGAAAAGCGCGCCAATGCAGTTGCAGAAGAATTGGCTCGGGAATACGCGGCTCGCACCAAGCTGCAGTCGCAAACATTCGTGTGCAAAATTGGAGACGGCGCGCACTCGTGGCTGATCTCTAAGAAATAATCCTACGCGGTCTTCAGAAGAGACACCTACCGCCACGCCGAAGGCGGCCCACGTTTATACAGCAAATCATGAAATATATTGATGCCATCAGTTTCGGGAAGCCCAACGAAGATAATTATCCCATCATTGTCCATTCCCATTTGCGATGGGACTGGGTCTGGCAGCGCCCGCAGCAATTTCTTTCGCGACTCTCGAAAAAGCACCGCATTCTTTTCATCGAAGCGCCTAATCCTTCGGAACAGGCATGCACGGCGCAGGCAACGCTGCGCGAAGTTTCAGATTATCCGAACATCATTGTGTTGCAAATACAAATGCCCGCGGCGCGTTGGACTGATGGAGCCTGGGTAGATAAAGAGCGGCGCCGCCTCGTGCAATCGTTTCTCGCTGGACCGCTTGGCCGGAATTTCGATTCCCCCGTGCAATGGTTTTACGATCCGATGGCGGTGACTGCTTTCGCCGGTCATCTGAACGAACGCGCGATCGTTTACGATTGCATGGATGAACTTTCTTCTTTCCGAGGTTCGCCTCCGGAAATGGTGCGGCGCGACCGCGAACTGCTGGCTGTGGCAGATGTAGTCTTCGCTGGCGGCCCAAAAATTTGCAGGGCGAAGCGTGAGTTGAATGCGAATTGCTTTTCCTTCGGCTGCGGCGTGGATGCGAAACATTTTGCGCGCGCGCGCGATCCAAATCTGCCTCTGCCTGCCGACGTCCTCAATCTGCCCCATCCGATTTATGGCTACATTGGAGTTGTCGATGAGCGCATCGATTACGATTTGCTCGCGGCTCTGGCCGATGCGTCGAACGGAAGCGTGGTCATGGTCGGGCCCTCGACAAAAGTTGATCCCGCGACTTTCCCACGGCGCGCCAATCTTCACTGGCTAGGCGGGCGCGATTATACCGACCTGCCCGCCTACGCCAAAAGCTTTGAAGTTTGCCTGATGCCCTTTGCCTTAAACAAAGCGACGGAATTCATCAATCCGACGAAAGCGCTGGAATATATGGGAACGGGTAAGCCCATCATCTCCACGAGGGTGGAAGACGTGGTCATGCAGTTTAGCGAAGTGGTTGTGATTGCCGAGTCGCACGCCGATTTCATCGCAAAAGCGGCACGTTATTCCGTTTGGCCCGACCCCGCGCGCATCAAGCGTGGATTTGAACTTGTTAAACGAAATTCCTGGGAATCGATCGTGGACCAACTGGAAAAGCATGTCGCCGACACCTTGGCGATTAAACGCGCGCTCGCGGTCAACGCAGCCTAATTGCCATGGTCGATTACCTCATTGTCGGCGCCGGGTTTGCCGGAAGCGTTTTGGCAGAGCGGCTCGCGCGTAGCGCGGGCAAGTCGGTCTTAATTTGCGATCGCCGCAGTCACATCGGCGGCAATGCCTACGATCATTACGATGCCGCCGGCATCCTCGTGCACAAATACGGACCTCATATTTTTCATACGAATTCGAAGGAAATTTTCGATTATCTTTCGCGCTTCACGGCCTGGCGAAAGTACGAGCACCGCGTGCTCGCCAGCGTCGACGGCAAGCTCCTGCCGGTGCCGATCAATCTCGACACCATCAATAAATTTTATAACCGCAATTTCAGTGAGTCTGAGGCGGCCGAATTTTTGGCGTCGGTAGCAGAGCCGCGCCAATCTCTGCGCACCTCGGAGGACGTTGTCGTGAGCAGAGTCGGGCGCCAACTGTACGAGAAATTTTTTCGCGGCTACACCCGCAAACAATGGGGAGTCGATCCATCAGAGCTGGAAGCGCAAGTGACCGCGAGGATCCCGGTTCGGACAAATCACGATGATCGTTACTTCACCGATCAATTCCAATTCATGCCGAAATATGGCTACACCCCTCTCTTCGAAAACATGCTTGATCATCCGAATATCGAAATTGTTCTAAACGCAGACTATCGCGAAGTAGAGAAGATCACTCGTTGCCGCAAAGTCATTTACACCGGGCCGGTCGATGAGTTCTTCGGCTATCGCTATGGTAAATTGCCTTATCGCTCACTTAAATTTCAGCACGCAACGCTGGACTGCGAACGGTTTCAGAGGACGGCGGTCGTGAATTATCCGAATGACTTTAGTTTCACTAGAATCACTGAGTTTAAACATCTGACTGGGCAACACCACGCGCACAGCAGTGTGGTTTGCGAATATCCGTGCGCCGAAGGCGACCCGTATTATCCAATTCCGCAGCCATGCAACGCTGCGATTTACGCAAAATATCGCGAGCTGGCGGCACGCAACCCGAACGTCCACTTCGTCGGGCGGTTGGCGACCTATCGCTACTACAACATGGATCAGGTAGTTGGGCAGGCATTAACACTCTACCGAAAGCTCGTCAAAGCCAGCGAGGTCGAAGAAAACAATGAAAACGAGACATCAAAACACTGCGATCGAACTTTGGGGCGGAGCAGAATGTACGGTCAATCGCGTCCGGGACCAGTACTTCAACCAGCTTGACCGCAGTGGCCATTGGGGCCGGGAAACGGACCTGGATCGGTTCGCGGAGCTGGGTTTGCGGACCTTGCGTTTCCCGCTCCTGTGGGAAACGCTTGCGCCTGATTCTCTTGAAAGGATAGACTGGTCCTGGGCCGACCAGCGTTTAACGAAACTTCGCGCGCTTGGAATTCGACCCATCGTCGGCATGCTGCATCACGGCAGCGGCCCACGTTACACCGATTTACTCGATCCATTGTTCCCCGAGAAATTCTCTCGTTTTGCACGCGAAGTCGCCGGTCGCTATCCCTGGATAGACGCTTACGCCCCAATCAATGAGCCACTGACGACCGCGCGATTTAGCGCCTTGTATGGTCATTGGTATCCCCATGAGCGATGCGATGCGAGTTTTGCCAGAGTCATCTTGAATGAGTCGCGCGCGACGATTCTGGCAATGGAGGAGATTCGTAAGGTGAACCCCAATGCGATCCTGGTTCAAACCGAAGACTTGGGCCGAACATTCAGCAGCCACGCCATGAAATACCAGGCCGATTTTGATAACGAGCGTCGCTGGCTCACTTGGGATCTGCTGAAGGGCGCTGTTCAACCGGGCCACCGGATGTGGGACCATTTTTCGTGGCTCGGCGTCCCATCGTCCGAGGTAGAATTCTTCGCTCGTAATCCGTGTCCGCCGGACATCATTGGGATCAATTACTATGCTACGAGCGAGCGCTATCTTGACGAGAATATCGAAAATTATCCTCTCGAGCTGCACGGTAACAACGGACGCCATGTATACGCCGATGACGCGGCAGTACGCGCGCGAGCCATTGGACTCGCCGGGCCGCGAATCATCATCGCTGAAGCGTTTAAGCGGTATCGCTTACCAATTGCTCTGACGGAAGTGCATCTCGGCTGCAGTGTGGACGAACAAATGCGCTGGTTTATGGAATCATGGCTTGCAGCCGAAACGATGCGCGCCCGTGGCGTCGACATCCGGGCCGTGACGGCTTGGGCGTTGTTAGGATCATTTGACTGGGATAGTCTTGTGACGCGGCCCCACGGCCATTATGAGTCAGGCGCTTTCGCGCTACACGGCGCAACGGTGAAGCGAACTGCCCTGGGAGATCTTCTCGCGAAGCTCGCCGCGGGCGAACCTGTCCGCGAAGCAGCCTTGGTATCGCCCGGTTGGTGGCGGCAACGGTCGCGCTTGCGTTCGACAGTCAGAGCCAAAGTCGCCGCCTGAATCGCTAGGCAGTTATGTTTCGGGAAATCGAATCTGCATCTCAGCGCGAAGATGCCGGGCTGGGCACACACCGGACAAAAATCTCGTCACACCGGGCCCACCGTAGGCGTTTCCCGCTGGATCCCGTCTGATGCACCCATGAGAAAACTCGACGCCTCGGGGAAGACGGAAGAGCGTTGGTTGAGTTCCTGCGAGCCCGGATCGTCTCGCGCGCTGCTCGATGCCATCATCGTTGGCGGTGGTCCCGCCGGTCTTAGTGCGGCGCTCGTACTCGGTCGATGTCTGCGCCACGTGCTCGTCTGCGATGCAGGGCATCCGCGAAATGAACCGGCCCGCATCTTCAACGGATTCCTTTCCCGCGACGGCTCGACGCCGGCAGAGTTCTTACAAATCTGCCGTGATCAGTTGCGGCGCTACGAGACGATCGAATTCCGCAAAGTGAAAGTCGTGGATGTCGAGCGTGGGGATTGCCGGTTTACCGCGATCCTAGAGACAGGCGAGCGCGTTACCGGGCGCATGCTTCTGCTCGCGACTGGACTCGTCGATGAATTGCCGCCGATTGAAAACTTCCGGCAGTTCTACGGCAGCACCGTGCATAGCTGTCCATACTGCGATGGCTGGGAGTGTCGCGGTCAGCCGATCGCGGTGATTGGGTGCAATCAGGAGTCGCTGGACCTCGCGATCGAGCTTTTGCTTTGGAGCAAGGACATAGTCCTCTGCACGAACGGCCCTCTTAAGGTTGAGCGCAAAGCGGTGGAGACTTTCAAGCGACTATGCATTCGAATCATTGACACTCCCATCGCGCTGCTTGAGGGCGCGGGCGACAAGCTAGAAGGAATCCGATTCACCGACAGCAGCTTCCTGCCGCGAAGCGCAGTTTTTTTCTCACCGGGGCAGTATCAACGCTCGCCTCTTGCGGAACAACTCGGCTGCGAATTTTGCGAGGAGAATAACTGTATTCGGTGTGGGGAAGACACCGCGACGAACGTCCCTGGCCTGTACGCGGCGGGGAATGCCAGCCGCGGTGTACAGCTCGTCATCGCGGCTGCGGCCGAAGGCATGCAATCGGCGTTCGCGATCAACAACGCTTTGCTCGAAGCGGACGCAGAGACGGGTGCGCTGAAAAATTCGCCAGAATCCGCGAGGCCCAATCTTAACACTTAATACCCCGCTACCTACTTCCCGAACCACCATTCCTGAGTCAACCCCGACTATGTATTAGTGGAACTTGGCATGTAATTGTAGTGCCGCGTCCCGGCTGAGTGTCTATCGATAGCTTACCATTGACAACATGGGCGCGATACGTCATCAAATGAATCCCAAGGCCGCGCCTTTTCTTCGAGGGCTGAAAACCAGCACCATCATCGCGGATGTAAAGCACGAGCGCGTTATCGCGTCGCCGTAAGCCAATGACGACGTGACTTGCCTGTGCGTGTTTGAGGCTGTTGTTCACCGCCTCTTGCGCAATCCGATAGAGATTGACCGAAATATTTCGATCCCGCAGGTGGATTCCTTGCGAGCAGTCGCACCGGCAGGAAACCCTCTTATTCGTGCGCGCGGCCAGCTGACGTAGCGCAGAAATGAGCCCGCCCGGCAGGAAATCAAATGGGCGAAGGTTGCGCGCCAAATCACGGGCCAGTCCCACGTTTTGATTCACAGTTTGCGCTGCCTCTTCTAAGGATTGGGCACATTTCGGATTATCAGTGCCAAAATTTTTCGCCCGAGATTTCAACAGGATAGCCGTCGCAGTCAATTCCTGACAGAGCGTATCATGCAAATCCTGACTTATGCGCCCGCGCTCGCGCTCGGTCACGGCGAGGATTTCGCGCTCGAGTGCCGCCCGCCGTTCGATCTCGCTCTTGAGAGTCGCGTTTATCTGGGCCAATTCCGTTGTTCGGTCGGCTACCCTCTGTTCGAGTTCGCTATGAGCGCGTCGCAAGGCCTCCGATGCTTCATGTTGTTCCGACGCATCGCGACAGATTTTGGCAAAACCGCGCGTTTCTCTGGTATCAGGATCCTTGAGCGCCAAGAGCAACCCGTCCACAAAAACGCGTGAGCCGTCCTTGTGCATGTGCCAGCGACGATCCACGGCGCAGCCTTCCCGCCGAGCGGTGCGAAATTCCTTTTCCACCTTACCGGCCTTCCGATCCTCAGGGATGAAAATGATATCGCCTTTCTTCCCCTCGACCTGCTGGCTGCTCCAGCCGAACAGCTTCTTCGCGCCCCTACTCCAGAATGTGATTAAATTGTCTTCATCGAGGAGCAGCATTGCGTACTGTTCTGCCCCCTCGACAAGCAACCGGAATTGCTCTTCTTGCGAGATGTTTTTACCGCTGCGGTCTGGATAAGTCTTTTTTGCTCGATACGCTTTGCGTTTTCTCATCTGGATCGGAGAATTATCGCTCGCAATTCTCCAACGGTGATTTTATGGAGCGACTTTTCGGTTGACCACACAAACCAGCGGCTTCGCTCTTTTTGAGTCGGGCGTTCACATGGTGGGCTTAGTGCTTATAGACAAGACCTAGCACGAAACCGACGCCGAGCGCAGTTAAAACCGCTTTCATCGGATTTTTGCGCACATAATCCTCGCCGTCCTCTCGAAGCGTCCGCACACGCTGTTTGGCTTCGTCGAATACCACGCTGGCTTTTTCAGCATAATCTTTCGCTACCGCCGGCGCCGCTGATTTCAGCTCTTCGGCCATCGGCGATGCCTCCTCCTCGCCGTGCATCCCTTTATTTGGGGTACTGCTCCCCCCACCACTGTTTTTAATCATGTCTTCGTTAGCCATTGTCTCCGTCAGTTACGGTTTCCAGAACTGCCCGCGCGCAGAGCCGCGCGAACATTCTTTCTTCATAAACGCAGCCGAGGCGATCCGTGCGCTTGCAATCAAGCGTTCCGGGGTCACCCGTGCAGGGTGATGTTGGGGTCGGGTATTGCCCTGTTTAAAATGCTGCGTTATCTGTGACGTGTTAACTTATGCATCGGCAGGAAAGTGCAAGTCTGGCGCGCCTCTAGCAGCAGCTCCGGTGGTTGGTTAGTCAGCTTGTTCAACATTTCTGCTGCCAGTCGCGAAGGCATCATCCGTAGCAACAGCCGTAGCATTCGGCCAACTACGAGGTAGCAATATCGATCCGTAGTCAGATGCTCTATCCAGTTGAGCTACGGGCGCCCGGGAAGCGCTAATTTGCGGAGCGTGACTAAAGCGTCAAATGGTTGCAACCCGGCTTTTTCGGAGTGATGTCGCTTCGTGCTCCACCTCTGCCAGAAATTGCTGCGCGATCACGGACAGTTTACCCGTCCAAGCGGCGCCGATCATGACCTTGGGAAAATCCGGTAACTTGAGTGCGCGAATTCCTTTCGGCGTCTTGAAGCCCGGCGTCGCCACGCTTAACCCAATTCCATAGCCATGCGCGACATAACATTCGATCAAGCGCGCAGAGTTAACCTCGATTCCGGGAAACCATTCCACGCCGAGTTGTTGGAGACCAACTTGAAAATGAACAGAGACAGGATCGCTGCGCCGAAAAGTAATTAACGTTTCCTCAATTTTATCGCGACCCCACAACTCGTCGGCGCGAGTGAGACGCTGCGTGGCCTTGACTAGTAGGATCAGCGGCAATTCGAGCAAAGCGCGTGAACGAATTCCGCTTCTTTTCTTGTGTTCGATCACGGTAACGGCCAGATCGATTTCGCCCGCCTGCAAAAGTCGTTCGGCTTCGGCGCGGGCCGCTT
>Ga0193750_1000288_pt1 | contig 13861 bp, 12 predicted proteins | sample L1c1metaG_FD_160569 | JGI IMG/M metagenome (GOLD analysis project Ga0193750, IMG submission 160569) | Soil microbial communities from a riparian zone of the East river system, Colorado, United States - L1c1 | ecosystem: Environmental > Terrestrial > Soil > Riparian zone | place: USA: East River...
ATGGAAGGTGTTCGTGCCAGACTTGCTAACCACGTTGACGATCCCGCCCAATACTCCGCCGAACTGCGCCTCATCACTGTGGGATTGGACCTTGAACTCTTGAATATCGTCAAGGATTGGCGCTACCGCGTAGGTGGTAAAGACCTGGTCGGTATCGTCGATCCCATCCAGCAGGAAGTAGTTGCTGCGATTTGATTGCCCGCTGACTGCGGGAAAGACAAATGTGCCGAGCGGGGCAGCCTGTGCGCCACCCGAGTTCTGCGCCACGCTGACCGGACTCACACCCGGCGTCAGAGCCAGAAGTTGCGTGAAGTTTCGCCCGTTGAGCGGCAGGTCCAAAACTTGCTTGGACTCTATCACCGTGCCTAGGGTCGAATTCGCGGTTTCGAGGTTGACCGCGAAGGCCTCGACCGTGACAGATTGCTGGGTCGATCCTACTCGTAGGGTAAAGTCCTGAGTGCTGGACTGATTTACGACAACATGCGCCGCCTGCGTCGCGGTAGTAAATCCATCTTTTGTTACTTTCAGAACGTATTCACCAGGTGGCACGCTGACGAAAACATACAGCCCAGAATCGTTGGTGAGACTCTCTCTGTCGGTGCCGGTGTCAGTGTTGTGGAGAGTTGCCGTTGCCTGCGGAATTACCGCACCGCTCGAATCCCGAACAACTCCGTTGAGAGTGGCTGTCGCTTGCGCTGAAGCGCTATGCGGCATCACAAATATCAATACAAGCGCCACTAACAGCAATGAGAGGCGGTGGCCGAATCCGAATTCACGCAAGCCAGATGAATCCTTGCACCCTCGAACCAGCGCAAAAAGACTAGAAGCACGGTTATCCATAAACGCCTCCCACCCCAATTAGTTTGCGATCAATAACCTCACAACTCCCTCTGCGGTCACTGGAAATCAGCCCTTGCGGCTCAAAACCATCCGGGTCCGACATTTTTATACATGAAAGTAGCAGTTCGCGAATCAAACCGCTAACTTATAGGCTGGATTAAGAACGATTGTCAAGTATTTTTTTAAGTTGGGAAGATATTGAGCATGACCGGAACTCAATCTAGCCATGGGGGAGGAGCTAGGGGGAATCCGGTTCATTACGGCGGCAGTTGCTCTTGCAGAAGATTTTCCGAGCGGAATACGTTTCCTTTTACAAGAAGAGGTTTCCTCTAGGTTGCGACTGAAATCTGTTGATCATTCCATACGGGACCATCCGGGTACTCATATGCGAGCAAGGTCTCGGGAAGTATTTCGGTGCTGTATCCGGGTTTTTCAGGCAGCAGATAGTGGCCGTTTGCTATGCGAGCGGGATCAGCAAAATGTTCATGCAGATGATCTACAAATTCAGTGACACGGTTTTCGAGCGACGCTGATACCCGCAGATAGTCAAAGATCGCCAGGTGCTGCACGCATTCGCACAAGCCGACTCCGCCCGCGTGAGGGCAAACCGGGATGCTGAATTTAGCAGCCATCAACAACACCGCAAGGTTCTCGTTCACGCCCGCAACCCTGCAACTATCAATTTGGCAGACATCCATTGCGCCCGCCTGCATGAATTGCTTGAACATGACTCGATTGTGGCAATGCTCACCCGTCGCGATGCGAACCGGAGAAGCCTCTCGGCGAATGCGAGCGTGACCCAAAATGTCGTCAGGGCTGGTGGGTTCCTCCATCCACCAAGGATCTACCTCAGCCAGTTCTTTCGTGCGCTGAATTGCTTCGACGACTCCCCACTTCTGGTTTGCATCCATCATCAGCTTGTTGTGCGGGCCGATTTCTGCGCGCATCAGTTGGGCACGGCGAAGATCATCGGCCGGATTGCCACCGACTTTTAACTTAAAACTTGTCCACCCTTGGCTGAGAGACTCGCGGCAGAGGCGCCGAATTTTGTCGTCACTGAAGCCGAACCACCCTGCGGATGTCGTGTATGCGGGATATCCATGCTGCTCAAGCTTCTTTAAGCGCCCAGCTTGAGACGCGGTGTGAGTCCTTAGTAGATCAAGGGCTTCACCCGGGGTAATGGCATCTTCGATGTATTTAAAGTCAATCGAACGGACAATCTGCTCGGGTTCAAAATCTGCCAATAGCTTCCAGAGAGGCTTGCCTTCGGTTCGCGCATAAAGGTCCCAGACCGCATTGATAAGGGCTGCGGCAGCCAGGTGGATCACGCCTTTTTCGGGCCCGAGCCAGCGGAATTGACTGTCTTCTGTAAGTTGTCTGGAAAAGGCGACTGTGTCGTCTGTCACGGAAGATAAATTCCGACCCTGAAGAAATCGTGCAAGATACTCAAGTGCAAGCACGCACAGTTCTGTTCCGTGGCCTAAGGTGAAGGCGAGGCCGTGTCCTTCGATACCGACATCCGTTTCCAGAATGCAATATGCCGCCGAGTAATCGGGGTCTGTGTTGACCGCGTCCGAGCCAATCTGGTGCCGTGACGTCGGAAATCGCAGATCGAGGACGCGAACATTGGTGATTTTAGGGTCGCTCAAACTGATCAACTCTCCTTTGGAGGGCTTTCAAGTCGCGGCCAACGGGCCAGAATCATAACTTCTATTCCTGAAATATTAAATTTGTCAATAAAAATCACTGGCAAGTGCGCTGACGCTAATATTTGTGATCGGCCAACGCCGGCGCGACGCAACCGACTAAGCGTCCAGTTTCGGGCGCTCTCGCAAGATTCCCCCGATCTCTTGGGAGAGCTGGGAACTCGCTCGTTTCAAGGTTTGTCGTACGATAGCCGTGTTGGTGTTATCGCCAATTCGGCGGATGTAGGGAACAGTTAGAGCAGCAACCGCATACCCATGCTCGTCCAGGACGGGATAAGTAACATTGATGACTCCCTCAATTTCGTAACTTTCCTTCTCTTCATAGCCTCGATCCTTAATGGCGGATAGATGCGAGGTCAAATCACGCGGAGCATCAGTTTTGTTGCGTTTGCACCAGGTCTGTATGGCACGCGCACGAGCTTCCTGCGTTTGGTGTGCCAGGATGACGTGACCTGTAGCAGCGTGCATGAGATCCACAACTGCGCCAGCCTTAACATAGAAACCCGGGCTCACGGGAGAATCCACCTGCGCGATAATCACCACTTGCCCCCCGTTGAGCACTCCCAAATGACAGGACTGACTAAGTTCGTGAGCAACTTGCTGCATAATCGGCAAGGCTTGCATAGTCATACGTTTGATCGGCGGATGCTCTTGCGCGAGCCTAAACAGGTATAAGGTGAGATGGTAACGATCGCTGTCCGGGCTCTGCGCAATGTAGCCACGTTCTTCGAGGCATACCAACATCCGAAAGACTTCTGAAATCGTGCGACCGAGCCTGCGCGCCACCTCGCTTTTTGTGAGTCCCGACGGTTCGCTGGCGAATAGCTCCAATATATCCAGGCCTTTCTCAAGAGCCGGAGTCGGGTACCGGCTGGAAGCTTTAGGCGCCTTTGTCTTCTTCATAAATTATCGAAGCCAACCACCGGGTTAGGGTAACCGCAAATCGCAATGATGCTGACAGTGTCAACCAATCTTCCTTCAGGACTGCCGTTGACAACCGACGGCCGCCGCGCGCCGGATCGTTTGAATACTATCGCACCTAAAAAAATCTTGACAAAAGCATAAAAGCTGGCGTAACGTCCGCTCTGTTTTTGTGGGCGCATGTAATTTTTTATATATGAAATTCACTGAAACGGCAAGCAATGGAGGGTAGCCACGTTCTGGGGAGAACTTTGCGATTCAGCCGGGGGGCACGCAGGGGCTTTCGAGCGAGAGCTGTCCAAGTGTCTCTTGTCTGGATGGTGAGAACGGTCCTTATTGCCTGTCTTGGATTGTGCACGCTTCACGCACAAACAATACGTCCCGATGATCTGACGGTGCTGATGGCTGCTGATGCCGTTCACAAAGGATCTCTCAAAACCAGTGATATGGGGCCAGCAAAGACTGGCTGGGTGGAGTCGTGGGATTCCTCGGCTTCACTGTCCTGGACTGGCAAGATTACCTCACCCGGAAGCTACGATCTATTTGCCATTCTTCAAGGCAGTGGTACGGGCTGTTTGGTGGAAGTCACCATTGGCTCTAAGCCACTGACGGCCTCTTGCTTGAAGACAGACTGGGAAAGAGTAAAGCTCGGCACAGTAGAACTCTCTGCTCCTGTCCAAAGCTTCACCTTTCGTTCGGTCGGCACTTCGCCGGTCGCTAAGGTGTTCTCTTTAGAAATTGTCAGGCCCGAGGTGCAAGTAGAACTTGCCGATCAAGCCGCAAGAGGCGCAGCGCCTACTGACTGGATGGTGCAGGCTAAGTACGGTGTGTTTGTCCACTGGACGAGCCAAAGCAAGCCAGAGCGGGGCAGTCCATTGCCGTACTGTCAGGCAGTACGTAATTTTGACGTCCAGAAGTTTGCCGATGTGCTCGATGAAATGGGCGCCGGCTATCTGGTATTTACGACTTCCCACGCCGAGTTTTATTTTCCCGGCCCCAACAAAGTCATTGATGAGATTCTTCCTGGTCGTACCTGTTCCAGGGATCTGGTCGGCGATCTTGCCCAGGCACTCTCGAAACACGGTATAAAACTCGAACTTTACTTCCACCCCGGACATGATGACGTTGAATGGTGGCGACGAACACACTTCGATGATGATAAGGACAAATATTTTGATTTGTGGTGCAGAGTTATAGGTCAAATTGGCCAGCAATATGGCCCGTCGATCGCCGGGTATTGGCTCGACGATGCAACATTCACGTATTACCCGTACAACGCGCCATGGGCGAAGATGACCGCCGCGGCTAAGCAAGGAAACTCCGGCCGATTAGTCACTTACAACAGCTGGATATTGCCAAAAGTGACTGATTTTTACGAAGTTTTCGCAGGCGAGAATGATTTCAGCACTGAGATGATCAATGGGTTCGGATTTCTTCCCGTGGGAGGAACCGGAAAGTTCACCGGTGGCCCACAATCAGGGTTGCAGGGACAGATCACAACCATCATCAATGGCGACTGGGGCCATTTCAAGGAGAATACGTCTATCTCGCCTCCGAAATATTCACTCGATACGATGATTGTAAAAATACGGGACGCGATCAGCCGCAAAAATGTTCCGACATTCGACGTAGAAATTTACCAGGACGGAAGAATTTCACCTGAGACGCTCGCCTTGTTCAAAGAAATTCGACGCGTGATCAAACCGACAAACAGGTGAAGAAACAGGCTTGCCGTTGGCTATCAATCGTTGCGTTCTTTCCGAACCTCAAAGATGGCCAGTCTATTTGGATTGAATTACTAGTGTGGAACGGAATTCATGGAGAACGTCCTCCAAAACATTACGCTGTTTTTTGTGATAATTACCGCTACCTTTGCACGTGGCGCGACTCCCTGGAATCTGGAGCAATTGTCAAGTCCGCCTCAGGTGTATCCGGCTCCGAATTTTCAAGCTCCAGGGGTGCGAGCTTTATTTTTTGAAGGATTACCCTGGAAGGGCAACCCGACTCGTGTCTTTGCGTGGTACGGCGTTCCCAGCAATGCGACCGCGGCGAGAGTTCCTGCAATGGTGCTGGTCCATGGCGGAGGCGGGACAGCTTTCGCTGACTGGGTACGACTCTGGACAGCGAGAGGCTATGCTGCAATCGCCCTGGACACATGCGGAAGCATGCCGAGTAGTCCCGACAGTCATCAACCTCGACGGCATGAATTCGCGGGCCCGCCTGGCTGGGATGCTTCTTTTGATCAGATAGATTGGGCAGAAAACGACCAGTGGACTTACCATGCCATTGCCGATATCGTGCTTGCCCATTCACTCCTACGTTCTTTTCCCGAGGTCGATCCAAAACGTATCGGCATCACCGGAATTTCTTGGGGAGGTTATTTAACCGCGATCGCGGCAAGCGTCGATCCGAGATTTCGCTTTGCGGTTCCAGTGTATGGCTGCGGCTTTCTGGGTGAGAGTTCTCTCTGGGGGCCGACATTCCAAAAGCTCGGTTCCGAAAAAGCAAAGAAGTGGTTGGAGCTCTGGGATCCTTCCATTTACCTGAGTCGCGCGAAGATGCCATTTTTATGGGTTACCGGAACTAACGACGTCGGATATCCGTTGGGTTCCTTCCAAAAAACATATCGTCTTCCCCACGGTCTGCGCACTCTTTCTGTCCATCTGCGGATGCCCCACAGCCATGAAGATGGCTGGAAGCCCGAAGAAATCTTTGCCTTTGCTAACCAAGTCGTGAATTCAGGTACGCCGCTTACAAGAGTTCTGTCGCAGGCACGCGATCAGCAGAGGGCCTGGATAAAATTCAAATCAAAGTCTCCAGTTGTCCACGCAGAGCTGCTGTATACGCTGGATAATGGAATTTGGAAAGATCGGGACTGGCTGGTGATTCCGACCCAGATTATCCCCGGCAAGGCGATGGTCCAAGCAACACTTCCGGCGGGAGTGAGAGTGTTTTTTTTCAATCTAACCGACGCTCGCGGACTGGTTGTCAGTAGTGAGCACCAGGTACTTTAGAAGTGAGAAGCGGAGAGATCCGCATCAAGGCGGAGTTGCTGGCATTCCATGGAAGAGAGGCGTGTCACTCTGAAATCTGCTGACGACAAAGCTGGAAACTTTCGGCTGGACAATAAAATCGCAGTCGTCACCGGCGGTGGCTCTGGAATTGGACGCGCGATTGCGCAGACATTCGCTGCCAATGGCGCGCAGGTGTGCATCCTGGATATTAACCAAACAGAAGGCAAGCTGGCGGCAGAGGAAATCATTGCTGATGGCGGAGAAGCTGCAGCGTATCAATGCGATGTCTCGAAGCTTGAGAGCGTACAAAATATCTTTGGCGAGATTCTCGAGCGTGGCCGCATTCACATTCTGGTGAATAACGCTGGAATCGCGCACGTGGGGAATTTAGAGACAACGAAGGAAAGCGATTTCGATTCCATATTTCGTGTGAACGTAAGAAGCATGTACTACTGCATGCAGGCATGCATTGGTCACATGAAGAGCAGCGGTGGCGGCGTCATCCTGAATATGGCTTCCATTGCGGCATCCGCGGGACTGGCCGATCGGTTTGCCTACTCGATGAGTAAAGGGGCAGTGGTCGCAATGACCTATTCGGTCGCGAAAGACTATTTGTCCCACAAGATCCGTTGTAATTGTATTTCACCCGCGCGAGTTCATACTCCTTTTGTGGATGGGTTCATTAGCAGGAACTATCCTGGCCGTGAAGCAGAGATGTTTAAAGTGTTGGCCCAGTCACAACCGATCGGAAGAATGGCTGATCCTAAAGAGATTGCTTCGCTGGCTCTATTCTTATGCTCCGATGAAGCTGCCTTTATCACGGGGACCGATTATCCGATTGATGGAGGATTCTTTCACTTGCGGGGATGACGACGTTCGGCATTCGTAATTGTTGAGAAATGACGGCGGATTTAAAACTGTCGGCGAAATTGCATGAGGATTGATTCACACCAGCACTTCTGGCGCTACACACCGGCAATGGACAGCTGGATCACTGATCAGATGTCCGTGCTAAGGCGTGATTTCTTACCAGATGAACTGGAAACGGAATTGAGAGGCAACGGGGTGGATGCCTCCATCGCTGTCCAGGTAGATCAGTCAGAAACTGAAACATTATCACTCCTGGATTTGGCGAAGCGATATCGGAATGTGGCGGGCGTGGTGGGTTGGGTAGATCTCGCCGCGCGAAACGTGGCAGAGCGACTCAAGTTCTTCTCGCAATTTGAGAAGCTACGTGGATTTCGCCACATCGTGCAGGCTGAACCCGACGATCGTTTCATGCTGCGCTCAGATTTCGTGCACGGAATCGCGGAGATGCGAGCATTTGATTTCACTTATGACATTCTGATCTATCCCAAACAGTTGCCCGCTGCGATTGGCCTGATCGAGAAATTTCCTGAGCAACGGTTTGTGATCGATCACATCGCCAAACCTGCAATCAAGACACACCAAATCGGGGTGTGGGCCGATCACATAAGAACGATTGCAAAAGGCTCTACGGTCATGTGTAAACTGTCGGGCCTGGTCACAGAAGCAGATTGGAATAATTGGCGGGCCGCGGATTTTCGGCCATACCTCGACGTTGTGTTTGAGGCCTTTGGAACTGAGCGGCTTATGTTCGGATCGGATTGGCCCGTATGCCTGTTGGCGGGAACCTACAACGACGTGACACAACTGACTGAGGACTATGTCCGTGATTTACCTGGGCGTGAGCGGGATAATATTTTCGGCTTGAACGCAGCTCGTTTCTACGGGCTGGCATCGTCAGCCTGAGATCAACACACAATGGACTTGCAGCTCACCAACAAGGTGGTACTCATTACCGGCGGAGCCAAGGGGATCGGCTCGGCCATTGCCCGGCAGGTTGCCAGCGAGGGCGCGGTTCCGGTGATTGTGGATCGAGATGGAACCGCGGGGGAAAAGCTTCAAGGTGAGCTTCGCACCGCGGGCGCAAAGAGTCATTTCATTAGCGCCGAGCTCTCACTTGCCGAGAATTGCTCAAAGGCTATCGAGGAAACGATTCGTATTGCCGGACGTCTGGACGCTCTCGTCAACAACGCCGGAGTGAATGACCGTGTGGGGCTAGAGCACGGAAGCCCCGAGCAATATGTAGCATCGTTGCAGCGCAATCTTTTGCATTACTACAACATGGCGCACTATGCCTTGCCGTGGTTAATCAAATCACAGGGCTGCATTGTTAACGTGAGCTCGAAGACGGCGCTTACGGGGCAAGGGGGAACGTCCGGATATGCTTCTTCCAAAGGTGCGATCTTAGCGCTCACGCGTGAATGGGCGGCTGAACTGCTCCCTTACGGCATCCGTGTTAACGCCCTGGTCCCTGCGGAGGTAATGACACCTCTCTATCGTCAGTGGCTCGATAGTTTTCCCGACCCAGACACAAAATTGAAAAACATTATTTCCAAAATACCACTGGGAAAGAGAATGACCTCTGCCGATGAAATCGCCGCGATGGTAGTGTTCCTCATTTCTGGCAGGGCGGGACACATCACGGGACAACACATCGTGGTTGATGGCGGATACGTGCATCTCGACCGCGCTTTAACTTAACGGAGACAAATTATGGGGGCTACGACAACTCGGGGAAGGGTTAGCGAGCAAGCCGCGCGCCTCACGGAACCGCAATACGTTCTGCCATTTGTTTTGATTACAAGCCTGTTCTTCCTGTGGGCGTTCGGAGTGAATTTAAACGATATCTTGATTCCACATTTGAAGAAAGCATTCCGCTTGACCGACTTCCGTTCCTCGTTGATTCAGACTGCGTTTTTCGGCGGATATTTTCTGGCGGCGCTTCCTGCCGGCCGGTTAATGGAGAGGATTGGTTACAAGAAAGGTATTCTCACCGGCTTGATCATGTGTGCTGCCGGAGCACTGCTTATTATCCCCGCGGCTTCTGCCAGGGTCTACGGGTTTTTCCTGTTCGCCTTGTTCGTAATGGCCTGCGGACAAAGTTTTCTCGAGGTAGCCGCAAATCCCTACGTCACGATTTTGGGACCGCCGGAAAGTTCTGAACGCCGTCTGAACCTTGCTCAATCTTTCAACGCGGTCGGCGCCGTGGTTACACCGTTTGTCGGTGCGGCTTTCATCCTTACCGCCAGTCAATACTCCTCTTTGCAATTATCAGCAATGAGCCCTGAGCAATTGCAGGCCTATCAGATCGCCGAAGCCAATACGGTGAAGGGACCGTATCTGGTGATCAGTGGAATATTTTTGCTGGTTGCTGCTCTCATCTATTTCTCGCGGTTGCCCGAAATTCGTGAAAAAGATGCAGAAGCAGAGGGGCACAAGAGCTTGCGCGGGGTCCTCCGCTACCATCACTTGGTGAAGGGTGTCGTCGCACAATTCTTTTATGTGGGCGCGCAAATCGGAGTGGCGAGCTTCGTCATTAGATTCGCGCAGCACATTGCAACCGGCACACCGGAAAAAACCGCCGCGAATTACCTCAAATTGCACCTGCTTGGATTTATGATCGGCCGCTTTGCCGGCGCCGCTCTCATGAAACGAATTCCGGCTCCTAAACTGCTCTCGGTTTTCGCGGCCGGCGCGCTGGTGTGTGGAATTATTGCCGTGGTGACCACCGGAGTCGCTCCCTTGTGGGCCATTGTGCTGATCGGGTTCTTCAATTCCATCATGTTCCCCACGATTTTTGCCCTGAGCCTCAAACATCTCGGTTCGTACACGAAACTGGGATCCTCGTTGCTCGTAATGTCCATTATTGGCGGAGCAGTGTTTCCTGCGATCATGGGCCGCATCTCGGATCTGAGCAGTATTCAGAGAGCTTTCCTGGTCCCTCTCATCTGTTACGCATACGTGATGTATTTCGCTCTGTGGGGCTACAAGCCACAGACGGTGCTGGAGATTTCCGAAGCCGCAGTACCGAGCGAGGTCCGATGAAAAGACGGTACTGTCTAACCCTAGATTTGAAAGATGATCCCAAGTTGATCGCCGAATATAAGAAACATCACGAAAAAATCTGGCCGGAAATTACCCGGAGCATCAAGGAGGCCGGCATTGAAGACCTGGAGATCTACCTACTTGGAACCCGCATGTTCATGATCATGGAGGTGAACCAGAACTTCTCCTTCAAGAGGAAAGCCGAAGCCGATCAGCAAAATCCGAAGGTGCAGGAATGGGAGCAGCTCATGTGGAGCTTCCAGCAGCCATTTCCCCAAGCCAAACCTGGAGAAAAATGGCTCCTCATGGATAGAATTTTCAAGCTGGCAAATCGCGAATGAAATTACTTCGATATGGTTTGCTGGGTCAGGAGAAGCCGGGTGCGGTCGATGCAAACGGACAGATACGCGACCTATCTCAAGTCGTGCCGGATATCGGCGGCGAAGTACTGCTCCCGCAATCGATGGAGCGATTGAAAAAGGCTGACCTAAGTGTCCTGCCGAGAGTGGATGCAAAAGTTCGCATTGGGCCGTGTGTCGGGCACGTGGGGAAGTTTATCTGTGTCGGCTTGAACTATGCGGATCACGCCGCAGAAGCGGGAGCCGCCGTACCCAGCGAACCAGTTCTTTTCATGAAAGCGACCTCTGCAATCTGCGGTCCCAACGATGACATCGTTATTCCTTGCGGATCAGAAAAGACTGATTGGGAAGTTGAACTCGGTGTGATCATCGGCAAACCTGCCAAATACGTGGAAGAGAAAGACGCCCTATCCCACGTTGCCGGATACTGCGTAATCAACGACCTCTCCGAGCGCAGATTTCAGCTCGAAGGCACGGGGCAATGGGTTAAGGGAAAAAGCGCCGACACGTTTGGACCCGTCGGACCCTGGCTCGTGACTCGCGACGAAATCCCTGATCCGCAGAATCTCCAGCTCTGGCTCGAAGTGAATGGCCACCGTTATCAAAACGGATCGACCGCGACCATGGTTTTTGGCGTCGCGCATCTCGTCAGCTATATAAGTCGATTTATGAGTTTGCAGAGTGGAGACATCATTTCGACCGGTACGCCTCCTGGTGTGGGCCTGGGTCAAAAGCCACCGGTTTACTTACGATCGGGTAATCGCATTCGGTTAGGGATCGAAGGTCTCGGGGAGCAGAACCAGAATGTCGTGGACCTTGGATGACTTTGGGAATGAGTTGAGATTGTTTCTTTAACTACGGAGATCGACTACATGCGAATTCGCCTTCTCTCCGTTTTCTTGACGATAGTTTTTCTCCCCCTTTCTTTCGGACTCGCCCAGACGACTCCCGCCCTCGATTCCATTCCTGCGCGCATGCACGAGGTGATCGTCGCCAACGAAGTTCCAGGCGCGGTAACGGTAGTCGCGACGCGTGACTCTGTGCTTCGGATGGACGCTCAGGGTTGGGCCGACCCAGAACACAAATCTTTCATGCGCGTGGATTCGATCTTCTGGATCGCGTCCATGTCAAAGCCGATTACTGCTACAGCGGTGCTGATGCTGATGGAGGAAGGCAAACTTTCCCTCGACGATCCTATCGCCAAATACGTTCCAGAACTTGCCGGACTCAAAACTGCGGATGGCAAGACGCCGCGAATCACGTTGCGGCACTTGCTCACTCACACCTCCTGAATGGGAGAAGCCACCGACGAAGAGGCGAAAGCCGCGCGCACGCTATCCCAGTTAGTGCCCGCCTTTTCCTCAAAGCCGCTTGCGTTCGAGCCGGGGAGCAAATGGCAATACTGTCAGTCCGGTATTCTCACTCTCGGCCGGATCGTAGAAGTTGTTTCCGGCATGCCGTTTGAAGTCTTCCTGCGAAAGCGTATCTTCGACCCGCTGGGCATGAAGGACACAACCTTCTACCTGAGTGAAGCGCAGATGCCGCGCTGGGTGATACCCGCCAAGCGCGACGGTGAACAACTGGTGCCGGCGGAAATCGGGCTGCTGTACGGCCATCCTCCCACTTGGCGCGACCACTACCCGGCAAGCAACGGTGGCTTGTTCTCAACCGCTCCCGATTACACGCACTTCGCCCAAATGCTGCTGAATGGCGGGGTGCTCGATGGCCGGCGCTACCTCACGGCCGAGTCGGTGCGCATGATGTCAACTGTCCAGACTGGCGATCTGATCACCGGCTTTACTCCCGGCAACGGCTGGGGGTTGGGAGTAAGCATCGTCCGCCAGCCTCAGGGTGTAACTGAAATGCTCTCGCCCGGAACCTTCGGCCACGGCGGAGCCTACGGTACTCAGGCCTGGATCGATATGAAGAGGGGCGTCGCATTAATCATCCAGCGGTCCAATTTCAAGAATGCCGATGACTCGCCGGTCAGGTTGGCCTTCCAGAAAGCCGCACTGGAGTAAATCGAAAAGCGGATAGACAACTATTCACGGGGGTAGGAATGACGTCGAAAAATCTACGAAACCGCGAGTCAGGATCGGCATTTAAGGAACGGCGTTCCTTTATCGGCGCAATGGCAACCCTGGGAGCAGGATTAGCCGGTTCGGTTATCTTACCCGCAACAGCATTAGCGCAGCCTACGCCGGAAGCTCACAAGAAAACAAAGTCCGCAGCAAGCGTTTGCGGACGCAGCACGGTCATCGCTTCCGACGCGGCAACCGTCGCAGAAACAACCGCAGGGAAGATCCGTGGATTCAGACGGAACGGTGTATACGTTTTCAAGGGTGTACCCTACGGCGCGTCAACCGCTGGCGCCAGGCGCTTCATGCCGCCAGTCAAGCCTGAACCGTGGACGGGAATTCGCAACGCGCTGCAGTATGGCCGTATTTGTCCATACTTGGACTCCGCGCACTTTGATACGAACGGGAAAAACCTGGCTAACTCCGATGAAGATCAGTTCGTGCTGCATCGCGGCGCGGCCGCCACGGTTCCCGGCGAGGACTGCCTGCGTGTGAATGTATGGACGCCCGAGATCAATGGGTCGCATAAGCGCCCAGTCATGGTGTACATGCACGGCGGAGGATTTACCGCCGGCAGCGGGCACGATCTTCTTGCCTACGACGGCGAAAGTCTTGCCCGCAATCACGATGCCGTGGTCGTGAATCACAATCATCGGCTCAACGTGTATGGCTACCTAAACCTTGGACATTTGGGAGCAGAAGAATTTGCCAGCTCCGCCAACGTCGGCATACTTGACCTGGTAGCTGTCTTGGAGTGGGTTCGCGACAACATCACAACTTTCGGGGGCGATCCCGGCAGCGTCACTATCTTTGGTCAGTCAGGCGGCGGTGGAAAAGTTCTTGCTCTTATGGCGATGCCGGCAGCCAAAGGCTTGTTTCACCGTGCGATTGTGCAGAGCGGCCCTTTTCTTAAATCTCTTTCTCCTGATTACTCAGGCCGATTAGCTGAGCTGCTGCTCGCAGAGCTGGGGCTATCCAAGTCTCAGGTGAGCGAACTTCAGGTAATTCCGGTTGACCGGCTTTCGGGCGCT
>Ga0193750_1000289_pt1 | contig 13851 bp, 12 predicted proteins | sample L1c1metaG_FD_160569 | JGI IMG/M metagenome (GOLD analysis project Ga0193750, IMG submission 160569) | Soil microbial communities from a riparian zone of the East river system, Colorado, United States - L1c1 | ecosystem: Environmental > Terrestrial > Soil > Riparian zone | place: USA: East River...
ACTTGCCCGCCGCTGCGGAGATCGCCGCTCTTTCCCTCTTTATCCAAGGTGCGCGCCGATGATGTGTCAGTTTGCAGGCTTTGTTCGGCCAGCTGTTGCGTGGGGCTGCTCATCGAAAGGATCATGAGTTTACCGCAAGTTGCAGGCCCCGGTAAAAGCCTTTTTTCCGATATTCGCGGCTAAAGAGCTAGGAGCAAAGCGCAGAGGGCCAAGGGCAAAGAGCAAAGCGGGAAAAGTAAAGTAGTAACTAGGATCCGCCCGCAACGGCCGCACTGGCGGTTTGAAGACCTTCAAATCTGGAACAACGCCTGCGACCTTGCGGTCGATTTTCACCGTATCGCGGACGGGCTTGATAGGCGAAAACTCTATCGCTACGCGGAACAATTACGCGCCGCAGGTTTGTCCCTGCCCAACAACATTGCTGAGGGGTCCGGCAGTACGCACAAACAGGAATTTGTTCAATTTCTTAACATCGCGCGTCGATCTTTGTTTGAAGACGCGTCGATGCTGCTCGTGTTTGAAAGGCTTCAGCTGCTAAAGGACGCAGAAACCGATCAGTTGTTGTGGGATTGTGATACGTTAAGTCGGGGCATAACGAATTTCTCACGTTCTTTGTGACACTTTGCTCTCTGCTCTCTGCCCTTTCCTCTCTGACCTCAGCTCTTAAGTTTGTGCTCCAGCAAACGCAAAGAGAGCATCAACTCCGCGACCGTCCGCTGAAACGCATAGTACCAGCCATTCCAACCATCGAAGATCAGGCCGCGCACTAACAACAAATAGATCGGCATTGCGAGCGGCACGATAATGAGCCACTTCCGCATCTTATCCACGCGATTTAATTCTGCCCGCCGCGCTCCCTGTCCGCCTGTGGACGGACTCGCCGTGGCGTGCTCTAGATACGCCGCCTCAATCTCCGAATACCGCATCTGCGATTGAAACCAGCGATTCAACGGCTTGCGATCGTCGTGCCAGATCTTTCCCTTCAGCTTAGCCAGCTTCCCCTTCACCCGAAGTTGCTGGGTATGCCCTTCATCCACGTACCGCGCTCGCTTGGTGCGAAAGAGAACAACCCGCGGCGGATAAACGGATGCGCGCAGGGGCCGGCCAAAAATACAGTAGTCAAACTCGCCCCAATACAGGCCGATATCGGAGGCCGGCTCCAGTTTCTTGATCTCCTCCTGCAACTCCGCCGTCAGCACATAATCTGCATCCAGGGTCAATGCCCATTCCGTATCGATCCGATCTAAGCCGGAGTTCCATTGATTAGCATGCGTATCGAAAACGCGCTGGACAACTTGAACATTTGGAAACGATCGCGCGATCTCGAGTGTTCGATCGTTACTAAAACTATCAATGATGATGACTTTCGGGACCCAAGCCAGCGCCTCCAGATTACGCCGGACGTTCTCTTGCTCGTTATAGGTCAGTACCAATGCCGTTAATGAAATCATCCTAAACTGGAAACGGCGGCTTTTTCTAAGCCCCCCGAAGTCACCGTCCTTCTCGCCTAGGTTATGATCTTTTGATAAAGCTCATGCAAGGCTCTTCCAACGGCTTCCGGCGAATACCGCTCTTCCGCCAGCCGCCGTCCGTTTGCCGCCAAACCTGCGGCTCGCTCTCTGTTTGAGAGCAAATCACTGATTGCACCAGCTAGTTGCTGGACATCACGTTTCACCACCACGCCTGCATCGTATTGCCGGATATCGCTGCTTAAAGCGACTTCTTCCGAAACAATCGTCGGCACCCCGGTCGCCAGACTCTCAGCGGCGGCGATGCCGAAGTTTTCCGAAGCCGAGGGCAACACGAAAACATCCGCCGCTGCCAGTGCCGCCGCTTTCATCTCCCCGTTCAAATGCCCCGTCCAAACGATCCTCGTATCTTCCTCTCCCTTTTCCTCTTTGTCTGCCTGCTTCTTGTCTCCGTGCTCCGTGCTCCAGGCTCCCTGCTGCTGTCTCGTCGCCCTTTCCCGCAGCGCCCTCACATAGGATTCCTCCCCATCCCCAGCGATAACAAGCGCAACGTCTTTATTCTTCTCTCGCACCATCGCAAATGCATCCAGTAACAGCTCGATCCCCTTCATTGGATGGATTCGCGACAGGAACAGGATCACCCTGTGCTTTTTGACTGCCGGATAACGAGCGCGAAACACTTCTGCATCGCCGGGCTCAGCTCGCTCGATCGGCAAGGAAATGGTTGCGGAACGATGTTCCGCCAGGTGCGGATCCAATGATGCTGCTTCGGCGCGTTCCGCATTGGAAGTATAATGGATGGCGGCCGAATTAAGAAGGATGGAAAGTTCGACCAGACGAAATGAAACGCGTTTCAGAATAGGCCGGCGATTCTCCATTCCCCATCGATTCAAAACTCCAAGTGGCCGCACCACATACGGCACGCTGTGCTGCCGGGCGATTCGCGCTGCCATCGTGCTGCTGAAAGAAAACAGCGCATGAATGTGCAAGAGATCGAACCCCGCTATGTTCTCGCGCAACCATCTCGTTAGGCCAAACGATACCTTGTAGGGTTCGAACTCCCGCCGAAAACAAACAATACTGTAGCCGCGTCGCTCTGTCGACGCGTCTTCTCGCTCCCCTCTTCCCGTCGTCGTCGCTACCGTCACCTGCACTCCTAGGCCTACCAGCGCCTCAGCCATGGCATTGGCGGCGACGCTCGGGCCGCCCTCTTTCACGGATAACGACGGGATTACGTGGAGAACATTCACGCACTAGTGCGCGCTACGCGACATGCGATTCGGCCCGAAATCGCCGAACGCCGGCGTCACGGGCAGGCGATTGTCTAAGAAAGTTTGCGAGCGTACGACTGCAAGCAACGTAAATGACAAGACTTACCAGACCGACGGAGGCAACGCCGCCGACGAGTTTAACGTTTGAAGTCTCAATCTCGTATGCGCTGAAAATAAGGACAGATACGGCCAGAGCAGCGCCCAGTAGTTTATATTGGGTTCGTGTTAAGAAAAACCGATTGATCAGGCCGTAGAAAACACCCAGTAGGAAAATCGGGGCAAACATCCCTACCGGACCGTAGTCGATGTAACTTTCTCCGACGTACCCAATTCCAATTGAGGTTCCCTGTTCCACTCCGGCGACTTGAACACCGGTATAGAGACGCGTTCGCTCCGAGTCGTCCAAAGCAGGCTTGTCTGGAAATAGGAACCGCGGAGTCAAGACGTGCATAATTGATCCTTTCCATAGTTCACCGTTCTCGTAAGGCACGCGGTTTGGAACGTTTTCTATCGCCAGGGCGAAATAGTTCACGTAGCTGACCCGCATAATTAGCGCGTCCATGCCGTCGGTGAAGTTTTCCCAGGTAACGCTGCTAACCAAATCGGTTAATTTTTCGAACTTCCTTTCAATTGGAATCGCTTCCTCGTTGGCCGTCTCTGCGTTAGCAAGAAACTCGCGATAATCCATCTTTATTGCCGTCCAGACCACTCCCGAAATAAAGATGATGCCGAAGCACATAACCGTCGCAGCCAAACGACGACCACGTAGTGCGAGTGGAGAAGCCGTCGCGGCAACAACTAACACAAAGAATACGCTCTTGAAGTTTGCAAAAACTCCGAAGAACCCTGCGACGAACTCAAAGGCCAAACATGCAGCAAGCAATCCGTAATTTCGTCGTTGACGCAGCACGCAATAGCAGAGCAAAAAGATGATTCCCCATTTTAGTGAGGCGAGGCCAAGCAATGGTTGTGTAATCGACGTAAAGATCCAGGCGGCGTAGCTCAAGGCGGCGGCTACCGGCACGAACATTAAATACAAGATCGCAAGTTTTTTAATATCAACTCGGGACGCCTCAGCCTCGATCTGACTTTGCAATGATGGGCCTGCGCCGATAAATCCACAGCGAATCCCGAGCGCCAGAACCACCACGGCAATAATGCTTAACCAGGTTGCAACGGTGAGCTCGTTACTACCAAATGCATCTTCCAGCGTCACACGGTAGTGATTGGTGTAAAAGATCGCGGCTGTAGCCTGAAGCCACTGAATCATGCATCCGAAGAGCAAAACGGGCGGCTCACCTTTTCGCCAGAGCAATTGTACGAGGATCGGGGGGACTACGAAGGCAGCGGACGTAACAAGACCATTCGCAGTAAAGAAGCCCCATACGGCGAGAACGGCACAAATCCCCCAAAAAAACAAATGGCCGCTGTAGGTTCGCCGGCTTTTCTGATCAACCGCTGAAGAAGTTGCGGCCGTAACGGAATTATTCGGCGCGATTAGTTGCGGTGACATTGGCTATTTTAGCTCTAGAATCTCGCAGAATTCTCGCACAAATCGGTCGCGGCTAAAAACGGAGATTGCGCGCTCCCGCGCCTTTCGTCCCATATTATCGCGAAGTTTGGGATCTCCGAGCAAACGTATCAGGTGCTGGGCGAGCTGACCGATGTCACCGGACTCAAACAGATAACCAGTCACGCCGTCCTCGACAATTTCCGACAACCCACCAAGGCGACTTGCGATAACCGGAACGCCAAAGAAAGCTGCTTCGAGTGCGGTGAGGCCAAAAGATTCGACGCATCTGCTTGGTGCAACGAGAATCGCAACTTCATCATAAATTTTCGACAGGTTTTCGTTGAATCCATGCCAAATGACCCTTGAATCCAACAAAAGGTCGTTGGCGCGTCTACGAAGAAAAGCCTCATATTCCGATCCTGCCCTACCAAAGATATGCAATTCAGCAGATGGCTGCGTTCGAAGCACGACGTGAAAAGCGTTGAACAAATCCTCGTGTCCCTTCCAGGCGCCGATTTGCCCAACTATACCGATAATGGGGCCCCGGTTTTCGCAGTTGCTCAGTTGGCCGCCCGCAGGATCAGTAATTCCATTATAGACTACCGCAATCTTTTTACTCGGAACTCCTAGTTGGATTAGCGATTGCGCGGCAGTCTGCGAAACTGCGATGAAACAGCTGACGCGATCACTCAGCGCTGAGGAAAACCGACGGTATTGCGGTTTGTCAGCAAAAACTTCATGTGCCCAATAAATGTCGCGATGCGGTCTAAGAAGTGGCCAGAGCAGCAAGACGTGGTGCCAGTTGGTGTGAATCACTTTTGCCGGTCTTACGCTTTTCAAGAATCGCTGGTAGCTCATCAACAGAGTCGGCCAGAAGAGCATTTGATGCGCCGTCATTCGAAGACATTCGAAATTCAGTGTTGCAGAGATAAAGCCCAACCGCATGATATGAGTCGGAAATCCGGCTGCATGCGAACGGCGACGGAATTCACCATTTCCCCAGAAGCTGGTTATCATCTCCACTGTGCAGCCTTTTTCGCGAAGACCTTTGGCTAATTCCAAGGCCATGACTTCCTTACCGGAGACAATTCCAGCCCCGCAAACGATTGCGACCTTAGTCATAAAACTGTAGCCGCGTCTCTATGAGACGCGTGCGCACGGCTCGCAGAGCCGTGGCTACAACACTTCTTCTCCTACGCATACAAATCTGCCACCATGTCAACCGCGGCCGAAAAATCTGCCGCAACAATCTTGGCGGAAGGATGCAATCGCCCCAGTAGACGCGCAAAATCGCCACGGCCGCATCCTACTTCGAGGACTGTTTTCCCCATCAGGTTTGGCAGCAATTTGAGAACGGTGCAATGCCAGGGATAAATGGGATCGACTTGATCCGCCTCAGCCAAAGCCATCCCCGAGTGCCAGCTGTCGTAGTGAGATTTTGATTCCATTACCGCGACAACCAAGTAATCAAATCCCTAGCAACCATGCCGACACTGCGACCATTTCGCTTTTCCTGCGCCCGTGCTTCCATAAATAATGTTTAGTTCCGATTCTCATTGCGACTAATATCTATCGTCAGTCCGGATTTGTCTGCGAATGCAATTGCTTTACGTTTTCCATCGCGAAATGGATGGTGGCAAACAAGCTCAGATCCGCAAAAGTCGCGCGGCCACGCAAGCGAGTCCTGCTTCGTTGAAGGCCAAACAGATCGAACAGCTCATCATTATTTTCGAGTAGTTCGCGGAGCTGGTCAGATTTAATAACCTGTGACACTCTGTTAAACGATACTGATGCGCCGTCGAACGTCGATGGATTGAACGGCAAACATGCCAGGAATGGATTCAGCTGGGCGATGGCATGTCGGTGAAACCAGGAGTGGGACTTTTGTTCCCACGGCAATTGACTCACGTAATAAATCCACGCGGGATGCAAGAACGGGCTGAAAGGTCTCCCAAACTTTGCATAACAAACCAGGCCTGCGCCGATGAAGTGGCGGACACGCTCAAAGGTATAGAATCGTTCCAACCCGGAAAGCGTTCCGTTAGTGGAACTCATAATCGGGGAATCTGGAATACGCGTGGCGGCATAAAGTCGACGCATCCGAGACAGAAGGTAGTTCCGCAAAATGCGATATTTCCGCAGTCGAGCTGAGCTTTTTAGTCTCAAAAAGAATGCTGCCGCAATACTCGGTAATTTGCTCGCCAAAACATTTACGGCTCGAATATTTGAATCGAAATAAAAGTTTCGCGCCAACTCACCGTTGCTGCCCACTAAGTGAAGTCTTCCCCTTAGGCTGGAATTGTGCCCGTACAACCATGTATGCCAATCCGCGAATGTCTTAACCCCAGATGTATCCCGTGAAATCTCACGTCCATGCTCCAGGTACTGTTCACTAGAAATCGATACAGGAACGAATTCCAAGCTCAACGACTTTGAAATGTGTCGCGCCATTTGGAAGTCAACAGAATCCGGTGCTTCGATCGTTTGAACAATGGGTTTGATCCCAAGTTGAAGGCAAATTGCCAATAGCAGCCGGCTGTCGTAACCCGCGCTGAGTGAAAGCACCGGAGCTTCTGTTTCACCTTCAACAGCACGTCTGATGGAAGTGACCAGAATCTGTAACGCAGCCCCCACGGCGCCGCTGGTATTACACTGGCGAACACCAAGTCTGGTAATTTCTACACCGCGGTCATTTGCGGGCAAACGCCTGATGTCCACATGCAACGTGTCCTCCTTTGCGGTATGACCGAGCAGCGCCATGCTGAGAATGGCTGAGTCATTCCAGTGCCAATCCAAGCTGGACGTTGATTTCCATAACGCGAAAACAGAATCCTTAACCTTTTGACCCGCGTCTGAGGTCAAGGCGTACAATGGAAATGGCGAGACGACATCCTGAATGGGTTCGCCATCCGAATAGAAAACCATTTCTGTCTTAGACATACACGACCTACTCGTCGGAAACTGTGCTAATGAGGTTTTCGGTACAGTGAACTATTTTCTCCAGTCGGATGTTAGCCGCGAAACCGTTTCCAATGTTTCCGCTAACGAGGGCGGTTGTTTCGTCCTCATCGGTGATTCGTTCCTCGCCTGGCGCGCCAGTGCGTCTGCCAGCGCCGGATAATCGCCACAATGAAACACCTCGTTCGGAGTAATTACGCCCAAATCCTCTGCGCAGCCGCAATGGTCACTGACGAGACAAATTAGTCCGCTGGCCATTGCTTCATTGACTACCAGTCCCCATGTTTCCCCATAGTCACTGGGCAGGACGAGAACGTCCGCCGCCACATAAGCCTGCGAAATCTCGGTCTGATTCAAAAAACCAGTGAAACTGGCGCGAGGTTTCGCGTTATCGGTTATCAGTTCTCGGTTATCAGGGGCTGACCTCTGACCTCTGACCTCCGACCTCTGGGACGCTTCCGCATCGTACACGACATGACATGCAGCTCTTAACTCGCCCCCTAACTCCCCTGAGCCAGCGAATAGTAAATGGATTTTCAACTCAGAATGCGAAGCGAGCAGAAGCTGCGCCGCTTTGACCAAATCAAACGGACGTTTCTTGGGGATGAATTTCCCGCAGAATAGTACGCAGAACGTATGGTCGGGAATAGACCACCGACGCCTGATCTCCGACCTCTGACTTCTGATCGATTCGGCCTGAAGGACGAATCGATCATTGTCTACTGCGTAAGGCGCCGGAGACAGACGATCTTCGCTCACCCCATACTTCTGATACAGGCGCCGATTTGCCGTTCCGATATAAAGAAACCGATCGACACGCTGGAAAAACTGGCCAAGTATCACCCGCTTAGCTAGGCGTTTTAAAGGTGGGAGTGGTGCCAGATCATTGCTTTCTGCGCGCAACCATACTTCGACGCCCGTGCGCTTTGCCTGCCAAGCGGCCTGCCAGTAACCAGCCACAAGCCAACCCTGAATCCACAACGCTTTCGTGCCGCTTACTTTCAGTCGATGAGCGAGAGATTCGCGCAGGCGACATTTCCAATGCGTGGTCGGCGTCGCGCCGGGTACAACATCTAAGAAACGATATGTATAACCCGACAGCATATCCAAATCCCATGCAAACGATTTTCCGAATTCATGGTCATGCCTTACGCTCGCTCCGCGGCCAGTAAGGTACCAAACTTCAAACGGAACCCGCCCATCGCGCGCCAGCATCTGCCATAGCGGCACCTGGTACTGAATCGGGTGTGTCGTTAAAATCGCCAGCATTTCGTCCTTGCCCTTCGCTCCTTGCTCCTCGCTCTCTGCTCCGTGCTACCTCCCAGTAACGGCCTTCAGTATACTTACCCACCGATCCCCGTACGCGTCCCAGCTAAATCGTTCGGCCGTTCGGCGCGCGTTGGCGCCCATTTCGGTAACGCGATCGCGATTCTCGAGGCAGAACCGCATCGCCTCAACGAGCTCGTCAAGATTTCCCGGTTCGATAACCCAGCCATCCTCTCCGGGAGTTGTAATGTCAGGACCAGCCGTCGCGGTCGTCGTGATTATGGGTAGACCGCACGCCATAGCTTCAAGAATCACGAGGCCGAATCCTTCGAAAAAACTGGGAAACACAAACACATCGCACTGTTGCAAGAAAGTCGGGACATCGATCTGTGGCACTGGTCCAAGAAGACGCAGTCCGGCCAACTCCGGAATTAATCGCCTTGCGTCCGATGACGTCGCTCCCACAAACCATAACTCTGCATTTTTTGGCGATAATTGTTTCCAAGCTTCGATAAGTATTGGAACACCCTTTCGCGCTGTGACGATGCCCACAAAAACAAACCGGAATGGCCGGGGTGGCTGATGAGCCGATCTTTTGAAGCGCTCTGAATCTACCCCGTACGGGATTATGCGAATCTTCTCTGCCGGGACCGCGTGGTCGATTAAGGTTTGTTTCGAGAAAGAGCTTCCGCAGACGATCAGCGTTGCATTGTGTTGCTCGCGGATTTCCGCCTGCCGAACCATTGGTAGACGCATTTCGAAACCCGTGCTGCTCCATTCGGGAAAACGCGTCCGCACGGTATGATGCATCGCCTGTTTCGCATCTGGATGCACCGTGCTTTGATCAAGAACAAATGATCGCCCAATTTCACGACAACGCTCAGCTAGGATCCAGCTTGCGGTATCCACTCCAATGACGACGTCGGGTTTTTGAAAGGCGCTGTCTGGAATTGATCTCTGGAAATCTTCATTGCGACAATGCATTACCTCTTGCTCGTCAACTCCTCGGCGCAATCGCCATTGTGCCAGTAGTTCGATCATGCTTCGCCGGTGCAGTTCAGCTGAAAACCCAGGATGAAGAGTGCGACTCGCAAGTCGCCTAGGTGCGGCGCGACAAACCCATCCATCTGACCGAAACACGAGGCCCGTATAAAACGAGTCTAGGCAGTTTCGGCGATCGAGTTCGCGCGCAAGATGAAGCGAGTGTTGGGTGCCGGGATGAGCAAGCAACGCTTTCACGCGGTCCCAGCATCTTTAGACGAGAGAACTCGCGCTGGCACTCCCCCGACCACTGCACCGGCAGCAACACTCCTGGTTACGACAGCACCTGCGCCGATTACACACCCATTGCCTAGTTCGACATCCTTCAAAATGACAACCTTTGCCCCGATCCAGCAGTGGTTCCCGATTTTGACGCGCCCACGTTCCATCGGCAACCGTTTAGGAGATTCACCTCCTTTGTATATGTGGTTGCTATCAGCGATATAAATATCCGGACCAAACATGTTGTCGTCCCCGACCTCGACATAACCACAGGCATCTATCATCAAGTTACGATTGAAGTAATTTCCGTTACCAATCTTGATACGAACACCACCAAAATCCTCGTCGAGAGGCCAGAGCCAGCAGCCCTGAGTGAACGCATTATAGCTCCCGATCTGTATTTGGCTCAATCTGCGACAGCGGCCGCCTCCTTCCATTCGATTTTTCCGGCCTTGTTTCATTCCAAGAGCTCGATAGAAGCCTAGTCGGATACGGCTCATAAATCCGCGCGGAATTCGAAGCAAAAACGCTTCCATCATGCTCGCCCTAACCGAACGAAATTACGCAGTGTGGAGAATCTAACCGGCTTGCGTGTTCCCCTCAGGGAACGCAGCGACCGAACAAATAAACGAAACCCTTGCCAACAAGATTTCGTCAGATCGCGCCGGGATGCAGCCACAACGTGCTGGAAGAATTTCGCGACGAGAGCCAACGGCAGAAGAAAGAGCGGCGTCCGGCGATAGGTCAACACTAAATCGTTGCAGACGCCCGACGCATATTGCGATGGGAAAGTCCGGCCGATTTCCGTTTTGTCATGCCAGACATGTACGCCGAATAACTTGATGATTTTGTAACCAGCATCGAGAAGGCGCAGGCACAAATCCTTCTCCTCCACACCGTAATTTCCCGGGTTTGTTTCATAAAGCCCAACTTCCCGAGCCGCAGTCAGTCGTACCATATGCCCGCACCCAACGAACGTCGGCACAGCAGTAATTTCGGACCTTTGCCGCACGGTCGGGCGATCTGGCGACAAGATGTCAAACGCTATAGCGCCGACTTGTTCGTCTGCATTCATCCTTTCGCACGCCAACGCGATCTCGTCGCCCCTAAGAAACCACGCGTCATCATCAAGACTAACGAAAAATTCCTCCTTGGCGGATTTCATCCAATAATTGCGCGCAGCCACATAACCGCGAGACTCCGGCCATGTAGTCCACTCGACCGACGGAAACCGCTGCCAAATTTCGGCCGTTTTGTCCTTCGAACCATCGTCGATCACGGACACGTTTATCGATGCGCCTCGCTGTGATAAAGCCGACTCAATAGATTTTGGCAGAATATCGGCGCGGTCCTTTGTTACAATTCCAAGAAGGACGGTGCATCGATCTCGAGTTTGCTGAGACTCGCCCATATTAATTAGGAATTATTCCTAAGCTCACGCAGCGCCTTCAACTTGCCTTGAATGAGAGACCCGAGGTTTCGCCTCCCATACGATGTAGTAGTGGTTGACAAAATTGAGAAGATTTCCCATCCAAGCAAACGAAGGTAATCAGTTGATTTTCGTCGTTCCAGGACCTGGGTCATGACGTAATGACGATTAAGCAACTCCATTGCCGCAGCGGCGGCGACATCCAATTTGTGAGAACTAGGTTGACTATTATGAAAAATTCTTGCGGTGCGCACATTGGCCAAATTCCAGCCACTCTGGCGAACTCTTGTCGATAAAGCCACATCTTCCATTAGCGAGTAGCCCGTAAAAAAGGAATCGAATGGAGGGTTTGGCAAAACCTGCCGCCGATAAATCGTGCACGTTGTATTTAGCCACTCTACGGGCACAACTTCAGGTGAGTCTTCTCTGTCCTCTGGAAGCAAGTTGATCGCAGGACCTATTACTCGCCCAGCAAATGTTCTTTCGCGCTTGCTATTCATTAACGTGAACATCGCTCGACTGATGGTTCCAGGCGGCTGATATCGTTGATTAACGATCATGGCGTTTACGCCACCTAATTTCGAGTCAGACTCGATAGTACTCCAAAGGCGGTGCAGACAATCTGGCTCAAAGGTAACGTCGTCATCGAAAAACCAGACAAACGGCTGGGTGGCGCGGGTCACACCTTCGTTCCGCTGCGATGCCGCGCCTGCAACTTCGGCTGCAAACCAATGCACAGCGGCCGTGGCACCGACACGGTCCGCGAATTTCGTCAATGCGACCTTGGTTGCGTCATCGACTGAGGCATCAATCACGATAAATTCAGCCGGAAGTAACTCCTGCAACAGCAAAGACTCGAGCGTTCTCGAAAGACTCGCAGCGCGGTTCCGGGTCGCCACCACCGCGGAAATCGGCAGAACCTTTCTCATTGAGTCTGACAAACCGCCACGTAATTAGTCGTCGCAAAGTTTTCGAGCTGCTCACTATAACGAGGCAATGGAACGAGCGTCGCCGCCGGTGTGATACGGAAGATTTCCATTTGGTACGTCTGGAAGAAATCGAAGAAATCGCGCATGAAGGTTCGCGAATCCAGATTGCATCCACCAAACTCGAATGAGCAGATGTCGATCTTCTGGTCCTTGAAAAGCGATTCCGCGCCGCGGAAAACCTCTAGTTCGACGCCTTCTACATCAGTCTTTAGCAGATTGATCCTTTCGATTCCTCGTGCCGAACAGTAATCGCTCAAACGTATGACCTTGACTGGTTCCTGAAACGTAGAAAAGACTTCATCTCTGAATTTTCTCTGAATCAGAGATGCCATTCCGCTATCGTGTCCGACGCCAAAAAGTGAGTGTTCCCCAGCTTCGCGGCCAACAGCGACGTTATTCAAGATGATGCGCTCGTTCCCCTTGAATCGGGCCGACAATCTTTGAAAAACTTCGCGCGCTGGCTCAAAGGCGTGGACAGTGATGTTACCGCCGAGAGCTTGGAAAGCCACGGCGCCGAACTCACCAATATTTGCCCCCACATCGAAGATCATCGCTCTCTCAGTTGCGCTTCGTTGGCGAACGAGATCGAAGAGGACACCTTCGCCACTGCTCTCTACGTAGGCGCCGCTCCCGTAACCTCGCCAAAAATCGATGCGTGATGCGATTCCATCCAAAAAGCGCTGACCGCGCGGTGAGCGGAATAAGCGAATGGCCAAATTTCTGGCGCCCTGACGAAGATTATTCATTGCAAGTTGGTTAGGCGGAGAAAGAAACCGACTTTTTCTTTGCCGACCGTAAGCCAGTTTTTGCGAATAATTCTTCGAATCGCTTCACCCACGTATGATCCCGCTGCGCCCGTTCGTAACCTGCCATGCGCAGTGATTCTGCTACGTCGCGATTGCCCAGATAAAATCTTGTTTTCTCGACCAGTTCCTGCGGCGTTCGGTAGGTATCGATTTCTTTTCCGATCTCATAGAATTCTTCGATCTCATCGGTGTGACCTGTGAGGTAGCAGGTTCGGCACATCGGAGCTTCAAAATCGCGCAAACGCACATGGGGAATCAAATTGGAGCCAGGCCTGCCATCGGCCCAGACATTACTAAAGTTCAGCACTACTTCGTGCGCTGCGAAAACTTCAGAAATTTGCTGGAACGGAATCGCGCCTTTCGCACGCGAGATAAACAATGGTGAAAGGCGTCGTGTGCTCCGGCGGTACTCAATCTGTTTGCCCAGTCGCATCATTCCACTGACGACACCCTCGTTCCTAAACGACTGCCTTGCGCTCGCCGTGTAACTCGCCCCGCTCCCCGGCGTGTGTTGAACACGCCCAAGATAAGTAGTCGATCGGGTGTTTACCGGATTGTCGCTTCCAGTTTTCGCGGCGCTCCAGCCAGGCCCATAGATTTCGACTGGAATATCGGCGCGAATCAGACTCGCCATCCAGCGATCGCGATCGGCATAGCGTTGACCGACAAAACATGCCTTCGGTTTTTTGGGAATGTGAGGCAGCGGATGATACACTACCGGATCGGCCGCCATTTGCACCCACACCGGGCGTGCGCCGACGGCAAGGTATAAGTCGCGGGCACGTTTCTCCGCATGCCACGACCAATCCGCCTTTGCGGCAACCTCTGCGACAAATGGAAATTGGTAAATGCTGTTGCAATAAAAATTCACCGAGGGAACTCCGAGC
>Ga0193750_1000290_pt1 | contig 13831 bp, 11 predicted proteins | sample L1c1metaG_FD_160569 | JGI IMG/M metagenome (GOLD analysis project Ga0193750, IMG submission 160569) | Soil microbial communities from a riparian zone of the East river system, Colorado, United States - L1c1 | ecosystem: Environmental > Terrestrial > Soil > Riparian zone | place: USA: East River...
GCCCCAATTGCGAGCGATTCGAGAATCTGCGCTTCATCGATGATGAAATCCTTGCGCAAAACCGGCAGCGCCACGGCCTGGCGCACCGCGATCAAATGTTCAGGTTGGCCGCCAAAATAGTTTTGCTCGGTCAAGACCGAGATGGCGTTGGCTCCGCTGGCCGCATAATTTTTTGCGGTTTCCACTGCGTCGTAATTTCCCACTATTAGGCCGGCTGAAGGCGACGCCTTTTTTGTTTCCGCGATGATTCGCACGCGATCGCGGCGCTGAATTGCTGCGGCGAAATTACGGAAATCGCAGCGCCTTTCCGCCAAGACGCGAAATTCTTGCGCGCGCTTTTTCGCTGCGGCGATCTCGTCACCTTTCGCCCCAATTATTTTCTCCAGCCAATTCACATTCTAAGGCGTCTGTGCCGGACGCTACCTGTTCCGCGCGAACGGCGCGATATTTATGCTGTAGCGGGGGTCTATGACCGCCGACAATGTTGCACTGGATTCGGCGGTCATAGACCGCCGCTACAGTCGGTGTAATTAACTTGATGGAATTGGAACGCGAGGCGGCGCGCCGCGCGATTAAGCGACGCAACTGGCTGGCCCATCTCTGGCGGGAATGGATCGTGGAAAGCCGCCGGCCCATCGCGCCTGTCTTTGCGCACCCAGCGCCGCACACTTGGAGCGATAAGAATCTCACTGCCGCCTGGATCGGCCATTCCACCGTCCTGATGAATTTTTTTGGCGTTACCATCCTGACCGATCCGGTTTTGTTTCCGCGTATCGGAATTCGCCTGCCACTTCTCACTATTGGACCGAAACGGCTGACCGAACCAGCACTGACCTTTGCCGAGCTTCCGCCAATCGATCTCGTGCTGCTCTCGCACGCACACTTCGATCACATCGATCGGCGCACTCTGAAATTATTTCCCGAATCGACGCGCGTGATCACGGCTCGCCGGACCCGCGATTTGCTCCGGGGCACAAAATTCTGCGAGGTGATCGAGTTGGATTGGAACGAATCGGTTCTTCTGACGCTGCGTGGTCGCACCCTGGAAATCCGCGCGTTTCAGCCAAAACATTGGGGCGCTCGCCTCCAATACGATGTGCATCGTGGCTATAACAGCTATGTCATTTCGCGGAATGACCGGCGTATCATTTATGGAAGCGACACCGCCATGACGGATGCGTTTGCAAAATTAAATGACGGCGCGCCCTACGATCTTGCCATTATGGGCATCGGTGCATACGACCCGTGGATTTGGGCGCATTCGACGCCCGAACAAGCCGTCGCCATGGCCGATGCCGTCGGCGCCCGTTTCATCCTTCCAGTGCATCATCAAACATTTCGCCTGAGCGTGGAACCGTTTCGCGAGCCAATCGAGCGCTTCACCCGTGCGCTCGCCAAAACGCCGGAACGAATCGCTCTGCGTGAAATCGGCGAGACGTTCGTTTTGCCTTGTTCCCGTTAGTCGACGCACTCAGACGGCGAATTGTCGGACGTTGTATCCGATTTCTTAATTCCAGTTAGAACGATGCGCTCGGCGTCGGGGTCGGAAACGCGAAGGTGGGATGAATCAGCGGCGGTGACGTGGGCGACGGTGTCTCGCTAAACATGGGAGTCGCTGTCGGCGACGCAGAAGGAGTCGGCGAGATCGAGGGAGTCGGGCTCGGCGTCGGCGTGGGAGTCGGTGTCGGTGTGGGGAGCGGTGGCACCGTGTTTACCCAGTGATGCAACGCCGCAGTGGCGCCGCCGATTTCCTTTACCAGCGCTTCGCAACGTGTCTGCAACTTTTCCAAATCGGGCGGTCCCCACGATGAATCAGCCGTGCCATTGAAAACGATGTAGGTCGCTTTCAACTCGCTCATCGCTCGATTGTTCGGATTCGAAAGCGCATTTACCTCCTTTGCGATCCGCAACGACGCTTCTCCCACTCGATCGTTCGGGCCGACGTCGCCCACGATTGCCGGATAAATCGTGCTCCCGGCAATCACGACTGCGTAATCGCCCACGTGCGCCGCATCACTGCCCTTGGTGAAACTCGCCGGCACGACGATAAAGGGATCGTAGGTGCCGATAAGATAACTATATTTTTTCATCGCGGCGATTTCATCCCGCAATTCCGTCACCGCATTTTTCAGGTCGCGCTTGCGCTCCGGCGTTGCTGTCTTTTGTTCCAATTCCGCGCGACGCAATCGATCTTCGATTCCGGGTAAATACGGATTCGGCCGATTGGATTTCTTCCCCCAACGAAAACTGGTGAACGGTTTGAAGGTCGGCGAGATGCCGTTGCCGGCCGGAATCCGATCGCCGTCGGAGCCATCGGCATCCACGTCCATGTCCGCCTGAAAGAGCAGGGCGCGGCGTTTGCTTTCCGGATGCCGTAAGGCCAGCACGGTTTGGCAATCGTAGAAATTGTGGCGCGAGAGAAGCAGATCGAGCCGACTCAAATTTTCACGCAGCTCGCGCACCTTGGTTTCGTATAGTTGTGCAAATAGAGGCGAAACCGATTCTGGCTTTATCATCGTCGTCAGGACCGGCAGCAACTTGCCGAGGTCGGGACTTACTTTGCCCAGCTCATCCATGCTTCGATTCGGCGTCGGCACTCGCGCGTGCAGTTTCAAATCGATCGCATAACTCATCGGGTCGACTCGTTCCTCGGATGCAGCCGCGCCCGAGCTCGTTTCCACTTCGCTTCGCAACGTAATGCCATTGAAAAGTCGGGAGACGTCGAATTTGCCCGAGAGTGTTGGTGGACGCGTCGCACTTGCGGAAGGCGCCGCCGTTGGTGTGGGCGAAGGCGCTTCGATTTCCTCCGCGCGCGTCATCGTCCAGCGCCAGCGTTCCAATGAAATCCAACGCAGCGTAATTGCGACAAAAAGCGCAAAAAAAATGAGAAGAACAATCCGGCGCAGCGTGCCAAGCCCGAGCTTCCGCACGCGCTTATTTCCTTAGCCAGGCTGCGATCGCGACAATAATGCCGATAGCGCTCAGGACTGACATCAATCCAGCCGGCATCACTTTGAAGGTGCGGAAAAATCTCGGAATAAATTGCCCAGCCAGAAGCAGGGAAACAATAAGCGCCATGATCAATCCTGCGGCCTGATGTTCCGGCATCAACCACGCTGCCAGCAAAAGTAGCACGCCAGAAATCGATCCGGCGATAATCGAAGCCATGCTTCCCGCTTTAACGTAGCCAAAGACTCCGCCCGCAATCGTCAGAATTCCAAAAACAATGAAATAAATTTTCGCCGCTCCAATCATCAGTGCGATTGGTAATGCACGAGGCCGGAGATGTCCAGCAGCGACCGCAAACGCTGACATTTCAACTATAATGGCAAGTAGTAAATTTCGACCAGAGCGACTCCGGTGCTTCTGTTTTTGCCTCTGACGATCGCAGTAGTGTTTCCAGCTGGACGAGTGACGATGATGGCGGATTCCGCAGGACAAGGAGGAGCGTAACCACTCCCTTCGATCTCGTCGGCCTGCATATCTCCCCAGTTGTCGTTAGAGGCGATAAAGTTTCCGTTCTCATCGAACAACATCAGGATCGGGTCGGACAAAGCCCCCGCGATCCCGAACCCCTGGAGGGTCGGGCCCAGAGCACGCACGACAACATGAGTATTATTGCCGCGGGAGATGAATCCGCCAATGAGCACGTGATCGTCGACACCGACAAAACCTCGGGTGCTGATATTGAACAGAAGTGAGGTGCCGCCTGCGCTCAGATCATAAACCTCAATCAGCCCGGCCCCTGACCCACCGTCGGCGTCCGTGAGAACGGCGGTGTAAGTGCCTGGTGCGAGCGACTGGATGATTGCAGCTTCGGTGTCATCCGATGGGGCTAAACCAGTAGCACTGATGGCATCTTGCTGCGTATCTTTCCAATTGTCGTTCGTGGCCAGTACCGTTTCATTACCGAGCAGATCGGCGTAATGCAGGGTAAGAAATGGATTGGGCAGGACGCCGTTGATCCCGAAGGAGGTCAGGGTAGGGCCGAGTCCTCGCACGAGCACCATATGATTCTCGGTTCCGGCAATAACGAAACCGCCGATAGTGGCGCTCTCGCCGGTGAGCACGTCGGCGCGGGTCGAGATGTTGGCGAGGCCGCTAGCGGAGGACGGTGAATCTGCAGGCTGGTTTGGCGGAACGGTGAACTGCGCTTCATTCGATACCTGGCTTTCCTCGCCCGTTGCAGTAACGGTGCTGGCTACGAAGTAGTAGGTCGTGCCTTCGACCAGTCCGTTGATTTGGGCGATAGTTGCGTTGGGAACAAGAACGGCTGCCTGATAACTGCCGCTGCTGGTCCCATAATAGATTTTATAAGCGACGACGCCGTAAGAAGGGCTAGGTCGCCATGCGAGGGTGACCGAGCCGGCGCGTGCAGTGTTGAAGGCGGTCGCGAATAGAGCGAGGGCTAAGGCGGAGGCTAGGCACACCCGTTTTAAAGTGGATGTAAACATTGATATTATAGTAAGTATTAATAACGCGATAAATATAAGCAGGGACCATGCCCCGTTTTTCACTGCCGGCCCGCCCTGCCTAGTTATTTTCACCTCAGATAGAGGTACTTATCATTGACACACCATTACGTTAACCCAGGAAAATCGCGGAAAGTCGCGAGGTCGAAAACCTTAAATCGCTTTCTCAAACGAGCGTGCCCGTTCGATGCTCGTCACGCAACAGCGCCGGGCCGTCCAGGCGATGCCGACATCGCGATTATTCCATTGCTGTAACCGAAGCCGCCAACTGCAGGGTGGCAGCCTGCGCCCCCAAGAATCGCCACTCCTATTCAAAATCGTTCCGTATTCTCCCTGACGGAATAAAATTGGATTCTAAATGCTCGGTCTGCCGGGGTGTCGGAAACACTTGCGCAAATCGGCTCGCAAGGTAAATCTCCTGCTGGCATGAAGCCGCGCGCCTGCATCGGCCTTAGCGTTCTGATTGGTTTTTTCGCAGCGTTGACGCTCGCTAGTTCGCCGCAGTTACACGAAAAATTGCACAGAGTCGGCACACATCACGCATGCGCCGCGACCATGATCGCGTCCGGCAATTGCGAGCACAGCGCGCCGCCTCAGCTTGTTCCCAAACTCGAGAACGCGCCGAATTCGCCGGCTTTTCTTCCGAAACGTTTTCAATTCGTTGTCGCGTCAATTCCTTCTTCGGTCCAGGAACACGCCCCGCCTATCGCGCCTTAGCGCGAAGCCGCCGCCTTTGCGCGCGGAATTGATTTTCTCTCGCTAAAGCAATCGCGGCTTTTACTCGCGCCTGCGTTCCTTATTCACGGCAACCGCGCCACAGGCGCCGTTGCCTCTATCGAACTCCAATCATGAAACTTAATGAAGCAAATTTTAGCAATCACAATCGCGATGCTGAGCGAGGCGAGCATGGCGATGGCGCAGGATGCGACAGCGTCACCCAGCCCTTCCGCCTCGCCAACCGGATCGCCTGGAACCGCGACCGCCGAAAGCGTCGTCGTTACTAGTCAGGAACTCGATATTTCGCGGGAGCAAATTGTGCCCAGCCTGGGAGCGACCCGTTACACCGTCGGACCGGATCGCCTCAATCAACAGGCGCAAGGCGAAGACGCGCCCTTTAATCAAACCATTCTGCGATTCCCAGGGGTCGCTCAGGATTCGTTCGGGCAACTGCATTTGCGCGGCGAACACGCGAATTTGCAGTACCGCATTAACGACGTGCTGTTGCCGGAAGGTATCACCGGCTTCGGCCAGGAGTTGTCGACGCGATTCGCTGACAACATCTCGTTAATTACCGGCGCATTGCCGGCGCAGTTTGGCTTCCGGACTACCGGGGTGATCGATGTTCACACCAAAACGGGAGCGGACTTCATCGGTGGCGAAGCCTCGATCCAGGTTGGCAGCTTCGACACCATCCTCCCGAGCTTCGAATATGGAAGCGTCACCGGAAAACTGACCTATTACGTTATCGGAAGCTACCTTCACAACGGGATCGGGATTGAAAATCCGACCCGCAGCAGCGATCCGATCCACGACGATACCGATCAGTTCAAGGGCTTCGATTACTTCTCCTATATCATCGACGATTCGAGTCGATTCGTTTTGATGCTGAGCGGCAATTACAGCAATTTTCAGATCCCGAATAACCCCGGGCAGCCGACTGCATTTATGGTAAACGGCCGGACTAACTTTAACTCCGCCAACCTCCATGAGAATCAGGCAGAGAACTCTGCATACGGAATTCTCACCTATCAGAAGAAATCCGATCAGTTTAACATGCAGGCGTCGGTATTCACTCGCTATAGCGGCGTGCTCTTTCGCCCCGATGAGGTGGGCGATCTCTTTTTCAACGGAGTCGCCTCGCGGGTGGACCGCCAGATCTACACCAACGGCGGTGAAGTCGACATGAGCTACAAGTTAAACGATCAAAATACGCTCCGGGGCGGCCTGCTGTTCACCGCCTCGCACGCTACGGTCGGGAGTGCCACGCTTGTCTTTCCAGTCGATCTGCTGGGAAATCAGACGAGTGATGTGCCATTCCGAATTGTCGATAATTCCTCGTTAAACGGATACTTCGCTGGCTTTTACCTGCAGGATGAGTGGAAGCCATTTGAGCAACTGACCGTCAATTTTGGCGGCCGGATCGACATTGCCAAGACGATCGAGACCGAAAGTCAATTCAGCCCGCGCATCAATATTGTTTACACGCCCTGGGCGGCGACGACTCTCCATGCCGGTTACGCGCGCTATTTTACCCCGCCGCCCCTGGAAAATATCGACCAAAGTACGATCGCGAAGTTTACCGGCACGACTAACGAATCCGCCATCACACTCGATTCGCCGGTAAAGGCGGAGCGCGCCCATTACTTCGATGCGGGGGTGACACAGAAGATAGGAGACGGTTTGCAGCTTGGCATCGATGGATTCTACAAACACGCTCGCAATGTTCTGGATGAAGGACAATTTGGGCAGGCCCTCATTCTTTCATCCTTTAACTATCGCGAAGGCGAAATTTACGGCGGAGAATTCACCGCCAACTACCAGCATGGCGGGTTCTCCAGTTACCTTAACGTCGGTTACGAATATGCGCGCGGAATGCATGTCAGTTCCGCACAGTTCCTGTTTGATCCCGACGAGTTTGCCTACATTCGCGATCACTGGGTTTTTCTTGATCACGACCAACGTTTCACCGGCTCCGCCGGAATAGCATACGCCTGGAACGACTGGAGTTTTTCCGCCGACGCACTTTATGGGAATGGATTGCGGCGCGGCTTTGCCAACACCCAAAAGAATCATCCCTACGAAACTTTGAACCTGGGAGTAGAACGCAGAATTTCTCTTCCTGGAAGACAAGCGATCAAAGTTCGTTTCGATGTCGTGAATCTATTCGACAAGATTTACGAACTGCGCGACGGCAGCGGCATCGGCGTTGGCGCGCCGCAGTTTGGGCAAGGCCGCGGGTTTTATGGCACCGTCGCGTACGATTTCTGAGCTGTTACCAACCCCTCGACAAAGTGCTTTAGTTTTCTACTACGCGTAATCGATCCAGTTCAGCTTACCGGTAGAAATTTCTTGCGCACTAATTCGCTCCGATGGAATCTCGGCGGCAGATGAAAGCGTGTGCTCGCGTTGGGATGACCGTTTTGTTCGCTTTTTTTGTCGCGTTGACGCTTGCCAGTTCGCCGCAGTTGCACGAAAAACTGCATAAGGTCGATTCGCAACACGCATGCGCCGCGACCATGATCGCGTCCGGCAATTGCGAGCACACTGCGCCGCCTCAGCTTTCTCCCAAACTCGAGAACGCGCCGAATTCGCCGGCTTTTCTCCCGAAACGTTTTCAATTTGTTGTCGCGTCGGTTCCTTCCTCGGTCCAGGAACACGCCCCGCCGGCATCTCACTGACGCTTCGCGCGTCCGCGACGGGCTGCGCATTCATGTTTTGCGCAGCGAATCTCCCCCGCGCGCTAATCGCTCGCATCCTCATCGGTGGGATTTTTGCCGACACCAATCGATTTTTTAATGACCAAATTTCTCTTCAAAACTCACATTGCAATGTTGGTAGTGGTCGCATCTCATCAATCCTTGGCGCAAACAGCGACACCAACCGCCTCCGCCACCGCCTCGGATGTGGCGGCGCTGCGCCAGCAAGTCGAAGCCCTGACCGAGACGGTGAAAGCCTTGCAACAGCAGATGAAAGATCAGCAGGCAGCGCTGGAGAAGGCAAACATCGCCGGGAACCAACTGCCGCAAAGCGAAGGAACGCCTTCAGTCACATCGGAACCTGTCCCTACGCCTCTGCCGAGCACGAGTATTCCACAAGCATTTCCAACGACAGATAGCTCGGTCGTTGCCAACGCGCCGACTGCACCAGGCACGCCGGCCGTAAACGCGAACGGCACGGCTACCGGCCAGTTCCCGACCACGGACGAATCAGTCGTCACTGCGCCGGCAGGAGCAATATCCTCCACAACTGGTGCGCCGCCGACTGAGACATCAACCAGCTCCCTCACGCAGCCGATCACAATCGCGGGCGGCGGCAAGAATTACATGAACATTTCCTTTGACGGGATGTTTGCCCTCGCTGGATCGAGCGCACGCGATCTGTCACACATCGAAGTGGGCGATCACGATCCGCAGCAACGCGGATTCAACGCCCGTAATATTGAACTCGCGTTTGATGGCGCGGTCGATCCTTACTTCGAAGGTTTCGCCAACATCGTCTTCAAACTCGACAACGACAACGGAACCGAGGTCGAGGTCGAGGAAGCGTTTATGCAAACAACGAACCTGCCGTTCGGTTTGCAATTAAAGGGCGGTCAGTTCTTCGCCGCCTTTGGCCGCATCAATCCGACCCATCCGCACACCTGGGATTTTGCCGATGATCCGCTCGTGCACGGTCGTTTACTCGGACCCGACGGGTTACGTGGGGTCGGCGCACAGATTTCCTGGACATTGCCAACGCCGTGGTACTCCCAACTCATTATGGCCTCGCAAAACGGACGCGGCAGCACCGGATTTTCATTCCGCAATCCAGGCGACAACGGGATTTTCTTCGATCGCCAAACAACTGATCGAGAAGCGCGTGGTCTTCAGGATTTCGTCTGGATTCCGCGGTGGGAGAATTCGATTGATCTCAGTCCGACGCAGGTGGTGCTGGCGGGAGTTTCCGGCGCGTTCGGTTCGAACGAAACCGGCGCGAATTCGCGGACGCAGATTTACGGTGGCGACCTGTTTTACAAATGGAAAAGCGCGCGTGCCGAAGGTGGGTTCCCGTTCGTGAAATGGCAGACCGAAGTGATGTATCGGCGGTTCGAAGCCGGGCGCGGTGTTGATGAGAGTTTTCCGGTAGCAGAAACCTTCCACGATTGGGGGTTGTATTCGCAGGTGCTATGGGGTTTTCGCAAAGGCTGGGTGGCAGGCGTCCGCGGCGACTATCTCCAAATGCAGGATTCGCGATTTACTGATGATCCAGATCGGCAATCGCGTTCCCGCATCAGCGCAAATTTAAGCTGGTACCCGACCGAATTTTCGAAACTGCGATTGCAGTACAATCATGATTTTCTGGAGTCGAACTTCTTCCTCGCCGATCGCGAAGTCGATTCTGTTTTCCTTCAATTCGAATTCATCCTCGGCGCGCACGGGGCACACAAGTTTTGAAACATGCGGCGCTCGCGAACAATACGCTGTCATCCTGAGTCCCGAAGACTTTCGGGGCGAAGGACCTCACCGGTAGTGATGCGTTACTCAAACGTGTGTGACGTAATTTACAAATGTGAGGTCCCTCGCGTTCGCTCGGGATGACGGGTGGAGCATCGTTGGCACGCTCGCGATCTAATTTTTCATGAAAAAAATCCTGTTAATCCTATCGATTGTTCTCTACGCATTTTCGGCGCAGGCGAAGATCAACGTCGTCGCAACTCTTCCCGATTTTGGCTCGCTCGCGCGCGAAATTGGCGGTGATAATGTCAGCGTTACGGTCTTGGCGAAACCAACGGAGGATCCGCACTTTGTGGACGCGCGTCCGAGCTTCGTGGTTGCGCTTCGGAGCGCGGATGTCCTGATCGATGGCGGCGCAGAGCTGGAGCTGGGATGGTTGCCGCCACTCTTACAAAATGCGCGCAACGCCAAGCTCGACATCGGCAAACCAGGTCGGGTGCAAGCGTCTCAAGGCGTTCGCTTAATGAACGTGCCGGCGAATGTGACGCGTGCCGCTGGCGACGTGCACGCGCTGGGCAATCCACATTTCGGAGTCGACCCGATCATTGCCAAAGCGATCGCGCAGCACATCGCGCAATCGTTTTCCGCAATCGACCCAGCCAACGCCGCTGCCTACGACGCGAACTACAAAAAGTTCGAAGCTGCCATCAATGCCAAGCTCCAGCAATGGGGCGCGACCCTGCTGCCGTTTAAAGGTCAGCATATCGCCGCCTATCACGATTCCTGGCCCTATTTCGGCCACCGTTTCGGGCTGGAGATCGACATTTTTTTGGAACCGAAACCGGGTATCCCCCCCTCGCCATCGCATCTGGCGGAAGTGATTGCCCAAATGAAGGCACAAAAAATCAAAGCCATCATCGTCGAGCCGTACCACGACCGAAAAATTGCCGAGCGAGTCGCCAGTGCGACCGGTGCGAAGGTAGTCGATTTCGCGCAATATCCCGGGGCGCTCCCAGACACGGATACCTATATCAAGTTGATCGACGCACTTGTTTCGCGTTTGGCCGCGGCGCTCAAATGATGGGGCTGGTATCGGTGAATGGAACGTGCGCCGATGAGAATCAATCTACGTGTCACTAATCACGATCCACTTTTCTTAACATGTGGGAGATAATGTTCTGGCCAATCGTGGCCTGCGTCCTCTTGCCCTGGTTGCTTGTCTATCTCGGTCTTCATGTCGTCCAACGCGGCATTATCTTCGTCGACATTGCGATGGCGCAAATGGCTTCCCTCGGGATTTGCGTGGCGTTGCTCTTTCGTCTCGATCTTCATGGCTGGACCACATTCGTTATTGCACTTAGTTTCACCCTTCTGGGCGGCGCGATTTTTTCCTTAACGGGAAAACGCGCGAGCAAGATTCCGCAGGAAGCAATTATTGGGATCGCCTACGTCGTGGCGGCGGCCGCAGCGGTATTGCTTCTCAGTCGCGCCGCTGAGGGCGACGAAGAAATCAAACAAATGCTGGTCGGTAATATCCTGCTGGTTACGCCAGCAGAGGTTTGGAAATGTTTCGCACTTTTCGTTGCGGTCGGAATTTTCCATTTCGTTTTGCGACGAAATTTTTTGCTCGTTTCATTTGATCGCGATGGCGCTTACCAGAAAGGATTGCGAGTGCGATGGTGGGACTTTTTGTTTTACGCCAGCTTTGGGTTGGTCGTGACTATCTTTGTCCGAATCGCTGGCGTCCTTTTGGTGTTCAGCTACTTGATCGTACCGGCGGTTTGCGGAATCAATTTGGCGCGCCGCACCCGCGCGCGGCTGCTGCTTGGCTGGGTCGTTGCAACGCTCGGAGGAATTGGCGGCTTGTTCTGGTCCTTTTACGGGGACTTGCCGTCGGGCGCGGCCATTGTTTGCACGTTTGGAGGCTTGCTTGTGTTCGTGTCTGCGGTTGCGTTATTGAAGAAGAGGCCGCAGCCATCGTAATGGCGCACGGCGCGGCGACCGGGATCAATCTGGTTCTGGGGAGCGCAGGCTGCCAGCCTGCAGTTCGCGGCAGCTTGCCGCGAACAGATTTCGATCCCGCAGTCACTGGGGGGAAGAACGAGCATTCGGCGCAGCGGCCGAATGCAGCAGGCCAGCAGCCTGCGCTCCCCAGAACCATCGCGCCGATCGTCAACTGTGAGTCGTTCCCCGACGGAATAAGATTAGGAGCAGGAATTGGAATACGATTAGATTCCAGTCGTGCACGCCTTTCATTACCGGGATGGACATCTTTTTTGCGAAGAATTCGATGTCGCCGTCGCGGCCGAGAGATTTGGCACGCCGCTCTATTTATATAGCGCGGGCACGATTCTCGATCACTACGGTCGATTGAATGAAGCGCTGGCGGGACTTGACCATCTGATCTGCTACGCCGTCAAAGCGAATTCGAATCGCGCCATTCTGCGTTTGTTGCGCGAGGCCGGTGCGGGCTTCGACATCGTTTCGGGTGGCGAACTGTTTCGCGCGCTGAAGGCTGGCGCTGACTCACGCAAATGCACCTTCGCCGGAGTGGGAAAATCGCGCAGAGAGATCGAATACGCACTCGAACAAGGGGTTTATTCGTTCAACATCGAGAGCGAAGCCGAGCTGGATTACATCAACCAGATCGCATCGGCTAAAAACCAGCGCGCCCCGATTGCACTTCGAGTGAACCCCGATGTCGAGGCGCACACACATCAATACATCTCCACCGGGAAGAGCGAGAATAAGTTCGGCGTCGCGCTGGAACGAGCCGCGCAAGTTTTCGAGCGGGCAAGTAAAATGCCGGCCATTACCGTTCGCGGCGTGCAAATGCACATCGGATCGCAGATCACCGAGGCGGCGCCCTTCGTGGCTGCGATCGAAAAAATTGCGCCACTGGTCTCGGAATTGAAAAGCAAATATGCAATTGAGTTTTTCAGCGTCGGCGGCGGACTTGGGATCGCCTATGAATCCTCCGTCGCCAGTGGCAGCGGCGATTGGTGGGCGTCGCAGCGGTCGCATCCGCTCACGATCCAGCAATACGTCGATGCAATTTTGCCGCCGCTAACGAGACTTGGGCTACGGATTTTACTCGAGCCCGGTCGATTGCTGGTGGGGAACGCGGGAATCTTGCTGACCCGCGTTCGTTACATCAAGGAAACAGCGCGGAAGAAATTCGCCATCATCGACGCAGGAATGAACGATCTTATTCGTCCGGCGCTTTACGGGAGCTACCATGAGATCGTGCCGCTAGAGAAGATCACCCAGCCCTCACCTCAATCCTCTCCTTCGGGGAGAGGAGGACGCGAAGCGCCCGGTGAGGGTAGAACAAAGATCGATATTGTTGGACCGGTGTGCGAGAGCGGCGATTTTTTTGCGCAGGACAGGGAAATGCCAGAATTGCGCACCGGAGATTTGCTCGCGGTCATGAGTGCAGGGGCCTATGGATTTGTCATGGCGTCCAATTACAATTCGCGCCCCTTGCCCGCAGAGGTGCTGGTGCGCGGGGATAAACTTGCGCTCATTCGCAAACGCCAGACGACAGACGACCTCATCCGCGACGAGGTCGATCCAACGTGGTAATGGAGGGGGACGCGCTTCTGAAGTTGTAGCACAGCCATCTTGGCTGTGGGGCGAATGGGCATCTTGCCCACTGATTGCTACGTAAGAACAACACTGATGCTGGGGGACTCGGGAATTGTCTTCTCAGTTAGGAAGCGTTCGCCCCCGTAGTTGCACAGTCCGGCGTGCGCATAAATAGTGCTGCCCCGTAATCATGATCAAACGGTTCCTTCCACTAATCGCGCTGGTCGCGATCGCATTAGCAGAATGGGTTCCTGCGGCGAAGGCAAGCGTTCCGCAAGGCGAGTGGATTATTCTGGTCGGTGGCGTCTCTCTTAACCAGTGGGAGAAATACAAAGCCCAACCACATGATCATTGGTGGGCGAATTTCGTGCATGCCGCGCGCATTCGGACCGAGCAATTGCGCGCGCAGTTTGGACCGGACCTGATTATAACGTGGCTGGTTTACAAGCCCGCCTATATTGAGCGGGCGAAGCAGGATGGAGTCGATTTGGTCGGGGACATCAATTCCGTGCGCGACAAGTTCAATCTGCGTCTTGTTTACTTCAACAAGGGTGGAGACGTGATCGATTATCTTAATAACGGTCAACCGCGCACTTCGCTGAAGGTTGCTGCCTTCGA
>Ga0193750_1000292_pt1 | contig 13816 bp, 11 predicted proteins | sample L1c1metaG_FD_160569 | JGI IMG/M metagenome (GOLD analysis project Ga0193750, IMG submission 160569) | Soil microbial communities from a riparian zone of the East river system, Colorado, United States - L1c1 | ecosystem: Environmental > Terrestrial > Soil > Riparian zone | place: USA: East River...
GTGAATTCGCTGAACGCCGGCGGCCGCAGCGAGATTTCGAAAGCGGCATCTGGTTCAGGCGGTTTCATCAGTGCTTCGGAGAGTTCATAGCATTTGAGCCAGGAAAGACGAAGAAGTTTCAGCCACTGATTGGCACAGATTGAACGCAAAGTCGCAGAAGATCGGGCCGCCGGTGACCGATCCGAAGCAACTTGCCGAACTGCTGTCGAAATAACTGCGTGCGAAGACCGCGCTGGATTATGCAAGACATGCGAAACGTTGCATATCTAGATACGATTCCCTTTCCTTCGCATCACTATATCTCTTAAACTTCTCCATATGTTGGCTTTCGTGTTCCGAAGGACAAATCACAAATCGCTGGATAAGTATCGAAGGAAAGCTCGACATTTGTAGGATGGGGCCTTACAACAGAGATCGATCACGTCACCCGACGTTTCAACTTATCTTCGGCACGGCTGAATGAGCCGCAGGGGCTGGACCTTCGCTGAGACACCGCTTAGCGCGATCTCCAGATCCAACTGGAGCCCCGAGTCAGCTGAAGTGAGGCCGCTGTTCAAAGCGCTTCGTGAGGATGGTTCCCGGTTCCGCGCGGAACTGGATTGCAGTTCATGCAGTTCAACAATCCAGCCTCAACAAAAAAAGAAAACAAAAAATATGACAACTCCGCATTTAAGAAAATCAATCGGCCGGCCGCCATTGCGGCTCGGTTTACCGCGTGTCCAGCGAATCTGGATTATACGCGGTTTCTTTCTCCTCCCGCTCGCGCTCGTCTGCTTTGGGCTTTCGCCCACAGCGCGAGCGCTTCTCCCGCCCCCGGCACCGGACGGAGGCTATCCTAACAACAACACGGCTGAGGGTGCTAGTGCGCTCTTCAGCCTCACAACCGGCGCCGCCAACACGGCGATCGGTTATCAAGCGCTCTATCACAACACAGACGGCATCAACAATACGGCCAACGGTTATGGAGCGCTCTTTAACAACACAACCGGCGACAATAACACGGCCATGGGTTCGCAAGCACTCTACTTGAACCTAACCGGCGACAACAACACGGCCAACGGTTTACAAGCGCTCTATAGCAACAGCACCGGCAACGACAACACGGCTATCGGTTTTGAGGCGCTCTATAGCAACACAACCGGCTTCCGCAACACGGCCACCGGTGAAAGTGCGCTCTTTTACAACACAACCGGCGAACGCAACACGGCCAACGGTTATCAAGCACTCGTTAGCAACACAACCGGCTACTCCAACACGGCCACCGGTGTTGACGCGCTCAATTTCAACAAAACCGGCTTCGACAACACGGCCAATGGTGATTCTGCGCTCAATAACAACAAGTCCGGCAGCAACAACACGGCCAACGGTGTTGGCGCGCTCTTCGGCAACTCAAGTGGTAGCTACAACACGGCCAACGGTGTTAACGCGCTCTGGCACAACTTCACCGGCTTCGACAACACGGCCAACGGTTATCTGGCGCTCTTTAGCAACACCACCGGCCACAACAATACGGCCAATGGTGTTCAAGCGCTCTATAGCAACACAACCGGATTCTACAACACGGCCAACGGTGTTAACGCGCTCTATCACAACGTCAGCGGCTCCCGCAACACGGCGACCGGTTTAGAAGCGCTCGTGAGCAACACCACCGGCGCCAGCAACACGGCCAGCGGTTATCATGCGCTGTTTAGCAACACAATGGGCCCCTCCAATACGGCCAACGGTTATCAAGCACTCCTTAACAACACCACCGGCGCCAACAACACGGCCAACGGGGTTAACGCGCTCCGCAACACAACCGGCAGCTCCAACATCGCACTGGGCTTTCAGGCCGGCTTGAATCTCACCACTGGCAACAGCAATATCGATATCGGCAACGTAGGTCTTGCTGGCGAGTCCAACACTACGCGCATCGGCAGCGGTGCGCTGACAAGAACCTTTATCGCCGGCATTCGTGGCGTTACAACCGTAAATGCGAACGCCATACCCGTCGTGATAGACTCAGCCGGTCAGCTCGGCACGGTCAGTTCCTCGCGGCGATTTAAAAAGGAGATTAAACTGATGGATCAAACCAGCGAAGCCATTCTGGCACTCAAGCCGGTGACTTTTCAGTACAAGAGCGACAGCAAAGGCACGCAGCAATTTGGCTTGATCGCCGAGGAAGTAGCTAGGGTGAACCCGGACCTGGTTGTGCGCGATGACGACGGCGAGATTTACACCGTGCGCTACGAAGCGGTCAACGCGATGTTGCTGAACGAATTCCTCAAAGAACACCGCACAGTGGAGGCATTACAAGCAAGCTTCGCGCAGCAGCAGAAGGACTTCCAAGCAACTGCCGCGCAGCAGCAAAAGCAAATTGAAGCGCTTACTTCGGGCTTGCAGAAAGTGAGCGCGCAAGTCGACATGAGCCGCCCTGCGCCGCAAATGGTGCTGAATAATCAGTAGAGTTCCGAAGGTGTAGTGGCGCGTGTCCTCACGCGCAATGTGTTAGTTTCTGCGGCTGAGACAGCCGCCTCTACACCATTTTGCAATCAGCCGCCACGGTTCATCGTGTGGCGGTTTTTTGTTTTGCTCGAGAGAAACATTTTGTCGGCGCGCCCAGCGGTCGCGCCTTACCAATTTCGAATCAGACCCCTTCGACGACGATCATTTTTGTTTTGGCAGTGCGATGGCGCATTTTGCGCGGTTCGCGGTACTCCTCGCAATTCAGCCATTCTTTGGCGCGTTGCGTAGATTTGAATTGCAGCACTACGATGCGTTTTGGTTTCCAATCGCCTTCAAGCGTTTCGGCCGCGCCGCCGCGTACGACGTATTTGCCGCCATACTTTTCCACGGTCGCGCTAGCGAGTTTCTTGTATTCCTCGTAGCCAGTTGGATCGACAATGTCGATTTCAACGATCACGTATGCGGACATCTTCGGAAGGGAGATAAAAGGGAAGAATTAAGAAGTTAAAAGTCAGTGTCCGTTCTGGCTATCTTTTGCCGCCAACTCTGGAATTTTTTTCCGGCGTCGGAGTCGCAGCCAATTATTCCAGGTTTTGCGGAGGCTATCGCGCGGCGTCAGATATTTTTGGTTGAGCTCGTTACTCTTCAATATCTGCGCGAGGATTCCTTTCACGGAAAAATCCTCCGTGTTCACGATTGTGTAAGCGGTACCGACGGTGGCGGCATGATGCGCGTCGCTCGCGGCGATCATGGGCAAACCACGAATCTGCGCGTACTTGAAGGCGTAACGATTGTAGCGACGCAACGTGGTCGCGGCGTTGAAAACCTCAATTGCATCGATCGCGAGTGTTTCCAATGTGGAGAGACGGATCCCGGCGCGAAACAAATCGTAGGGATGGGGCGGAATCGCGAGGCCGCCGCGTTCATGAATCATCTCACACACCTCGCGCGCGGGTTTTCCTTTGAGATAGGGAAGTGTTGCGCCGATGCAAAGAAGATGGCCGTCGGCTGTGGTCACTTCCACGCCTGGCAGGATCAGGAAATCATCGACCGGAAGACCGTCGAGCCGCATCGAGCCTTGATCGAGCAGGTAACTGACAGCATCGCACGTGTTGTGGTCGGTAATCGCGATACCGTGCAAACCTTTTGCGCGCGCCGCGGCGATCATATCTTCCGGGCTGGAGACTCCGTCCCCGGAGAAGAACGAATGCGTGTGCAGGTCGATATTGAACGGCATTTCCTAGGGCTAGTTTGCGGTGCGCGACATGGAAAGCGTTGAAAATGGTTGCAACCAGGGCGCGGGATGCCGTTAACGAACCAGTTGCTACAGTAACCTAAACAAGCTCTTCAACAAGAATGCCCTGCTCCACCGCGCCTGCTTCTTGAGGCCGGTTGAATTGATGGTCGTAAAGCCGACGGTAGTAGCCGGATTTGTCCAACAGCTCGGCGTGTGTGCCGATCTCCTTGATGCGGCCATAATCCATCACGACGATTTGATCGGCCGACAAAACCGTGGAGAGCCGATGGGCGATTGCGATGACAGTGCGTCCGGCAGTGAGCTTTTCGAGCGCCTTTTGAATTTGCTGTTCCGACTCGGAATCGAGCGACGATGTGGCTTCATCAAGCAGAAGAACAGGCGCATTTTTCAGGACGGCGCGCGCAATTGCGAGACGCTGTTGCTGTCCGCCGGAGAGAAGACAGCCTTTGTCACCAATGATTGTTTCGTAGCCGTTCCGTTGCGCGATGATGAAATCGTGGGCGAATGCGGTATGCGCCGCTTCATAAATCTCTTCCGGCGTGGCATCGAGCCGCCCGAACTGGATGTTTTTGAAAATGGTGTCGTGAAATAGAAATGTCTCCTGGGTGACGAGACCGATCTGTTCGCGCAAGGATTTTTGGGTGACCGAGCGTAAATCACGGCCATCGATCTTGACGATTCCGGAAACGGGATCGTACAAGCGCAGGATCAGCGAGAGAATCGTGCTCTTGCCGGCGCCGCTCGCGCCGACGAGCGCGTAGGTTTTGCCGGGCTCGATGCGCAAGTTCAGATTACTGACCGCTTCAGTGACGGTATTTGCATAACGAAATGTTACGTTCTCAAAATCAATGCGGCCTTCGGAGGCCGTCAGCTCAATAGCGTTTGGCGCATCCCGCACAGTCGGCTCGGAATCAAGAATCGAAAAGATTTCCGTGGTGGCAGCGATCGATTGCTGCATCACGATGTGGATCCTGCTGAGCGTTTTGATCGGATCGTAGAGGAGGAAAATTCCTGTGATCAGTCCAAAAAACCGGCCGGCGCTGAGGTTCGCGGCGTAAACGTAAAGCAACGCCATACCCACTCCGATGGCCGCGATCGTTTCGACCAGCGGCCCGACCGCTTCCATCGACCTGATCAGGCGCATCATTTGTGAGAACTGCAATTGGTTGCTGCGTTTGAATGATTTTTCCTGATGCGTCTCCCGCGCAAACGACTTGATCACGCGAATACCAGCGAATGTTTCCTGCATGGTGACGAGCATTTCGCCCATGCCTTCATACTGACTTTGCACCGCCTTTCGCGCGCGGCGGCCATAAATACGAATCGGCAGCAAACAGGCCGGAAAAAGAATCAGTGTGACCACGGTGAATTTCCAATCCATCACGAGGAGGACAGTGATTGCGCCAACAACCGCGACTGGCTGCTTAAAAAGATCGCTGCTGACACTAGTCAAAGCCATTTGCATGGCGCGTGTGTCGTTGGTGATACGCGACATTAAAAAACCCGAGCGCATCTTGTTAAAGAAATCCATCGAATGGCGAACGATTTTGCCGAAAAGCTGGCCCCGAATATCGGTGACGACCTTGTTGCTCACCCAATTCATGTAGTAAGAATTTCCGTACGAGCAGAGGCTGCGCACGGTCATAATGGCCGGAATGGCGAGGCAGATAAGAACGATCGAGTTGATTTTTGGGCCGGCGTTCAGAATTTCCAGATTCGAGCGCAAGGCCATTGGGTTGGGAGCGGCTCCGTGGAAGATAGTGCTTGTTACCCGGGCAACGACGAGCGGGAGAAGCGAATTGACCATGCCGAAGGCAACGCCCAACGACAGGCCAAGTATAAAACGCGCCTTATACGGCTTGACGTAACCATAGAGCCGCCGGTACGGACCCGATGCTGCTTTAAGAGTCTTCCAAAATGAGGGTCTCTTCTTTGCGGCTTTACGGTTCTTCATGAAATTTGCGTCGCTGCAGACAACAGCAGTGAGTTCATAGCACCGATCACCGCTTCCGTCGAGATTTGGCTCATCGGGAACCGCGGCTGAACAGCCGTGAACTCGGTCAGTGGAATGGCTGATTTTCCTTGTAGGATCAGGGCGGGACTCTCCCGCGGTCGCCAGTGAAACGGATTGGTTGGACCGAATAGCACCACTTGCGGCGTCTGCGCCGCCGCCGCGAGGTGCATCGGGGCGGAGTCCACTGTGACAAGAAGACGCGCATCTGCGATCAGCGCCACCAGGCTAAGTAAATCCGTTCTTCCGGAAAGGTCGACGACTCGCGGCCGCGTTTTCGCCTTGATCTCGGTAACGTGGGCCTGCTCGAGGCGCGAAGCTCCGCTCGTCAAAACAAGATCGACATCGGTATTTTGGCCGGTGTGATTAATGACTTGCGCCCAACGCGCCGGATCCCAGAATTTCTCGACGCGGGCCGAACCGGGATGAAAGATGATGAAATGACCGCCGATCTTTGAGTCGCGTCGAAGCTTATTCGCTTTTTCACGGGCTAGCTCCGGCAACTCCAGATGAACCGCGCGGGAAGCGTTGCGAACTCCGAGGGGCTCCGCCAAGGCGAGGTTATAATCAACTGTGTGCATGTCCCGCATACGATTGTCCACGAACTGGTTGTAGATTCGTGCCCGGGTTTTTGATTGATCGCGGACACGGTAAGACACGACCCGTCTCCGCGCGCCGGATAAAAAGGCAAGAAAGGCCGAACGATCATTTCGCGTGAAGTCGATGCAGTAATCAAATCTCTCACGAGCCAAGGCAAGGAACACGGCTATATCTCTCAGGTTACGCTGTGTGATTAAAATCCGATCGATATTCGGCATCGCTGGGAACAAATCGGCGCATTCGCTGGAACCGACGAGCGTTATCCGTGCGTCAGGAAATTTTGCACGCAAAGCCGCTACAGCAGGCATCGTCAAAATCAGATCACCGATTCGTTTGAGTTGAAGGAGCAGGATATTCAAGAACTAAGCTATTGTAGCGGCGCTCTATGAACGTCGCATTCTTTGTGTCCCCGTCGGCGGTCCTAAACCGCCGCTACGGGGTAGTTACGCTACCTTCTGCATCGCGATCTCGTAAGCGTCCAGCAACCGCGTGCGAAAATGATCCCAGGTAAAATTTTCAACGACCCGTTGCCGGGCCGCGCTGCCCATGCGTTCCACCACTTCGGGATGGCGATGTAAATGCTCGAGCGCTGCCGCGATCGCCCCGACGTCTCCCGGTCGCACGATGATTCCCTCGACGCCGTCGCGCACGACATCGCCAGCTTCGCGTGTGGTGATTTGCGGCAACGCGCAGGCGGCCGCCTCATAGGTGACTTTTGCGCTACCTTCCCATTGCGAGGGGAAAACATGAACCGTGCTTTGGCTAAGATAATTTTCCGGATCGTGCACAAATCCCACAAGGCGAATGTTTTCGCGCCAGAATTGCTTGAGATAGGGTTTCGCTTCGTCATGGACCGAGCCTACAAGCCATAACTCGGCTTCCGTCAGATTGAGACGATACCAGGCCTCGAGCAAATGGTGAATGCCCTTTCGCTTAATCAAAGCGCCGGAAAAAACGGTGCGAAATTTTGTCGGACGGTGGCTGGGCTTGAAGCGCTCGACATCTACACCGCGCGGCAGGTAAAAAAGTTTTTCCTCCGGGAAACCTCGCGCACGGAAGGTGTCAGCCGCCGTCTCTGATAAGACAAGCAGCAGATCAGCGAGTTTGTACTCTTCGACGAAGCGCTTGCGCTCGAGCAATAATCCCGCTTTCCATCTTTGGAACCCACGGGCATTGCTTGCCGATTCGGGAACGTCCTGTCGGCCGGCTTTCACTTTCCCGCCGTCGCGATGCCAGGTTGGAATCTCGACAATTGACGGGATACGGCGCTGTTTCGCTACCTGAAGCGAGCGCAAACAATCTCCAGACCAGCTGTGAAACAAGTCGTAGCGTCCGGTCGCCAGATGGCGCGAGGCGATCCAATCAAGATATTTCTTTTTCGCGCCGTAATAGTAAGGCCGATCGAAAAAGGAGATGAGGCGCACAGGATGCCAGCGTAAAGAATGGATTAGCGATGCGGGAATTTCATTCTGCCGGTTGTCATAGGCGATTGCTCGCCCCAGAAATCCCCCCCGATACGACGCACGCAGGGTTTCAAATGCATCCGTGTCCAGACCTGAGCCGCCGATCCGGGCAAAAATCGAGTAGAGCAAATTCCTCGGCAACAGTCGCGCTGCTGATGATGCGGAGCTTGCTGGAGGGGGGGCGTTTAAAGTTTCACCCGGCATTGGGTTACAACTATTCTGGCGAACGCGGAGCAAGTAAAGTTGTAACTCGCTTGTGATACCTGACAAACCACTGACGATCCTTTTTGTTCGCCGCGGCTATTCCCAAACCGGCGGCGCGGAAGCGTATTTGAAACGACTCGCGCGCCGAGTGCTTGATGCTGGACATAACGCGCAACTTGTTACAACGAAGGATTGGCCGCAAAACGAGTGGCCCTTTGGAACGCTCCATCGCGTTCCGGGTCAATCGGCTATTGCGTTCGCCAATGAGTTGGAACAAGCGCGGCCGCGCATTCCGTGCGATGTCCTGATGAGCCTCGAGCGCGTGTGGAATTGTGACGTTTATCGCGCTGGTGACGGTGTTCATCGCGCCTGGCTTAATCGCCGCCAAAATCTTGCATCGCCATTCTCAAATTTTTTTCGCCACTTCAATCTTAAACACAACCACATTCTCCGTCTGGAAGAATCGCTTCTGCGCGATCGGCGTGCCGGGCGGGTCATTGTCAATTCACAAATGGTCAAAAACGAAATTGTGGCTCTTTATAGCTATCCCGCGGAGAAAATCGACATCGTCCGTAACGGCGTTCCAGTTTCCGAATTTCGGGAAGCAGCCACGGAGCGCGAGCAGAGTCGTGCGGCGTTTGCGCTGGCCGCGGATGAGATCGCTGTTCTCTTTGCGGGTTCAGGTTGGGAGCGAAAAGGTTTGCGGTTCGCGATCAAGGCCATCGAGGCCTGCCCCGACTCGAAGGTGCGATTGTTTGTTGCCGGGCGCGGCAATCGTGGCCGCTACAAGTCCTCACGCGCTCAATTTCTTGGAACGGTTGTCGATCTTCCGCGGGTTTACGCGGCGGCGGACATTTTCATTCTCCCTACGATTTACGATCCGTTTTCCAATGCCTGTTTGGAAGCATTGGCTTGCGGCCTTCCGGTGATCACGACTCGTGATAATGGTTTCAGTGAAATCATTGAGGATGGGGCGCACGGATCAATTGTCGATTGCGCGAACGACATAGTGGGTTTGCGCGACGCCATCCGATTTTGGTCGGATGCAGCACGCCGCGCTGTGGTGAGATCGACAAACATGCAGCGCGCAGCGCAGTTCGACATTTCAAAAAACGTTGCGCGGACTCTGGAAATTCTGGTTCAAGCTGCGGCCAGCGCCGCGTCCACGTCCGGGAAAATTCGAAATACTTGATCGAGCCGAGAAATTTCGAAAATCGAGCGAACGGTTTCCTGCAAACTGGCCAGCGCGAACTTGCCGCCGTAGGCTTCGACCTTTTGCATTCCTTCGATAAATGCCGCCAGACCCGCGCTATCGATGTAAGTTACTCGGGAAAGATCGATAACGAGCTGTTTCGGTTTTTTCTCGATCATAATGTTGAGTGACGCCGTGACAGTAGGCGAGACGTGCAGATCGATCTCGCCTTCGAGGGGCAGCACATTGGGACGGTCTTTACGAGGCATCGGAAACGTTGAGGAAACGGATTTTTTCATTCAACCCTTCAATCGTCAATCGATTACCATCCGAGCGTATCGATAATAGCATCTACATTCGAAAGATCATCGATCAGAAAATCGGGCTGATATTTTGCAAGCTCTTCCCGACTCCACGTGCCGGTCGCGACGGCGATAGTACGCGCACCGAACGCTTTGCCGCAGGCGATATCGCGCGGGGTATCGCCGATCACGTCGATTTCGGACGCGGAGAATTCGCGTCCATGCTTTTCCTTTGCGCGAGCGCGAGCGAATGGTCCGAGCCTGTTTCGATCTTGATGATCGTCGGCAAACGCGCCGAACTCAAAAAAATGCCAGACACCATAGTGTTCGAGCTTTAGTTGCGCTCCGCGCGAGACGTTCCCAGTGAGAAGCCCGAGCACGAGGTGCGGCCGCGATTTCAGCTTCTTGAGCAGCTCGAGCACGCCGGGGAGTAGTTTGCCCTCACGCCGCGGCAATTCGAGCGAGAGAAAATGCACGTAGCTGTCCAGAAACGCGCTGACGTTTTCGTTCGTTGCGGGAATCTTATGTTTTTTTAGGATGCTGACGACGATGCCGGAATCGGTCATGCCCGCGATTTCGATGTCGTGCAAGTCATCGGCTATATCAAAGCGCTCAGCGAGGGTCAATTTGAGCGCGTGCACACCTGCGCCGCCCGAGTGGATGAGCGTGCCATCGATGTCGAAAAGCACCAGGCGCTTGTGCGGTTTTGTCATGTCGAGCGAAAATACTGCCCTTGCCTGCCTGCCGTGGCGGGAGCGAAGCCGAATAGGTCAAGGCATCTCTTACTGTGCTTGAGCAAACGTGCAATTGAAGGGGGATTAGTCGGTCATAGACCGCCGCGACAGTTAAAGTGGGGGCGCGTGCATCATAAGCATGGCGATCATGCTCCCGAGAAATACGAGTAGCACGATTGCCGAGCCGACAAAAATTGCAGTGCGAGTTGGGTCCTCCTGCTCTTTCCGGCGTGGGAAGGGGGATGCGTTGGCAAAATCAACTGGCGCCGCGCTCAGGTCCGCGGGCTTAGCTTCAATTTCCTCAAGCTGAGGCAGCGGTTGCGATTCGCGCGTATCCGGTTCGTAGCGCGCTTCGACGCCTCCGAAGCGAATTCGGTCGTCGAAGCGCAGCGCCGTTTCCGTGGCCGGGACGCCGTTGACGCGTGTGCCATTGGTCGAATCGAGATCTTTCAACCGGTAAGTTTCACCGGCAAGCTGCAACTGCGCGTGATGACTCGAGATCGACGGATCGGCAATAACAATCATGTTATCCGGAGCGCGTCCGATCGTGATCAAATCTTCGACGAGTTCATGTGTGATTCCGCTGATGACTAGCTTCGGCATGTTGTTATCCTGAACATAGCGAAGGATCCCAAGGTAGCGCAAGCCTCTGGCTTGCGGCCCCCCTTAGACACAAGCGTGACGCTTGTGCTACTTCTGCTCTGCCCGCATAGTGGCGCGTCCATGGCCATTGAGCTAACGCGCAATTTCTGCATCATCGCGCACATCGATCATGGCAAGACCACATTGTCGGATCGATTGCTCGAACGCACGGGCACGATTCACGAGCGCGACAAGCAGGACCAATTGCTCGACTCGATGGACTTGGAGCGCGAGCGCGGGATCACAATCAAAGCGCATCCGGTGACGATGCATTACTCAAGTGAATCAGGCGAAACGTATCGGCTGAACCTGCTCGACACCCCCGGGCATGTCGATTTTGCATATGAGGTTTCAAGGTCACTGGCGGCGTGTGAAGGTGCGTTATTGGTTGTCGATGCCGCACAGGGAGTTGAAGCGCAAACGGTGGCGAACGTTCATCTGGCGCATAAACAGGGGCTCGCGATTGTGCCGATCATTAACAAGATCGATCTGCCAAACGCCGATGTGCCTGCCGTGCGTCGGCAATTGGAGGAAATCCTTGCGATCCCTTCGGAGGAAGCAATCGATGCAAGCGCGAAGATGGGCATTGGTATCGAGGAAATTCTCGAAGCGATTGTGAAGCGAGTCCCGCCGCCGCAAAAACCGGCGGATGAGACCTTGCGGGCGCTCGTTTTCGATTCGGTGTTCGACGTTTACCGCGGTGTGGTTGGCTACGTGCGCGTCGTGTCCGGAACGATGGAAGCGAATCACGCGGTCACGTTGATGAGCAACAATGCGCGTTATGAGATCAAAGAGGTCGGCGTATTTACGCCGAAGATGCTCGTACAGCCGCAGCTCAGTGCGGGGGACGTCGGTTATTTTATCGCGAACATCAAAACCACTGCCGACATAAAGATCGGCGACACGATTACGGACCAGCGGCATCCCGCGGGCGAGCCGTTACCGGGTTTTCAGGAAATTCATCCAATGGTCTTCAGCGGGATATATCCAATTAACACCGGCGACTTCGAACATTTGAAGGCGGCGATCGCAAAGCTGCGCTTGAACGATGCTGCATTCATTTACACGCCGGAAAGCTCCGTCGCGCTCGGATTCGGGTTTCGCTGCGGGTTTCTTGGTCTGCTCCACATGGAAATCATCCAGGAACGACTCCGGCGCGAGTACAACATGGATATCATCGCGACGAGCCCAAGCGTGGTATATGAAGTGCTGACAACGCGCGGCGAGAGACTGTTGATCGATAATCCAGCGCACTTGCCCAACCCGAGCGTGATCGGTGAAATTCGGGAACCAATAGTAAAGGCGTACATCCTTTGCCCGAATGAAAATATCGGGGACATCTTGCAATTAATCCTTGAGAAGCGCGGCCAAATGGACCACACCGAGTCGCTTGACACCCGCCGCGTGATGTTGCATTGCGAACTGCCCCTCAACGAAATTCTTGTCGATTTTAATGACAAGATCAAAAGCATTAGCCGGGGCTACGGCTCAATGGATTACGAGCACGCTGGTTATCGCCCATCCAAATTGGTAAAACTCGACCTGCTCGTGAATGGCGAACCAGTCGACGCCTTTTCAACGATTGTTCACAAAGATCGCGCAGAGGCAAGAGGACGTCAGCTCGCAGCCAAATTGAAAGAAGTGATTCCGCGTCAGCTGTACCAAGTCGCCATCCAGGCGGCGATTGGTGGAAAAATCATTGCGCGGGAGAGCGTTTCGGCGTTGCGAAAAAATGTAACCGCGAAATGCTACGGCGGCGATATCACGCGGAAACGGAAATTGCTTGAGAAACAAAAAGAAGGAAAAAAACGAATGAAGAGCATCGGCAAGATCAATATTCCGCAGGAAGCATTCATCGAAGTGTTAAAGGCACAATGAGGATGCCAAGGGAAAACGCTCAACCAGCGTCTATCCAGCATCCAGGAGCACGCAGCAATGTTTAGGCCCCGTTACGTTAAGCACAGCCGATTGCTCTTGCGGCATGCTCAAAAATATCTGCGCTACAAGAACGATCTCCTGAGCGCCTCGAGCCGGGAAGAGATCCTCACTGGAATAGAAAACCTGCGCACCGCGTTGCGCGACCGCGATCACGAAAGGACCCATGGCGCAGCAGAAGCGCTCGATAAGACATTACACAGATTGACGCCGGTAAACTGGGAATCTCACTGGCGCGAAAACTGCGAGGTCATCCTGGTCGCCATTGTGGTGGCAGTCGGCATTCGTTCTTATTTTTTGCAACCGTTCAAAATTCCGACCGGCTCAATGCAACCGACCCTCAACGGAATTATTGGTCATCCCAGTATCGCGCCGGCACCGAATATCCTGCGCCAGATCGCCGACTTCATTATACTCGGCCGCAATTACATCAACGTCGTCTCGCGTGAGGATGACCAGATTTTTCAGATCGAGCAGAAGAAATTTCTCTTCTTCTTCGCATTTTCACGACTCATCTGCCAGCAGCAAAGTTTTCTGGTCTACGCGCCGCCCGAGACGCTCAGTCATGATTTCAACGTCTTCCCCGGCCGGACTTATCACCGTGGTGAGATTATTGCCAGGGGCGGAGTGGACACAGGGGATCAGGTCTTTGTCGACAAATTTAGCTACAACTTTGTTAAGCCACACCGCGGCGACGTTTTCGTTTTTCGCACGAATCACATTTCCGGAATTCGTGAAGATCCCGCAACGGGGTCGCCCTTTTACATCAAACGATTGGCCGGCCTGCCCGGAGATGAGTTGCGTATCGACCCGCCATTTCTTTATGCGAACGGCAAAATCGCAGAAGGCTTTGGTTTCGCGCGAGTGATGGCGGCGAAGCCACCGTATCGCGGCTATGCCCTGGGTCGCGATTATCTGGCGGAGCCAAATCGGGCGTTCGTCGTGCCAGAACATGGTTATTTTGCATTGGGCGATAACAGCTACAACAGTTACGACAGCCGTTACTGGGGACCAGTGCCCGAAGAAAATC
>Ga0193750_1000293_pt1 | contig 13805 bp, 12 predicted proteins | sample L1c1metaG_FD_160569 | JGI IMG/M metagenome (GOLD analysis project Ga0193750, IMG submission 160569) | Soil microbial communities from a riparian zone of the East river system, Colorado, United States - L1c1 | ecosystem: Environmental > Terrestrial > Soil > Riparian zone | place: USA: East River...
GGGCGATTCGGGAACCAGTCTGGTGGTGGTCAGCCTTTCGCGGAATTCCAACCTGTCTGCGCCATCGGTCTCCGATTGAATGGCGCGTTTATTACGCGTGGATGAAGCTTGCGCGCCAGCCGGTCTCGTCGGCATCACAATTGTTCGACAGAAAGGGAGCCGCCGCGTGATGTTTCACTGTCATTTTCTCATGAGTCTCTTGAGATCGAGGTGCAGTGAAAGCTGACTATCTGATAGTAGGCTCCGGGCTTACCGGAGCTGTGGTCGCACGGCTGTTATCCGACGCCGGATATTCTGTGCTGATTTTGGAGCGGCGATCACATATCGGCGGCAACGCTCACGATCATTGCCATCCCAGCGGAATACGGATACACACCTATGGTCCCCACTATTTTCGCTGCAACGACGAAAACGTCTGGGCCTTCGTGAACCGTTTTAGTCGGTTTTACAAATATGAGGCTGTCTTGAAGTCATATGTCGACAGGGAATATGAGAACTGGCCGGTTGCAGCGAGTTATGTCCAGCGCGCCGCGGGCGAGAATTGGCAACCGGCCTTTACTGGGACGCCGCGGAACTTCGAGGAAGCGTCCCTCGCCATGATGCCGCGAGTCATCTACGAAAAGTTTGTTAGAGGATATACGGAAAAGCAGTGGGGAGTCCCAGCAGACACCCTTTCAGTTCGTCTCGCTCGCCGCTTTGATGTCCGTTTGGATGATGAGCCACGTTTGGCGCGACATCGTCACCAGGGGCTGCCCGTTGACGGTTATGCGGCTCTGATGCGCATCATGCTCACAGGGATCCCGGTCCTACTAAATTGCGACTATCTCAAGGCCCGCGATTATTTTTCTGCACGAAGGAAAATCATCTTCACCGGGCCGATAGATGAATATTATTGCTTCGATCTTGGGAAACTAAAGTATCGCGGCCAGAAGCGTTCACACGAATACCTGCCGGACGTCCGTTACGCGCAACCTTGCGTTCAGGTAAACAATCCTGCTCCCGAGCTAGCTCACATTCGTAGCATCGAATGGAAACATATGATGCAGCCCGAATTCGCCGAACGAATTCGAGGAAGCGTTGTGACAAAGGAAACCACGGTCACACCCGAAAACCCTAGTGATTATGAGTACCCTTTCCCTGATGAAGCGGACTCCGAGCTTTACGAAGCTTATCGCGAGCGTGCCCGCGCCACGCCGAACCTGCTGATCTGTGGGCGCCTCGGCGATTATCGTTATTACGATATGGATCAAGCAATTGCTCGCGCGATGTTGCTGGCGGAGCGCATTAAATCAGACCCTCCGTGATGGCTAGTGCATTCTCGGTCGTGCTCTCACTTGGACCGGATCCATTCGAAATGGAGCGGCTTCACTTTATAGCTGCTGCGCTCGCAAAGGTCGAAGGGAACAACCTTATTTCATTAATCGTTCTGGACGATTGCAAGCCTGCGAGGGATTACGAATCTGTAGCAACGTTGCTGGGACATAAGAAGCTTCAGATCTATCCGAGTCCGAGGCAGTTTCGTGGCCATCATTGGCGCGGTGGGCTGGCTACTAACTACCTCTTTGGTTTCGAGGCAGCTTTTCGCAGCGGCTCTCCGAAGTTCATCATTATGATCGATTCGGACTGCCTCGTGTTGCGCTCATTCGCGGGCGGCCTTTCGGACCGGTTTCGTGCAAATGCCAACCTTGGAATTATCGCGTCTGGAATCAAGGGTGACCCAACAGGTCAGTCCGCTCAAGAATGCACCTGGCGAGACCATTTTTTTAAATGGTCCCGAAGACTTCGGTTTCGCCGTACGCCATTCCCGCGAGTCGAGACTGCGTTCTACGGCAACAATCGAACGATTCGTCGATTACTTCTGAATGCATTTAACAATGGGTGGCATGAAGTCGCATCTCCGCAGGGAGGGGCCTTCGCGGTGAGCGCATCCTTTTACGAAGCGTACATTCAACATCAGCTAACGGGAAGGCACGGTCTCTGGCTTAAAACTGACCTGACTTATGATCTTATTTTCGGCCTGTTATGTGCTGCGTTCGATCTTCAAGCTGTCGACGACAATGGGCCGGGAGGCATATTCGCCGTAACATATCAAGGACTACCGTTTCCTCCAGGAGAGTTAGTTCGCAGGGGATATGCGTGGGTCCACAGCCTAAAGTGTAAGAGTGTGGAAGAGGAAAGAGCATTACGAAACGATTTACTGCACACGGCCCGACTCAAGCTGCCACCGGTCGGCAGATAAACTGGAGCCACGATGAAGTTTCACGCGCTCCTTCCTGTCCGCGACGAAGCCGACATTATCCGCCAATGTCTGGAGCAGGCGTTAACCTGGGCGGATGCGATTTGTGTTTTCGATACGGGCAGTGTCGATAATTCATGGGAAATTGTTCAGGACTTTGCTTCACGCGACAAACGGATTGTGCCGATTCGCAAAGAGGCGGTTTATTTTTCGGAGACGCGTCTTCGTAGTTACATGTTTCACGTCGCGAGACAGAACATGCATAACGGCGATTGGTTTTTGCGTGTCGATGCGGATGAGTTTCATCACATCGCGCCTCCGGAATTCGTAAGAAATTGCATGCGCAAACACGAGACGGCCGCATATCATCAATATTACGATTTCCGTTTGCTTCAGTCGGAAGTGGACGCATGGAATGCCGGCGAGGAAACTTTAGAAGATCGACGGCGTCCGATTGAAGATCGTCGCCGGCATTACACTGTAAGTGAGTACAGCGAACCCCGGCTTTGCCGTTATCGCGAAACGATGCAGTGGCCGGTTACGGTTTCGTTTCCATTTAACGCCGGGTACGTTGCCCGCGAGCGTTTGCCGATCCGGCATTATCCGTATCGCGACCCAGTGCAGCTCGAAAGGCGCTGCAGGCTGCGCGCGATTATGATGGCCGACGAAGAAAATCGGAGCAATTGGTCGCGCCCGGAATTGCATCATTGGGCCGAGCGCGAATGGAATAAATTTATCACGCCGGAGAACCTGCCGGGCTTGAAGCTTTGGAAATCCGGAACGGAGTTACCGCTAGTGCACGGGACAAGTCACCTCAAACCGTCGCACATTCGCGTTGTGCAACGCTTCATGCATGCGTTTTGTCTCCCAATGCTGGACCGGTCACGTCCCAAATTTCCACCAGACAGCAGACCGCAGTCGATTCCAAAGGAAATTGTCCGGCTGCTCCAAGAAAAGCTGAATACGGTTCCTGGCGAGTAAATGTTCGAGGTCCACAACCTTATCTGCCATCGAGATATTTCGATCGCGCTTATTTGCTTAAAGAGTCTCTTGGCGACAAGCCAGGAGAAGCTCCAGATCGTCGTTCACGATGACGGTTCCCTTACCGATGAGGATAAGACATGTATTAGGGCTCAGCTGCCGGATTCGATATTAGTGTCTCGCGACCAAGCCGATCATGAGTTGGCCATTGTACTAGATGGGCTACCGACGCTAACAAAGGCACGGCTGAAGCTGCCGCACTTGCTCAAAGTTTTGGATGTGCCGATGCTTTGTCGCAGCGACAACGTCTGTTTTGTTGACAGCGATGTCTTGTTCCTCCGCGCGCATCGGGGCCTGTTTGAAATTTCAAAGACGAGAAGCGCTTGCGCCCGCTTTATGTTAGACATCCGAACGTGTCACGGGTTTCGATTGAAAGACTTTTGGCCCCTGGGTCCTGTTTCCCCAATTGCGCGGCTAAATTCCGGCCTTTTTTGTATTAAACGCAACGTTATCGACTTCGACTGGGTCGAGGCTATTTGCAGTCGAGTTGGCCTGCCGCAAATCCTTCAGCATCGTTCTTGGTTTGAGCAAGGGTTGTGGGCGGCAATCGCAGGACGGATTGGTTGCGAAATGGTTGATCGTTCTCAGATCGCCACAGCAGAAATCGTTAGCCAAATCCCACAGGATCCGATCGCGTTACATTTCATCACGCCGGCGCGGGCCTCGCTGAAAAACTACCTGGCGAACGCGCAACCTTCTCGCCCCGCCGAAGAGATTCGATCCGTACCGGCTGCACATCACACAATCTTGCGCGCGGGGTCGGCTGCGGGATTGTTTCGGCTTCATCGGTTATTCCATGACCATTAGCGTAGTCGCCAAGCTTGCTCGAAAGCTCATTCCTGCTCGGTTCCGGCCGATTGCGCATATCGAACACCTCGTTCGCTCACGCACAAAGGGGCGGGTACACTCCGGCCCATTCAGAGGAATGCGTTTCATCGATGGCGCAGCCGGCAGCGTGCACATCGCAAAGCTGCTCGGTATTTACGAACGCGAATTGAATGCGTGTCTCGAGGAAGCCTGCGCGCTCAATTTCCTGCTCATTGTCGATGTCGGGGCGGCGGAAGGTTATTATGCTGTCGGCATGGCGCTGCGAAATCCAACAGCGAGAGTGATTGCTTTCGAGATGGACACAACAGCCCGGGCGGCGCTGGCGGAGAAGGTAACGCTAAACGATGTCGGAAATCGTGTGGAGATTCGCGGTAAGTGCGAACCAGATGATCTCGAACGTGTTTTGGCAGATACACCGCGGCCATACGTTATTTGCGATGCCGAAGGAGACGAGGCAGTGCTGCTCGACCCTGCGACTGTACCATCGCTGCAACGCGCGTGGATTCTCGTGGAGTTACATGAATTTATAGAGCGAGGGATTACCGAGAAAATCCGAGAGCGGTTTGTGGTGACTCACAAAATCGCTCATATCTGGCAGCAAGAACGGACAATTACCGACTTTCCTTTCAAGGATTTCTACACGCGGTGGCTACCGGAATCGTATCTTCGTTGGGCCGTCAGCGAGTCACGACCCGAGCGAATGTCATGGTTTTGGATGGAACCGATACATGGGACCGCTTAGGATTTTCTTTTCGTGCAGCGGCGTGGGGATCATCGACCGCGGTATCGAAATATTTTTCAGGGAAGCATTTGATGGATTGCACGGTACCGAAGGGCTCGACATCACGCTTTATAAGGGGGCAGGGGAAGAGAAACCGGACGAGCGCGTTCTCTGGAATGTACCGCGCACCGGTCGGGCCGCACGATTACTCGGCGCCTGCATTCACCGGAACAGTTACGTGGCGGAGCAACTTTCGACTTTCCCCTCGATGGTGCACGCGATCCGCAGGCGCCGGCCCGACATCATTTTTTATAGCGATTCTAACCTCGGCTTTCAGCTTTTTCGCTGGCGTAAACAGATCGGCGTGCCGTTCCGGCTCCTGTTTTCGAACGGGGGACCGTGTCATCCGCCGTTTGATCGCACGGATTATGTTCAACAGGTTGCGCCATTTTATCTGGAGGAAGCGCTCGCCGCGAAGGAACCAGCAAATCGACATCGAATGGTCCCGTACGGAATTTGCGTGCCTGATGGCGCACCGGACGTAAGCGAAGAGGCAAAGCGCCAGATTCGACGTCAGCTTGAGTTGCCAATCGATCGTGAAATTATCTTGTCGGTTGGATGGATCACCGCGCAGCACAAGCGCATGGATTATGTCGTGAACGAACTCGCCGCAATGTCGGACTACAGGACCACAGGAGATCACGGGGCTGGTCGGGTAGTCTCGTCGTCAGAGATCAGTGGTCAGTCAACTCCTTATCTTGTTTTGCTCGGCACCAAGGATGCAGAGAGCGCAGCGATTATCGCGCTGGCGCGACAAAAACTTGGTGAGGAGAATTTCACCGCGCGTTCGGTTCCGCACGAGCAAGTCGCAGATTATTATCGCGCCGCCGATCTGTTCGTTCTGGCTTCGTTACAGGAAGGCTTTGGTCGCGTTTTCCTTGAAGCGCTGGTCCATGGATTGCCCGTGATCGCGCACGATCACCCGGTGATGCGGTTTGTGTTGGGGAGAGAAGGCACAATCGGCGATTTATCAAAACCGGGGGTGCTTGCCACGCTGATACGCGAGAAGTTGGGCAGAGAAGATTCAGAGGCCGACGCGATCCGCCGCAGAGAAATGGTCCGAGCGCGATTTAGTTGGGTCGTGCTCGCGCCGCACTATCGTGAAATGTTTCTTGATTGTTTTCAGAAAGTCACCTCTGACTTTTGACCCCGATCCCAGATGTTTCAGGACGCTCGCACACTTGCGGATAATGCGCGGCTAACGGCTGACGTTTGCATCATCGGCAGCGGTCCCGCCGGTTTGACGTTGTGCCAGGAACTTGGCAGTGCTGGATTTCGCATTCTCCTGGTGGAGAGCGGTGGAATGGAGTTTGACCTCGAACGGCAGTCGCTGCTTCGGGGCGAAGACACAACGGGCGAGTATTTCGATCCCGTTGGGGCGCGGCGGTCCCAATTCGGCGGGACAATGACGATGTGGAATATGGAGCTAACGGACAAGTCGCTGGGAGCGAGGTTCGTGCCGCTGGATGCGATTGATTTTGAAACCCGTGACTGGGTTCCGTACAGCGGTTGGCCTTTCTCTCGCGCTTACTTAGACCCTTATTACAAACAGGCAGAAGAATTGTGTGGGCTTTCTTCGAATCCTTACGAGGCTGCGGTGTGGGAGGATGAAAGCAATCGGTGTCTCCAATTTCCAGTGGGCGAAGCGATAACGAGCATTTATAAGCTTCGATCTGCAGAATCACTTCTGCTGGCCGCGAGGGAACTGATCGACGCGAGTACGAATATCGATTGTCTTTTTAGAGCCACGGTCACCGAGTTAGTTCCTGGTCCAACCTCTAATCGAATCGAATATTTGCGCGTGCTGACTTCGAATCAAAAACAGGCGCAGATTCGAGCGCGCATCTTCGTACTGGCGGCCGGAGGGATTGAGAACGCCCGTTTACTACTGCTCTCAAATACAGTATTCTCGGCGGGCATCGGCAACGCCAGAGATCTGGTGGGTAGATTCCTGATGGACCATCCGCTGTACTATTTTTGCGAGTGGATTCCCTCGTCGCCTGCACTGTTTCCGGTGCTCGGTGTGTATGATGTGCGGACGGTTCAGGGACAGTGCATACTCGGGCGGTTGACTTTGCCGGAAGCAGTTCTGCGGGAAAACCGGCTGTTGAATTTATCCGGCGTGCTTTGGCCGAAACCGAAGGGCTACCGTTCTAAAGGGATCGAAGCTCTCCGCGAAATGCGCTTGCTCGCGCTGCAAAAGCAATTGGCGAGATCGCTCGCGCTCGCGCCTCGTGCTTGCGTAAACTGTGGTGATATTTTGGCATACACCTGGCGGCATTTCCGCGCACCGAAGCAGGCTTCCTTTAGCTTTTGGTCGATGCTGCCGAATACGGAAAAAATGTTCGGGAGCATGGAACCGGAATTCTATCTTGAGCAACCGCCTGATCCTTCGAATCGCGTTTCTCTCTCGACGGAATTGGATAGCGTCGGCTGTCGGAGAACTTTGGTAACCTGGAGGTGGGGGCAGCAAAGCCGAGACAGCGCACACCGCGCCGGCGTACTACTGAATAAATCATTTGAGCGCGCTCGTCTGGGGCGTCTGGTGCCCCTCCGACAACCACGCGTGCATACGACGGGGCATCATCATCTTGGGACGACTCGAATGCACAACAGTCCAGCCGCCGGCGTGGTGGATGCGAATTGCCGCGTCCATGAGAGCAACAATGTTTTCATTGCTGGAAGTTCGGTATTCTGCACGGGAGGCTATGCCAATCCAACCCTCACAATCATTGCTCTTGCTATTCGGCTGGCCGAACACCTGAAAAAAGAGCTTCAGCCGTTGACGGTGAGACAGCGAGACTAGGATCGGAGATTGAAGATGGAAGATAGAAGGTTGGAGATCAATAATTGGCTCTCGTCTTCGAACTGCTATCTTCTAGCTCCTGTTCCCTAACGCATGCCCAACTTCTTTATTCCATTCGCACTGACGTGCGTTGTGTTGCTGGCCTTAGCGGTGGTGCGCCCACGCCTCATTTACGAATACCCGTATTTCATGGCGGCGACGTTTACGGCATTCATTCTCCCGCAAGCTTACGCGCTTTACCGGGATCAATGGGGAGGCATTTATCTCCGAATGACGCTGCTGATGTGTTTCCTGTGCATTGCCTGTTGCTGGCTGGGCTATCAACGCCGTCCTCATCCCGCGCTTCTTTCCAAACTCAATATTCCCATTGATCTGGCGCGTTTTCTGCAAGGCGGCATTGCTCTCGTTCTCATCGGCTGGTACTTCACTCACAAACTCGGCACTCTCTCAGATGAAGAATTGTCGAGCAAGATGACCGGAATCTCGACGGTTTACCTCTTCTTCGGTGGTCTCGTTTATCCGGGCTTCGCAATCTGTTTTTACTGTGCCCTCAAACGAGGATGGATTATCGCGTGGCTTGCCGCATTCGGTGCTGCAGTGGTCCCCATGCAAGCCGCTCTATTTTACGGACGGCGCGAGCCGACGGTGCTGTTCCTGATGTCCGTGGGTCTTGGAATGTTTTTCATCAAAGGAAAAGCCGCGCCGCGCTGGGCGATTATCGTGGCTGTCCTCGCAGGAATGCTTTTCATTCCGTCGACAGCTGAGTACCGGCAACTGGCCAGAGAAGATCCCTTCGCAGCGTTCAAGGAGATCAACTTCACAGAACAATTTCGGGAGGCTCTTGCCCCCGATGCAATCAGTGAATTGAAAAATGCGACGGCGCTGGTAGCGGCGACGGAAGAGACAGGAGATTACGAATTTGGTGCGGGCTATTGGAACCAGATTGTTTTCCGTTTCGTTCCAGCGCAATTCCTAGGCAGGGATTTCAAGGATTCGCTCATGATCGGGGGAGAGCAACGCGACATGAGCGACTTCGTTTACGACGTGCTCGGATTTCAGTTGCCGGTAGGGCTAACTGTTACGGGCATGGGCGATTCGTTCAACGAATTCGGTTATCTTGGCTGCCTGTTTTTCGCTGCGGTAGGATACCTATTTAAGACCCTTTGGGCCGCAGCGAACCGCCCAAACGGGATCGTGGCGCAGATCCTCTATATTCAAATCACGACATCAGCGATGCGCGCTGCGACGCATCAAACGGTAGATTTCCTGCCCGCGTTTATTTATGGCCTCGCCTTTATTGGTGCGATCGCTTTCTATGCGAGAGATCGTGGCATTGTTCCCTCTCCGCTTTCGCCGTCGCCTGTGTCCGCCTAGCTCCTCTCGCAGTGAGGATCGCTGTCATTTTTCATCGGTTCGGTCCCTATCATTGCGCGCGACTGGAAGCAGCGGCGCTCCAATGCGATGTCACCGGCATCGAGGTCGCGGCGGACACGCAAGATTACGCATGGTCGTCAGTTAAGGGCGCGGAGGGATATTCGCGAGTGACTCTTTTTCCCAGCGGAGTCGCACGCCGGATCTCTGGGAAGGAGGTTTCTGAACGTGTCGAAGATGCATTGCAAAGTTGCAGTCCGGAGGCTGTGGCGATCCCCGGATGGTCCGACAAGGGTGCCCTGGCAGCTTTGCGATGGTGTACGGAAACCGGCACGCCTCCAATTTTGATGTCCGAAAGCAGCGCGCTAGATGAGCCTCGCGTGGGATGGCGCGAATGGATCAAGGGACGGATTGTCCGTCTCTGCTCAACGGCTTTGGTGGGCGGTCAGCGCCACGTTGATTACCTGATCGAACTTGGGATGCCGAGGGACCAGATCTTCACGGGATATGATGTCGTGGACAATGAGCATTTCCGCCAGAAGGCCGCAGAGGTCAGAAATCAGAGATCGGAGGTCAGACAGAAATATGGGCTGCCGGAGAATTACTTTCTCGCGGCGGCGCGGTTCATTGAAAAGAAGAATCTCCCGACTCTCGTCCGCTCTTATGCGCTCTATCGACAGCTTGCTGGCAATACAGACAACAGACAACAGACAACAGATAACAGACCTTGGGATTTAGTTCTGCTCGGTGATGGGCCGCTGCGGGGACCTCTCAACTCTCAACTCTCAATTCTCAACTTGCAGCACTGCATGCACCTTCCAGGCTTCAAACAGTACGACGAGCTGCCGGTTTACTACGCGCTGGCCAAGGCATTTGTTCATGCCAGCGCGACCGAACAATGGGGATTGGTCGTGAACGAAGCGAGCGCATCGGGTTTGCCGGTGATCGTGTCGAATCGCTGCGGATGTGTGCCGGAATTGGTGCAGGACAATGGGTTTACTTTTGATCCCATGAATCAGCGTGAGCTGGCCTCGCGATTGTTCGAGATGGCTTCGTTATCAGACGACGAGCGAGAAAGCCTTGGACATGCGAGCCGCAGGATCGCGACGAACCTCGGGCCGAATCGCTTCGGTGAAGGGCTGAAGCGTGCCGCAACGATGGCAATTGATCTTCCGCGAAGGAAATTTCGAGCATTCGACCGCGCAATCCTCTTCGGTGCGACGCGATTTCGGCGATGAAGATTGCGTATTTGTTGAATTCGGTTTCGCGAAAGGCTGGCGGTCTGTTTGAGATTTGCAAACGACTTGCACAGACAACCTGCCGTGAAAAAGAGATTGTAGTCCTCGGCATGGAGGATGAGTTCACGAAGACGGACGTCATCCAGTGGGCGCCTTTACGGCCAACCGTCTTTCCACCTGTATTTGCGCGCAGTTTTGGCTACGCCCTCGGCTACTCGCAATATCTCGCGGAGGTATGTCCCGACATTGCACATGTGCACGGGCTCTGGACGTATCCTTCATTCGCCGGATATCGGTGGCATCGGCGCACAAAACGGCCACTCATATACACTGCACACGGTATGCTCGCCCCCTGGGCGCTCCGAAATTCGGCGTGGAAGAAGCGCTTGGTGCGCGCGTTATGGGAGGACGCTGCGCATCGCAGCGCGGCCTGCTTTCACGTCAATTCGGAGGCCGAACACCTGACGTTGCGCCGGCACGGTTTGCGCATTCCAATTTGCATCATTCCCAACGGAATTGATCTGCCGGCTGGTCAGAGTTCAGAAGTTAGCAGTCTGGTATCAGACTTGGCGTCCGTCGCGCGAGGGAGAAACCTGCTGCTCTATCTGGGGAGGCTACATCCAAAGAAGAATTTGCTGAATCTGATTCGCGCGTGGAAAGAAGCTCTCAACTCTCATCCATCAATCCTCAACTCTTGGATGCTCGCCATCGCGGGCTGGGATCAGGGAGGACACGAAGCGCAGCTCAGACAACTGACCACTGACCTGCGACTTCTGACCTCTGTTATCTTCCTCGGTCCCCGGTTCGGCGCGGAGAGGGATGCGTGTTATCGCGCGTGCGACGCATTTGTGTTGCCTTCGCTTAGCGAAGGGCTGCCGATGACAGTGCTGGAAGCTTGGGCTTATGCAAAACCGGTGCTGATGACGTCCGAATGCAATCTTCCCGAAGGCTTCGTCGCGGGAGCGGCGTTACAAACCGGCACGACCTCGAAGCAAATAGCCGCACGCCTAAAACAACTGATTGAAATGAGTGATGACGATCGAAAAGCGATGGGTGCGCGCGGTCGGGCTCTGGTAGCGGAAACGTTCTCATGGCCACGAATTGGCGAACAGATGCGCTGGGTTTATGAGTGGGTACTGGGCGGCGGCACAGCACCGGAGACGATCAGGCTATGAGAGAGGAAGCCAGAAGGTAGTAATTTGAAAGATCAGGCATGCTGGACATCCAACAAAACCGTCGCACCAGGAAATATTCGTTCGGCGAGATGATCCGCCGGGTGTTATGGGCTTTGGCACAACCGCTCTTTCGGTTTAGTCCAAGGCCGTGTTTTGGGTGGAGACGATTTCTGCTCCGCTGCTTTGGAGCGAAGATCGGCCGCAATGTTCACGTTTATCCTTCGGCGACCATCTATTTTCCATGGAACATGGAAGCAGGAGATGAAAGCGCTATTGGCGAATACGCATTCATTTATAATCTCGGCCGGGTCACGATCGGGGCGCGCGCTACCATATCGCATTGCGCACATCTTTGTGCCGGAACGCACGATCACACGAAATCGGATTTTCCATTGGTGCGTCCGCCGATCATGATCGGCCCCGAGGCGTGGATTTGCGCGGAGGCGTTCGTCGGGCCGGGAGTTGCCATTGGTGAAGGAGCGATTGTCGGCGCTGGCTCAGTCGTAATGAAGGACGTGAAGCCATGGATGATTGTTGTTGGAAATCCGGCGCGTGAAAGCAAGCGACGCGAGATCACTCAATGAGCGAGCAAGATAACGGGCGCGCGCCGTTATCGGTGCTGATTCCCGTCAAAAACGAGGCCGCAAACCTGCGAGATTGTCTCGCCAGTGTTTCCTTTGCGGATGAAATTGTTGTGGTCGATTCGGCGAGCACGGATGGAACGCAGGAGATCGCCACTGCGGCGGGGACACAAGTGGTACAGTTCTCGTGGAATGGAAAGTTCCCACGAAAAAAGAACTGGGCCTTGGAGAATTTTCCGTGGCGGCACGAATGGGTGTTGATCATCGACGCCGATGAACGCATCACCTCGGAATTGGAAAAAGAGATCCGCGACGCGATCGGGCGCGATGACGCGGACGGATTTTATCTGAACCGCCGGTTCTGGTTTCTGAATGGATGGATTAATCATTGTGGATATTTCCCGAGTTGGAATTTGCGTCTGTTTCGGCATCGGTTGGGCCGATACGAACGGGTGGAGATCAATGGCGATGCCGGTTCTGGAGATAATGAAGTGCACGAGCACGTCTTACTGGATGGCCGCGCCGAATATTTGTGCGCGCCGATGGAGCATTATGCGTTCCCCGATGTCGCAACCTTCATCGACAAACATAATCGGTATGCAACCTGGGAAGCGGCGGCCCGGGAACAGCTGCATCGGCGCGCGGGGCAGGAAGCATTACGCGCGACACCGTTTGGAACAGCGCTAGAACACAAACGCTGGCTAAAGAAACTCGCGATGCATGCGCCGTTCCGTCCAATCCTGCGGTTTCTATATCATTACCTTTGGAAACAAGGTTTTCGCGATGGCTACCGCGGTTGGGTGCTCTGTCGCCTGCTGGCGTGGTACGAGTTCGTCAGCCTGGTCAAGGCCTGGGAGATGCCACAACTGACCACAAGGCAACGAGACAACTGAAGACGAGACCACGACTGGAGAGACGGGTCTTGTAGTCCTGTAGACCATTCTTTCCACTTCTCCCGGTCGAGCATATAATCCCGGCGCGCCATGGCAAGAAGCAGTCAGTCCGACACTGAATCTCGAAGATTGGCCGGGCTGAGCGGGGCGAAATTCACGTGCCATCAGGAATCAAATCAAGGCACTTTCCACAGAAAATTGGTTGCATACCTATCGCGATTCGCGAGGCACGAGTGGTCGGTTGCCGTTCTTTATCTTTTTCTGGACATGGCGAGTTGGATCGCGATCTACGGAATCGTGGGCTGGTTGCGGTATGATGCGTTCTACGCGACGCCGTTTCAATTCTTCATCATTGACCTGATTCAACTCGCCGTCATTGTGCAGGCGCTTTATTTCATCGGCGGCTACGATCGTGCCGTGGAGAAACGGACCCTCGCTTATGCGACCGAGCATCTTCTTGCCATCATCGTGGCGTCCGGGGTAAGTGCGCTGCTGATTTATTCGGCAGCGACATTCGATCAAACCATGAAACCGAGCCGCGCCGTGCTGCTCCTGAGTTTCATGATTTTTCTGCCGGTGTCTTTGTTCTACCGTCGCTGGATTCAAAAATATGTCGCTGCCGGCAACGTCAACCGTGCGTTTCTCGTGATTGGCAGCGGCCCTGCAGCAGTTCGCTTTTACGAGGCGTACCAGCGTTCGCCCAATAGCCAGCAACTTCATTTTATCGATCTGGGCAGCCAGCGTGCGGGTCAGCGAATTGCCGGCGAAGCTTCACCGGTCGTGGAAGGAGACATTGCGAGCAGGCTGGATGATCTGGGCGAGCATTACAGCGGGATTATTCTGACGGAGAATGTC
>Ga0193750_1000294_pt1 | contig 13798 bp, 7 predicted proteins | sample L1c1metaG_FD_160569 | JGI IMG/M metagenome (GOLD analysis project Ga0193750, IMG submission 160569) | Soil microbial communities from a riparian zone of the East river system, Colorado, United States - L1c1 | ecosystem: Environmental > Terrestrial > Soil > Riparian zone | place: USA: East River...
ACTCCTCACTGTTGATACCGGGCAGCACTACGACTACGAGCTGAACGCGGTGTTTTACGAGCAGCTTGGCGTCCCACGGCCGGATCGCTTTCTCGAGGTGGGATCCGGCGGGCACGCGGTGCAGACGGCGGCGGTACTTACACGAGCTGCAGCGGTGTTCAAAGTGGAACGGCCGCGTGTAGTGGTGGTGATCGGCGACACGAACAGCACTCTCGGGTGCGCGATCGCGGCGTCGCAGATGCGCATCCCGATGGTGCACGTGGAGGCAGGGCTGCGCGCCAACGATCGCGCCATGGCCGAGGAGATCAACAGGCGAATGGTGGACTCGGTGGCAGATCTGCTGTGCGCGCCGTCGGCAGCCGCTGTGACGCAGCTCGAGCTCGAACATCAGCCGGGGACGATCGCGCTCACGGGCGACATTGCGTACGACGTGCTGCGCCGCAATCTCCCGAAGGCGCGCGGGCCGGCAGACGGTGCGCCCTGGCCTCTCGCGACCGACGCGCCATTCGCCATCGCGACGTTGCACCGCGCGGAGCTCACCGGGAGCCCCGACGTGCTCGCGGCTGTCGTCGGAGCTCTGCAGAAGCTTCCGCTGCCGGTGGTGCTCCCGGCGCACCCCCGCGTGCGCGACGCACTGGCCGCACTCGGAGTTGCCTCGGCCGGAAGGCTCCACATCGTATCTCCGCTGGGTTACTTCGAGATGATCGGCGCGATTCGCGATGCGAGTATCGTCGTCACGGACTCGGGTGGCGTGCAGCGCGAGGCGTATTGGCTCGGCACGCCATGCGTGACGATGCGTTCCGAGACGGAGTGGCGGGAGACCGTGGCGCTGGGCGCGAACGTGCTGGTCGCCCCGGCGCGTGCGACAGAGGAGCTACCGGCCGTGGTGAACGGGCGGCTTGGCACGGGCGGAACGTGGGACCGAATGGCCTATGGCGCGGGGGATGCCGCGGTCCGGATCACTGATTCGATCGCAATCCTCGAGCGGGCGCTTGTCTAGCAGCCCATGACTGGCTTCGCCACCTAACTCGTCATGGATTCAATGGGGCGAACGATCCGCGAAAATGAAGCAGAGGACTGCCAGGTTGTACGCTGCCTCTGATAATCTCGCCGACCAAAATCGCATGATCGCCGGCATTCTGCATCGAGACGGTACGACACTCGAAATGAGCGAGCGCGCCGTGCAGCAGTGGGGCGCCGGTCTTCCCACGGATGACTTCGACACCCGCGAATCGGTCCTCGCAGCGTTGCGCGAACCGGCGAGCAAGTGCCTCCTGGTCGGCTGCAAGTACGCTGATGGCGAACTCGGTGGCAGATCGAAGGCAACGGCAGACTTCGGTGCGGCGCTCGACACAGACCAGGAGGAGGGCCGGCTGTAGACTGACGGACGCCAGTGCACTGATGGTCACGCCGATGTCGGCCCCGTTCGAGCCACGGCAGGTCAACACAGTGACGCCTGTGGCGAAGTGGCCGAGGAGACGCCGCACCGCTATCGGTTCGAGCGCGGCGTCCGCGCTCTCCCCCAAAGTCTGAGCGGAATCGCACGGGAGTGATGTGTACGAGCCCCCGGGTAGCCCGTTGAGCGGCACGACGTGTTCTGCGTGCGTCGAAGCTTCCGGCACGTGAACCTTCGCGGATGCGCGCTGAGTGTGGATCGACTTGACTGCCGTGTCCAGACGACCGGAGGATCTGTCGTTGTCCCTGTCTGGAGCAGAGAAACTGTGCGTCACCGTAGACCGCCAACGCCGAGGATTTGGCGAAGCCTTGTGGAAAGGAAGCCGGTCCAGGATACGGCTCCGCTGCTTCGTGTCAAGAGCCTCGATTCGTTACATGCGACTGATCCTATCGCGGGGCGAGCCATCGGTCGTTTGATTCTCATCACTTCGGCCGTTCTAATATTACACAAAGAGCTAATATGATCTAGATCACAATTCTTGGCCGGAAGGTTGCGTGCATACGTGAGAGCGGGTGGTTCGCCGCGACGCACGGTGTTTGGAAGGTCAGTCGGAGAAGTACGGACCTTGCTGAAGAGCTCGCTTATATCGTTGGCGTCTCCTCGCCCGACCTGTGCGGGCACACTTCCGTGAGTAAGACCGAGTTGCTGCGGGGCGGCGCAGATTTCCTGCGGCGCGTTGCACCCTGACGGACGTCCTGGCAACGTAGGCTAGATCCACCGAGTGCGGTGGGATGACGAACTGAGCGACGGCCGATAGCTTCGGTCGGCGCTCTTAACTTTCGCGGGCGTTGTTGCCACACACCGAATTAGACAGATCGTCAAAACGTCCAAGGGCTTTTAGCTAGCACGCTGTGAGGCGGCTACGAGACACTAATGCAGCAATCCATCGCAACAGAGCAGGAATCCATCCCGACGACCACGAGCGCCCAGCTCCCGCCCACAGAGCTCGGAGGGGCATCGAGAGTACCAACCCCCCCAGTCGCGATCGAGTTGACGGCGGCTCGCTGTTGCATCTGCGAGCAGCGCGATGCGGAGCCCGTCGGCGTGACCGCAGATTTCGAGTATCGTACCTCGGGAGACACCTTCCTTGTGCGGCGTTGCCGTAAGTGCAGTCTGGTCTATCTCGATCCGCGACCGGGCATCGACGAGTACGCGCGAATCTACCCGCCCGAGTACCACGCGTTCAATTTCTCCGCCGAAAAATTCGGTCTGGCCTATTGGATCCGGGTGCGGCTCGAAAGGCATCGCCTCATGCGTTGGTGCCGCGACCTTCGCGACGATGCTCGCATCATCGACGTGGGATGCGGTGACGGCTTCCATCTGCGCCTGCTGCAGAAGTTTGGGCGTCCTGGCTGGAGGCTCGAAGGAATCGAGCCGAATCAGCGTGCGGCGGACGCCGCTCGTGCTTCAGGCCTTACCGTGCATCATGGTTTCATCGAGCAGCTCGACCTCCAAGGCGCCTCGTACGACCTGGCGCTGCTCATCATGACAATCGAGCACCTGGACGATCCGACGACCGTGCTGACTGCGATTCGGCGAATTCTTCGGCCGGGCGGACGGCTCATTGTCGTCACCGATAACACGGCGACCCTCGACTTCCGGCTCTTCAAGGCGCGTCACTGGGGGGGCTACCACGCGCCGAGGCATACGTACTTGTTCGACCCAAAGACGCTTCGCGCGCTCCTCGAGAAGGTCGGACTCGAGGTCGAGTCGGTCGGCTTCATGCTGAGCCCGGTGAATTTGGTCTACTCAATTCACAACTTGTTGGTGGATTTTCGGGCGCCGCGATGGCTGGTGAATCGTTTCACGCTCAGTTCACCGATGGCGCTCGCGATCTTCACTGCGGTCGACATGCTCCGCCGCCTGACCGGCAATGGTGCGTTGCTGCGCGCGACAGCGTTGCAGCCGTCGCAACAGGCGTCACAACAGCCATCGCAACAGGCGTCGCAACAGCCATCGCAGCAGGCGTCGCAACAGCCATCGCAACAGGCGTCGCCGGCACGTTCGGCACGGGCGGCGCCAAGCGCTCGGCGAGCGGCGGCGCGCGAGGGCGCGCCCGTGGCAATCATTGGCGCCGGGATCGCCGGTCTAGTCGCCGCGCGGGAGCTTCAGGCGGAAGGCGTTCCGGTAATCGTGTTCGAGGCAGGGAAGCGAGTCGCTGGTCTGGCCCGGAGCTATCCCGATAGTGAGGGATTCACGAATGACCTCGGCGCACACTTCATCACGAACCGGCTTGCCGCATCCCTTGGCGTCGGCTCCCAATGTCTTGACGTGCGGCATTACGGGGAGAGCGTTTGGCTCCGGGAACGGGCGCACGGGTACCCTCTCGGTCTGGCCACCGTGCCCCGCTTCGTGGCGAGCGCCCTTGCCTCGCGACTGCGCGCCGGCCGTCGAACCGCTCCGGCGTCGGCCGAGGAGTGGTTCAAGGCGGAATATGGAGACCGACTCGCGGAGGAAGTAGCGATTCCGCTCGTCGAGCGCTGGTCGGGGGCGCCAGCCGCGGAGCTTGCACCCTCGGTTGGTGAAAAGCTCGAGGGGGGTGTTCTCCACGTGGTGAAGTTGAAGCTCGCCGCGCGGCTGACAGGGCGCGCCGTCGCCCACGGCTACTGTAATGAGAAGCCGGAGGGAATCAACGTCTGGCATGTGTATCCTGAGCACGGCGTAGGCACCCTCTGCGAGAATCTGGCGGCCGATCTCGGCGATAGCGTGCGGCTGGAATCTCCGGTCGACGGCGTCATGGTGGAGGATGGCCGCGTGGTCGCGGTTCGCGTGGACGGCCATCAGACGGAGGTGTCGGCGGTCATGAGCACCGCTCCCGTGCCCATTCTAGCCCGACTCGTTCAGGGCACCGATACGGTGAAGCATCTCTCGCGCTTCCGCTATCGGCCGATGGTTCTCGTCAACCTGCGTCTGCGGGGCCGCGGGCTGCTGCCTGAGGTCGTGCTCTGGACGCCGGAAGCGCAGTACCCCTTCTTCCGGATTACCGAGGCGCCGATGTCGATGCCGTGGCTCGCGCCCGAAGGAAAGACCCACTTCCAGGTCGATATCGGTTGCGAGGTCGGGGATGCCATCTGGAAGATGGACGATGAGGAGGTCTCGCGACTGTGCCTGGAGCATCTCCGTCCGATCGTTCCGGACATCCAGCAGCGCTATTTGGGAAGCCGTGTGATGCGCACACCAATCGCATATCCGGTATTTCGCAAGGAATACGAAGCCGAGCGCAAAGCACTGGAGCACACGACCGGAGTGGAAGGGCTTTACAGCATTGGCCGAAACGGCGAGTTCGCGCACATCCTGATGGAAGACGTGTACTGGCGCACGCTACGCCGAACGCGAGCGCTCATCGAGTCGCGTCAGGGTGCGCAATAAGAGGAGAGGGATCTCACTCCGGCGTCACGAGCAGGGAACCAATCCATTCTCGCGCGCGCCTACTTTCGCGTATTCGAATAGAGCCCTGAGAAGTCGCCGTCGGTGAGCACGACTCGCGCGCCGAGCGCTCGGGCGCTCTCGATCTCGGCGAGGCTGTTGCACGTCCAGGTAAAAATTGCGAGACGGCCGAAGAGCGACGTGAGATGCTTCGTGAGCATCTCCTGAGGCACAGAGAGCGCCGGGAGTCCCATCAATCCGACGGCGGCGGCGATGCGCGCATCGTAAAGCGGTCCTCTCCGCAGGAGCAGCGCCGGGCGCTTGATCCAGTACGCGGGTATGACATCTGGCGCGTGCCACCATAGAAGGCGTAGCGGAACGGAGCTCACCGACTCGACTACGAATCGGTGGGTGAAGTGATGGCGTGCGATGAGCGAGTCCAGGTGCGCCGCGGCCGCCGAGGCGTTGGCCAAATCGAGATTCTTAAAGTCGAGCCAGAGATAGGCGGGCGCCTGCGGGAGGGAGTCGAGAAGCTGCGCAAGCGTCAGGGCGTTGGGAAGCAGATCGTTCTCGTCTATCTCATCGTGTGCGACCACGAGTCCACGGTCGTCGAACCACTGGACATCGATCTCGGCGCCGCAGAAGCCCTTCGCCACTGCTGCGCGCACAGAAGCGACGGAGTTCTCAGGGGCGACGGCGTGAAAGCCGCGGTGCGCCCAGAGCGCCGGCGTCGCGCACCCGGGGAAGAGTATTGGGCGGGGAGCGAGGAGGTTATAGAGCGACCAACCGCCGGTGCACACGACGACGACGGCGATGGCGAGGAACGCGCGAGAGCGCGAATGACTCATGGCGCCACGCCTGCGGCGCTGACCGCGCGAACGGGGCGCGACGCCGTGAGGAGGCGGAGTTGGAGGTGCGCAGCCGCCTCGAGCGCCGGCTGCCAGCGCGCGGGTTGGGTGATGTAGGACAGTGGATGATCCGTGGTGTCCAGAAGTCGCACGAGGTGAAGCGTATCGCCGGGTCCGTCCACGAAGATCCCTTTGGCGTCGCCTGCGATCGCTGCCCAGCGGCTGGGGGGATTTGGGCGATTGCCCATCGCAACGATGGCGCTGCCGCCTTTTACATCGCCCGCGAGCGAGTGTCCAAACGGCGGCACGGGCTGCGGCCATCCGAGATAGTCCATGAGCGTGGGCATCAGGTCCGCGTGCGAAGTGACGACGTCGACGACGCGCGACGGCTGCCCGGGTACGTAGATGAGCGCGTCCGTGCGAATCTGTGGGGCGGCGAGAGTACTCGCGTGTCCGAGGCGGGCGTGCTCGAAGAATTCTTCACCATGATCTCCGGTGAGCACGACGATCGTGTGCTCGAGGTCGATCACGCCGGTGAGCGAGCGAAGCCATGCATCGAGCTCGAGCAGGCAGTTGCGATAGCGGTTCGTTATCTCCGCCGCCTGCGAGCGCAGCTGCCCGGATGCGTAGTCGAAGTCGCTCGGCACTTCGGGGCGAAATTGCGAGTACGACTGCGCGTGCGCGTACGGAAAGTGAGTTCCATTGTAGTGCATGTACGCCAGGTGCGGACCGGGATCTTGCAGCTCGCGCGCGAGCTCGGGAATGAGCTTCCAGTCGTCTGTCGTTTCGAAGGCCGGCTCATTGAAGTTGCGCAGGTAGATGCCTAGCTGCGCCCAGCTGGAGAGCTCCCAACTGATGAGTCGCGTGTGGTAGCCCCGGCGCGCGAACTCCGAGATGTAGGGAGAGCCGGGCTGCGGTGGCTGTTTCGCCGATGGCAGCTCGTGACGCCAGGGAAGGGCGCCGGTGCCGCGGTAGAAGTTTGGCGGCGCCCCATAGAGAAGGCCGAGGACGCCGTATTCGGTGACGTTCCCCGTCGAGTAGTGATTTCGCAATGAAGTGGACCGGGCAGCGAGCTGGGTCCAGAAGGGCATGGTGGTGGAATCGCTGAGACGTGCATTCAGTCCCTCGATCGTTACGACGACCACGTCGTACTTTTCGCGCGGCAACGTGGCCGCGTTCGAGAAAATGCCGGAGGTGTCTGGGCTGCGATGCATGGCGTCGCCGGCTGCCTCGGAGAAGGCGCGGCTGGCCGCCTCGAGATCGGTATCGTGGTCGGAACCATACGTAAAGAGACGCAAGGATAGGTGGTCGAGCGAATGGATCCGGAACGGATTTGCATCCGCGACCGCCTGCCACTGATCGCCTCCCCGGCTCACCTGGTAGCCGGTGAGCAGCGCGTCACCGACGACCAACACGAGAACTACGACGAGCGCGCGGCGGAACGGAGCGGAAAAGCAGCGTTGTCCGCTCTCCCACCGCGAGATCAGACTTGCGCCCAGGAACACGAGAAGCAGCCTGAAAAAGTGCTTCGCCATTCGCAACAGGAACCCGCGCTCGTCGGACGCTCGGATGCCGTAATGGAGCGTCCAATTCTCGCTGAGGAAGAGCCGCATCTCACGCCATGTCGCGTGGTGCCCCGACATGCCGTACCAGATGTTATCGAGCTCGACCACGGTGAGCACGAAGAGGAACACGAGCATCATCGTCGTGCGCATCCCCCACCCGTCCGGGAGGCGGCAGGCGCCGGCGTACGCGAGCAGCACCCAGAGCACTACCGGCAGGCACGTCATGTAAAGCAGGTATGTGAGCTCGCCGAAGGAAGGTGTTGGCCAGCCGTCGGGGCCCACCCCGAGAAAAAGCGGATCCCGCAGCCAGCGGACGATGAGCGAAACCGACACGTAGGCCGCGAACGCCGCCATGATCCAGCGAAGCTGAATGTGGCGCGACCTCGCGGGCGCGCGGTCGATCATGGCGTGCGCGAGAGCGTCGCATCGGCGAGTGCGCGACGGCCTCGCCCCATGGCATCGTGTCGGTGGAAAAGGCGCATGCCAATCAGCTCGATGATCAACTGGATGTGGCCGGCCATCGTCTTGACGATCTTCATCTTCGAGCGGCCGAGGATGCGGACCTCGAGCGTGGTCGGGTACTCGACGATGTGCGAGCCGCCCAGGTCGAGCCTGCCGAGCAACTCGGCGACACCAATGAATCCAGTCCGCGTGAGCGGCACGTCCGCAACGACGCTCCGGCGATAGACGCGAAAGCAGGCGGTGTAAGTCGCGAGCTGATGCCGCAACACCATCGCGTACATCCGCGACAACGTGCGCGAGAGGAAGAGACGCCACTCGGGGACGTTGAGCACTTTCCCGTCGGCGTGGTACGGCGACGCCGTCACCATGTCCACGTCGGGGGTAAGCAGGGCGACCATCGGTCCGAGCTCGTGCGGATCGTAGGTGCAGTCGCAGTCCATCGAACAAACGACTTCCGACTCCGAGGCGCGGATTCCGGTCATGATCGTCGCGGCGACGCCGCGATTGCGATCGTTGCGGATGACGGTACAGTTCGCGCGGCCGCCGAAGATGCTCTGCAGTGATGTCCAGGTGCCGTCGGTGCTGCCGTCATCGACGAAGATGAAGTGCACCAGGTGCCCCCGCGACAGGTCAGCCTCGACGCCGGCGAGTGTGTTCGAGAGATACGGGAGGATCAGTTCCTCATTGAAGCATGGAATGACGACACTGATCGGCGTACGCAAGACGTCATCGCTCACGATGGATACGGGCAGCTGCCCGTGCGCCTGTGTCTGTGCGTTCGCACTACCGGTCGCGCCCGCGGCCTCGAGAAGCACTTCTTTCGACGATGGGCGACTCTCGATGTTGAGGCGGTCCCCGATGCTCGTGAAGCGGTACTGCTCGAAGTAGTACCGGAGCATCGTCGTCATGCGATCCAGATTGCGGTACTGCCTCACCCTGGCATAGAACGGAGCGGCGTCGATCCTCGGCTGGTCTGGATCGACCTCCCAGACGTGGAAGTACATCACGAAGGGCGCATCGACGGAGCGATCCCACTGGCGCACGGCTCGCTGCACGAGTGAGAAGGGGAGCTGGCGAAAGTAGTTTGCGCCCGCGATCGGGACGTCATAGCCCATCACCTTCGCGGTCGAGATCGGAACCTCGAGGATGGTATGCTCGCCGTGGTGGTGTTGGTGCACGAAACGTCGCCAAGGCTCGTGAGCGTATTGGCGGAAGAGGGGACGGATGCTCGAGTCGAACTTGTATCCCTCCTCCGCGAGCACATCGAGTGCCCAGAGGTCGGCGGGACGCAGCCACCGTTGCGCGACGCGGTAGCCGTCGACCGCGCGGCCGCTCGCGCGCTCGAGTGACTCGCGGGCGCGCGCACAGTCCTCGCGGAACTCATCGCGGCTGAATTCACGAATGTGGCGATGGAAGTAGCCCTTGCTCGCGATCTCGTGACCGCGGGCGGCAACCTCACGGATGAGCTCCGGCACTGCGTCGGCCACCCAGCCGAGCGCAAAAAAGGTTGCCTTGAGCTTGTACTCGTCGAGGAGATCGAGAGTCGTTGCCGTGTTGCGCAGAAGGCGGCTCTCGAAGCGATGCCAGCGCCCGCGCGGGATGAGGCGATTGAACGTCGCGCCCTGGAAGTAGTCCTCCATCACCACTGTCAGGATGTGTCGATGGTCGACGCGAGTCGCGGGCGGGGCGGGGTCGCTCGCGGGTGCGTCGGCGCGGTCCCAGCTCGAGGAACTCATTCGATGCTACACTCGCCCCGTCGCGGCCAGGCGAGAGCAGAAGCCCTCGACGGCCGCAAGTGGTGCAACGGTGCCGGGCTGCGCGATGTCGCAGCCGGTCGTGCACGTCGCGGCGAGGCGGCGTACCTCGTCCAGCGTGGCGCGGTTGAAGTCGTCCGTGGCGTATCGTTCGTTGAGATAATCGATGAGCGTGGACAGCTCGTTGGCGACGCCCATCTCGACGGCGCGGAAGCCCGCGACGGTGACATCCACGAGCGCCTGTGACGGAGCGTTGTGGCCGCGGCCTATACCCGTATATCGATTGCGCATTCCGTTTAGAGAGTGCGGATCGAAGAGGTTGCAGGCATCGACGATCCCCACCGCGAGCGCATTCGCGATCTGCGCGCGATGCGCCTGATAGTATCCGTGCGCGGTGCAGAGAAAGATCACGTCGGCGGTGGCAAGCGCAGCATCGAGATCGGTGGTGAAGCGCGAAGTCAGCTTCGTCTTCGCCAGATTCTGATCGCGCTCGTGCACGTACGGATCGTGCAGCACCACATCCGCGCCGCGATCGAGGAGCGCCTGCGCGAGCACGAGCGTCGGCGAGTTGCGCGTGTCCTCGGAGTCGAAGCGATAGGCGACGCCGAGCAGCGCCACGCGCTTTCCCTCGAGCGAGCCGAAGCGGCGCTCCGCGAGGGCGAGCGTGGCGGCCGGCGATTCGTCGTTGATTTTGCGCGACGCGAGGATGAGGCTCCTCGAGGTATCCTCGTTCGCCTCGATCGCGCGCCACCAGAGGAGGATGCCGTCCTTGGGAAGGCAGTGCCCGCCCACGCCCACCGTCGGCACGAGCAGCGCGCCCGAGGGCACGGCGCGCGGATCCGCGCTCGCGTCGTCGCCGCGCGACATCGCGGCGTTCACCTTGTCGCGCAGAGCGAAGAAGTCGATGTCGTGCGCGTCGCAGTACCGCGCGACCTCCGCCGCATACGCGATGCGCACGTCGCGGTAGGCGTTCTCGAGCGTCTTCACGATCTCGGCCGTGAGGCTGTTCGTGCGATAGACCACGCCGCCGGTGACGATGCGCGCGTACAGGCGCGCGATGAGCTCCGGCGTGCCGGGGTGCAGCCCGCCCGCGAGCTTGTCCGCGCGCGCCACGCGCTCGACCAGGCGGCCGGGCATCACGCGGTTGGGCGAGTTGCCGAGCAGGATGTCGCGTCCATCGTGCAGCCCGAACTTCGCGAACAGCGGGCGCACGACGGTGAGCATGGAGGATGGCGCGAGCGTCGACTCGAAGACGACCACGGGAACGTTCCCCGCGGGCTTCTTCCGGAGCGCCTTCGCGATGCCCTCGAGGGCTTCGAATAGAGGTCCGTATTCGGGCGCGAACCCATTCTTGTCCGTCTGCGTGCAGATGAGGATCACGTCCGCGTCGGACAGATCATCGTAGCTGTACGAGGCGCTCAGGAGCCCCTGTTCCACCGACTCCGCGACGATCGTGTCGAGCGCGGGCTCAACGCCGCCGATGGGCGATTTGCCGGAGTTGATGGCGTCCACCTTCCAACCGGACGTGGGGGAATTGCGCTGGACGACGAGCACGGTCGCCGGCTCCGTGCCGCCCTCGCGGATGCGGGCGTGCGCGAGGAGTGCCGCCATCGGCATCCCCACGATCCCCGGCCCCACGACAGCGATCTTCTTCACGTGCCAGCTCGCGATTTCGTTGTCCTTCCACGTCAACGGCATTCGGTCGTTCTCCCTCGGGTGATGGGACTGGTCAGTTCTGGTCGATGAACTGCCGGAACCACATCTCGATGCTCAACGCGCCCCACACGCGGCGCCCGAACGCGCCTTCGTTGGTGAGCAGCCTCTCGATCTCTCTGGTGTCGAAAATCCCGCGCTCGCGCGCGCGCGACGACAGCAGCGTGTCCGTCACCATGTCGCGCGTGCGGTCCTTCATCCACAGGTGCAGCGGGACCGGGAAGCCCATCTTGTCCTTGCGATTGATCACCTCTTCGGGGACCACGTCGCGGGCCGCGCGCTTGAGCAGGTACTTCAGCTCGCCGCCCTTGAACTTCATCTTCGGCGGCATGCTCGTGATGAGATCGACGAGGCGGCGATCGAGCAGCGGCACGCGCGACTCGAGCGACGACGCCATGCTCGCTCGATCCTCCACGTGCATCAGCGCGGGGAGCGAGGCCACCATGTCGAAGTGCGTCATTTTGTTGTAGTACGACTGCGTGTCCGAGTGATTGAACACGGTCTGAAAGCGAGCAAAGGCCGAATCGCTCTCGTAGCCCGCACGGAAGTCTGTCGTGAAGAGGCTGAGCGCGCCTGCGCTGCGGTCCACGAGCTTGAAGTAGCGCTGGTCCATTGGCTCGAACACGCCCGAGCGCCAGAACTGCGACAGCATCGGCTGGTACGCGCGCAACACCGGGAGATTCGGAACGATCGACTTGAGCGAGACGATGTGCTCCTGTTCCTCGGTGGTCTCGAAGATCGCGCCCTTGAGCGCCTGCTCGAGGTACGCCACGAGGTAGCGCGCATAGCCGCCGAAGATCTCGTCGCCCCCCTGTCCGCCGAGCACGACCTTCACGTGCTGGGCGGCGCAGCGCGACACCATGTACTGGGGAAAGAGTCCGGGGCCGGCGACCGGCTCGTCCATGAAATAGACGAGCTTCTCCAGTACGTCGGCGAAGTCGTTCGCGCTCGGAATGATCGTGAACATCTCGGCGTTCACCGACTCGGCCACGGCGCGCGCGTACGGGCGCTCATCGAACTGCGGGCCTTCATCGAACGCGCCGGTGAAGGTCTTGAAGCGGCCGCCCTCGTACGCGCGCGCGGCGAACCCCGTGACGATGCTCGAGTCGAGACCGCCGCTCAGGTAGGCGCCCACGGGAACGTCGCTCCGCATCTGAATGCGAATGGAGTCCTCGAGCAGCCGCCGCGTTTCCACGAGGAAGTACTCCTCGGTGTGGTACGGATCGATGGCGAAGCTCGGCTCCCAGTACCGCACGCGCCGCACGTCGCGCGACTTCAGATTCACCACGTGGTAGAAGCCCGGCAGCACCTTGCCGACGTTCTCGAACAGCGTCTCCTCGCCGATGACGAACTGGAAGGTGAGGTAGTCGTTGAGCGACGTGCGGTTCACCCGGGCGTGCACATCGCCATGCGCGAGGATCGCCTTGATCTCCGAAGCGAACAGCATCTTCCGCTCATCGGAATAGAAGTACAGCGGTTTGATGCCGAAGTGGTCGCGCGCGGCGAGCAGGATCCCCTTCGAGCGGTCGTGCAGCACGAACGCGAACATGCCGTTCAGCTGCTCGACGCACGCTTCGCCGTACTGATGGTACATGCGGAGGATGACCTCCGTATCCGACGTGGTGCGGAAGGTGTGGCCGAGCTTCACCAGCTGGGCGCGCAACTCGACGTAGTTGTAGATCTCGCCGTTGAAGACGATCGTCACGTCTTCCGCCGTCATCGGCTGGTCGCCCGAGACCAGATCGATGATCGAGAGTCGCTTGTGGTAGAAGCCCACCTCGCCGCAGACGTACGATCCCTCGCCGTCGGGGCCGCGATGCGCTATGGCGTGGGCCATGCGCGCCAACACGGACGGCTCGGGCGCCGTGCCGTCGAAGTGCACGACACCAACTATTCCGCACATGGGGCCGCTACCTCGCCGCGGCCGTCGACGCTGAGGCGGTCGCGGCGTCAGGAACGCGGCGCGCCAGGCGCGCACGAGCACGGATCGCAGTCGCGTGCGTGGACATCGTCACCGGCGTGTGCTCCTCGGTGAGAATACCGAGCGCCTTCTTGAATAGCGCCTGCTTCCGCTTCGTCGACAGATCCATACCCGGGAAGAACGCGAGCTCGTGCAACTCATCGCCGCCCATGAGGTCCAGCGGATGCAGCAGGAAGCTCGGCTCCACGCCGGCCGCGCGGCACAGCGCGAGCGCAGTGCGCAGATAGCCGAACGCGAGTGCCTCGGAGCGCCGCGCCAGAAAGAGCAGGTAGCTGAAGTGGAACGGTGTTTTGATCCCCGGAATCGTCGTCACCGGGATCTCGAGCAGCGAATGTCCGTCGCGCAGTGCCCACTCGTACGCGCCCACCGGACGCAGCCCGTCGCGGAAGGTGCCGAACAGCGTCTTGCGCTCCGGCGTCTTCGACATGCCCTTTCCGGCCGTCGCGAAGTAGTACGCGCGCGCGAGCGGGCCCAGGTACGTGGGGAGCGTCGAGGCATCGTAGAGATAGTCGCGACCGGCGAGCACCTCGAGGAGCGTTTCGCTCCAGCTGTAGCCGGGACCGCGGAAGCCGCGCGGGCGCTGTCCCGTCACAGCCGTGAGCGCATTCTCCGCCTTGACGATCTCTTCGGTGAGCTGATCGCGCGCATATAGA
>Ga0193750_1000295_pt1 | contig 13780 bp, 14 predicted proteins | sample L1c1metaG_FD_160569 | JGI IMG/M metagenome (GOLD analysis project Ga0193750, IMG submission 160569) | Soil microbial communities from a riparian zone of the East river system, Colorado, United States - L1c1 | ecosystem: Environmental > Terrestrial > Soil > Riparian zone | place: USA: East River...
CGAAAATTCAGCCGCCACGCATGGAAAGCGACCCAACAATCGGGACCAGCACCGGCCCGGAATCCGTTACCGCGAGCGCTGAACCAGCCACATCCGAAAACTAGTTGCCTTCCCGTTGCACCGGAATTGGCCGGCCGGCATCATCAACCGCGACGTAAACGAAAACGCCGCGCGTCACCAGGATTTGCCGGCCCTGTTCTCGGAAGCGTTCGACCCAAACCTCCACCGGAATGGTCATTGACGTGCGCCCGATTTTTTCCACCCAGGCATAACACGCCACCGTGTCCCCAACCCCGACCGGTTGAAGAAACGACAAGCCCTCCATTGCGACAGTAACGACGCGCGCTTTCGCTGTTTTCGAAGCGAGAATGCCGCTGCCTAAGTCCATCTGCGACATCAACCATCCGCCAAAAATATCGCCATTGGGGTTTGTATCTGCCGGCATGGCGATGGTGCGAATAACCAGTTCGCCTTTCGGTTTTTCGGGCAACCGCATATTGCCCTTATTATCCGTCATGCCGAGCGAAGTCGAGGGATCCAGCCGCCGCACCTGGACGATTCGAGCCGCGGGTTTTGTCATCCCGAACCCGAATGCTTTCGGTGAGGGACCTCGCAATCGAACGATGGACGTTCAAGCTGGATTTGTGACACACGCTTATTCATGATGTCGATTACTTCTGCGGGGGGGCGAGATTCTTCTCGCCCTAGAGGTGCGGCAGCGCGTCCCTCCGCCTTTGTCCCATCGGCGGGATGCTACAAAATCAGCATGCAATCGCCGTAGCTAAAGAAACGATATCGATCTCGGACCGCTTCCTTGTACGCGCGCAGGATAAACTCGCGATCGGCAAACGCGCTTACCAGCATGAGCAAGGTCGAACGAGGCAAATGAAAATTTGTCAGCAAAATATCGACCACCCGAAACTGGAACGGCGGATAAATGAAAATATTCGTCTCGCCTTCCCCCGCTTGAATTTTGGCGAAACTGCGCTGAACCGATTCCAGTACTCGTACCGTTGTTGTTCCAACCGTGACGACGCGCGGTGCATTTGCGATTGCCTCGGCTGCATCCGGCGAAATCGAAAATCGCTCTGGATGCATTTGATGTTGGGTGATGTCTTCCGTTTTAACCGGACGAAAAGTGGCCGTTCCGACGTGAAGCGTGATGAAAACGTGCGAAAAAGTATTCAGAATTTGCGGCGTGAAATGCAACCCGGCCGTTGGCGCCGCAAGTGAGCCCTCGTATTTGGCGAACACAGTTTGATAACGGGCTTCGTCTTCCGTCCTGTAGCGGCCGTCTACCACGAACGGCCGCTTGATATACGGCGGCAAAGGCATTGCGCCTCCGTGCTGCAGATCAATGTCATCCGACAGCACAATTTCCCGCGAGCCATCAGCAAAAGTCTGGCCCGCTTCCGCGCGCACACCTAGGATATAAGCGGCTGCGCCTCTATCAAATTTGCGGCTCGGCTTTACCAACGCCTTCCAACGACAAGACGCAATCTTTTCCAAAAAAAGAAATTCGAATTTCCCGTCATTGGAAAAATGTCGCGCCGGCAAAACGCGCGAATTATTTAGAACGAGTAGATCGTCACCGCGCAGAAATGTTTTGAGATCAACAAAACGCGCATGTTCGATTTTCTTCCGGTCGCGATACAACACCATCATGCGCGAATCCTCCCGACGCGGCAGCGGATGTTGCGCGATCAATTCCCGCGGTAGCTCGTAATTGTAATCCGCCAGCCGCCTACTCATGCTTCATCATCAAAGGATTTGATCACGCACGCAAAGATGACATCATCAGCCGTGCTTCAGCCCGCGCTTTCTCTCGTTCTCGAAGCGCTAAAGGAAATTCGCGATTCCCAGGAGAAAACGTTCCGTGTTTCCCGCACAACGCTTAATCGATTGCTGGAGTCGCGCCCCAACCACAACGTTCCCGATATTGCGGCCAAGGCCGCCTCGCTCGGGCGGGTGCGCGATCGCGTCTGCGTGTGCGCGAAGTGTCCGCACCTCGCGCGCAGCCGCACCCAAACTGTCTTCGGGGTCGGTAATCCAGATGCAGAGTTGATGTTCGTCGGGGAAGCACCGGGCGCGGATGAAGATGCGCGCGGTGAACCCTTCGTGGGCCGGGCCGGTCAATTGCTCACTCGTATCATCGAAACGATGGGCCTTAGCCGCGACGAGGTTTACATCGCAAATATTTTAAAATGCCGTCCCGACATGCCGAAAGGGGCGCCCGGAAATCGTCCGCCGACGCCCCAGGAAATGCAGACCTGCATCGGCTATCTCATTGAGCAAATCGAAATCATTCAGCCGCGCGTGGTGGTCGCGCTGGGCGCAACGGCGGTGGAAGGCTTGCTTGGAGCGCGCGGCGTAATGCGTGAATTACGTGGCAAATGGCGTTCCTATCACGACACCCCGCTCATGATCACCTATCACCCGTCGTATTTGCTGCGCAACCAATCGCCCGCTGAGAAACGCAAGGTTTGGGAGGACATGATGGCGGTGCTGGAAAAACTCGACCACCCGATCAGCGAGAGACAGCGAAATTATTTTCTCTGAGCTTTCACGGTCATCCTCAGCGAAGTCGAAGGCTCCCGCCACGAAAGCTTTAGGGTAACTTCATCGGGATCCCTCGACTTCGCTCGGGATGACGAGTTTGGAGGCTCCGCGGAGCGTCGCCCTATCACTGAAAGGAGTGGTCGATCACCCGGTAGGGCGAGACTCTGTCGGGCCGTGTGCGGCTCGCGGTAACAGGCTATCGGATCAACTTAGGGCGAGCTTCCGTCGCAGCAGCGCGAGGCCTAAGAGCGCGACGGCAAGCCAGATTCAAAGCCAAGCTGGCCGGCAGTGGGTGTGTAGATCGTGACACCGGGATTATTCTCGAAGATTCTGACCGCGTTCGCATAGAAATCGGTGGGTGGCCCAGTATCGGCCAAAAGCCCACCATGATCGTTCGAATAAAAGACAAGCCCCTGGCTAAGAGCTCCAGGGCTGCCGGTCCCCGGATTGAAGCGGAAAGTTGTTCAAAACAATAACCTCGCTGCCGGCAGCAATATTTTGCAGAGCATTCCTCCCGCGATTGATCCAGATCATGAGCCAATTTCGGCGCGTTGGGACCTCGCCATGCTGGAGCGGGATTATGCCACCGCGGAAAGGATTTTGGCGGATTACCGTGGAGAAAAATTGTTGGAGGGCCCGAAGACATTTTATCAGGGCCGGACCGCCCTCGCCCACGGCGACATCGAATCATGGCGCTATTTGGACGGCCAACCTCGCGTTAGTTTATGCACTCGTGGACGAACAGGACCAGGCGATCACGCTAATAGAGCGCCTACTTCCCACTCCCGGTCCGGTCCAAGGGCTTCCTTTTCCGCAGAACATGACGCTGGCCGAGCTTCATCTGCGCTGGGAATGGGACCCGCTGCGCAGCAACCCGCGCTTCCAGAAAATCGTTACTTCCCTTGCGCCGAACAAGGACCAATAGCCACTGGTGTCATCCAAATCGCGAATGCGATGGATTTGTGCGGAGGGACGAGATTCTTCTCGTCCTGGACGCGCGGAAGCGCGTCCCTCCAAACCGACGAGCACCTAAACTCCTGCGGACGGCAGCGGTGTCGGCGGTGACACGCTGCTGCTAGAGCTTTGCTCGCGCCCGTCGCAACCGGCTTTGGCTCGCCAGAGTAATCGTGGTTGATGCGATCATGCCGCGCACTTCACTGCGCGGAACTTTCACCCGTGTCCGCAGAGCTTCCAATCCGCTCTCCTCGATCAGCGAGAGAGTGCGTACTCCGATCATTGCCGGCAACACCGTGGCTACACGCACACGCGGCGGATTGATCGCGATGGAATACTCCAGCCCCGCGTCCAACCCAGCGCGCGCTTCTGCGATCCAGCGTGAATAAATTGGAAGAAAAGCAGCCGGCGCCTCCAGCAAATCGGACGCCGAAAGGTTGGCAGCATGCAACTCGTCTTCCGGAAAATAACAGCGCCCGGCGCGCAAATCGCTTCCCGCGTCGCGCAAAATATTTACCAGCTGCAACCCCCGGCCATAATTCGTTCCCAATTCGAGCATGTCCGCTTCGAGCCGTGCGGTGAAACTCTGCACTTTGCGAAAACAAACACGCGTCCAAAATTCGCCCACACAACCGGCCACCAAATAGGTGTAGTCGCGCAATTCCTCCGCATTGGCCAGCGCCGCCAGTCCTCCGCTCCATCGCGTCAAATCCTGTCGCTGACCACGCGTGATAATTGCGAGCAATTCGCGAACATCGCGCTGATCTTCCGGCGAAAGATTCTTCAGAGCTCGCAAAATTGCCTCCGCCGATTCCAGCAGCGCCTTTTCTCCTTCGGTTATTCCGGGCGATACGTCCCGCCGCGTCCTAGACGCGCGACCGCGGGACGAAGGCCGGGAGCGGTCCTGTTTCGAAACAAGAAGCTCTTTCAATGATTCCCCGATCGCCTGATCTTGTCCTGCAATCGAGCGCGCGAATCGGTCAAGCAGCTCGATTCGTTTTTCAGGAGTTATGGCATTGCTATCAGCAATGGTGTCGCTCGTTCGCGCCAGCAAATAAGCCAGGGCAACTGGTTCCCGCAACGCACGTGGCAATAAGCGAATCGAAAGATAAAACGAACGCGATACCGGTTTCAGCAATTCGAGCTCATTCACAGCCAAAGGTTGCTCAGCTCGATCCGATCCGCGAGATGTAACTGTGGGAGCGCAGGAAGATTCACCATCTTATGAGCGAAAATGAGACGCACACCTCAAACGTGATCCGTCACCTTTACGTTCATTTTCCATTTTGCGCGCGCATTTGTCCTTACTGTGCTTTTTACAAAACGCGCGGGAACGCGGCCGAGGTCGCACGCTTTTGCGAGGCGCTCGTCTCCGAGGCGAGGCGAGTCGCGGAAAAATTTACGCTGACGCCAGAAACAATATTCTTTGGAGGCGGAACACCGACCGTTCTGAACACGGCCCAACTGAAGAACCTGCTCCAGCTATTTCACGAGATTTTCGATCTCAGCGCATTGCACGAATGGAGCATTGAGGCAAATCCTGGGAGCGTCTCGGCAAAGAAAGCGGCGGCATTATGCGAGTCCGGTATCAACCGTGTCAGCCTCGGCGTGCAAAGTTGGGACAACACCCTATTGAAGTTGCTGGGCCGTGAGCATGACGCAGCACAGGCAGAAGAGTCGTTTCATATTCTTCGCAGCGTTGGATTTTCCAACATTAGCGTCGACTTGATGTTTGCCCTGCCCGGGCAAACGGAAAGGCAATGGCGCGATTCTTTGCAGAAGACAATCGCGCTTCAGCCCGAACACATTTCTACCTACTGCCTCACCTACGAAGAGGACACCGACTTTCTCGCACGATTTCAGCGCGGCGAATTCGCTGTTAATGATGAAACGGAAGCACGCTTTCTTGAGCTGGCGATGACAACGCTCGAGAAGGCTGGCTACGAGCACTACGAGATTTCGAATTATGCGCGTTCGGGATTTCGCTCCGAGCATAATCACGCTTACTGGCGTGGGGCGGACTATATCGGCATCGGTCCGAGCGCGTTTTCCACGCGCGGATTAGAACGCTGGCAGAACGTCGCCAATCATAATGAATATGTCCGGCGTCTTTTTGCTAACGAATCACCGGTCGTGTCGATCGAAAAACTAACTCCAGCGATGAAACGGACCGAGCACATCGCACTCGGTCTGCGCACCCGGGACGGGATTGCCGCCGATATGATTGATCAAAATCAGGCAGAGGAACTAATCAGCGATGGATTGGTTTCCCGCCAAGCAAATCGCTTCGCGCTGACTCGTGCCGGAAAATTGCTGGCCGATTCCGTTGCGGAAGAGTTGCTGTAAATTCGTCGTCAATTCTTCTGGGTAACGCCGGCTTCTGCGAAGGGACGACATTCTTCTCATCCCGGACGCGTGGAAGCACCTTCCTCCAAGCCGATCAGCTATCCAACGCTGCAGAAAATCACACCCCGCCGTACCGCCGTTGCCGTTTCGCGAAATCGTCCACCGCTGCAAACAAATCTTTGCGCGTGAAGTCCGGCCACAGCTTCGGCGTCACATACATCTCGGTATAGGAAAGCTGCCAGAGCAAAAAATTTGAAATCCGCATTTCACCGGAGGTGCGAATCAGCAGATCAGGGTCTGGATAATACCGCGTGTAAAGATGTTTGCTGAACATCTCCGGATCAATCATCGCTCGATCGATGTGACCGGCCTCGACTTCGCGCAACAAACTGCGAATCCCATCAATGATCTCATCGCGGCCGCCGTAACTGAGCGCCAGAATGAGGGTAAGCCCGTGGTTTGACGCCGTGCGTTTGATCGATTCGTGCAAACGCTTCTGGCAGTTGTCCGGCAAATCGGTCAGCCGTCCTATTGCCTGCAGTCGGACATTTTTCTCGATCAGCTCTGGCGTCTTATCTTTCAAAAACTTCTCAAGCAGTCGCATCAAGGCGAAGACTTCGCTTTTCGGTCGCTGCCAGTTTTCCGCCGAAAAAGCGTAGAGCGTCAGGTACTCCACTTTCAATTCGCCACAGCCTTCCACACATTCCCGCACCGCATCAGCCCCCTTCTCGTGGCCCTTGATCCGCGGCAAACCACGCTGCCTGGCCCAGCGACCGTTCCCATCCATGATGATGGCAATGTGTCGCGGAGTGATTTTTGGCGCCGCCATCCTCAGAGCATGATTGTTTCCGCGCGCGTCGGCCCAACACTAACGATTGTTAGTTTCGCGCCGGTCAACGCTGAGATTCGTTTGAGGTAATCGCGTGCCCGCTTCGGCAGGTCGGAAAATTTCCGGGCCGAGCGCGTCGGGTCTGACCAGCCCGGCATGGTCTCATAAATCGGCTCGCAATTGTTCCATTGCGTGGAATCGCACGGTGGAACATCGAGACGTTTGCCGTTCAAACGATAGCCAACACAAATCGAAATCGGATTCACTCCATCGATACCGTCGAGGTTGGTGATCGCGAGCTCGTCAATTCCGTTGATCATCGTAGCGTAATGCGTCGCCACGGCATCGAACCAACCACAGCGGCGCGCCCGCCCGGTGGTCGCGCCGAATTCGCGTCCCATTTCGTGCAATCTTTTCGCAAAACTCGCGTCCTCGGTGGGGAGCGGTCCTTCGCCTACCCGCGTGGTGTACGCTTTCATCACCCCGACTACGCGATCCATTCGGTGCGGCGGAACACCCGAACCAGTACAGGCGCCACCGGCGGTCGTATTCGACGATGTCACATATGGATAGGTCCCATGATCGATATCGAGGAACGTTCCTTGTGCACCTTCAAACAAAATCTCGCGCCCGCTCTGTAAGGCGCGATGCAAATAAACCACCGTGTTCGCCACAAACGGCGACAGGGCTGCACCGGCCGCCAAATATTGCTGGTTCACTTCGCGAAAATCATTCGGCTTTGCCCCCAGCGCTCGCAGGATGGCATTGTTCTCACGCATTTTCGCTTCGAGCTTCTTTGAAAAAAGCCTGGGCTGCATCAAATCGGAAACCCGTAAGCCGGTGCGCGCCGCCTTGTCGCCGTAGGCAGGACCAATCCCTCGTTTTGTCGTGCCGATTTTCGCCAACCCTTTCCGCAGCTCACGCTGCTCGTCCAGGGCGCGATGGTACGGCAGGACCAGATGCGCGGCGTCGCTCACCAGAAGATTGCGATCAATGCGGACGCCTAACTTCTTCAAGCCATTAATTTCTTTCACCAGCGCGACCGGATCGACCACAACGCCGTTGCCGATCACACAAACTTTGCCGCGCCGCAAAATCCCCGACGGAATCAAATGCAGAATATATTTCCTGCCGCGATGAATGACGGTATGGCCGGCATTATTTCCACCCTGACTGCGGACCACGATATCGGCGGCGGCGGTAAGCACATCGATGATCTTCCCCTTCCCTTCGTCGCCCCATTGCGCGCCGATCAGGATCGTGTTGGCCATGACTTTTTTTGGGCAAAATTTTGTCCCGATGCGCTCAGTCGAGGCATTCGGGACTTGCGTCACAGGATAAGAGCGGCGGCCCCGCGCGCAAGACCATTCTGGACACGCGGCACGATAATGAGATATCTGAACAAAATATGCGTACCATCCTATTGATCATTTTGGTGCTGTTATTACTCGGCGCATTGCCGACCTGGCCCTATAGCTCGGGCTGGGGTTATTACCCCGGTGGCGGATTATTGCTTCTGATAATCTTAATCCTCGTCCTTTGGCGGGCGTAGCGCCCTTCTGTTTCTGCGTCTCGCGAGCGCGGGCGGCCAGCCTGTTACATTCGGCATTCTGCCGAATGATGATTTCCTGTCACTTCGCCACCACTCGCACCACTGGCAACGGAAAACGCAACCGCAGTTCGTCCTGCAGATAAATCTCAACGTGATGCAGTCCGAATTGCTGAAACTGCACCCCGCCAAAATAATGGACGTTGGTGGCATGCCCTTCCATTTCCTTTAACTCGAAATCCACTTCGGCCTGCGCCAATACCTGTTGCTCATCTACCCCGACGATACGTGAGCGCTGCTTGAATTTCCCCGCGCCGCTGCACCAGCGCGACCAAATGCAAAGCCGCATGCAGGTGATAGGCAACTGCGGGGCCGGTACGATGTTGATCACGCCTACCAGCGTCTGCATGCCATTGAATTCGTGCCGGACGTCCTCGCACAGCACGCAGCTTTGCAGATCGGGGAGGATAACATCGGTCGCAGCCATTTCTTAAATCAAACCGCGCATCAGCAGCGCGAATAATACTACCGCCAAAACGATCCGATAAATTGCGAACGGCGCGAACCCACCCGCCCGCACCCAGTTCATAAACCAGGCGACAACGCCCAATGCCACGACAAATGAAACGATTGCACCGATCATAAGTACTACCCAATTGTGGCCGGTCATGACCAGCGGCGCGAGCCCTGTTTCATCGCGTCCGTGGCGCAACGTTTTCAGTAGATCGTAACCAGTCGCAACCACCATTGTCGGCATGGAAAGGAAAAACGAAAATTCCAACGCCGCGCTGCGGGAGAGGCCGGCCAACTGGCCGGCCGCAATGGTTGACATCGAACGTGATGTTCCTGGAAAAACCGCCGATGTAATCTGAGCAAGACCTATCCAGGCCGCCTGAGGCAAAGAGATTTCTTCCATTCGCAGCGTGCGCGGATTGCGACAAAGTGCGTCCACCAGCCACATGATGATGCCACCGATGAACAGCGCCCACGCCATCACCCAAAGATTTTCCAGGTTCTGCCCGATTTGTTTTTTCAAAAGGAACGATGGCACCGCGGTGATAACAAAGGCGATGATGGTGAGACCAAGTGGATGGGTAAAGACGTTGCGGTCTCCGCTTTCGCCGCGTGGGAAGGTCGAAAGAAATTTCAGGATCCGGTTCCAAAAATAAACCGGCAACGCCAGGATTGCTCCCAGCTGAATCACAATCGTGTACATCTTCCAATAAGCGTCATGCAGATCGAGACGCAGCAGTGCTTCAACGATCCGGAGATGAGCGGTCGAGCTGACCGGTAAAAATTCCGTTAGTCCTTCGACAAGGCCGAGTAAAATGGACAAAAGAAAATCGTTCACGGTGAGAGCTCTACCCTTTCGTTCGTGCTCGCTACCATGGCAGGAGCGTCATCTTCAGCGTGTCCATGGTCAAAATTAATTTTGCTTGCTCCGCAACCGAACCTCATTGTCGGCTCTCGCGATGAAGCTCTTCATTACTGGAATCTGCGGCTTTGTTGGTAGTTCACTCGCAAGGTGGTTTCATGAACACCGGCCTTCTTTCAAGATTAGCGGGATCGATAACTTCGTCAGGCCGGGGAGCGAGATCAATCGTTCGAAGTTGCGCTCACGAGGAATCGCCGTCCAGCACGGCGATGTTCGGAACGCCTCAGACTTTGAGAACCTTGCCGCAGTTGATTGGGTAATCGACGCGGCTGCCAATCCAAGCGTGCTCGCCGGAGTAGATAATCGAAGCAGCTCGCGGCAACTGATCGAACATAACCTTTTCGGAACCGTAAATCTTCTGGAGTATTGTAGACGGGCTAAAGCTAGTCTCGTTCTTCTGAGTACAAGCCGGGTCTATTCCATCCCAGCACTGGCAGCGCTGCCATTAATGAAAGGCGAACAAAGCTTCGAATGGGACAAAGGCGCTACTCCAGTTCAGGGCGCGTCAGCTAGTGGATTGACGACAGAGTTCTCGACCTCGCCTCCCATTTCGCTCTATGGCAGTACCAAGCTGGCCTCGGAGTTCCTAGCTCTGGAATACAAACACAGTTTCTCTCTTCCATTATGGATTAATCGTTGCGGCGTCATCGCCGGAGCAGGGCAGTTTGGAATCGCCGAGCAAGGTATTTTCTCTTACTGGATACATGCCTACGCACAAAAGCGCCCGCTAGAGTACATTGGTTTTGACGGGTCTGGCCGGCAGGTCAGAGACGGGCTTCATCCTGACGACCTGGCCGAACTGGTCGCAGCTCAAATCGAGTACTCGCAGAAACCGCAAGTCACGACGTTCAACGTGGGAGGCGGCGCGGGTAACGCCATGTCTCTGGTCCAGCTTACAACCTGGTGCACGGAACGTTTCGGAAAACATTCGATCGAATCGGATCTCACCCCGCGCCCTTTCGATGTTCCATGGCTGGTAATGGATAATCGGCAAATTACGGCCCAGTTTGACTGGCGACCGAAGCGTGACCTTTCCTCGATTCTTGAAGAAATTGCCAACCATGCGCAACGCTATCCGCACTGGCTCGACCTATCCTCTGCGCCGTGACAAGCCCGCCGCGAGAGCAACAGCCTCTCCAACTCCTTAGTGTCGTTATCCCGGCGCGGGAGGAAGCCGGATGCATCGCCGCAACGGTGGAACATCTGCACGTCGAGTTGCGCCTCAACAGCGTTCCCCATGAAATCATCGTTATTGATGACGGAAGCACCGACAACACCTGGGATGTTTTACAACAAACGCAGAAACGGATTGAGACTTTGCGTCCAATTCGAAATCTGGAATCGCACGGATTCGGCCGCGCCGTTGTCCTCGGCTTCGATCATGCCAAAGGCGACGGCCTTGTCATCATGATGGCTGATGAATCCGATGATTGCCGCGACGTCGTGCGTTACTGGCAGCTCCTTAACTCCGGCTACGACTGCGTATTCGGCAGTCGTTTCGTCAAAGGGGGCGGCGTGATAGATTACCCTTGGCTCAAACTTTGGATCAATCGCTGCGCCAATCTATTCATTCGCGTTCTTTTTCGCATCAAACCCAACGATATTACAAACGCCTTTAAAGCCTACCGCCGTGAAGTCATTGCAGGCTGCCGTCCATTCCTGTCACCGCATTTCAATTTGACCGTTGAAATCCCGTTAAAAGCAATCGTGCGCGGTTATACCTGGACCGTGATTCCAGTTACTTGGCGCAATCGCCGCGCCGGCACCGCCAAACTCAAGATCAAGGAAATGGGTAGCCGTTACCTCTTCATTTGCCTTTATATTTGGCTCGAAAAATACTTTAGCAAAGGCGACTACCAAAAGAAATCGGGTGAATCCGTTGCACCTTGAGCGCTGGTTTTGGCTGCCTCTTGCAGGATCCTTCCCCTCCTACCAGCCGGGCAGCAGTGAAGGCGGAACACTCGGGTTTAGAAATATGTCCACCGTCGCGGATTTGGGCAGGCCCTTGGGCAGATCCGCTCCCAACTTAAGTGAAATATCATATTGGACCCCTTTCCTGGCATCAAATCTCCCCAGCACGACCGTGTAAAAACCGGCTGCCATAATCGCAGGTGCGTTCGCCTGCGGGCGGGTATTACCAGCTTGAACAATGTCGCCATCCTGCTTAATCATGTAGTTTGCTGAAAACTGAGTGAGTGCTGGGAAAGTATGTACCTTGCGAGCATACCTAAGTCCCACAAAGAATTCCCCGTCGATTCTACAAACGAACGTTGCCTTTATTTCGGCGTTGTTGGACAGATCAATTGGCACCACCAAGGCAGTTCGAGGGGAGTCGTTAGCCCCCTCGCAGGCTACGCTAGCGATTAAAACATCGAAAACAGCAATCGAACGACAGACGCAACGAAATGTTGTCGGCACGGTCATTCTAGACTTTTCGCCCGAATTTTTTCTCCAATTCGGCGTGCGAAATTTGGATCATGGTGGGCCGGCCGTGGGGACAGCAGTAGGGCAGATCGCAGGCCAGCAAATCGCGAATTAGTTTCTCGATTTCGGGATAATGCAACGGATCGTTCGCTTTGACGGCGTGACGGCAAACCGTTTTCGCGATCATGTCTTCACCCAAACGCAGGGGCGAACTGCTGTGGCTGGTCGTTTTCAATTCGTCGATCACTTTGCGCAAGAATCCCGCGGCATCTGCAATTTCGAGAAAGGCCGGTAGCGTATCGACCCGAAAACTGTCGGCGCCGAAGTTTTCAATTCCAATCCCCATTTTCTGCAAGGTTGCGACATTACGCTCGACCCATTCCGCATCGCGCGGCGGCAACGAAAAGACCTGCGGCAACAACATGCGCTGCGATGGCACCCCCTGCTCTTCCATTCGCCGGCGCAATTCCTCGAACAAAATTCGCTCGTGCGCGGCGTGTTGATCCACCAAAACGAGCCCGTCGGAATTTTCCAGCAGCACGTAAAGACGATTGAGCACGCCGATGATCTGAAATTGCTGATCACGCCGCGGTTCGATTTGGGGTTCAGGACGATTACCATCACTCGGCCGCGAAAGATTCAGTGAATCGGCCCCACTCGCCTGATCGAGCGGTGCAAAGTTGAAGGGACGGGCGCTGTCCCGTCCCACTATTTGGGACGACACGGAGGTCGTCCCTCCATCTGGCGGAGTTGCGGCAGGTCCCGGCGGCAATACCGTTGCGGGCGTAGCCGGTGCGTTGAATTTTCGCTGCCACGCAACGCGACCGCTCTCGAGCGTGCGTTGCACCGCCTCGACAATTGCCTCGCGAACTCTGGCAGGATCGCGAAAACGAACTTCGCGTTTCGCCGGATGGACATTGACGTCTACTTCGCGTGGATCCAGATCAACGAACAGAACCGTAACCGGAAATTGTCCGCGCATGAGAGCGGTGTGATAACCTTCGCGCAAGGCAGTGGAGAGGATTCCGCTCTCAATCGCGCGTCCGTTTACGAAAACGAATTGTTGTGCTCGCGTTTGCCGGCTCACCCCAGCACGACCGATCCAGCCTTGAACCTGAATACCACGCCGATCACGCACGGAAATTTCGAGTAAATCGTCGATGAGCTTGGCACCATAGAGATCGCGGATCCGGTCTCGCAGCGAGGTCGTTATCGGCAATTGCAGCGCAATTTTATCTTCCCGCACCAGGGTGAAGCCAATTTCAGGGTGGGCCAACGCCTGCAGAAAAAATTGATGCTCGATGTTTCGCGCTTCCGTCGTTTCAGAGCGCAGAAATTTTCGGCGCGCCGGCACATTATAAAACAACGAACGCACTTCGATCTGCGTCCCGGGCGCTTCGCCGCCGTCGCGCACCGTCTCGATCCGTCCGCCGTTTACCAGAATTTCCGTGCCGGCGACCGCACCTGGCTCGCGAGTGCTGAGCCGCAAGCGTGAAACGCTGGCGATGCTCGGCAACGCTTCGCCCCGAAAACCAAGTGTGCTAATGGCTGCGAGATCAGCCACGGAAGCGATTTTGCTCGTGGCGTGCCGTTCGAGGGAAAGCAGGGCGTCATCGCGATCCATTCCGCAGCCGTCATCGACCACCCGAATGCGCGACATTCCGCCACGCTGAATCCCGACCTT